>OGGZ01000013.1_pt1 | contig 180308 bp, 145 predicted proteins | sample 1571371 | NCBI WGS metagenome assembly OGGZ01 (sample SAMEA2582025, study PRJEB24529) | metagenome | biome: Human gut stool | place: China | collected 2011
GTAAACTAATTCAGTTATAACAAACGAAGTTGTCAACTAAAACCAGTACACATCATTTCTTATAATGGAACCTGTCGTTTCCCGGTGAGGGAACGGGCGTTCCTTTTAATGGAAACGACCGTTCCTTTTAAAGGGACTGGCATTTCCTCCGAGGAAACTAACGCCTCCGAGGAAACATACAGAAATAACCACCGAATGCGATGAAGATAATAATTGCAGTTTGCACGAGAAGAATTAGGATAGAATTGACAACATAGACACAAGACAGGTATGAGAGCAAACGTTTGCTCTCATACCTGCTACCACACTTGCTACCATACTTGAAACAACGATGAATAAAGGGATGCAGACAAATTGTTAGAGCATGAGAGCAAAAACGCATTCAAATTACGTGGGGAGCCTGATTATCTCTAGGAGAATAATATGCTAGACCAAGAATCAGTTTACAACACAAAAAGTGACGGCAAAAAGCGTAAAACTCTTGCCGTCACTTAGCCATCAGCATTTGCCGTCACCGCTATTGGTCTATATATTAATACTTTATTCTAAAAAGTGACGGGTGACGATAAAAAACATAGTTTCAACTCTAAAATAATTATTTTATCTTAAGGGCAAAACCTCCTCCCGGTGCCAGATGAACTTTCAGTTTACCGTCCTTCTTTATCGGGAAGGACTCACACTTATAATCACGACCTGCCCGATGAGCATTCACACCATCTTTAAACAAAGTAGCATGATAAGATTTATCACCCAGGAAAGAACAATCGACTTCAATATCACGTGCACTCCAATCTGTAATTCCACCTACATACCAGACATCCCCTTTCCGGCGTGCTGTCACAATATACTCTCCCATTTTACCGTCAAGAACGATACTTTCATCCCATACAGTTGGTATTTCTGCGATAAATGCCGTTGATTCCGGTTCGCGCATATAGTTGCTCGGAGTATCGCACAACATATTAAAAGGAGATTCAAACACCACGTACAAGGCTAGTTGGCGGCAACGGGTTCCCTGACTCATCGGTTCTGAATAACAAGGATAATAGTTACCCTTGGAAGCATTCCTCATCGCCCCCTGCGTATAATCCATCGGACCGGAAACCTGACGGATGAAAGGAATCATCACATCATACTTCACCTGATCTACTGACGGTGAACTCCATTTCATCTGCTCCAACCCATTGACTCCTTCGAAATTCAACACATTCGGATAAGTACGGTTCAATCCGGCAGGCTTATGAGTGCCATGCAGGTCAAGAATCAGCTTGTATTTAGCACACATTTCAGCGGCACGATAGTTGAATGCAGTCATTTCCTGATCGTCACGGTCCATAAAGTCCACTTTGAAACCCTTTACTCCCATTTCGGCATAATGACGGCACACATTTTCCATATCACGCTCGAATGCATGATAACCGGCCCAAAGGATGATACCTACATTTTTGGAAGCTGCGTAATCTACCAGTTCTTTCAGGTCAATCTCCTTGACAACCTGCATCAAATCCGCCTGTAAGTTCACTGCCCATCCCTCGTCAAGTATCACATACTCGATACCGTTTGCAGAAGCAAAGTCTATATATGCCTTATAAGTCGGATTATTTACTCCGGTCACAAAATCAACGCCATCCAGATTCCAGTCATTCCACCAGTCCCAAGCAACCTTTCCCGGTTTAATCCATGAAAGATCGGACATACGTGAAGGCGCACCTAACAGGTAGCTGAGATTGGTAGCGGCAAGGTCCTTATCGGTGGTAGTAACCACGGCTATACGCCAGGGGAAGTTTCTCGGCTTATCCACTTTGGCAATGTAGTCTTCATGCTCCTTCACCAACATCTGAAGCTGGTTGTGACCACCCTGTACCGTACGCTTCGGATAAGGAGCATGCATACTGCTCAGACGATTCGCGCCTTCCGAAGCAGAAAGATAAAGTCCCGGATAATTTTCCAGATCGGACTCTGTGATACAGACTTTCACTCCATCGCCCGCATCTACTACCAACGGCAAGAACATCAAGCGCTGTTTATTCAGCTTCGACAGTTTGTCCGTTGTATACGTATTCTCGAAAGAATTAAAAAACTGGGAGTTATAATCACCGTCTTTACCGCTTTTTACATAAGGCACGGAGGCAGTCATATCCGATGGAAAACAATAATCAGATACTTCCGTCACCACACGAAAAGGCTTCTTCCCCTGATTCACAAAACGGTAGGCGATACCGTCATTGTATGCACGAAACTCTACATTCCAGTCTTTTTTGAAACGCAAGGTCAGTCCATTATAATGATTTCTCAATTCGCTGGCACGGTAGAAAGGAGATGGTATCATCTCGTCCACACTCTTCCTGGAAGTTCCGGATAATTTCGCATTTTCTCCCCAGACAGTCCCGTTATCCAACGTCATTGATATGGGAGAAGGAGTCAGAATCTGCCTGCCGTTGCATGTAATGTCATAAGTCAGCCGGTCGCCAATGGTTATTGTCGTTTTCAGATTTCCATCAGGTGAGGCTAGTGTAAATTGCTTCTGAGCTTGCAACGAAAGCGTACACAAGACACATAATAATAAAAATGTAAGTTTTTTCATGGTTGTAACTAATATATTAGATTTCAAAATAATTATTCCGCAATAAAGCGCTTTGTCTGTACATCACGACTGTTCGTACCTATCATCACGTCAAACTCTCCCGGTTCGTAGATATATTGCAGCCCGGAATTATAAAATTTCAGGTCATCTTCCGTAAGTACAAACTTCACTTCACGGCTTTCTCCTTTTTTCAGGAAGATACGGTCGAAACCTTTCAGCTCTTTCACCGGACGCGCTATTTCCGCATAGATATCACGCAAATAGATTTGTACCGTTTCATAGCCGTCATAGTTCCCTTTGTTGGTGACGGTAACGGAAGCTGTCAGGTTTCCATTTTTCGGCAAGGTTTCCGAACTGAGCTGCAGGTCGCCATATACAAAGTCGGTATAACTCAAACCGTATCCGAAAGGATAAAGAGGTTCGTTACTCTCATCCAGATAGTTGCTGGCATACCGGTTGAAAACACGGTTGTCCGGGTCCGGACGTCCGGTGTTCAAATGATTGTAGAACAAAGGAAGTTGCCCTACCGAACGAGGGAAGGTAGTAGTCAGCTTGCCGCACGGGACGGCTTTGCCAAACAGAACATCGGCAACGGCATCCCCTGTCTCACTACCTCCGAACCATACATTCAGAATAGAAGGAATGTGTTCGCTTTCCCAGTTCAAGATCAAAGGACGACCGGTGAACAGGAGCAGTACCACAGGCTTACCTGTTTTCACCAATGCTTTCAATAAGTCCTGCTGAGCGTCAGGGATTTCCAGATTAGTACGGGAAGGAGATTCACCACTCATTTCCGCACATTCACCCACAGCAGCCACAATCACATCGGCACGGGCAGCCGTACGCAATGCCTCGGCCAGCAGTTGCTGATCATTACCACGTTCCAACGGACGGATGCCGACAGCTCCTTTTTCCATTTCCGCATCATAATATACATTGCTGCCTTTGGCATAAAGTATTTCAGCCTTGTCTCCTACTGCCGACCGGATTCCTTCGAGTAATGTACCATGTCCGGACGGAGTACAGGTCATGCTCCACATTCCGCACATATTATTGCGTGCATCTGCCATCGGACCGATTAAGGCAATTTTCCCTTTTTCCTCCAACGGAAGCAGGTGATTCTCATTTTTCAGTAGAACAAACGTCTCTGCCGCAACCTCGCGTGCAACTGCACGGTGCTCAGGCGTATAAAGTTCTTTTTCCGCACGTAACGTATCGCAATATTTATATGGATCGGCAAACAAGCCCAGTTTATACTTAGCCTCCAGCACACGACGGCAAGCTGCATCAATCTGTGCTTCGGTGACTTTTCCCTCTTTCAGCGATTCTTCCAGCGTATTGAGAAAGCCGCAGGAAACCATGTCCATATCCGTCCCCGCCTGCAGAGCACGGACAGAGGCTTCCTTCAAAGGAGCCACACCATGAATGGACATTTCAGCAATGGAATTGTAGTCTGTGACCAAAAGTCCCTGAAATCCCCATTCGTCACGAAGCACGTCTGTCAACAGCCATTTATTTGCCGTAGCCGGTATGCCGTCTACTATATTAAAAGAACTCATCACACTACCGACACCAGCCTCAACCGCCGCCCGATAAGGAGCAAAATATTCGTTATACATACGCAGATGGCTCATGTCGACTGTATTATAATCCTTACCGGCTTCTGATGCTCCATAGAGGGCGAAATGTTTTACACAAGAAAGGATTTCATCTTTTCCCTGCATACTGTCACCTTGATAACCGTGCACATAGGCCTTTGCCAGCAGTGAACCCAGATAAGGGTCCTCACCGCTTCCTTCGGCAATACGTCCCCAACGGGCATCCCGGCAGATATCTACCATCGGGCTGAATGTCCAGCAAATGCCATCTGCACTGGCCTCAATGGCAGAAATCCGCGCCATCCGCTGAATAGCCAACGTATCCCAACTGCATGAGAGGGCCAACGGTATCGGGAAAATCGTTTCATAACCATGTATGACGTCCGCCCCGACTATCAAGGGAATTTTCAATCGGTTTTCTTCCACTGCCAGCCGTTGCAGATCATAGATTTTTTTGATTCCTTTTACATTGAAAAAGCCACCGATCTCTTCTTTGCGAATCATATCACTAAGCTCACTATTCATCACCGAGCCTGTCACCAAGTCGCCACCGGAAGGAAGGTTCAACTGTCCCAGCTTCTCACGGATCGTCATTTTACCCATCAGGTCTGTGACAAAGCGATCCATCTCTACCTCTTTTCCCCCACCAGACTCCGAACAGGAAAAGAATATAATGCCACAAATGGCACCAAACACCAGATTTCTTATTTTCATAAGCTCTTCAAATTATTTATTTACTTTTCTGACTTTACCTTCTATACAATAACGGCAACATCGGTCAACAGAATCTATTTCGCCAAAGTTAACACTTCCTTCTAAATAATGAGACATATACCCGCAAAATAGATTATTTATTTCTGTCAACTGAATCTATATACAATAGACGGTTCAGAAAGAAAAAGCCACATTAATTCAGAGCTACAAATTTTCCATCCTTAATATAAATAGGTGTTATCACCGGATGTTCCGTCTGCGAATTCGGTGCATGATAAGAAATCATCAGCCTGCCTTTAAGATCCTTGAATACCATCGCGTGTCCGCCATCGTCACTATTTAACGTTTCGGGCTCCTGCACCCAAGGACCAAGAACATTACCCGATGCCGAGACAGCCTGCCCGATGGCATATTTTCCATCTGTCTTTCGGAAACTGGACCATAGCATAATCAATTTTCCATCATCCAGACGATAGATAAAAGGAGCATCCGTAACATTGCCCGTCACCCCGGAACTTGTAATAGAGCCTACCCAGGGAGCTTCCGAAGCCTTGAACAACAGATACGGATCACCTTCTGTCGTTTTCAGATCTTTCGCCAGCCGTTGGGCATAAATTTCACCGTCGATGGTCTCCAGCCACTCACGACAGAACAACAGCCAGGGATTTCCTTCTTTGTCAATATACAAAGATCCATCCAGACACATCCAGCCGGAAGGAGTAATCGCCTTGTTTACAAGTGGAGTGAAAGGGCCTTTCGGACTATCGGAAACTAGAATAGAAGTTCCCCGCTTCACTCCCGCATTACTGAAAGTAGCAAATAAATAATAACGTCCTTCATATTCATACACATCCGGTGCCCAAAAATCCTGTTGCCCCCAGAAATCAGTTTTAGCTATAAAAGAATATCCTTCGTCTTTCCACGTGGACAGGTCTTTACTTTTATAAACTCTGATTTTCAAGTTATTATTGAAATGAAGATAATACATCGAAGTTTTCTTGTCGACCAGAATAAACGGGTCCCGCAAACGCAAACTCGATACAGGAATCGTGAAACTTTCTCCCCCTACTTCATCCGGATCGGTGGAGGAAGTCTGTCCATCATCATTACTACAACTGACAATACACGCTCCCATCAATAACAAGAGCGAAAGAATAGAATGCTTTAACTTTTTCATATATCAATGATTATTTAATAAAATACCTATTGAAAACTGATAAATAAATTGTTCAAGATCAATAATGAGGATTCTGCTCGATATGAGAATTTTCAATAATAACCGATGTAGGAATCGGGAACAAAAGATTCTTCTCTGAGAAATTAGTACTATACTTCTTACCGGTTTCTACATATTTCCCCATCCGGATCAAATCTTCCCTGCGCTTTCCTTCATACCAGAACTCCCAGCCTCTTTCTTTCAGAATCCAGTCTCTCAACGACTCCTTATCCGGGAAATCGGATAATTGCTTTATGATAGCGTCTCCACCATCAGCAGCCTGTTCCATTGCTGTAAACTCGATTTCATCAATCCAAAGTTCATATCCGCTTCCGGAATTTCCCAAAGCAAGGAACAGAGCACAATTTTGATCTTCCGTAGCTTTACCTGTCTGTGTGGAGAATTCCTTTACTTCGCCTGCTTTCAAAGAGATGGATTCCATGTGGCTCAATGGTCCTTCAACGCGTATTTCAAACTGAATGTCTTTCGAGGCTTTCAGCTTCATCTTTATTGAATACTTACGCCCTTTTGCAACCAAAGGTTCTGTTCGCATCTGCAAAGTCCAGAATTCTGTACCCGAAGATTCAACTTCCACATGTAAGCTGTTTCCGTTATTCAACGTGTTGTTTTTATCCACATCATACTTCCAGGCAGATCCACCGGCCTGATCGTAGTTATTCATCGAGAATATCCCTATAACATTGTCAACAAACTCTCCGTCAAAGCTCTCTTTAAAAACGGGTATTGCAGGCAGCGAGGTGCCAAAGCCAAAAGCACGTTTCCGGATATCATTAATCAGATCGACACTCCCTTGATTAGGACCATTCAGTTCATTCAATGCTTCCGCCTTAAATAACAACACTTCTGCATATCGGTCGAGTACCTTGTCATTGCCTGCCCATGTGCCTGTAGCTTCAGGATCAATCCCATATTTCAAAGGCAAAGCACCTACATCACCACTGGCTCTCAAATCAACTGTAGCACCGGACTTTGATGTATATTCGGCCTGTGCCAAAGCTCTTCGCCGGTCATTTTCATCAAACGTATCATAGAATTCCCACGGCATCCGGTGTCCGGACCATCCTTCTACGATGTTTCCATAAGGTGAAGCGTAGTCACCCGGCAAAATATTTGCATATGTATGATTACCATAATCTGCCAGTGGTTCAGCTCTCACAACAAACATCAGTTCTTTATTACCTTCGTTCTGAGCTGAAAATATACTTGCATAATCCTTCTCCAGTTCATAGTAATTCAGACCGATAATCTCATTTGCCGTTTCGAGAGCATTCTGCCACTGCTTTTCATGCATATAATATTTCAGTAAATAATGCAGGGCAGCTCCCTTTGTGATACGTCCGTATTCAGCTTGTTCTACCGGAAGTGCGTCGGCAGCAGCACGTAGTTCTGTCGTCAGGAAAGTTCCGACTTCTTCAGACGTAGGTCTGTAAGGTTTATAATCCGGGTCCGGATTGATTGCCTGGTCGGCTTCCAGAATCATTGGCATAGGACCATAAAGCCGATATAAATCGAACATGAAAAAGGCTCTGAGCGCCCGGACCTCCGCAATATACAAGTCTTTCACCGACTGAGCTACCGGAGACTCTTCCATCTTCGCTATCGTATAAGTGCAACGGGTGATATTAGGGGCAGTCCAGTTATAGAATCCTTTCACCATCTGGTCAGCATCCGTCCACGAACCATTCAGAAAAGCAACCCATGACCACTTGGTAGTCCATTCTTCGGTTGAAACTTCATCCATTACAAAAGAACTTCCATCACAAAACAAATAAGGTCCCCAGCCTTTTTGGCGTAATTCATAATAAAGGGCAACCGTTGCAGCCGAAAGGTCTGCAGGAGTATTAAACGCATTTCCAGTATCTACAACTCCATACAAGTGAGGTTCCAAGCTCCCCTCACAGGCTACAAACTGAATGCTTATAAATAGTAATAATAGTTTTTTAGCTAATTTCTTCATGACATTCCAGTTTAAAATTTCACATCAAGTCCAAATGAAAAAGTCTTCTGTTGAGGATATGACGCCCGGTCGTTTTCAACTTCCGGATCGAGTCCTTTATATCCGGTAAACGTCAGCAGATTCTGACCGGAAAAGTAAAATCTTACTTTCAACTTATCAGCTTTAAACAGTCTGCTCAAATCATATCCCAACGTTACGCTCTTCAGACGTAAATATGTATTCTTCTCCCAGTTCGGAGCACCGTAGCTATCATAGCTGTTCACTTCGCCACTAGGCATAGCGGAACTCATGTTGTCGGAAGTCCAACGATTTTTTATATCCGCCAAAAAGTTATTATTGTCTTTCAGCCTCTGGATGCCGTTTCCACCATACACCCCGTGTTCTACCTGAGTGTAAGGATAGGAGTATCCGCCAACCGAAGCATAAAGATAGATATTCAGATCAAATCCTTTGTACCGGAAATCATTCGAAAATCCCATAGTAAACTTCGGTGCACGTGTCCCCAGATATACGACATCTGCCTGATCTATTTTCCCATCAGGCTTTCCTGTCAGATTCCCTTCCTCGTCGAGTCCGTTCACATCTTTATATTTGCGCTGTCCCGGTAACAAGTCCGGCATAGCCGGCGTATCTTCACCCGCCTGCTTTATACCGTCCGGAATCAGCGTATAGATAGCACTTACCGGATCGTTTTCTTTGACATAAGGAGCCAGAATTACTTTCGGATCACGTTCTTTCCATCTGTCACGATAGGAAGTATACGTCAATGTCGATTCCCAATGTAACGGTCCTTCCAGGTTCACTGTATTCAGCGTCAGTTCAAAACCGGTACTTTTTGTTTTTCCAATGTTGGACCATATACCGGTAGTGACAGCTGTATGCGGCAGCGAACGCCAGCTCAGCAGGTCTTTTACCTCTTTAAAGAAAACATCTACGCTACCATTGATACGATTCCGGAAGAAACCGAAATCCAGTCCGAAGTTAACTTCTGTAGTCGTTTCCCACTTTAAATCAGGATTACCGAACTTTCCCAGATTTACTCCTCTCTTTTCTGTATCTCCCAGATAATAATTTCTGCCGTCAAAGGCAAAGTACTCGGAAGCAGCATCGTTAGGCAGATTTTCATTACCCACCTGTCCCATGCTGACACGTAACTTGGCATCGGAGAGCCAGTTGACATCTTTCAGAAAATCTTCCTGATTCATTCTCCACGCAAATGCTCCCGAAGGAAAGAAAGCATAACGGTTGTTCTTTCCAAAACGGTCGCTACCATCGATACGGGCAGTAAAAGTAAACAGATACTTGTCTTTGAAAGAGTATTGGGCACGACCAAAATAAGAAGCCAACACGTGTTTATTTTTATAAGAACTGACCACCGGACGCGTTTCACCTGCCTGTAGTTTATAATACATCAACGCATCAGACATAAATCCCATAGCACGTGCATACGCTCCGTCATCATTCTGCACCTGATACGAATATCCCAGTAATGCAAGAAGTTTATGTCTCTCCTTGAAAGTCTTCTGAAAATTGAAAACCATATCTGCCACATAGTCTTCACGGTTGGCGGAATTGATATTCGCATCTCCATTCACACTACTTCCATATTTCGTAGTCATCGGATAGTAGCTATGGCGGGACCCGTCGCGGATATCCGCACCGGCAGACAGTTTCAACCAGAACACATCTTTTATAAAATAGAAATTAGTGAATGCTGTTGCCAGAAAACGCTTGGTCTTTGTCTCATCCTCAATGTCGAGATAAGACAAAGGATGATTGAGCAATGCCTGCTTAGAATCTTCAATCCATTTGCCGGTCGTCGGGTCTCGTTCCGCCTTCACTGTCGGACTATAACTTAACGCCGATTCAATAATACCTGCCGTACTGTCATATCCTCCCCCCAGTGTCGCATTCTGATCGACTACATAAGAGGCTGTGGCAGAAATACCATAATCCCACCATTTCGTTATTTTATGGTCCAGATTATAACGGAAGCTATAGCGTTTATAACCGGATGTTTTCACCACTCCTTTCTGATCGAAGTAGTTCAGCGAAATCAATGATCTCATCTTTTCATTACCATAAGTCACTGTGAGGTTATGTTGCTGGATAAGACCTGTACGGGTAATCATATCATACCAGTTGGTCCCTTTTCCGGCTTTTGCTATTTCTTCATCCGTGTACATAGGCACATAAGGGCTGACAGCACCCGGATCTGTATTCCCATAAGGATATACCAGATTCTGCATTAAATACTGTTCTTTATAGTAACTGTTCTGAGTAGTCATTAACTCTCCGGCCGTCAATAATTCCGGTCGTTTATTTATAGTCTGAAACGACATATTCATGTTATACTCTACTTTCGTATCCTGAGTACCTCTTTTTGTCGTAATCAGAACAACTCCATTAGCACCCCGCGCACCATAAATGGCAGTTGCCGAAGCATCCTTCAAAATCTCTATGGATTCGATATCGTTAGGGTTAATACTGCTCAAAGGGCTGTTGCTTCCTGCCGTCCACTGATTACCGCTTCCCGGATTGACACCGGCATTCACTATGGGGAAACCATCGACCACATACAGCGGATCATTCCCCGCACCAGTAGAAGCCGCACCCCGAATCAGAACTTCAATACCACCACCGGGCTGTGCACTCCCCTGTTTTACAGTAAGTCCTGCCGCACGTCCCATCAACATTTCAGAGAAGTTCGGTGAAGCTGCTTTATTGAGTTTCTCAGACTTTACAGAAACAATCGAAGCATTCAAGTCACTTTTCTTCATTGTACCGTATCCCACTACCACAACTTCATCCAGCAATTCTTGCTTTTCATACAAAACGATGGATAAATCTGTCTGATTTCCAACTTTCACTTCCAGAGGCTGATAGCCGATGTAAGACAGTTCCAATACCGCTCCCGGTGATACTTCCAACGTAAACTTCGCATTTATATCCGATACCGTTCCGTTAGTTGTCCCTTTCTCCTTGATGGTAACACCGATAATAGGCTCGCCGTTAACATCATTCACCACACCTGTGATCTTACGTTTTTTACCATCCTTTGAAGTATTCTGCCTGGCTTGTCCTTTCTGAACAATTACATTCTTCCCTTTCACTTCATAGACAACGTCTTGTCCGTACAATATCTGATCGATAGCCTCATTCAGCTCTTTCGCCTTTACAGTTATAATCTTCTTTGTATCCAGATCTCCGACTTTATAAACGAAAGAATATCCGCTTTTATTCTTCAACTGGGTCATTGCTTCTTTCACTGAAACGTTATCCATTTTCAATGAAACAGCCTGGGCTAGTATTGCTATGTTAAGGCAAAACAGAGCCATGACCATTAATATGGCCTTCTTCCTGTAATTCATAAAATAAACAAATTATTAATTAAAACTTGAATAACTCGTTTTAAAAGAGATGTATTTTGCTAACTTTGCACATTCTCTTTTGAAAACATATTCACACTAGATGATTGTTGAAAGAAGAGATTCAAGGAGCCGGGAGATGTCCGAAATCTTCCGGTTTTTTATTTGTCTCTCCTTATTTGTCAGCTAAAGATTATTCTGTATTTTTCTCTTTATTCATACTTTTCATTTTTTAAGGTTAAACAATCATAGCATTATAATCTCTGGTAACCGGTTAGTAGATAGTTATATTGCGTTCTTCAATCTTATATTGCATTTTTTCCGTAGAAGCCAGTGCTTCCAGTACTTCCTGGATATTTTGTTCACGACGAACGAAGTTGCCATAGAAGCGGAATGTTTTTAAGGAATCATTGGCTATGTGAATCTTCACATTATAGCTGCGTTCCAGTTCTTTGGCGATATCCGGCAAGAGTTCTTCATCAAAAAACAAGTAACCGTCCGTCCACTGAGACGCATTGGATGCGGTAACCGACTCTACAGTCAAAAGCCCGTTCGCCTTATTTAATACGGCCCTTTCATCAGGTGAAAGGACAGCTTCTTTTTCTTCTCTCAACAAGTTGTTCAATCCGACCTTACCTTCCAGCAAAGAAACGACCACTTCATGATCTTCCGGATAGTCACGGAAATTGAATTTTGTTCCCAACACCTGTAATTGCAGATCTTTAGTCTTTACGAAAAAGGGAATCTTCTCATTCCGCTTTACCTCAAAATATCCTTCCCCTTCCAGTTCTACTTTTCGGTTATCGACACCAAACCCCTGCGAGTATGTCATGCGTGAACCGGCATTAAGCCAGACCAATGTGCCATCCGGCAAATAAAGTTTTGTTTTTGATCCTAAAGGGGCTTCTACTGAAATATCTGCAAAAGTATCTTTCACATTCACCTCTCCCTGCCAATAAGAAATACATCCCACCGCTATTATGATTGCAACAACCGCAGCATAACGCCACAACGCTGACAGGCTAAAACCTCGACGGGAAGTGCTCTGAATTTCCTTCTGACTTTCGACACGGTTTCTAAAATTCTCAAACGCTTTATCCTTATCATAGACAGATGCGGCTTCACGACTTACAGCTGAAAACCAGATCTCCCGCTGACGGATAAAATATTGCTGATTTTCAGCCGATGCGGCAATCCATGTTTTCAGTTCATCTAAAGCGTTCTTATCCAGACCTTCAGTCAGATAGTTGGCAATCAGTTCATCAATATGTTTATTTTCTTCTTCCATATTTATGCTTTCTATAAAGGAGACAGTTGTTTTTTAATTAAGGGTAGTCAGAAAATGATTTTTTTTCGCTTTACCTGAAAAAAAATAGTAATAGAGAAATCAGGTACTTACTCAAATGAGCGTGTAAAGAAGCTAAAGCATTCTTTATATGATACTTAACTGTATTAATAGATATTCCCAGTTCACCGGAAATTTCTTCGTATGATTTTCCTTCAAAGCGACTTTTAGCAAAAACCCGACGGCATTCGTCCGGCAATTTATCGATAGACTTATATATTTCGTTTTCAAGTTCACGTTCCAGTAAAATACCTAACGGATGCGAATCGGACAGTATGATTTTATCATCCGTTATCTCATCGGGCATAAGAGCAGAAAATGCTATTTCTCTCTTTTCACGTTCCGAATTAAGATAGTTAATGCAACGATTACGGACAGCTCTCAGCAGGTAACTACGGATAGAGACTGAAATATCCAAAGTCTCACGTATCTCCCATAAATGAAAGATAGTATCTCCTACAATGGTTTCGGAAAGGAACTGATCTTTTAGATAACCATTGGCAACATAACAGAGCAGGGCATAGTGATGATCATATATGTAACGATAAGCATTTTCATTGCCTATCTTCAGTTGTTCCACTATTAAAGTTTCAGTATTCTCCATGAATGTACCAGTCAGATTAATAGCACAAATTTAGAGAATTATTCGAATTTAAAGCATATAAAGCCAAAAATCCCTCCAAAGAAAAAAAACTTTGGAGGGATCTTCTTTATACTACTCTGTATACAGTCTATTTCATCTTATATACGAGTGTACCACCTTTCAGAATATCTTCATGAGAAATCGTATTCTTTGTATAAGGTTCGCCATTCAGCATGATACTATCCACATATTTATGTTCCTTCGATAAGTTTTCAGCGATCACAGTAAAGGTCTTTCCATCAGCCAGATGTAGCACAATCTTCGGTAACTGAGGAGCTCCGAATACATAATCACCGCTTACCGGATCTACCGGATAGAAACCCATTGCACTGAACATATACCATGCGGACATCTGACCACAGTCATCATTACCACAAAGTCCGTCAGGCTTGTTCTTATATTGAGTATCAAAGATTTCACGGATTAGTTCCTGTGTACGTTCCGGACGCCCTGCCAAAGCATATAAATAAGTAACATGATGACTGGGCTCATTACCATGTGCATACTGTCCGATCAAACCTGTCACATCAGCCTGGGTTGTTTCCAGTTTCACTGTAAACAGGGAATCCAGCTTGTTCAGGAAAGGTTCTTCTCCACCGAAGAGAGCAATCAAACCGGGAACATCGTGTTGCACATGCCAGGTATATTGCCATGCATTTCCTTCCGTATAGTCACCGCCTGTACTTTCCGCATGTCCTACATCACTAGGATTAAACGGAGATTTCCAGGTTCCGTCAGCTTTACGCGGACGCATAAAATTCGTCTGTGAATCGAATAAGTTCTTATAATAATCTGCACGTTTCGCAAAGTAAGCAGCATCTTCTTCTTTTCCCATACGACGGGCCATGTCAGCTGCCGCATAATCGTCATATACCGATTCCAGAGTTGAAGAGACGGATTCCGCTTTTGTCAGGTCGGTCGGGAAATATCCGTATTTCGTATACACTTCCCAGTCGGACTTCAACGGATGAGATACAGTCTGTGTCTTCTTCACCATATTGAAAGCACGTTCCGCATCAAAACCACGGAAACCTTTTCGGTAGGCTTCAGCAATAACAGATACACCATGATTGCCGATCATACAGAAATTTTCTTTTCCCCACAATGCCCAAATAGGCAGGAAGCCTTGTACTTCACCTTGTTCTATCAATGAATTAACAAAACCATCCACACGTTCGGGAACCATTAATGTATAGAATGGATGAGCGGCACGATAAGTATCCCATAAAGAGAAGGTTGAATAGAATGTTCCTGTTCCGGCCTTCACAATCGAATCGGCAGCATTACGATACATACCGTCTACGTCTGAAATCTGGTTAGGCTGAATCAGTGCGTGATAAAAACAAGTATAGAAATTCGTCTTTTCATCATCCGTACCCTCTACGTCAATGCGACTCAGATAGCTGTTCCATTCGTCATGGGCAGCCAGCTTCACACCGTCAAAGTTCCAGTCTGGTATTTCAGCCTGCAAGTTCTTCTTTGCTCCCTCTACGCTGGTAGTCGAAAGGGCCACCTTCATCATCAGTTCATCTCCCGGCTTCAAGTCGAAAGTAGCAATGATTCGCTTTCCTTTCTCAGTTTCTCCCATCGGAAGGTAAAGCGAATCTATTACCGGACGATTAAACTTCATCACAAAGAAGTAGTCCTGATCAACCCAGACCGTGTTATTCACGTGTCCGGTCAGCGTCTGAGCATCTTCCCAGTTCACTTCGCAACTATTCACTTGTGAATGATATTGTTCTTCTCTCCAGGCAGGTCCGTGCTGCAAGTCAATCAGCAGAGAAGCTGAATCCGCTTTATGATATGTATAACGATGAAGAGCTGCATGGATAGAAGCAGTCAGTTCCGCCTTTACCTGCGGATCGGATAATTCGACTGTATAATATCCCGGAGTAGCAGCTTCCTTGTCTTTCGGGAAATGGCTGCGATAAGCATCCCATGCACGGGCACGGGTACCGGTAACCGGCATCACCAGAATATCCCCCAAATCCATACATCCGGTTCCGTTCAGATGAGTCTGAGTGAAGCCCCAGATCAGAGAGTCCTGATAAGTATATTCCGAACAATATCTCCAACCTACTGCACCCGTCACCGGACTGGTCTGTATCATTCCGAAAGGATAGCAAGCTCCGGGGAATGTATGCCCATTGTCAGCAGCACCAATAAAGGTATTCACATACTGAGTGTAATCTTTCGTTTCCGCTTGCTCCGTCGGAGAACAGGAAGTGTACATAAACAGTCCCGCCAAAGCAACGGCCATCACAGGGGATTTTCTTTTCATGATAATCATAATGTTAAGTTAATGCTACAAATTTAGAGAATAATTCTCAATGCTACACTAAAATACAATAGAAAAATGGTCCCCAAGTCCGATCATTCAAAATTTATATCTACCCTGTTCCGGGCAGCATTCTAAAAGCAAATAAACCTGATTCATTGTGACAAAACAAAAATTCGCACGACTTATTGAATAAATATCAACTCAATTATTTATCTTTGTTAGCTTTAAAACAAGCTGACTCAAAAAAACAATAGTATAATGAAAGATTTCTTGAAATTTACGCTCGCCACTGTGACCGGTATCATCCTGTCAAGCATTGTATTATTTATTATCGGCATGGTAACATTGTTCGGCATTGTATCAACCGCGGATACAGAAACAATAGTGAAAAAGAATTCTGTGATGATGCTCGACCTGAACGGTGTATTAGTCGAACGCACTCAGGAGAGTCCGTTAGGTATCTTATCACAGTTGTTCAGCGACGACTCCAATACATACGGGCTGGACGATATTCTTTCTTCCATCAAAAAAGCAAAAGAAAATGAAAATATCAAAGGAATTTATCTGCAGGCAAGTATGCTCGGAACTTCGTATGCATCTTTGCAGGAAATCCGTAACGCATTGCTCGACTTTAAAGAAAGCGGAAAGTTCATCATAGCCTACGGAGATAGCTATACACAAGGACTTTATTATCTTTCCAGTGTAGCGGACAAGGTATTGCTCAATCCGAAAGGAATGATTGAGTGGAAAGGCATCGCTTCCGCTCCTCTGTTTTATAAAGACTTACTGCAAAAGATCGGGGTAGAAATGCAGATATTTAAAGTAGGTACTTATAAATCCGCCGTAGAACCGTTTATTTCTACAGAAATGAGTCCTGCCAATCGTGAACAGGTGACAGCTTTTATCAACTCGATTTGGGGACAGGTTACCGAAGGGGTATCTGCTTCCCGCAGCCTCCCCGTAGATTCACTGAATGCTTTAGCTGACCGTATGCTGATGTTTTATCCGGCAGAGGAAAGTGTGCAATGTGGCTTGGCGGACACATTGATTTACCGCAATGATGTTCGCAATTATCTTAAACAGTGGGTGGACTTGAAAGAAGATGACCGCCTTCCGGTGCTAGGGTTGAGTGACATGATCAATGTGAAAAAAAACATGCCGAAAGATAAAAGCGGTAACATCGTAGCGGTCTATTATGCCTCCGGAGAAATCACAGATTACAGCGGTTCTTCAACTTCTGAAGAGGGAATTGTAGGCACAAAAGTTATTCGTGACTTGCGTAAGCTAAAAGATGACGAGGATGTAAAAGCTGTCGTTCTCCGTGTTAATTCACCGGGTGGAAGTGCTTTTGCATCCGAACAAATCTGGCATGCCGTGAAAGAACTGAAAACAGAGAAACCAGTAATTGTTTCTATGGGTGATTATGCCGCATCAGGTGGTTATTATATCTCTTGTGTAGCCGATACAATCGTTGCAGAGCCGACTACATTGACGGGATCCATCGGAATTTTCGGTATGGTACCGAATGTTAAGGAATTATCAGAAAAGATCGGTTTGACCTACGATGTGGTAAAAACAAATAAATTTTCAGATTTTGGAAATATCATGCGTCCTTTCAATCAGGATGAGAAGACACTGATGCAGATGATGATTACCCAAGGTTATGATACATTCGTCAATCGCTGCGCTGAGGGGCGCCATATGAGCAAAGAGGCCATTGAGAAAATAGCTGAAGGTCGTGTATGGACAGGAGAAGCTGCTAAAGAACTTGGACTGGTAGACGTACTCGGAGGTATTGATACAGCTTTGGAGATTGCTGTCAGGAAAGCAGGAATCGAAGGATATACAGTTGTTTCTTATCCGGCAAAACAAGACCTCCTTTCTTCACTGCTCAATACGAAACCCACTAATTATGTGGAATCACAAATATTGAAAAGCAAGTTAGGAGAGTATTATCAACAATTCGGTATGCTGAAAAATTTAAAAGAGCGTTCCATGATTCAGGCACGCATTCCGTTTGAACTAAATATCAAGTAAACTGTACTGCATGGACGAACACTTTATCAAGATACATAAGTGGCTTTACCCTGTCTCATGGATTTACGGGGCAGTGGTAACAGTAAGAAACAAACTCTTTGACTGGGGATTCCTCCGGTCAAAGAGTTTTGGTGTTCCTGTCATCTGCATCGGCAACCTGTCTGTAGGCGGCACGGGAAAGACGCCGCACACCGAATATCTGATAAAGCTGCTTCGTGATAACTATCATGTGGCAGTATTAAGCCGGGGATATAAAAGGCATAGCCGAGGATATGTGCTTGCCACTCCCCAAAGTACTGCACGCAGCATCGGTGACGAGCCTTACCAGATGCATACCAAGTTCCCGTCTGTCACACTAGCTGTCGATGAGAACCGCTGCCATGGCATAGAACAATTACTATCCATCAAAGAACCGTCCATTGAAGTTGTATTGCTGGATGATGCTTTCCAGCACCGTTACGTCAAGCCGGGACTAAGCATCCTGCTGACGGATTATCACCGCCTCTTCTGCGACGATACTTTACTTCCGGCAGGTCGTCTGCGCGAGTCTGTCAACGGTAAAAACCGGGCACAAATCGTCATTGTCACAAAGTGTCCGCAGGATATTAAGCCGATTGACTATAATATTATCACAAAACGACTGAACCTTTATCCTTATCAGCAGTTATACTTCTCATCGTTTCGTTATGGAAATCTGCAACCGGTATTTCCATCAGCAAATTCAGAGATTGATTCTACAGTGAATGAGTTACCGCTGAGTGCTTTAACGAATACGGATATTTTGCTGGTAACGGGCATTGCATCACCTGCGCCTATTCTCGAAGAGTTGAAAATGTATACCGATCAGATTGATTCGCTTTCATTCGACGACCATCATCATTTCAGTCATCGGGACATACAACAGATCAAGGAACGATTCGGAAAACTGAAAGGTGAACATAAACTGATTGTCACCACCGAGAAAGATGCAACCCGCCTGATTCATCATCCGGTATTGAGCGAGGAACTGAAACCGTTTATTTACGCCTTGCCGATTGAGATTGAGATATTACAAAATCAACAAGATAAATTTAACCAACACATTATTGGCTATGTTAGAGAAAATACAAGAAACAGCAGCTTTTCTGAAAGGGAAAATGCACACCAGTCCTGAAACAGCCATCATCCTTGGCACCGGACTTGGCAGTTTGGCAGACGAGATCACCGAGAAGTATGAAATAAAGTATTCGGATATTCCTAACTTCCCGGTGTCTACTGTCGAAGGTCATAGCGGTAAACTGATTTTCGGCAAGTTGGGCAATAAAGACATCATGGCAATGCAGGGGCGTTTTCATTTTTATGAAGGTTATTCCATGAAGGAAGTGACTTTCCCTGTACGTGTAATGCGTGAGCTGGGTATCAAAACATTGTTTGTATCCAACGCCAGCGGTGGTACAAACGAAGCTTTTGAAATCGGTGACCTGATGATTATCACCGATCATATCAACTACTTCCCCGAACATCCGCTTCGTGGCAAGAATATTCCTTATGGTCCACGCTTCCCGGATATGAGCGAAGCATATGATAAGGAACTGATTCGTAAAGCTGACGAGATTGCTCAGGAAAAAGGCATTAAGGTACAACATGGAATTTATATCGGTACGCAAGGCCCTACTTTCGAGACTCCTGCTGAATATAAACTATTCCACATTCTGGGTGCCGATGCAGTCGGTATGTCTACCGTTCCCGAAGTGATCGTAGCCAACCACTGCGGAATCAAGGTATTCGGAATCTCCGTCATCACTGACTTGGGAGTAGAAGGAAAAATTGTAGAAGTATCGCATGAAGAAGTTCAGAAGGCAGCGGACGCAGCTCAACCTAAAATGACCACTATCATGCGTGAACTTATCAACCGTGCTTAATACTAAACTCTATTTATGCGAACTGAAATAGCAACTCTCGGCGAGTTCGGTCTGATCGACCGCCTCACCGAGGGAATTAAACCAGAAAACGAATCAACCAAATACGGAGTGGGTGATGATGCCGCCGTCCTCTCCTACCCTTCGGAGAAACAACTATTAGTAACAACCGACTTATTAATGGAAGGTGTTCATTTCGACCTGACTTATGTCCCTCTGAAACATCTGGGATATAAATCGGCCGTAGTCAATTTCTCCGATATCTATGCAATGAACGGTACGCCCCGGCAGATCACCGTATCGCTCGCTCTTTCCAAACGCTTCAGCGTAGAGGACATGGAAGAGCTTTATTCAGGCATTCGTCTGGCATGCCAACAGTATCATGTTGACATTATCGGAGGCGATACATCCTCTTCTCTTACGGGACTTGCCATCAGCATCACCTGTATCGGAGATGCCGATAAAGACAAAGTGGTCTACCGCAACGGAGCCAAAGACACTGACTTAATCTGTGTCAGCGGTGACTTGGGCGCTGCCTATATGGGTCTGCAACTCCTGGAACGTGAGAAAACAGTACTGAAGGGTGAAAAAGATATCCAACCGGACTTCACCGGCAAAGAATACTTACTGGAACGCCAGTTGAAACCGGAAGCCCGTAAAGATATCATCGAAAAACTGGCGGCTGCCAATATTGTCCCCACATCCATGATGGACATCTCCGATGGTCTGTCGTCCGAATTAATGCATATCTGCAAACAAAGTAATACGGGATGCCGTGTCTATGAGGAACATATTCCTATTGACTATCAGACGGCTGTCATGGCAGAAGAATTCAACATGAACCTGACCACTTGTGCCATGAATGGCGGTGAAGATTATGAATTGCTTTTCACTGTCCCCATCGCCGATCATGAGAAAGTATCACAGATGGAGGGAATCCGCCTCATCGGGCATATCACCAAACCCGAACTCGGTTGCGCATTGATTACCCGTGACGGACAAGAATTTGAATTGAAGGCTCAGGGATGGAATCCGCTAAAAGAAGATAAATAGATTTTCTCAGTTATATACTGAAAAATATTTCATTCCATACAACACTGATAATAAGCAAAGTAGCTTTTTATCAGTGTTTTTTATTTATAGAAGCCTTGCAGAATCCAAAACTTTAACTACCTTTGCAACCGCAAAAGAGAAACAACTGAGTTGAATTAGCCTTACGGTGCCATAGCTCAGTTGGTAGAGCAAAGGACTGAAAATCCTTGTGTCCCCGGTTCGATTCCTGGTGGCACCACTATCGATTCGGTAATTTCTCAGAACCCATTGAAATTCAGTCATTTCAATGGGTTTTCTTTTATACTCCAATACGCAAATTCCAGCCGATTCGAGTATCTGGAAATGTCCCATTCGGTGGCTTTTTCAGAGTCCCTTAAAAAAACCACCGATTGCACTATATTTCACTCATTTACAACAATTTGCGCCAATCATTTTTAGGAGCAAAAACATACTTTTGCATACCTGCTTGAATGTAATGGAAATAGCGGAAAAAGAAAAGCAAAAAAGATTCTTCCTTTACTGACAAATATAAGATGAAGGAAAACAAAGAGAATCTTAAAACTAAAAAAAACGGTGGTTTTTCAGAACATGTCTACAAAAAAGCCACCGATTTTAACTTTTTTACCGACTTCCAACTCAGCTTTCAAGTTGACAGAATAACTAATTGTATTTACCAACTTAAAGAAAAAAGGTTATGAAACAAGGAACAATGAAGATTCTGTTTTTCGTTCTCAAAACGAAATTATTAAAAAATGGTGAAGCACCTATTCTAATGAGGATCACAATTAACGGTCAATACGAAGAAACACGAATCCAAAGAAGCGTTCCTCTCAAACTGTGGAACGCAGCCAAAGGATGTAGTAAAGGAAAAGACCGGGCTTCCAATGAACTCAACAGTTATTTATCTGAATTAGCCACGCGAGCATTGGAAAAGTATAAAGAACTTATACTGGAGCAGGCAATATCCACTCCCTCCTTAATATTAAAACGTGTATTCGGCAAGGATACGGAAATGCGTACCCTGCTTGGAACAATACGACTAGAAATCAAGGAGATGGAGAAAGTTGTGAATATTGACTATGCACCAGTAACCATCAACCGTTACAAAAATGTACTGAAAAAACTCGAAAATTCCATTCCTACATTTTATGACAAAGAAGATATTACTTTCCATGAACTCACTCCGGAATTCATAAAAGCCTTTGACATGCATTTAAAAACAGAAGTCGGTTTGTGCCGCAATACTATTGTACGATATATGAAATGTTTCAAGAAAATCACAAATATGGCACTGGCAAAAGGTTGGATGAAGAAAGATGCGTTTTATGGATACAAAATGGAGCAGGATGAAACCGATCCTGTATTCCTCACATATGACGAATTACAGACCGTTATGAATAAGGAATTCACTATACCCCGACTGGCACTGGTACGGGATATTTTCATTTTCGCCTGCTTCACCGGTCTGGCATTTGCCGATATATCCACGCTCAAAAAAGAAGATCTGGTGCAGGACAATAATGGAGACTGGTGGATCAGAAAAGGGAGAATCAAACTGATGCATCGGCGTAAAGCATCTTCCATCTGTAACATACCTCTACTTCCCGTTCCGCTTGCCATACTAAAGAAGTATGAAAATAATCCTGTTTGCATCAAAAAAGGATGTTGTCTCCCAGTTCCCTGCAACCAAAAAATGAACAGCTATCTCAAAGAAATAGCAGATTTCTGCGGAATTAAGAAAAATATCACCACTCACGCTGGTCGACATACATTCGGGACTACCATTACGCTCGCTAATAATGTACCCCTACAAGATGTATCAGTTATGCTTGGACATGCTTCCACACGAATGACCCAACATTATGCCCGAGTCATGAATGCCAGTCTAAAAAAATCCATGCTCAATGTCAAGAAACGATTAACACAATAAACGTAAGCATCCGACGAACCAATATAAATACATGCATTATATTGATATTAATTGCAACCTCACTGTTCAGAACCGATGAAAGCATTGCTTCTCCAGGCTCCGTAAAGGCATAAGGCATATACCTTGTACCACTTTTTGTTTGAGGTGCAAATTTTGCACCTCAAACTCTCGAATTCATCTTTAGTGAATTAGCACCCGGTTCATCATGTCGCACACTTTCTGACAACTGTCCTGAACCGCACAAGCAGGATAGAGGAATGAATTGGTTATAATTACATTTTTGTCCAAAAGGATGATATTTTTATCTGTGCCATTTCAGACAGCATATATTTCTTATCTTTACCTTTCTGTTCCAACAGTTTAGCTCTAGACAATTCTCTTAGATCAATCTTTATTTGCTCTTCGGTTAATTCTAATTGTTCTTTTAGTTCTTTCTTTGTAAGTTGTCCTACAACATAAATAGCAGCAATTTCTTCAGCCATTCTAAGAGCTATTTTATCACTAACCCCAGAAACAAATTCGGAAACAAGTGCAGTACCTATAGAAATAGAAGTTAGTTTATCTACATTCACATTATTATGCTCTACAGCACTACCTACTTCACAACTTTTCACACTCATAGCAGACGCATTTTCACACCTATTCACATCACTGGCTTGTACATCACCAACAACATCTCGATAAGTCATACTAAAAACAAAACGCTCATTATTCAGTATTTCAATCACGCTATTATTATAGTAAAGAGGAGCAAACTTTTTAATATTACGGCTTCCCGAACCTAATTCTTCACCCCAACCCAGTTCACGAAATACCTTGAACAATAATGGATTCTTAGTATAGTTTTCCAATTCATCTATACTTATAGAACCTGTTCTCAAAGAAGACGTGAACTTTGTGGCATTACACGTCCTTACTTTATCAGCAAATATTTCAAATAAACCAACTTCATTACTTGCATATTCTCTATGTACACACAAGTTTGCTATAATCTCCCGGAATATATTCGCCCTAAGATCGCCTCTTTGTGTTGACCCATCCTGAAGATAGAATTTTTCTGGCAAATGTTTATAAACAAAATCCATCAACAAACCATAAGCCTTGATTAGATTGGTCCTTATTGTTATTCGATCATCATATCTAGTACTATCTGTCACTTCATTTAAAACAAAACGCCCATAAGTCTTATTCCTATATATAGCTTCAAATCGATATGCCGGAATAAAAGAAGCTATACTTTCATCCTTTCCAAACAATAGAAGAGCAGCCACTTTAACACCAATCTTTCCAGTAACAGGATCCTTTGCCATTAAGCCACAGCTTTTCAGCAATTCTTCATTAGAAAGTTTTATCCAGGCATGAGTGTCATTTCGTGCAATAACAAGTTTACGACAATAATCAAATGTTGCATCATCCAGATCCGTCAGATCTAACATAGGAAGTAACCGATTTTCATAAGATAGTGTATCCTTACGAGAAAAGAGAGAAGCTACTAAAGAAGGATTGTCAGTAACATTAGTATCTGCCTCATTATTTCTATCATAATACTTATGTTTGAAACGATGCACGTACTGGCTTTCTTCAACTCTTACAAAAATTATTACTTTACCATCAATCTCTATATCTTCAGGTGTAACGTATGCCTTTGGAGAAAACGCAGTCGGATCATTAACTACATGTACGAAGTTTTTCTTCATTGCCTCCAAGTTGTTTTTATTGACTCCAACTATCTCTTTATCATCATTTACACCGATAAAAATATACCCGCCAGAACGATTTAAAAAAGAGCAAACCGTTTCATAAACGGAAGATCCTATCTCATTCTGACAACTCTTAAATTCAATATTAATTCCTTCTCCTTTTGCTATAATATTTTTTGCTTCCTCTGCTGTCATAATCACATATTTTATATATTACAAATATAATAGTTTACCCACAATCAGTCTACTTTATCAAACAACAATTGTGTTATTTTCATAATTAGACGTCCTCTTAACTTTCGAATAAATAACTTCAACTCCTAATTATCTCCATTCAACCTCATTTAATTCGTTTATATTTGTAAAAACTCATTTTTAATGTAACAATTTGAAGAACTAAAAAAATAGATGAAACACTCTTCATTGCTTCACTGATAATCTTCTATAATATTTTACTCATAAAATCGCATAATAAAACTACTCAATAAAGATATATCCAATATAATACTGTTACTATTTTTCAAGTTAACCCTATTCCTAGGTTCATATTTCAACTTCTTACCTGCAAAAATAGTCCGTGTCCTACGGATTGACCAAGGCAGCCCTATGGGCTGGTTGGCAAGCAAAAAATCATCCTCGCTACGCTCCGGTATTTTTTCCTGCCAAGCCTTGCACAATCCCGGACACGAACAACCCGGCAAGTAAGAAATCGAAATACTGGCTCCACGGAGCCGGTTATGTCTAATTTTAAATGATTAAAGTATGGCTGAAATGACCGAAATGCAGGTTCACGAAGAACGAGTAATGAACCTCGTAGAAAGTAGCAGTGGTAACCCGACAATCATTCCACTCACAAAAACAAATGCGCACCGTGCAGAATCCATCCGGCGGATCGGAACGGACAAAGATGCGGTTACCTTCCATTTCCGCAAGAAAAGCAAAGGTATGTATATGTATATCCATACCTACACGGAAAACGGTGAAGAGAAGGAAGTACGTGCTTCTGACTTCAAAAACTGGGAAGTAACAGAATTCAAGTATCCCGGCTATCTGGAAAAACTGGAAGAAATCGCCGTCAATGCCTACCGATGGAACTCCCATGATCCAGAAACAAGGGCTGAAACGGATATCATGGGATATGAAAAGCAGCTTCATGAAGACCTGAAAAAAATACCGGAAGCAAAAAAACAGGATTACATCAATACTTACAAAAGTAAAATATCCGTTTTATTCCACAGCCTCTCACGCTGTGCAAACCCGATGGTGACAGGACGGGGCGGATTCAATTTCCAAAGGAATGAAAAGGCACAAAATGCCTATCAGAACAGATACGACGAATTCCTGAAATGGCGTGAGAAATTTCTGAAAACCATGCAACTGCTCACGGAAAAAGACAGGCCCGAAGAAGAAAAACGGGAGGAAACATGGCGCAGGCTGAAACGTGACATTGCAAGCAGCGCAAACACGATCCATGAGATTGATACGGGAAAAGCCAGAGGATACAACCGGGCACTCTTCGTCAGCAGCATCTTCAACAAGGTCAGCACATTTGCCGACCATGGCGACGTGGAAATCGTACAGAAGGCAATCGACTTCATCTCCGAATATAATGCCGGCATAAAGAAGCCTGTCATCACACCACGCCACCGGTTCTTCCAGCTGGCTGAAACAGCCAGTCGCATGCGGGACAAGTTAAAGGAAACCCAAGAGCTGGAAAACAGGGAAGTAACGTTTGAAGGTGGAATCCTCGTTTGGAACTATCAGGAAAGTCGCCTGCAGGTCTTCTTCAACAAAATACCGGAAGAGAGCAAACACAGGGAACTCAAATCATCCGGTTTCCACTGGTCACCCAAAAACAGGGCATGGCAACGGCAACTCAATCCGAATGCGGTGTCTGCGGCAAAGAGAATCTTAAACCTCCAAAATATCTGACCATGAAAAAAGAACATCTGAAATTTGTCATTGACTCCCGTTGTTTCCGAGGAAGCTGCGTCACATCCATGTCGGACGGCATACACTGTGACTACTACGGCAGCACACTGGAGGAACTCAAGAAACAGGAAAACAATCCTTTTCTAGTTGCGGTAACAAGAAATGCCATACACAAGAGGTCGCGTATTCATGACAAGTCATTGTGCCGACCCTTCCGTGAAATTACAGAGGAGAACTATTATAACTGTATGAACGAACTGCCTCCCGTCCGTCTGAAGCGCCATTCATTCTTTTTCGGCGAGCCCTACCACGGCAGCCTGTATATGTTCTGTTTCACCATCGGAAAACGTTTTTTCCGGGGACTGCGTCCGGTCATGACACCGCAGGTCGAACTGGAGCGACAAATGAACGAGCATTATCGCAACATCACATTCAAGGGTAAAATCACCCAAGGAAAAGCGGAGAGAATTACAAGCAAGGACAAGCAGGAGATTATCACCATTCCCTATTCATTCACTGACAAGGAAAACAGGGAACGTTTCATCTGCAACATGGTAACCGGAGGGAATGATGGTGGGGACACCTGCAAGGCCAGAAAAGAGATGGCGAACATACTGCTCAGCCTGAGGAAACATCATTTTCTGTATTTCTCCGGATATGGCAGGCATGACGACATGGAAACATTGCTGGATGAAGTGGAGGAAAAGAGATACACCATAATAGCAAGCGGATGCCTCTTCCAGTTTCCTCCCTGCCGTGATTCCGTCTCATTCACCGGAACTGTCAAGGAAACCGGAGAAAACTTCTTCTACAGGATTTATGACCGGGAGCTATTCCTGCACATTATGCACAGGCTCAGAGCCGTCAAAAGAGAGAAAACACCGGCTGAAGCAAAAGCAGTCCTCCTTAAATGCAAACGCTATGAATAATACGGAGTCATGGAAAAAATATGTTCCCGAAACGGTCAGCCTGTATCATGTGGACTACCGGGAGAATCTGGACGAACGCGAAGACCTGCAGGAACAGTGCATCCGGAACAATAACATGGAGAGGCTATATGAAACAGTCATGGAATGTTATGCTGAACAGGAAGCGGAAAGTCTGCTCAAAATACTCGAGGAAATCAAAGAGAAGATGGCAGAAGAGAAAAGGCAGGAAGAATTCGAGGAACACCGTGAAGAGATTACGGACCTCATCCTGAGCAGGAATGATACCGACCCGGCGGAAGAACTCATAAAAAATTCCGCCGCCGTCAACATGTACTACTCTCCCGGTGCGAAAATAGAGGAACGTATCGGAAAAGAATCCAGAGCCATGTCCTGTTACAAGGTCAGGCGCGCCCTGAAACTGAAGAAAGGACAGTTTGACACACTAATTGAAGAACTGGTGGATAATGCCACATACGGTGGTGAACTACGTATTTATTTCAATGCCGGGTTCAATGAACTTGTCACAAACGACAACGGAAAAGATTTCAGAACCATCCGTTTCCACGGGGATGTCATCGTAGCCGTCGCCAACAGTTTCAACGGTTCCGGCTACCACATCAGCCTGCCCCTGGACATTACGTTTCCATTCGTCAGGGACAGACTGTTCGTAGACTCACAGGTACGTTATTCCTATGCAACCGAAGTATGCGGAATGTGCAGGGACTGGTGCGACTCCACCAGCTGGGAAACTGAATACAAAACCGTCAGGAATACAGGCAGGAACAGACAGAAGGAAAAAACATTATCAACCAATTAAAACGGAATATCATGAAAATCATGTGCAAACAGGAGTACTACAACCAGGTAGTACAGTATGCGGAATCAATCAAGGACACTTCACTGCAGAACTGCATGGAACGTCTTGAAGCATGGGAAAAGAATCCGGACCGCCCGTGTGAGATAGAGCTCTACCACGACTGGGCGCCCTATTCGTTCGGGTTCACCCAAAGGTACCCGGACGGCAGCAGAGGGATTGTCGGAGGGCTGCTCTATCACGGTTCACCGGATGAATCGTTTGCCGTACAGTTGACTCCCTTCAAAGGATGGCAGATACACACTTAAAGTTTCCGGAACATGGAAGAATGGATGCAGTATGCCAGGGACATGGCGAAAGCGGAAAAAGAGCTGGAGATCGAGCTGTGGGTGATCATCTCCTTTTACAGGACTACGGAGCAGGGCGGCAAAGTCCTGCTCCTCCGATATGACCTGCCACGGAAAGTGGCGGACAAATATGACTGGGTCGTCCGGTGGAGAAGGGCAAGACTGACCTGCCAATATCCCAAAGGGAATGTTACACACACTTACTGCCTGTATGACAGGCACAGCGGTGAAGACTATTCATTCGGCTCCTGCCTCTCCTCATTGGCGGCGGCCAAGGCACAGGTCACCAGGATGGAACGGAGGATAAGGGAATACACCGCATGGCAAAAACAGAACAATCTCTTTTTTGACGAACAGGCGGACGAAATGCTTCAAAAGGCTGTCGCCAAGCTCAAAATTAAAAAAGAAAATGTACAGGAGGCAGAAAGAAGGCTGCAAAGGAAAGCCGAAAAGCACCAACGGGAAATGCGGAAATAGCAAAACGGATTACGCATTCCCATTTCTTGCCGCAAAGATAGCCGTTTGCCGGACTGAATGCGCAAGGCAGCCCTGCGGGCTGGTTGACAGGAAAAAAATCATCCTCGCTACGCTCCGGTATTTTTTTCCGTCAAGCCTTGCCGCAATCCCCGGCAAACGGACAACGCATCCAACAAGAAATAAAAATGCCCGTCTCACGACAGGCTCATGTATAACTAAAAAATGATCGGCTATGATTACGGATGAAAGAACCCGGAACAGACTGTATGCGGATACGGAAACGACACTTTTCACACTGGAAGACAAACCAGGGGCAATATTACGGATAATGGAAATCATAAGGGACACCCCCGAATATGTGCAACTTTCACCCCTTCTTCCGGCATACGCGGAAGAAGACCGGCAGGCAGAATGGTGGAGGAGCAAGAAACCGGACTTCCTTCTGGCGGAACTGCTGCATGTACTTCAACTATATACACCGGAAGGATTCATACTGGGACCGATAACCGGGAGAACACATGCTTTCGGATATACAAACCCGGAATATGAAAAAAATCTGATCTACAGGATAGAGATCGAGCTTGACTGGGGATATGTGTACGGGAAAAAGAACGAATACAGAAAGAAGAGGAAACTTTATGAGGAAATCGCGGAAATATTCACCACGGACGGATATACGGCAGAGATGGAGAAAAGAGGAAAAGGATGCCGGATAACCAAAGGGAATACAAGGCTTTATTCGCATTACGGATGGATAACCGGACAGTGTGAGGCCACACACCTGCCCGAAACGCTCATCCGGTTACTCAGGGAAAGCAGGAGATTCCATCTGATTAAGTGCACCCTGCTTGATTTCATATTCAGTTTCACGCAGGAAGAGGAGCTGGTATTTTACCGGCAGCAAAACGAAACAAGCATATATTACCGGATATTCGACCTTTTCAGAAGGAAACCGTGGACTGTTACCGAAAATCTCATGACGGTGGCTTCAGAAATCAACATACCGACTCAAAAATATCCGGAAGGGCCCGACCGGGACTCCCCCGCTTACGAATATGTCAGGGAAGCCTATCAAAAACTCATAGACAAGGGATATCTGGAAGAATACACCCGAACCTGGATAAGGGAAGAGCTCCTTTGTGCAAGAGCAACCCCGGAAGGAATATCAAAAAACATATTCTATGGAACTCTGCTATAACCGTCTGCTACTCATCTTCCTGTGGCAGTACAACCACCATAAGGAAGAAGGGCTGAACCTGCGCCTTTTCGAGGAGACCTTCGGGAAGACACTGGGCAGTCATTATTACGACAAATGGATGAACTGTTTCAACCGGGACCTCCGGGATATGATCATCTATTTCAGAGGAGAGGGTGAAAACGGACAGAAGTTCTGTGACATGGTGGCCCGACAAATTGAAGTATACCGTAAAAATCGAAAACACTATGGAATTTACTGACCTTTATACAGTGGAAAGCTTGCAATGCTTCAACGGTTTCCATTACCACGGATATCGGGTTAACCAAAGTGACACGGACAAGGTAAACCGTCTCATTGCAATAATCCGGCAAGAACGGGAAAAGAATATCGGACCGGCAGCAGGTGACATTATCGAGTATACCTGCCGGAACGGTGACTGGTTTCAATCGGCACACATCGAAGAGATATGCGACGGACATTTCAAGATCTGCCTTTCCGGAAGCATCCCGTTCTGTTATGAAAGCGGGGACGGTGTCGGCTATAACGTCCATGAAGGGATATGGACTTATCCGAAGAAAGCCGCCTTAAGACCGGCAGGAATCAGGGAAAAACAGTTCAGGACATGGGGACATGCCGGAAAATGCGCCAACGGGGAGGTATACTTCATGGCCCGTGTCCGTGCGTGGCAATATACGGAACCCGAACCCCTGTATGGCAGATATACTACCAGAAACTGGAGCAAATACCACATCAACAGGCAGCCCGACCCGGAACATGACGGCGAGTTCTTCTACATGACCGAAGGATTCACCCTATACTCACGCGAGGAACTGGACAGGCTGACCGGAATCCTTCACGGGAAACTCTTCGACGGGATATACAGCAACTCACTCATTCTATGGGGATACCACATGAAATGGGAAATACTCACGGAACAGGAATGGAACGAAACAAAAGCCGAAATACACATATCCTTTCTCGGAAAGTCTCCCGTGAAAATAATAACCTGCGATGATACCCGTACAATAACCGTCTACAAAAAGAAATAACAATGGCAAAATACGAAACCCCTCCCCCGGTCCGTCCGCTTGAGAAGCTGATAACGGATTTCTCCTACACAAACGGACTCGATCCCGTCAATGTATTCAACGATTTCCTGACCTACATCATCCACGGGTTTTCTCCCGGTGCTCCCCCACTGCAGAGCTGGAAGTACAAACGGCAGCAGAACATGAAATTTATGCAAATGCTCACTGGGTGGGTACAGCTCATGGCAAGCCGGATAAAGGATGATACAAGCTGGTATGACCCTTTCGGGGATTTATATATGGCACTGGTTTCCAAAAGTGCCCAGCAGTCACAGGGGCAATTCTTCACTCCGGTAAATATCTGCGACCTCATGGTGCTGTGCACCCAAACGGAAGAAAAAATGACCGGACAGAGGATGGGTGACCCGACCTGCGGAAGCGGAAGGCTGCTGCTGGCCTATCATGCACGGAATCCGGAAAACTACCTCATAGGAGAGGATATCAACCGGACCTGCTGCCTGATGACCGTATGCAACATGCTCATACACGGATGCGTAGGGGAAGTTATCTGCCATGACAGCCTGAATCCCGGAAACTTCGTGGACGGTTGGAAAGTCAATCCCATGCTAACATGGACAGGCATACCCACGATAAAGAGAATGAACATGAAGGAATACCGGGCAGGCAGGAATCTTCCAGCATCCCCTTATATCATACGAAAAACGATGCTAGCGGGTAGCAGGAAGCATAAAACGGACTCCCTGCTGCCTTTACAGGCCGTTTTCAAGATGTAATAACGACATAAAATATGATACCAAACCCAATCATCTGCATAAAAAATGATTACATACAATATCTTATAAGCATACCACCGGTATGCCAAATTTATTTATTAACCCATTAAATACAGCAATTATGGAAGTTACAGTAATGCCGGCCGCTGCACCGGTACAGAAGCAGCAGGGATTGAACCAGATAGTCATAAACAAGGTTCAAAAAATGATCGAAGGAAAACAGCAGGGTGTCATGGCTACAATCACCCGCCTGCTCGAAGAGGGAAAAATCGCGCAGGACTTCATCGCACCCATAGGAGTGAACCTGCGTAATGAGGATCGCCATCCGGTTATCACATTCCAGGCAGAGGAACAGGTACAGATGAACATGCCGGAAGGAAATTTCAATCTGCACGGAAATGCCATCAGCCAGATTTCCGAGAAAATGGGCATTCCGGCAAAATATCTCAGGGAGCTTTCCGCAGGAGACGCCTGGCAGAAACAGCTGTGCGCAACCATTCTCAACGAACATTCGGGATGGACGGGGCGCACACGCGTACTCATCCGTGCGGTAGGAACGGAAATCAGGGGTGTACTCTCAGACTCGTACCGGCGGCTCAACTCCGTGGACATACTAACCGCATTCATCAGGGAAGCGGCAAACAACGGAGCCGTCGTGTCCGACGCCTATATGAATGACACCAAAGTATGGTGCGAGACGATTCTTCCTACACCGATTGAAATACCCACCCGTAAAAACGGGACGGTAATCATATTCGCGGGAGCAAGATTCAGCACATCCGATTTCGGAAACGGTTCGGTGGACATGCGCTCGTTCCTGCTCAACGGAGCTTGCCTGAACGGCATGGTACGTGAATCGGTCATGCGGCAGATTCATCTGGGAGGACGCTTGCCGGATACGCTTGCGCTCTCGCAAAGAACTTATGAACTGGACACCAAGACAACCGTATCGGCAGTCAAAGATTTGACTAAAGGGCTCTACAGCAAGGACACGATCATGCAGAAAGCCATCGAAATTCAGGGAGCGTCGGAAATAGACGTGGACTTTGACAAGGAACTTAAATCCCTGGTACAGCGTGGCGCGTTGCTGAAAAACGAAGGGCGGGAAGTCGAAAAGCTCCTGATGAACAACAACCCCGACGACGGCATAACAGGAGGGGCAACACTCTGGAAACTGGCACAAGGCATCACCGCCTTTGCACGGGAACAGGAGCCGGAACGCAGCAGGGAGCTGCATGAGATATCCGGGCAACTGATGAACCGGGTGAAAAACAACTGAAATGGAATCATAGAATGAAAAATCAACAGAACTTGCCGGACCTTCCATTGTCCGGCAAGCAACTGTAAAACAGAATCATTCACAATGGACAAATTACCGGACTACTCAAAAATAATTAATATGCATGTGCTGATACGGATACTTTAATAAGAGTTCCTGTATCCGCTTTCTTTGTTCCAGCGCATATGCCATTCCCTCCTCAGTACACATGGCAGCTTCAAACTGTCCTTCCTGCAGTTGGTCCTTACGTATATAAGTTTTATTAAGCCAGATTTTGTCTGTTATCTTTTGGATAAAAATCACTCCTTTACCAGTAATACCCAATTGATTGTCGGGATATTTTTCAATAGGAAAAGGAACGCTGCAAATATCTCCATTATGTTTAAAAAACTCCTTGATAACCTCCCTCTTGTCCATTGAAAGGTCCCGCAATTCACGTTCCCGATAGCGGTCAAACAGGTGCGAGGTGAAGAATGCATATTCGTCATCCTTCTCACCACCACGAACAAGTAACATATACCCCTTGCTAGTCAGATAAATCAAATAGACTTTTACATAAGGATGACAGCCATATCGCTGGAATGCTTTCCAACCGGGTGTAAAAGGAAGAACACAAAACGTAGTGTTATGGTCTACCTTATAATCCAACTGCTTGAACCATACATTCTCTTCATTCTTATGTTTAAGAAGATACCGCCGCATACCCTGGCAGTCTATCCGTTCCTTGGAACGGGGGAAAATGGAATCATGAATCTTATCATATTCCCTTGCTATCTCTTCATAGTTCATTGTTTCTACTATCATGGCAAAGTTATAGTTTTTCCATCGGTGGCATGGATGGGATTAGTTTGGTAATCTTATCGTTATCCAAAATAAAATATTTGCACTGCCCTGCTTCGGTAGCTTCCGGATATCTGGGGGTACCATACTTTTTACTCAAGCAACAGAAATTCGGATTCATGCTTGTCTCATAACCAGAACGGCGAAATTTGCACAAGCGACAATTTTTAATATCAAAACCTTCCTGTAGCGCCCTAATCAATCCATAATCATATATTGACGGTTCACCGACGTAATTACAATAATCCCCGTCAATATTCAGTTCGAGAATTGCACTACGGTTTCTTCTTCCCTCATTGCATACAGGCATATCCTCATAATTGGAGACATAGGCTTTCCCGCTCCGAAAGAGCAGGAAGCGAAACAGTTGCCGTTTATCTAAAAGAACACTTTTTACAGAATCCCGTTTAAATCCATAGAATACTATTTCCTGTTCATTTTCACTGACAGGACAATCCATCAATCGCCTGATGTCATTATCCGACCGGATGTGAATTTCTATTATTTTAAGGGCAGAACTCCTTTTAGCTTCCGCACACCTGTGAGTCACATAGAATTCAATAGAAACTGGAGCCCTGTCTTTTCGGGTACTCTTTGTCAAGAGCAAATCAGCACGGTAGTTACCCACCTGTTGTTCTTCCATACAGGTATCATAATACTCCTTCAAATCATATTTTCTCATTATTATATCATGACATCTTTCTTTTCGATAGAACGGGCATAACTGGTTACGGGAGCATTTGATCCGCAAAGTATATTCGATTACAAAAGATTGCGAATTATCAAATTTTCTCTTCAACATCAATTTTGCCAGTTTATGAAGATAAGTCTCCGAACCGCATGATTCACCACCTTTATGGGCAAAATGATGTGCTTTCTCATTACCTAACTTGGCCGTCATTAACGCACCGCACGAGATACAATGAAAATCATGTTCCTTTCTGTACTCGGAAGATACATTATCAATATCTATGATGGAATCGTTCTCGTCATAGGCAAAATGATATCTGACAGTACACATAAAACTTATTTATTAGTAACAAAATCAATCTTACAATCAAGTGCAGTGGCAACCTTAGCCAATATATCAAAACCCGCCGAATACCGTCCCTGTTCAATACAATACTGATTGACCACATCAATACCGGATCTGGTAGTCAATGTCTTGGTATCCATTTTCTTCCCTTCATATAATTGCCCGATACGTACCCCGGCCCGCATTCGTTCCTGCTCCCGGCCCAACAGGAAACGGATAATATGGCTATAGTTGTCTTTTACAAGGTATCTGTTAAATTCCCACACCGTGTCCATATGGACACCGTAATGTGTGTTAAATGCCTCTTCCTGAGATTCAGACAATGCATTGTCAAACCGTTCATTAACCAGGCTGTTCAAATCCCCCGTAAAGCTGATGATACAAGCATCGCCATTTTTAGCTTCAACTTTCGCCCTCCGGTGATCAATAAATCCAGCACGTGCCATACTACTTATATCGTTTTTATTGTGACATACCCCACAGTTTAATTGAAGTACAAAGTTAAAAAAAAGAACGGATAAAATTGTCGTATTCACCAATTTATTCTAGTTCTCCTATACTCTCTCTGCATCTCCCCATAAACAGTCAACCGTTCACCAATTCCTCTACTTTATTAAATTCAAATTCATCCGTCTATAAATTTACACAGAAACTTTTTTTTGTATCTTTGCTTCCCTTTTACAGACATTTATTGAAAGAGAAAACTTATATCAATACTCAAAATGGAAAATAATAATTCGAGCCTGTATGCACAAAAGGCCGTTGAAAGTTTCTATCTGGACCGTCCATACGGTATAAGAATTGATTACTCCAGGAAAGGTTTCGTCCTGTTCAACCGGAAACTGAACCTGCTTGGAATGGACAAATGGAACTCAATTGAGGAATTACCGCTGGAAGAATATGACAACCCGGAAGAAATACCGGTTGAAGGGGTGGATATTCAAAGATACAGCAGTAAAGTAGACATATTCTTCTACACGGACAAATCCAGTCCCTACCATAACGGAACACTGGATATGGAGTGTCTCAAAAAATACAACAAATATATCTACCGTCTGTCAGTACTGCTGGGCAGAACCCTATAATAAAAGAGCCGCGAGCAATATGGTATACTGTTCACGGCTCCGGTAGCATGTAATCTAAGGTATATAGAAAAGTTCAAACTCCCTCTTCCGCCTTGTCAATCATGGAAGGCGGATTTCCGGCACGGGCGGAAAAAGCGGAAATCGAAAGAACAATAAAAAAAAGTTTTTTCCCATAATCCATTTTTCCGTTTGTGCTTTCAAACAACTCCTAAGGAAAGCCCGGTGTCTTCTTCCGCAATATTCCGATTCAAGTTATCCACATCCCGATACATACGGCTGTAATCATTCCGACAGACCGCCAGTTCCTCAAACACGATTTGTTTAGGCAAAAGACGGTGACAATAATAGCTGCTGCCAAATGGGACACCTCCCCCTTTGTCATACTGGATGCGTTTGTCAAACATCAGCAATTGAAGCTCCCTGTCCTTAAACAGCCGGCACGGACCGACACTGTTCAGCCAAAAATTGGACATCAGCAGGGCGAACGGCTTGTCCAGTTGCAGGCAGCGTTCAAAAACTTCAATTTTTCTACTGAAAGGCGGATTAGATACAATAATATCCCAACAATCCGGCTCGTAAGCAAAAAAATCCTGTCCGGTATTTATATGCGAGTATTTTACCTGAAATCCGGCTTCCTGCAGATGAAGCACGAACTCGCTGTGGCACGTGTCAAAAGGGCACCATATGATCTTCCCCTCAGGCAGATACTTGATGATGGGAGCCACTCCGTATCCCGGAGTGTATTTCTCGTCACTGCAGTTCAAAAACATCCTGCTCAATTTACTGGGCACGGGCTCCTCCTTCCGTTCTCTCCGCCCCGTCATTCCTGTTATTGAAACTGAAACTCAGTTGCCGGACATCCTGCCAGTTATTTTCAAAGTACAAATCAATCGTTTGTGCCTCATTCGCACTCCTTGAAGTGTAATACAACCGGAATTTCTTCTCACTCAATAAATAGCGGTCATTGGGTTTCAGAACCGTACCGTCTTCCAGCTTCAACAATCCGTTCCCGTCAGGCTGGAAATAGCGGAGAGTATAAAGCGTTCCGGAAAAATTGCCCTCCTCGGTAATTTCCAGACGGATTTCCACCGTCTGGCCGCTGGCTATCTTGTCCGCTACGGGCATCGCCTCTACCGTGAACGGATATTCCTGCTGAATATCCAAATCATCACTACAAGAGCCAAAACAAAAAAAGGAGGCTGCCATGCAGCACAATATCATCATCTGATCAAATATCTTTTTCATTTTTCGTATGGATTTAGTCATTATAAAATGTATTTTATTCCCAAACCATATTGGGTATAGAAGTGCTTTGCGGCACTCCCCCAAAGAACACGTTCACGAAGACGCAGTAACAGGACGACCTTGTCTGAAAGATAAGTTTCCGCTTCCAGTGTCACTGCACCGCCATAAATGAACGATTCATGTTTTTTCAGGACGGCACCGTCAAAGAGCAGTCCCTTTCCACCGTTTACAGTTTCATACCCCATCAATCCTGAAGCACCAATATTCAGAAATACATTTTTCCCCGGGTCGGAAAAGAAATTGTAATAGTAGCCGCCTTCCGCAGTATACTGCTCCAAAGGGATACGTGTATTACGGTAGGGATAATACCGCCGCATGATTTCAATACCCGATGCCCATTTATTTCCTCCCTTAGCATAGGTAGAAACGGCAAGTCCGAAAGCGAATCCCGTATCATTACGTTCCTTCCCGCAATAAAAACCGTCAACCATATCCGCCATTAGCTGCACACCTTTCATACCCGGCAGGCAGCGTTGGGCCTGCGCCTGCCCCAGAAACAGGGCAAGCATAGCCGCAAGCAGCAACACAAATTTTCCGGTCATTCTCATCGTACCTTCAATTCGTTGACGGGTTCAGCACGCACAAGGGACTCATTATCCACCTCAAACATCTGGTGGCGTCCTCCCTGTTTCTCATACATCTCCACCACCAGTTTCTTGTCCTCCGGTATCGTAAATTTGGGTAACGCGAACACCGTACGTTCCGAGGCCTTTCCATCCACACGGGTCACATAGTTGCAGGCACGCAAAGGATAGATCACCTGTTCCTGCATGGCGGTACGTTTCACGATCTTTTTGTCGACAATCTTGAAGGTCACGAAATCCACATCAAACGGGACATTCGTCTCATTCCTTAGCTGTGTATGAAAGTACAGCAGGTCATTATGGGTATAAAGCCCCCTAAGTAGGAACTGGACCCCGAAACGTTTACAGCCGATATGTCTGACCCGTCTTTTGTCCTGCCTGTGCACGGACTTCATAATCAGGCGTACCAGACGCGGGGACTCATTGCCCAGTTCCTGCAAATAGATTTCCATGGCATTGTTCGGACGGTTCACCGTTTCACCGTCATGAATGAAATCGCACATCTCCACGTTCAACAGGAGCGGTTCATCCGCATACCTGACATTGAACGTGTAAAAATTTCCATCTTCAGTGATCACGCTCATGTTCGTCTCATCCCGGAAATGCTTTTTAGCAGCTTTCACACGGATCACGTTCTCCGCCGCATCCGCCTTTCCGGCTATCAGATTGGTGGACCCCAGGTCCACATACTTGATCGGGGAAGGAAATATGACATGTACCGTTTTATCATAAGTGATTTCCAGCCCGTGCGGGGCTATCATCCTGCTAAAGCCGATCTTGCGGCTCAGTCCCTCAAAAAAATCCCCGCTACTCAACTGCGCACTGGCAGCCGTCACCCCCGTCATCAGGGCAAAAAACATCATCAGAATCTTTTTCATATCCGATTGCATCTTGATTGGTTAGTTAATGATTGATTTTCTTTTACTGCTTTTGTGTCTCACTGTTCGGGAGAATGAAGCAACAGCCTGTGTCCTGCTTTCAGAGTGACCTTCACCGTCCGCATCTTTTTAGCGACATATCCCGACACGCCCTGTATCACTCCTTTTCCCAAGTCCGAAGCGATCTGCGCCCCGGCATCCGTAGAGATATTGATACTGCCGTTCATGGAGGTTCCCATATTTGCCGCTATCTCACGTGCCGCATCATACTCCATCGAGTTGGGGACCGGTATTCCCCGCTGGCCGTCCGCATCGTAAACCTCTAGTTCTACAGGAATAACCGTACCTTTATATTCAACCGCCTGAACAAGGATATCAAGCCGTTCACCTTCCATACGGGCTCCGCCGGTCAGAATCGTCCCCTTAGGAATAAACCGGTCATCGGCCACCATCGGTTCCAGCAGGCGGATACGCAGCGCCTGACCGTCCGAAACAGTCTGTGTACCGTGTACGCAGGCAGGAATGGTATTCCTGTCAGAAGTCAGCACTTTCCCCACAGGAGTATTGAACCCTACATTCCTTTCCCCCGTAAATCCGTTCCCTGATTCCCCGTTGCTCGCGGGTTGTGACAGGGAAGACACCACCTGATGCCGGACCTGTTTTACCGGTTTGACAGCCGTCCGCTGTCTTTTATCCATTGCCGGAGAAGTCGTCGTCGCCTGTTTCCCGTTGTACCGGGCAGCCAGTTCATAGGATTTCTCCATCAGCGCCATTTTCTCTTCCATCGTAGTCTCCTGCGACGGCTTTTTCATTTGCCGTTCATGCTCCAGCTCTTCGATACGTCGGAGCAGTTCATTCCTTTCGGAGTTCTCCGCACGGGTATAAAAATTATCCAGCGTACGGTTCATGTTACGGTAGGCACCGGCAGAAGAACGGACAGTATTATGGGAACCTGTAGAGGGGTTATCCGCCTCTTCCACCGGTAATTCCGCCATGCCTTCAGGCAGGTGCACCGTATCCTTACCGGAACTGCCGAACAGCGAGGCCATCTCCTGAAATGCATTTTTACGGTACTTATCCTTTTTCTCCAATTCTTCACGCTCATAAGCGTCCACCTTGTTACCGTCCATCCTTTGCTGTCCGGGGGAGGGAATATCCGTATTGAATCCCTTCTCTTTCTCCTCCGCCGCCCTCTCCTTCTCCGACGGTGAATAAATCAGCCATAATGAACCTGCAAAGAGCAGGCACATGGCGGGATAGACAATATACCTGGTACGCCTGCATTTTTCCTCCGGACTCAAAGGTCTGTCAGCAGACAAGCCTAACAGTGTCCTGATTTTCTGAATGTCCATAATCATAATAGTCTTTAAAGTGAATGGTTGTATCTTTCTCCGGCTTTATATCCAAAGGACGGATATGCTCAATTTTCAGTCCCCCGCCCGGTTCTCCGAAACCGGAAAGGGAAGAGAGGATCATATACAGGCAGCCTGCCATAAACAGGGCAAATGCAACGGCGATGACAGCCAACCGCTGCCCTGTCGTCAGTCTGCGGCAGTATCGGTGTATGAGAATATCCGCCTGTTTCCACGGGTATTTTCTTCTTCTCATCGGTCGGCACTCCTTAAATCCTTGTTTTCCGTAATGGTAAAATGCTCGATAATGAACCCGTTCGGATTGTCATCCGACCTGACAGCATTCTGAAGCCGGCACTCCGTCACCAGGCTGCGTTCCGTCACATTGCTCTCACGGATGATCATCTGCCGGGCATACGTCCTCGCCTTATAGGGATAACTGTTGAAGTCGCAGGCCACACTGTCCACCTGGACAACCTGGTTGATGTTACCCGAAATCAGGCGGTTGTAATACCCTTTCTCGGCAAGGTCCACATAATAATGGTAGGCACTCTTGTCGGCCAGCAGCAGAGCCCGGTGGATATTGTGCTCGATGGCGTCCTTCTGCGGTGAAAGGCTGAAGAAGAGTTCATGGAAGCGCCTCACATGCTCCCTGGCTTCCGCCGGACGGTTCTGGGAAAGATCCTGCGAGAGCGCAAGCATCAGCGACTTGCCGCCGTCCAGCACATAGATCTTTTCACGCTGCTTCTCGGCAAAGCTGTAGGAGCTCCACAACGAATAGCCGGTAATGAGCGTACAGCAGCATACAAAGGCTGCCAGCATCAGGCGGATACGCCTGAAGCTGCTTTCAATATTGGTCAATGACTTGAATTCCATCTGTGAATCGTTTTTGATTGTTTATTTTCCACGTATACGCCCTCCGATATTACCCAGTGCCGCACCGCCGGCACCGGCAGTGAAACCACCGGCTTTAGTCGCCGTACGGTTCAGATTGCGGGAATAGTTGCCGCCACCTCCCGCCTGGACAATCCAGCCGGAAACGGTCGGAACGGTAAAATAACCGACAATCCCGATCAACATGAAAATGATGTACACGCAGTTCGAATTGTCCAGTGAATAATCGGGATTTCCCTGCAGTTCGGCAATATCGTTCTGAAGCATGAGCACCTGTATCTTGGCAAGCATGCAACTGAACAAGTCGCTGACAGGAAGCCACAGGTAGACCGATATATATCTTGTGAACCACTGCCCGAGCGTGGACTGCAAGCCGTCCCACACCGAAATGGAGAAGGCTATCGGACCCAGCACGGAAAGTACCACCAGGAAAAAGGTCCGTACCGTATCTATCAGCAACGAAGCGGCTGCAAAGAGCAATTCCAGCAGGCTGCGGAAAGCATCACGGATACTCTTCTCCAGATTATACATGCCCACTTCCATATACATTCCCAGACGGGTGGCAGCGTCTCCCGGAGACCAGCCGAGCTCATCCAGCTGGTGGTCAAACTCCTCGTCGCTGACCAGATAGGCGGTTTCGGGATTGCGCATCATGGCCTCCCTCTCCAGCCGGTCTTTCTGCGCCCTGTACTGCTGCATGTCCAGTGTCTGCCCTTCCAGCATCCTGTGGGTCCCCTGCACAATGGGACTTAAAATACTGTTCATCGTTCCCAACACCAGCGTCGGAAACAGCAGGATACAGATACCCAGCGCAAAAGGGCGAAGCAGCGGATAGACGTCCACCGGCTCGGCACGGGCCATCGACTGCCAGACGCGAAGGGCGACATAAAACAGGGCACCCAGCCCCGCAACGCCCTTCGCCACACCCAGCATGTCCTCGCAAAGAGGCATCATCTCATTGTACAGACTCTCCAGTATCGTATGGAGGCTGGCAAAATCTATCGACAACAACACCATAGGCTACCAATATCTGGAGGTTTCATCACCATAGAGCCTCATTACGCGGTCCATGTCGTTCCTCTTCCTGGCACGCAGGTAGCTCACGGCGATATTCCTGTTCGTATAATAACTGACAAGGTTCCGGTAACGGCGCATGTCACGGTAACACTCATCCACCACGTCCATGCGGTCCTTGTCCGTCATGGAGAGGGTGCTGACATCGATTACCTGCTTCAGATCCTGCAATACGCCGTTGCTCTCCTCCAGAAGTTTCGTATAGCCGGAAGCGATGGCGTCCAGTTCCCTTGCCGAGAAATTCTCATCCTTCATCATCCTGCCGAAGCCGGTGACATAGATATCCGACACGTCACCCACCATCAGGATGATTTCACGCACCTTGCGGGCGTCCCTCACCAGGTTGTTCACGGATTTAAGGGCGTCATAGTATTTTTTTGACTGCTCATAGATCTTGACCGTTTCGGAAAAGCTCTGCGCGGTGTTCGTGGCCGTCTTGGAGGTATGCGCAATATTGTCCGACATGTTGATGATACCCTGAGCCAGGTTTCCGGGATCGGTAACCACCCACTGAGCGCTTGACTGCACGGTTGCCAGCAGAAACACCGTACAAACAAGGCCTGCCTTTTTCCATATGCCTCCCGTTCTCATCGTCTGTTTTCATTACGTACATAATCACCGTGAGGGGAAAAAGTCAGCACGTCGGTCACTTCATTATAGGACACGTCAATACGGTATCCGGTGTTGATGAAAAGGTTACCGTTCTCCTCGACCAGCAGGTAGGTCCGCGGTTTCAGGACACGCGTCTTTCCGCTGCGGGAAAAGACCGTCACCTTATAGGCTCCGCCTTCCTTGTAGACCAGCACGTCAGGCTTACCCTCCACGCTGCTCCACGAACCGCAGAGTCTGTCACAGTCCGTTCCGTTTGCTTCCATACAACTTTGCAATACCATGGCGGCCATGCCGACCAGGCATACCGCCAGCCTCACCAATTGTCTGTTTCTCATAACTTCGTTCATTTAGGGGTTGATACTTGTTTTTGTTCCTCTCTTTTCCTTTCAGCCAGCCGCCGGACGGCAAGCTCCAGATTGCCGCCCAGTTCCCGCGTCAGTTCATGGAGTTCCAGCTTCTCGGATTCCTCGGTCGTGTACACCGTATACTCCTCCGCACTGACCTCCGTCGCATAAACGGTGGAGTGTGTTCCGCCCAGCCCGATCCAGACTTCACGGTAGAAAGGTCCGGGACGGTTCGCACGGTTGATGGAAAGGATCTGCCCCCTCTCCTTCTCCGTCAGTCCCAGAAGTTTCTGGATATGTTCGAACTTGTTCATATATTTACGCTGGTCGAGCAGTATCTTGCAGTCCGAGTTGTTGATGATCGCCTCTTTGACAATATCCGAGGAGATGATGTCGTCTACCTCCTGTGTCACTACCACGGCCTCACCGAAATACTTTCTGACGGTTTTAAAGAGATACTTGATGTATTCACTCATGTTGGCGGACATCAGGGCTTTCCAACATTCCTCGATCAATATCATCTTGCGGATTCCCCTGAGCTTTCTCATCTTGGATATAAAGGTTTCCATGATAATAAGCGTAACCACCGGAAGCAGGACCTTGTTGGAGGAGATGTTGTCCAGTTCAAAGACTATGAACCGTTTGTTCGTCAGGTCCAGTTCCCTGTCCGAGTTCAGCAGGAAGTCATAGTCCCCGCCCCTGTAAAACGGTTCCAGCACATTCAGAAAGCCGTCAATATCAAAGTCCTTTTCACGCACCTTCTTTTGCTCGATCATACGGCGGTAGTCATCACGGACAAACTCATAGAAGCCGTTAAAATCCGGCCTGGACGCCCTGCCATCCGTAATCCGGCGGATATAGGCATTCACCGCACCCGACAGGGCCACCTCCTCCGAACGTTTCGGGGCTTCGTCCTCCCGTTTCCACAAAGTCAGGATCAGCGTCTTGATACTCTCACGTTTTTCAACGTCAAACTGTCCGGAATCCGTATAGAAAGGATTAAAAGCTATCGGATTATCCTCCTCATACGTTATATAGATACCGTCCTCACCGTGCGTACGGTCATGGATCATACGGCACAGGCCCTGGTAACTGTTGCCCGTGTCCACCAGCAGGATATGCGTGCCCTGTTCATAATATTGTCTGACCAGGTGGTTGGTAAAAAAGGATTTGCCGCTACCGCTGGGACCGAGAACAAACTTGTTGCGGTTCGTGATGATACCGCGTTTCATCGGCAGGTCGCTGATGTCAACATGCAGGGGGATGCCGTTCCGGCGGTCAGCCATACGGATGCCGAACGGGCTGGGAGAACTCCGGTAATTGGTTTCAGCCGTAAAGAGACAGACGGCCTGTTCCAGAAAGGTGTAGAACGACTCCTCTGCCGGAAAATCGCCCGCATTGCCGGGAATGCCAGCCCAGTAGAGCACCGGGGCATCCACCGTATTGTGCCTCGGCGTGCATTCCATCATGGCAAGCTGGCTGCCGGTATCGTTCTTCACACGTCTGAGTTCCTCCCTGTCTTCTGCCCACGCCGTCACGTTGCAGTGGCAGCGGACGGGCAATACGCCCTTCGTATGGGCTTCATCCAGATACATCTCTGTCCACTCCCGGTTTACCGCATTGCTCCGGCTGTACTTCGAGAGGGAGAGCATGTTGCGGGAAGTTTTTTCCATCGTACGGAGAATCTCCTGCGCATCGTCAATAAACACATACTGCGAATAGATATGGTTACAGGGAAGCAACAGGCCGACGGGAGCGGCAAACGAGAGGCGGCAGTCACTGCGGTCGGTGGACATACGTTCATAACGCATATCGGTGGACACCCTGACGGGAAGGTCCTCCGTATCAGAAAGGGTATGCACACACAGCCGCTTGTCACCCACACGCATGCCGCCGGGGTTAAGACAGATGTCCTGAAGCACGGCGGTTTCATCCTCCAGCGACAGGGAGAAATATTTCTCCACCAGTCCGGGACGTCCCTCAGTGCCGGTAATCTCGTCCGCCTCCAGCCTGCGCAGGCTGACATGGCCGGAATCGTTCATGATACGCTCGAACTGTTCCACTGCTTCCAGAAACCGGACCGCCGTGTCCTTGTCAACCATTTCCCTGGGCAGAAGGGAACCGCGGCAGAGGCTGTTGAAGTCACTCCTCTGCCGGCTGCGCTCACGCGTGGTCTTCGTCAGATACAGGTAGCATTTGTGGTTCAGGTACGGGCGCTCGTTGAAATGGTGCTCATAGCTTTTCGACAGGAAGCTCTGTTCACCGTCCCGGAAATCAGGACGGTAGGTCTCCTTCGTGAACCAGTCCTGCTTGCAGACAACCGAAAAATCCGGCAGCACTTTGACAGCCTTCACCCAGGAAGAGTGGACAGCCTCGTATTCGGCCGCAGTCATAGTAAACAGTTCGGGAAGTTCCACCTCAAAGGCCACGGTCAGGTCGGCGTCCTTGCTGACAATGCAGCCGTTTTCCACAGACAGCAGGGGGAACTTACGTTCAAGCGTTTCAGCTTTCAATACATTTCTCATTTCTTTCTTCTTTTGGTCAGTAATCGGAATAATCTTCTCCGGTGGATCAGATAACGAGGATGACGTTTCCCCGACAGCAGCTTCATAAGGCCGTGTTCACCATACCGGGCATTCAGGCGGAAGGTCAGCCAGACCAGCAGCGAACCGGACAGGAGTCCGAAAGGAATGCATATCCACTGGTTCACACCGGCTATATAAAGGATGACCACCACAAGCAGCACCGCGACAAGCCCGCCCGCAAAAATAAAAAGGTACTGTGATTTCAGGCCCTTGAACTCCAAAGGATTACCCGCGCCTTTATTTATCTCGTATTCCATAGCCTCTAGAGGAAGAAGGAACGCAGGATAGTGGCGGCCACAATCAAAAATATACAGGCGAAAAACCAGCTGGCTGCCGTCTTGCTGGTGTCGGGATCGCCGCTTGAAAACTTGCTGTAGGTCTTGATACCCCCGACCAGCCCAAGCACCGCACCGATGGCATAGCACAGTTTGGTTGCCGGATCGAAATACGAGGTCAGCATGCTCGTGGCTTCGTTGATGCCCGCAAGCCCTTGTCCCTGCGCAAAAGAGCCGACCGCGAAAAACGCGAAAAGTACTGAAAAAAGGATTCTCTTTCTCATTGTAGAATCGTTTAAGGTGAGACATAAATTTGAATTCGAACGCAAATATAGGAGGGGACAAAAGACCATGATACAAACATTTCATCAGGTGGCAGCAAATGTCAGCAGATGTCATATTTTGCAAAGCGCAGACGCCTTTCAGCCCGGTTAAAAGAGAAACAATCTTGTTAGCAGAAATCATAAGTTCAAGAATCCAGATTGCACGCAAGATAACCAGTGCAACAATGGAATTATATTGAAATATCGGCAAGGAACTGTCCGCACAACATTTGAACAAAGGAAATGGAGCACAGGTGGTGGAAATACTTGCTTCTGATTTGCAGAAAGAATTTCCCGGAACTACGGGCTTTTCTTCGAGAAACCTCTGGGAAATGAAACGGTTTTATGAACGATATTGCGGGGAAAGCCGGAAACTGCAACAGAGCGTTGCAGTTTAACCTTGAGGACATAACCTATTGTTAATGAGCAAGTGCAAAAAAACGGAAGAAATATACTTTTACCTGAACCTGTTGGACAGACAGGTAAAGATGCCGGACGAAAACCCGTCCATCGGTATTATATTGTGTGCGGACAGGAACAATGTGGAAGTGGAAGTAGCCTTGCAAGGCTCAACGGCTCCGATTGGGGTTTCCGAATACAGTTACCCGATTCCACAAAAACAGATCAAAGAGTTAATCAACAACGAATTGTCCGGAAATAAGGAATAGAAGAAAACAGCCGTAAAGAAAACGAAAAAACAAAAGCGCATCCCGGAACAAATGCCGGGATGCGCTTTTGGTATACCCGAAAGGTCACAGATATTGCTTCCAACCGTCCGATACAGGTACGACAGATTTTGTTTTCCGCACGGGCAGCGGGTTCCCGTCCCCGTCCAGATATTTTCCCATCAGACTGTCAATGACATTCTTATTCTCGACCTGGGAGGAAAAAATCTCAAACAGGTCCGTTTCCCGGATGGTGTGCAGGGTAAGGGCCGCACGGAGGGATTTCTCTTCATCCTTGTCAGCGTCATTCAGTTTAAACAATACGTTGCCGGCATTGTCAAGATCATCAGGCGTTACGGCCCGTGAGACGGCATCCACTGCCGGGTATGTCCCGTCCAGTTCTTCCTGTTCCTCTTTCAGCATTCTCATCTCCTCCAACGGTAATTTACATTCCACTTCTTCCTCAGCGACATCTTCCTCCTCACCTATAAAATCCGCAGCCGTTTCCAACGGCTGACTCATATAGGGGGCAACGCTCTTTCCGGCATCCTCATCCAGATAGACAAAACGGGTGCTGCCCATGACGCCGGATTCGCCGCCCGGTTCCGACAAGACGTTTTCCGGCTCTTTCTGTTTTACGGGAGGTAACTTCGCATACAGCAGGTCGCAAATTTCACGTATCTTCTTTTTCTGCCCACATACCTTATATAATATATAACAGGCACAGGCAAGGCGTATCGACAAATAAACTATAGTTCCCATTCCACCGGTTTTTGGGTCGCTTCCCGATTATACATTCCGTTAATTATATCCTGATACCTTTTCAGATGGTCCGACAATACACTGTTCACAAATGTGGGGACAGACATTTCCGGTGCAATAACCGGAAGCACCCTGGCCAGGACCTTATACAGTGAATCATGTATATAAGTCTGTCTTCTGGCTCCAGTCAGTTTCTGTTGCAGGAATTGTTCCCGGTAATCATCAAAGCCGTATGCCCGCGGTGTTTTCTTCCCCGCGAACGGTTTCTTCTCAATGGAGACATCAGGTTTCTTTTCTTTTTCTTCCGACACTCCGGAGGCACCGGCATCTTCTTCCGGCCGTTCATCCTGTTTCCTTATCTTTTCCAAGGCCGTTGTATCTCCGGCTACCATACGCTTGAGCGCGTCCTCGTCCACATTATAGACGGATCTGTTCTTGTTTGCCATAGTCATGTCCGGTTAAAGTCCGAGTATGGTTTCCATTTCAGCGGCAAGCAGATCGAAGTTGCTTCCTTTCAGAGCGGCGGCGGAAGGCGGAAACAGGGTGCTGCGGAATATCTGCCCGTTCAAACCGACATCCTTTTTATAACGCTCCGCAGCCGGAAGGACCGTATTCAATACAGGTAATCCCAAAGAACGGATGATTTCCATATAAGCGTCATACAAGTCCCTGGAGACGCGCTTGTCCATTTTATTCCAGAACATATGGATATCACGCAAGGGGACTCCCTTGTGATGAAGCAGATATTCCCGGATGGACAGGACAAATGACATGCTGCTCTGCATGACCATCCTCTCCTGGGTGATCGGGGTAAAAACATAGTCCATATTGATGATGGACTGGAAAACGCCTGTGGTATTGACCGTTCCGGGAAGGTCCAAAAGGACAAGGTCATATTCGGTATCGGAACGGTCTATAAAACCATAGGCAGTTTCCTTGGCTTGTTCGGGCGTGGAAGCCAGGATATTGTAGGCCTTTCTGCCCGTATCCCCGAACTGCTCCACCAGCAAACTTTGCAGACGAGGGGTCTTTTCCACATTTTTTATGTCCCATTCACGCAAAGTCATCATGCTGTGCTGGGGGTAGTCACAATCTACCACAAGCACGTTCTTTGCCTTATGGTAATGGAAATAGCTGGCAAGCAACACGGTTAACGTTGATTTACCGACTCCGCCCTTCTGATTGCTGAGGGCTACAAATAAAGGTTCCTTCTTCATAACTTCATGAAATTAAGGGTTAATGACTTATTTTCTTTTCGCCTGTATCCATACATCAAGTGACGCCGCACAATACTGTACGGCAGCATGAATACGGCTGTGTATCACTGTTTCCATACATGGGCGGTATCGCATCCAACCGGGGTACACAGTACCGTCCCGTCACAGTCTGCACCACATCAATACGACTTCTCTTGTGCCGGACCGATACGATACATGCAGCCTTGCGTCACACTAAAAACGGAATGTACCTTTGATGCCATACGCCAATATTCGTTATGTATGACTGTATCTATACAAAAACTGCCTCATGGCATCGATACGCCTACGTATCATTGCATCGGAACGGTGCTGTATCCATACATGACCAATGTCACATTCAACCGGGATACACAGTATTGTCCCACTACCATAGGCAGCGCATTGATAAAGCATTTTTTATACCGTATCGTTCCGTCCCTTGCTGCATTGCGTCACGCCAAAAGTAGAACGGATTTTTGATACAATAACTAAAATCCGCTTCACCTGACATGACATGTCATCAGATGTCATCACTTGTCACATAAACCTCTATTTCACAAGCACTTAATCAGTCATAACTTTGCAAAGTCGGAATAAGACTATGGAGGAAACCATGCTTCATCGGACTACAGCACGCCGTGAACGTCGCGCAGCAATCCGACGAAGGAGGATTCTATGTTCAAACGAACATAGCAAGTTGTGTTTTCGTCCGACAGGAAGTGTCCTGTCCGACGAAAACCACTTGCCCGACCTGACAGTCGGGGAATTTCCTCCAAAGTCGGAAATTCCGGAAGAGAAAAAAGGACGGACCATAATTATGCAAAGAGTATGAAGGAAGAATCGAGAGCAAAAACGGGCAGAAAGCCCAAAAGCGATCCGGCGGACTACAAATACAGCTTCCGCCTGAATGCCGGAGAGAACATGCGGTTTGAAAAATTGGTTACCGAATCAGAGGCAAAAGACAAAACACGTTTCATCAAAAAAGCCATCTTCGGTGGCACAATCAAAGTGGTTAAAATCGACAAGGCGACAATGGATTACTACATCCGCCTTACGGAATTTCACAAACAATTCCAGGCTGTCGGTAACAACTACAATCAGGTCGTACGTGCCATCAGGAGCAATTTCGGGGAGAAACGTGCGATGTCGCTACTTTACAAACTGGAGAAAATGACACTTGAGCTGATGCTACTGAACAAAAAAGTGATAGCACTAACCGAAGAATACCAAAAGAAATGGTTGCAAAAATAAGTCATGGAGCCAGCCTGTACGGAGCACTGCATTACAACCACGAGAAAATAGAGAAAGGGACGGCTGAAATACTCTCCGGCAACCGGATGATTTCAGACCGCCCGAGACGACCGGGCGAGGACATGCGCCTTGCCTTGCTCTCCTTTGAGAATTACCTGCTGGCAAACAGGAACACGGAGAAGCCCGTCCTGCACATTGCACTCAGCCCGGCACCGGAGGACAAGCTGACCGATGAACAGCTGGCGGAACTGGCGCAGAATTATATGCAGAAGATGGGATATGGCGACCAGCCCTACATTGCTTACAAGCATGGTGATACACACAATACCCATATCCATATCGTAAGTGTATGCGTGGATGAAGAGGGACGGAAAATCAATGATTCTTTCGAGCACCGCCGTTCCATGACCGCCTGTCGGGAATTGGAAACAGACTTCGGATTACGCAATAGTGCGGATATGGAAGAACGGAACCCGAAAGCGGAATTAAAGAAGGTAAATACGTCCGGGGGAGACATACGGCATCAGATAAGCAACACCCTAAAAGCCGTATTGGAAAGTTACCGCTTTCAGACATTCGGGGAATACAGTGCGGTACTGTCTACCTTCAATATTGAAGCCAGGCAGGTACGGGGAGAATTCAAAGGCGAACCTTATACCGGTATTATCTACTCGGCAACCGATGATAGCGGGAAAGTAGTCAGCCCGCCTTTCAAGAGTTCACGTTTCGGCAAGCGTTTCGGGAACGAAAGCCTGAAAAAGAGGATGCTTTCACACACCAGAAATTTCAAGAATGGTAAATGGGCGCTGGCTATTCATGCACAGGTGATTTATGCCATGCGGCACGCACGTTCGCGTGAAGAACTGGCCGGACTATTAAAGAAAGCCCGCATTGATGCAGTATTCCGGGAAAATGAGCAGGGACGTATCTACGGTGTCACGTTCATCGACCATAACAGGCGGGAAGTATTCAACGGCTCGCGCATGGGCAAGGAGTTTTCCGCTAACATTTACAATGAACTTTTCAAATGGTGGGACGGCATACCTGCCACAGAACGTTCCGCACATACCGGTACCGAACTATGGCAGCACCATTCGCACAAGGCGGAACCGGGAAGCGCATTGGAACAGGCGGCAGGCATATTCTCCATGGAAACCAATCCGGTGGATTACGGGGAGGAAGCCCTTGCACGCCGGATGAAGAAAAGGAGAAAAGCGAAACGAAAGTCTCGCGGTGTTTAAGGAAAACTGATTATTATCCCCATTTACACATAAGTATTATGCAACAGGAAGACGATTTGAGAGCACTCGCCAAAATAATGGAATTCGGAAGGGCGGTGAGCATTTTTCTTTTGGTGGTACACGTATACGTGTATTGTTATCCGAGCATTGCCAGTTGGAATTTAAATCTGGAAGTGACAGACAAGATAATTATGAACTTCAACAATACAACCGGAATCTTCAATTGCGTCCTATGGAGCAAGCTGGCAGCTACCCTGCTGATGGCCGTCTCGTGTCTGGGAACAAAAGGTGTCAAGGGCGAGAAGATCACCCGGCACAAAATCCATGCAGCACTCTTCGCAGGATGCATCCTTTTCTTTCTCAACTGGTGGATATTGGATTTGACCCTGCCCCATGCGGCTGTCACCGCACTTTATGTATTCACATTGGTGTCCGGCTATCTTTGCCTGCTGATGGCAGGATTGTGGATGAGCCGTCTATACAGGCACAACCTGATGGAGGACGTGTTCAATCTCGAAAACGAGTCTTTCCAACAGGAAACACGGTTGATGGAAAATGAATACTCAGTCAACCTGCCGACAAAGTTTCAGTATCAAGGGAGGCTCAATGACGGATGGATAAATGTGGTGAATCCCTTCCGCGCAACTATCGTGCTTGGTACACCCGGTTCGGGCAAATCATACGCAGTGGTAAACAACTACATACGCCAGATGATTTCAAAGGGATACAGTTGTTACATTTACGATTACAAGTTTGACGATTTATCCACAATTGCATATAACACATTGTTAAACAATATGGATAAATACAAGGTAAAGCCCAAATTCTATGTCATTAATTTCGATGACCCGCATAGATCACATAGATGTAACCCTATCAATCCGGAGTTCATGACGGACATCTCGGATGCATATGAAGCAAGCTACACAATCATGCTAAATTTGAACAAAACGTGGATTGAGAAACAGGGGGATTTCTTTGTGGAATCACCCATCATTCTTCTGGCGGCAATTATCTGGTATTTAAAGATTTACAAAAACGGCATCTATTGTACATTCCCGCATGCGGTGGAACTGCTGAACAAACCGTATTCAGATCTATTTACTATATTAACCTCTTATCCGGAGCTGGAGAACTACCTTTCACCCTTTATGGACGCCTGGAAATCCGGAGCTCAGGATCAGCTCCAAGGCCAAATTGCAAGTGCCAAAATCCCACTGACCAGAATGATTTCTCCACAACTTTACTGGGTGATGACAGGCAATGATTTTTCCCTAGACATCAACAATCCGAATGAGCCGAAATTGCTATGCGTAGGTAATAACCCCGACCGTCAGAATATTTATTCGGCAGCTTTAGGATTGTATAACTCCCGTATTGTAAAGTTAATTAACAAAAAAGGACAATTAAAAAGTACGGTGATTATTGACGAGTTACCAACCATCTATTTTCGAGGACTGGACAATTTGATTGCTACGGCCCGAAGCAATAAAGTGGCGGTCTGTCTGGGCTTTCAGGATTTCAGCCAACTTAATCGTGACTATGGTGAAAAAGAATCCAAAGTAGTGCAAAATACTGTGGGCAATATTTTTAGCGGCCAGGTGGTCGGGGAAACAGCCAGGACACTTTCAGAGCGGTTCGGAAAAGTACTCCAGAAGCGGCAGTCCGTATCCATCAACCGGCAGGATGTGTCCACCTCAATCAACACGCAACTCGACTCTCTTATTCCCGCTTCCAAAATTGCAAACCTCTCGCAAGGCACATTCGTAGGTGCGGTATCGGACAATTTCGGTGAGAAAATAGAACAGAAGATATTCCACGCCGAAATCATCGTGGACCACAAAAAAGTCAACGCAGAAGAAAAGGCATACAAGAAAATTCCTGTTATCAACGAGTTTAAGGATAAAGATGGAAATGACATTATGATACAACAAATTCAGCGGAATTATGACCAGATTAAAGCTGATGCGCAAGCAATTATCAATATGGAAATGGACCGCATCAAGAAAGAACCGGAATTATGCAAACGTTTAGGATTGGAAGAAGAGAAAATAGAGAAGAAAAAGAAATAATATAGGATACTCATTTTACTATTGGTAGATTATTTCTAATTTGAAAATTAAAAATAGAATATAGCATCTGGTACATTTCAAATAACAAAGGCTATTGCGTGAGGCTTATGCTATATCTTATAGCGTGAGCCCATGCAAGTTTCTGTTATTGGGCTTACCAGAGTCTCTGTCCGGAACTGCGTGGATTTCACGCTTTTTATATTATAAAATAAAGGCAGAGATATGGCTAAGATTCAACTTGTGATGGCAATGGCACTTGACGGATTTCTTCCCGAAGAATTAGCAAAGACAGTGTGGAACTACTGCAGCGACTTTTCTTCTATCACATGGTAGACGAAGCGGTTATATATCTTCTCCCCATTACGGTAAACAAGGGAATACACATCATGAAACATGTACCCCCTTGTCAATGGTTATTATATAAAGCCAAGCAATCCCCCGGAGTATCTGCATGATGATATCTCGGAAATGTAAGAAACTATTTTAAGTTATATTTCCTTAATCTGGCATACAAAGCCTGACGGCTGATTCCAAGCAGTCCGGCTGCCTGTGTGATATTACCGCCAGATTTTTCAAGGGCAAGTTTTACCTGCTCCAGTTCTCTCTCCTCATCCCTTATCTTCATTATTGTCGACCAGTCTTTCCTGCATGTCTCAATAATCATTTCTTTATCAAACCCCAAATCTTCTGGGGATAGTAATTCCTGTCGTGTCACAATAACGGCACGTTTGATTTTGTTTTTCAGCTCCCGAATATTTCCAGACCATGAATAACTGAGCAACAGTTCTTTGGCTCCAACTGTGAAACCGGTAGTTACCCTCCTATATTTTTCAGAGAACTGTTTACGGAAAAACTCAGCAAAAGGCAAGATATCTTCCGGACATTCAGCAAGGGAAGGCATTCGGAGTTCAAATTCACACAGGCGATGATAAAGGTCTTCCCGGAATCTCCCCTCAGATATTGCTTTCTTTAAATCTTCATTGGTCGCAGAGATGACGCGGACATCGGCAGTCCGTTCTTTGAGAGTACCCACCGGGGAATAGACATGCTCCTGCAATACCCTCAACAACATAACCTGAAGTTCAAGAGGCATATTACCGACCTCATCTAAAAACAGAGTACCGCCATTCGCCAGTTCAATACATCCTTTCCGATCACTGTCCGCACCGGTGAATGCACCCTTAACGTGTCCAAAGAAATGGGATGCGGTAAGATATTGAGGAATTCCCCCACAATTCACAGCAATGAAAGGACCATTACCTCGGTCACTGTTTTGATGGACACTTTGGGCTATCGACTCTTTTCCTGTACCATTGGCTCCAAGTATCATTACAGAAATATCCGAGGGGGCAACAAGTAAAGCCAGACGTTCTACTTCCTTTGCCTGAGTACTGATTCGCCGCACTATTGTTTTCTCTTCACGTATGACTGATAGTGGCTTCAACAGGTCACGGACAAGTTCGAGCAATCTATCCTTATATACAGGTTTGGGTAAATAATCACTGGCACCCAGTTTTACCGCATATACCGCATCCGAAAAAGATGCATAATCTGTCATTATTACAAAGGGAATCCGTATTTGAGACTTATTAAGCCATTCCAAAAAGGAGATGCCACTACCTTCCGGCAAACGTATATCAGAAAGGATAAGATCAAACTCCTGACATCCCATCAGCTTGCGGGCAATCGGTTCATTCATAGTCGTTACTACATCATACCCTGACCTTTCCAGCCATTTTTTCTGCAACTGCGACAGGACTACATTATCTTCAACTATCAGTATTCTCTGTTTCATTTTTCAATCGAATTATTTCATTCTCTGCTTTCACCATTAATTCAGATGTACAAGCCACAATCTTATCTGTCTCTTCTTTGACAGTTTTCACACTCGCATGTTTATCGTGCAGTATCTTATAGTATTTATGTAAAATATTATCAACACGCAACATCTTCCATAAAGGATGCATACGGTGCACAATCTCACGAAACCGTTTCCGGTTCATCGTTTCCAAAGCGTCTCGAAATTCGGAAATACTCCTTGCAGATTCCTCTACAAATAGTTCCAGCAGCGTTTCTTTGTCATCAATTTCGGATGTCAGCACCTCAAAAGACACCTCATTCATTTCCTCATTTTCCTGCCGGACAACTGAAGAAATAAATGACAAAAGTTCATGAGCGGAGAAGGGCTTGTTTATACAATCAAAAAAGCCGGCTTTCGTGAAGACAGAAGGACTTTTATCTCCATGTGCAGTCATTGCCATAATAGGAACTGTCCGCGAATTTCCTATTTTAGAATTACGTATTAGCTTAAACAGATTAAAACCATCATTGTCGGGCATCTGTACATCTGTCAAAATTAAATCAAAATTCCTTTTTCTGAGTGCCTTCACAACCTCTTTTACATTTTTACACGTTTCACAAGACACTCCGTTACGTTCCAGCATCTCCTTGATTACTTCAAGCTGGACGGAATCATCATCAACCACAAGCACATGGCGAGGCAGCAGCAAGTTCCCTGTGATAAAATGATTCTCTTCTTTTTCTTTCTCTTGTGTTTCAACAAGCGGAAGTTCTACACGAAAAACGCTTCCCTTTCCTATGGAACTCCTGACAGAAATATTACCTCCTAACAACCCCACAAGCCCTTTTGTTATTGAAAGCCCTAATCCGAAACCCTCTGAATTTATATTTTGAGCAGCGCGCTCAAAAGGAAGAAATATACGGGATAATGTTTCTTCACTCATACCGATACCTGTGTCTCGCACTTCTATTACCAACAAACCGTTCCCATAACTTGCCAAAAAACGTATTTCACCAACCTCCGTAAATTTGATGGCATTCGTTAATAAATTATCAAGTATTTGTTCTATGCGGTCAACATCACCGACTGTCATTATCTCTATCCCGGACAGTTCTGTTATAAACAATATCCCCTTATTATTACTCTCATACAGATATTCGGTAATGATTCTTTCCAGAAACTTATCCAATTTGAATGGTATTTCATTTCGGGACTCTTTATTCTCATTCATCCGATAAATATCCAACAGATTATTAACAAGATGTAATATATGCCGGCAAGACATCTGTATATTAACAAGATGATTATTCCTCTTTTTCTTTTCACGTGTATCCATCGCTAATTCCGCACTACCATTAATACTCCCCAAAGGACCACGTATATCATGAGATATAGTCAAAATTATTTTTTTACGCATATCCAAAAGGGTCTTATTCTGTCGAATACTTTCTTCTAACGCCAAACGCGATTTTTCTTTTTGTCGAAGGTCGCGTTGAATAACCAGATAAGAAATAAATAACGACAATATAGCAACCAACAACATATAAGACATTAATCGGAAAGAGTCCAGTCGCATATTCTCTATTCTTTGCTCTTTCCGCTCAAAAGCCATTTGTGTCAAAGTATCCATTTTAGAAATCAAACTCACCAACTCGCTGTTAAGTATCCTGTTCTTTGCTCTCAATGTATCTGTATAACTTTCCAACTCATTTCTACGCACCTTCTGAATATCCCTCAATTGTTCATTCAGAAAATAAAGTGTTTTTGCAGGTGAGGTAACCTGTATCAATTCTTTTTTTCCGAACCATCCTGCAATTCCCTTCTTTCTCCTTCTCACTTCACGAGAATGAATGCCATCTCCAACAAGCGGTAGACCATGCACAAGCAAACTGTCCGCTTCTCCCTGTTTATGAAGAGTTTGCATAATATAGTACAAGTGCCGTTCCTTGCTTGCAAGTAAACTACGTAAAGTATTAATATGTTCAGGATGTATAAAATCCAGACAATTCTGTTGTAACTTTTGCAATAAACTATCAGTGCATAATCTCTTCTCACAATATATTTGATAATCCTCATTTTCCCAACCGACAACAGCTTCACCCAACGTCGCAAGCTCGGTTATAAAACGATGAGCCAAATGAATATCATACCGAATATTACGATACCCCACCACATCCGCTCTTATTTCATGCAACTGTCGTTTCTCACACAATATTATCGATATCACCCCAATAATAACTAAAAGCATTATTAAATATCCAAACAGTATTTTGAGATTTAAAATATTTATTTTTGACACCATCATTACATAGTTTATAATATTTCCCTATAAAACTTCCCCAGTCAATGAAGAGTCCAATTATCGTCCAACTAACAGCAAGCAAAAGGATTTTCGCCAGAAGAAACGCCTTGTACTAACAAGGTGGAAGATGTTGTGTAACGAGGGATAAAATCACGGAAAGGAACCATGACGACTTGTCGTTCATCCATCGGCATAAATTCATACAAGTCTGTTTTAGTAAGCCCATGTTTCAGATTGCGAGGAATATGGAGCAGCAAATGTTCATAAGTTAAATCCTCGGTACAATCCGTCTGCTACATGAATTCCGTAACTGCCATATAACGTTCTATTCCCTGATCCAATTTCCGTTCTCCCATGAAAGCATGATTTGTTCGAAGCAGATATCCCCTCGGAGTAACCTTAAAATCGTTGGCGTCAAACTTAGTGTATGCTTCACTTCCCGTCTCGTAATAAGCACAACCTCCTTTGGCGTCAATTACTCCAAAATTAGAATTCACTCCCATTGGGCGTGCTAATGTATCTAGAAGCTGTTTGAAATCTTCAAGAGTTGTACAAATTCCCAACGCACGCCCCATCAACACCCCATCATTAGGAAAGTTCTTTTCATCAGGTCCGTTCAGTTTGAAGGCTGCTGTATTTATGATAGCAAAAACCGCTTCATTATGCCTGCCCCAAGCATTATCGGGTTCTAAATTACCGGCTCTTACAATCGCAAGATATTTGTATTTCTCTCCCTGCACTAATAAAGACAAGTTATCGACATTCGGAGTATCCCGATTTTTAAAAAGCAGAGGTCGTCCGTCTTTTGTTACTTTACCGGATACTATAACGGATGTACATCCTACACATTGTCTGGGAAAGAAAAAAAATAAAATTAACAACAATATGATCATTCCTTCAACTTTCATTTTTTCTATACATTTGTATCCTATAAATATTAAAGTCCATATTTCTTTACATTAATTAGTATGAGCAATAAAAGGGAACATATCCATTTCTGAATCATGTTCCCTTTGTCAAACCCAAAATTCAAACTTCAATTATTTGGTTATCTTCTAATATTAAATCTACATTTTGTTTCTCGCATAATTAACCAATTCTTCCAGATTAATTCAGGAACAACTTCACCAAATTTCTCTCCATAAGAAGAGGCACTTGGAATAACATCATCTGCGATTTTTCCATTTTTTTACACTTAAAACATTAATCACCCACTTTAAAGTTCATTATCGCACCCGGGGCGCTAATATCAGTAATATTGAGACTAGGAATAGAACCATCCAACCAACATAGCATTGGATTTATTCTACCATTAACCGATTTTACTTTTTTGCCAAAAAGAACACGGTTATCATTACCGGTTGCTACAGGCGGTTTTGTTGAAGTATCGTTCATCAAGTCTGTCCCGTCAGCCTGAACAAGACGGAACCAAGGAGACATAGGAGCTTTATCATCTTCCACCACATGCCAAATAGCCAATCCTGTATCCATTGGATGACCCGCTACATTATGTGTAGGATACCATTTACTATGATTAAGTGCCTGGATAACAAAATATTCTTTCGGATTTCTACGATTCACGTAGCGATACAATGTATCTCTCGCATTGGACTTAATTGATATTTCTCCTTTAAAATCAGATGAAATTTCAACCACTTCTGCTGTTTTCAAAGTAAGCAATATAGGTGCACAATAATCAATGGGCGCATTCTTACTACCAGCATTCCATCCCATCATACAAAAAGAACCGGCACTTCCTTTGATAGATAGATTATCTCCCTTTTGATATCCTACATCGGGAAGGCGAAAAATGGCATGAGAGGATTCATGAGCCATTATCCTTACCATATAGTCCGGTCCTTTTCCTATGTCACACAATCCAATATGGTTCATCGGAATATACTCATTACCACTTTTAAATGGAATGGCAGAATGAACCCCATACGCTGAATATCCAAACGGCACCAATACTAACCACGAAGCAATTCCATTATCAGGTTTTCCTTTGTATCGGGTTAATTCGGGAATACCATCGGGATACTTCTCTTGTACTTTCAGAATCACCGAGTCGGCAAATGCCTGTCCCCAATCCCACGGTTTATTCGTGTCCGGATTTTTACCTGTAGAGTTTCTAAAGTAACTCATATTTTTATTAAAGCGAATGCGAACAATTGTATGGGTGACTTCATATTTCCCATTTGTCTGGTCCTTAAAATACTCATACAACGATCCGACATTATCCGACTTATTATAGCCACTCTTTTGATTGAGTAAACTATCAATAGCAGCGTCGGATGCCTCATATTGAAAATCATCAAATTCAGCAATAACAGCCAGACCGTGAATTTTTTCCTGAGCGTATATGCCTAAGGAGAAGATTAGGAACAAAACTATAAAAAAAGTATTTTTTCTCATGCGAAAACTCATTTTTGAAATATACCTATTTTATTATCTTCACTACAAATCCACCACCGGGAGCCATGTGTAATTTCAACGTCTTATCTGATGAAACTTTTATTACTTCCCGTTTATAGTCTTTTCCTACTCTATCAGCATTGATACCGTCCTTGAAAATCTCAGCATTAAATTCACCTTCTCCCAAGAAGGACAAGTCAACTTCCATATCACGAGCTTTCCAATCGGTCAATCCACCTATATACCACGTATCTCCTTTCTGACGGGCCATAACAATATACTCTCCTATTTTACCGCTGATAGGAAGAGTCTGATCCCATGCAGTAGGAATGGAAGCGATAAACTTCGTGCACTCTTCCTCTTTCATATAGTTGGTAGGAGCGTCACACAACATATTGATAGGAGAATCGAAAATTGTGTAAAGTGCCAACTGACGGCAACGGGTTCCCTGGCTCATTGGTTCTGTATATACCGCATGGAAGTTCTTCATAATCACGTTATTCATTGCTCCCTGTGTATAGTCCATCGGACCGGCTACCATACGGATGAAGGGTACAGTCACATCATAGAGCACCTGATCCGTTCCCGGTTCAGCCCATTTCAGTTCTTCCAACCCGTGAACTCCTTCAAAATTGATTGTATTCGGATAGGTGCGTTGAAGCCCTGTCGGCTTGGACGTACCGTGGAGATCAATCAGCAGTTTATATTTTGCTCCTGTTTCGGCTGCTTTACGATTGAAGTCAATGACACATTGGTCGTCACGGTCCATAAAATCAATCTTAAAGCCCTTAATTCCCATAGCTGCATAATGCTTGCATACACGATCCATATCCTTCTCGAAAGCACGATAACCCGCCCATAATATCAAATCCACATTTTTACTTTTCGCATAGCTGACCAATTCTTCCAAATCAATTTCAGGAATAACCTGGAACAAATCAGCTTTACCGGGAACTGCCCAACCTTCATCCAATATCACATATTCGATGCCGAACCTAGACGCGAAATCAATGTAATATTTATAGGTTTCATTATTGATTCCTGCACGGAAATCCACATTATAGATATTCCAGTCATTCCACCAATCCCAGGCAACCTTACCCGGTTTAATCCATGAAAAATCGGTGAATTGAGCCGGAGTAGCCAGTTTATATACCATATCATTACACAACAACTCTATGTCATTCTTTGAAATGACCATTACACGCCAGGGAAAAGCGGTAGCTCCTTCCACTTTAGCAATATAAGGTTCACGGGATTTCACTACGCCTTTAAGTCCGCGTACTTCATCCACCACTTTCTTAGGATAAGCGGCAAATGTACCTTCCAAAGAGAAGCCGGAATCACCATGCTTCACATACATGCCCGGATAATCCAGCAAATCGGCTTCGGTAATACAGATCTTCTTCTGATTCTTTCCTTCTACCAGAACCGGCAAAAAAGCAAGCTGTTCTTTATCCCATGCAGATAAAGCGGTCTCCAGATACGTATTTTGAAAGGAACTATAAAACGGATCCTTTTTGCCCTCGTTCATTCTTCCTTTTGGAGAAGCTACAAATACTTTAGGATCATCCGGAAAACAGAATGCGACTTGTTCATTTTCTACCATAAAAGGCTTTTTCAAATCAGACACAAAACGATAGGCTGCACCATCCTCGTAAGCCCTAAATACCAGACTGTATCCACCCTTAAAATCAATTTTCAGTTCATTGAACTTGTCTTCAATCGATTTCTTTTTATAAACCGGAGGGCAAATTGTTTCATTCACTGTCCGCCTGCTGACCTTCCTGACCTTTGGTTCCAGTCCGAAAACTGTGCCGTCGGTCAGCTTCATGGAAATAGGAGACGGAGCTACCATCACATCCCCTTCATGAAGAACGGAGTATTCCACATTCTTATCACTCACATTCACATTCACTTGCACCTTACCGGACAGATCCTTCAATTCATACACTTTTTGTGCACAAACAGTCAAAGGCGCGACAGCCATTAGAACCGGCAAAAGTCTTCTCATCATACGTCTCATAAACTAATACTTTTTGTATTTTATACTGTTTTTTAAAAATCAATTGTTACCTGATAAGTATCCTTCTTTTCAAAGAATGTCTGTTGCACTTCATATTCAGGTAGCCACACATATTTCTTTTTTCCTTTATATTCAGCTTCCAGTAAAAAAGTAAACCAACGGTTATACGGCAGATTGTCCACATACCTCGGTTCAGACGGATTATCGTACAAGCCCGGAACTCCGGTTATCATACATTCCCCCTTCCTATCCGTCTGATAAGTACGATAAGGAGTAGCTATCAAGTCATTGAATCCTGCCCTTGAACCATACATATTCAATACCACACCTTTTGCTTTCTTCCCTTTCACCTTCACCGATACATGAATGTTCTCCGGGAACATCTTCCTGAAGAATCCCTGAAAATCACGTCCCGGCCGTTTGGACTTCGCCGTATAATTAATAACATTTACTGCATACGAACTCCATTTATACGTTTTATAATGATTGTTCATCACACATGAATCAGGCTCATATTGAAGATGGTTCACAGGATTCTTCTGTGCCAGTATTTTATCAGCATACAAATCCGTCACTCCACGATAGTGTCCGAACTCATGAGCCACTCCCCTATGGAAATAATCGATACCAAACAAGTCTTCATGCTCTGTCTTGCTACGGCTACGGCAAACAACCATACTCAGGTTATCTGCTCCTCCACCGCAATACCAGCCTTTCGCACTTTCCTCATCATCAAAATCAAGTATGGAATCAATGATCAACAGTACGTCATGATCAGGAAAGCCTGCACTTTTCTTATAGATATTCTCCAACTGTCGTGAAGAGCAATCATAAACCACCTGCAAGTCGGGTACATAACGGAAATAATATTTGAAGCGCCCGTCTCCGGCTTTGTTCCAGAAGTCATTCACCTGTCTGAAGAAAACATTCAGTTTTTCCTGATAAGCTTCTTTTCCGCCCCAATGCTCCACTCCGGCTTTGTCCACTGCTACAAACACCCGATATTCAATTGTATCCAATGGTTGTGCTATGTTTTTTTCCACTATTTTAGCATTCGTCCAAGAAAAGACAGACAGTAATACAAAAAGGAACATCCATTTTTTCCAGCCGTTTTTCATATTTATTATTTAGTTTAGCGTGTATTTAATCTCTTGCAAGTCACGACTATTTCCACCGACCATAAAGGTGAAATCACCTTTCTCAACCACAAACTTCATCTGATTATTATAGAACCCCAATTGTTCGTCTTTTACATCAAATGTCACTGTCTTGCTTTCACCCGCTTTCAGCTTAATCTTGTCAAAGCCTTTCAGTTCCTTGATAGGACGGGTAATTGAGGCCACTTCATCACGGATATATAATTGAATAACTTCTTCACCATCATATTTTCCTGTATTCTTTACGGTTATGGCGACACGCGCATACATATCTTTCCCATTACCCGGAAGCAGTTTCACATCCGAATACTCGAAAGTAGTATATGACAGACCATAGCCGAACGGATAAGCCGGTTCGGTCGGAATATCAATGTATTTCGCACACCATCCGCCCCTTGCAGTTGGACGCCCGGTACTTTTATACTGGTAATACAAAGGAATCTGTCCGAGATGTTGAGGGAAAGTCATCGGCAGCTTGCCCGAAGGATTATAATCTCCCCACAATACATTACAGATAGCATTACCGGCTTCGCTTCCCAGCCACCAGGTACACAAGATAGCAGGCGCATCCCGACGTACCTCGTTGAAAATAACAGGACGGCCGCACATCATCAGCACAACCACAGGTTTACCTGTTTTCACTAATTCTGCAACAAGCTTCTGTTGTTCGGAAGAAATGGAGATGTCGCCTTTTGAACGCATTTCCCCACTTTCCCAAGCCTGCTCGCCCATAGCAATAACAACGACATCCGACTGGCGTGCAGCAGCCAATGTTTGGTCCAGGTTCACTATCTGATTTTTCTTCAAGTCATATCCGTCATTATAATTAACAGTTACTCCCCGCTTTTCCATTGCTTCATACAAGGTTACCACCTTGCTTACATCGGCACATGACCATGCGCCACACATGTCTTTCTGTGATTTTGCCAATGCTCCAACCAAGGCTACTTTTTTAATAGAAGGAGAAAGCGGAAGAACAGAACCTTCATTCTTTAAAAGGACAATGGAACGTTCAGCTACATAACACGCTTCCTTGCGCGATTCTTTCGAACCTATTACCGTACGTTCTCTTTCCTCATCACAATAACGGAATGGATCATCAAATAATCCAAGCTTATATTTCTGTTCCAAAATGCGCCTGACGGCATCGTCTACCAATTTTACCGGTACCTTGCCCTCTTTCACCAACGAAACCAGCGTCTTGGCGTAACATCCACTTTCCATTTCCATATCCAAACCAGCTTTAATCGCTTTATAGGCAGCTTCTTTATCATCCTTCGCATAACGATGATTCATCATTTCTCCCACCGATCCCCAATCAGATACAACGAAGCCTTTGAAGCCCCATTGTTTTTTCAGCAATTCTTTCAACAAAAAGCTATTTCCGGTAGCCGGTTCATTATTGAAATCATTAAATGCACTCATAAACGTTGCGGCACCCGCTTCAGCCCCAGCCTTGTAAGGCGGCATATAAAAATTAGCAAACTGTCCCATAGACATATCCACACTATTGTAGTCCTTTCCTGCAACGGGAGCTCCATAGCCTGCAAAATGCTTGATACAAGAAAGAATTGTATTTTCCTTCGACAAGTCATCTCCCTGGAATCCGCGTACACGGGCCTTAGCGACCAACGAACCATAATAAGGATCTTCTCCCGCACCTTCCATCACACGTCCCCAACGGGCATCCCAACTAATATCCACCATCGGAGCAAAAGTCCAGTGCAATCCGGCAGCCGACGCTTCCTTCGCCGCACATCTTGAACCTCTTTCTATGGCATCCAGATCAAAACTTGCAACCTCGGCTAAAGGCAGAGGAAAGCCTGTACGGAAACCGTGGATAACATCCAACCCAAAAATCAGAGGAATCCGCAGGCGTGATTTCATAGCAGCCTCCTGGTATTTACGTGTATTGGCAGCACCCGACACATTCAATAAAGAACCTACTAATCCTTTACTTATATCTTCCGTCCTACTAACACGGGTATTATTGGGCCCCGTGGCAAAACCACCGGCATATTGATTTAGCTGTCCCACTTTTTCTTCCAGTGTCATTTTCTTCATCAAGCCGGACACGAAACGGTTCATTTTACCCTCGTCAGTTTGACTCTGCGCAATACCGGACAACGCAAAAATCATCACACATAAACATGTTATCAGTTTTTTCATGGTTTTATAGTTATAATTTGTTCGCCTTCTTTTATTCTATATTTCTTGTCGTTTATTTTCAGCATATAAGGCTTATTGCTTTTTACGCATACCTGTTGTCCATTGGCTACAATATCAGTAATCACATGCCCGAATCTAAGGTTGCGCAATCCCTGTTCGCCCAATCCCTTCTTATGCCATTCTATCAGATTCTTTGTTGCATCTATATTATAAAAGCCTAATACATTTTCAATAAAAAGAGAAATAGGACCTAATGCAGACCAACCGCAGAAATCATGCCTCACCAATTCCCGCCTGTCTTTATACTGCCGCTCGGACGGCCGGGGAGCCGAAGGAGAATAACATTCCCAAACGGTTGCCGGCTCAAAAGTCCGGTAAGTCTCAGACATTTGGGATAATAATTTATAAGAATTATCATAAGCCAAGTCATAATATCCGTAGGTCTCAAGCGCTTTGGTAGACATATAGGCAAGCGGAAGCCACACAGCCCCTCGCCAATAATCTCCAATCTCATGATTGTAGTCTTTATCACTTCGGGCAACAGACGGCCAAGGATATTTTCCTCCGAATTCATTCGGGGCGGCAGCATATTTCACCAAGCATTCCGCCCGTTTCTTATCAGGAATCTCGGCAAGCATTGACCAATAAGCCGCCGGAGTCCTGACTTTCACAAATGAAGTATCTTTCTCGGAAAGATCATAATAAAATCCATCCTTTTCATCCCAGTAATATTTATTCAATAGAGTTTTGTTCTCTTTATACAAAGTTGCAAACTCTTTAGCAATCTTCTTATCTCCAAGTTCCTTAGCCAGACGATTGATATACAAAGCTGAAAGAGCTTGCTGGGATACCGCATCCATCCACAGCAATTCCCCCTTACGTCCTCTTCCACGAGGCGTATTATCCATACCACTCTGTACCCATCCCCATCTATACCCGATGTCACTCTTCTCCAGAGCAATCCACGCATGTCTGAAATGTAGTTTAGTCCCGCGTTTCAAAGCGTCGAACCAATAATAGTGACGTTGAAGAAACTGCTTATCCTGCAACACTTTTCTGATACGTTCCTTATTGCCCGTCATCTTATAATATTCATATTCCACCCACGAATAGAAAGGCGGGTTATCCGGATGTTGTATTCTAAGTGAAGAAGATTTTTTATTCAGGATAGACTCATAAAAATTATCCAGACTCTCTATTCCGGGGAAAATATCAGGAGCATACCGACAGAACAGAACCATAAACTCCGTATCCCAAATCCAAATCGTATCATCCCAAAGATTCTCGTCCATATAAGGAGACTGAAATACACCTTCCTGATATTTCACTCTGCCCCAAGCAAGTTCCCATGTTTTCCAATAAAGGTCTACAAAGTGAGGATTCTCCGAAAAAACCGGTTGCGGCAATAGTTCTTTCTTCAATTCCCCCTTCATGAAATCCTGCGCTTCCAGTTGAAAGGGAATAAATAATAGAATGTATATTATTAATCTGCTCACAATAGGTATTGATTTAAAAGTTAATGCTTATAATCTTTTCAAGTTTTACATCGCAAAGATAGCTGCACTGCAAATTAGTTAAGGCGAATTGCGTACAAAAGGACAATAATATTGTAAAATACAAAAAATTTCGTGCAAAAAAACCAATAGTTACCACAACGAAGGATGGTAACTATTGGTTTATACTAAGACATACTACTCAACAGTGCATTTTGCTGTATCAGGTTCAGTATTTTTTAAAGTAAACTGATAAGGCCACTGATGACTGTTATTTATATCAAATATTTTCTTGGCGTAGCAGCCACAACCAGCCATAAATAGATCATATTTTCCGGGATGTTCATAGAAACAGTCCTTGTCTTTTCCTTAGAAGGTTCTCCATAAACTCTTGAACCATCTTTAAGATTACCGATATTAGTGACCCGGATGCTCTAGATAGTATGATATGACCATGCTCATAGTATGAAACACAGCTTTTGCTATAATGAAGAACTTACCAACATATGCACAAAGAGTCTGCTTCAAATTCATTTGGAACAGTCCCAAGTTATGAACCTCTTTAAACTTGCCGTGGCATTTATCAATGATAACGACTGTTATAGTTCCGCTCCGGTTCTTCTTTTTTCGCACAAACATACGCAAAAGACTTTTTAGCCTTTGTATCAGCCCAATAATCCGCTCGTTTTTTTTCTAATCTATTGAAAATCTGTTGTATAATTATTTGAGACCCCAAAAGTGTCAAAGTCAGGACAACTTTGCTGATATATCAGTGACAGTATATATGTCCGCCAATTTATTTATTGCTTCATCCGTTCATAATAAGGCAACCTTGCCAACGGAACCTCTATCTCCACAGTCCTCGGCCCCCTTATTATCTTCCCCTCATCGTCCTTCCATTTCCCTTTCGGCAATCGAACAATTCGTTTCATCCCTTTCGTTACCATTGGAGCAACCAAATACTTATCTCCCAGCATAAACTGATCTTTGCAGTTTATATAACCCTGCTCCGGAAAAGCATATTCCATGCTGCGAACTATTGGTTCATTGGTCGATGCAGTTTGTTTTGCGCATTCCAAAATATAAGAGCCGAACTCTTCATGCAATTTTGCATATTTAGCACAAATAGCCACATTCTCGGAACTCAAAATACGCCACGGAGCAACAGAGAATTGCATCATCGGCATCAAGGCATGTACCTGGCAGGAACGGACAATTAGCTCCTGGTCAAACTTTGATTCATCTATATTAAGAAAACTACCAAACTGCCCGCCACCAATCATATCTGGACAAGTATAGGCATACCCCATCAAACCGGCGGCAATCATATCCGGGATAAGAAGGGAGACAGCTCCCCATGAATAATTTTTATCACCTAAACGCTGCACGATAGGTTTTCCACCCGTTTTCCATGTGGTGCGCAATTCATTAAACGAAAATTCGGCTCCCAGTTCCGCCCAAAGTTGGGAAAAAAGATGGGTATTCGCATCTTTATCCCAAAATTCATATTCTCCGTTCATATAGGAAATATCTCCCGCATCAAATTTAAATCCGTCTATTCCGTAACGCTCCATTGTTTGTTTCAGAACGTTTTTAAAATGCTCTACTGCCTCCGGATTGGTAAGATCATAACAAGCACTGAACCCATTCCACCACTTTATGACAGCCGGACTTCCGGCTTTATCTTTCAGAAGATACCCTTTTGACCTCAGCTCACGGAACTCTGGAGAGTCCGGTGAAACAAACGGACATATCCAAAGCATGATTTTAAATCCTAAACGGTGAAGTTCCTCTGTCATGCCTTTGGGGTCAGGAAACTTCTCCTGCTTAAAGTCGAAATTGCCGTAATAACGTTGCCAATTATCATCTACCATAAAAATTCCCGCCGGAAAACCGTTTTCCAGAACTTTGTGCGCATAGTCCAATATGTCGTTTTGGTTTTGATTGTACATCAGCTCAATCCAAGTGTTATACTGGGGTTGACTAAAAAATATTTCTTCTGGTATGTTCTTTTCATAAGAAAAGTGTTTTGCAGCCGCGGCATGATAGGCCTCACGAAGATTCCGACCGCCTTCAACCGGTGTCATCTTCTCAACAGCAGACCAGAGCTTTATCACATTTTCTTCTATCTGAAAGCGAAAAGGGTATTCACTCCATATATACCTTCCTTTCGAGGAAAGTAAAAGAGGAGTTATCTGATTATTCCAATTTTCTGTATTTAAATCATAAACACGGTCACCGGGTACATAAGGCATCCGGTTGCCTGCCGCAACCAACCCTCCCCACCATTGCTCACCCGAAAGGTTGGTTATTGTACTTTCAATATCTTGCGCGCTTAAGGGACTTAGACTAAAAAGGAGAAACACGATGGAAAGGAGTAGACGGCTTTTCATAAAGCCAGACACGGAACGGTTCATTTTACTCTCGTCAGTTTGATTCTGCGCGATGCCGGACAACGCAAAAATCATCACACAGAAACATGTTATCTGTTTTTTCATGGTTTTATAGTTACAATTTGTCACTTCTTTTATTCTATATTTCTTGTCGCTTATTTTCAGCATATAAAAACCAATAGTTGCCACAACGAAGGATGGTAACTATTGGTTTATACTAAGACATACTACTCAACGGTACATTTTGATGTATCAGGCTCAGTATTTTTCAATGTAAACTGATAAGGCCACTGATGACTACTATTTATATCAAATATTTTCTTGGGTGTGGCAGCCACAACCAACCATAAATAGGCCGTATTTTCCGGGATCTCCATAGAAACAGTTCCTGTTCTTTCTTTAGAAGGTTCTCCATAAACTCTTGAACCATTTTTAAGAACAGCCACAAGTCCGTATCTCCATTCTGCATATGTAACATCTGAGATTTTATAATCAGAATTTGACAAAATACCTTTAAAATCAACTTTTACTTCTGTTCCGGCAGATGGCACTTTTAATTTTATACCGTTATAACCATAATTACCAGGACAACGCTCGGGTACAATCATATATGTGTCACTACGCTTTTTCAATACACAAGTTTGGGCATTTGCACCACGAGCTGAATATGCCTTGTCAATAGTAGGTATATCCCATGTCATAAAACGCGCTGCGGCATCATACATTTCTGCATTTAGCTGTTCTTGGGTAATGTTTGTAATGCGTTTATATATTTTTATAATGTTTAATCCGTGTTCACTATTCTCATCCAAATCCTTGTTTTGCCCTTCCAGCCAGAGACGGCTCATAATATCTACTCCATGCTTATTGGCCCAATACTCAAACATATATGGATTCTGATATTGAAGGTCTGTACATGCGAAAGAAAGATGTGATTTGCTCACATAAAGTTCAAATTGATTGTACTCCTGATCAATCCAATTTGGCGAACGTCGAAGCAATGTCCATTGTGAAGTCATCTCATAAGGGCCGCCTTGCATCCACCAGCGCGTTGTTCTGGGAAATGAGCCTTCAAATTCAGACATAAACTGGAAACTATGCGACACCTCGTGGTAAAGAAGATTAATAGCAGTTTCATGATGAGGACGTATATTTATTTCTCCTACAGGATTGTGACCACCACCTGTAGCACCGCCTTCATTATCATCCCTCACCCAAGCAAGGAGTTTGTATTTATCGGTAACGGAGTTTTCAACATTACAGAAATGAAGTTCATTCTTCATAAAACTGTATGCATCCTCTAAAAGCCTCAGCATCTTATCAGGATTGAAAGGGCGCGGACCTGACTGAGGATTCCTACCTAAAGATTTTTGCCAAAACAAAGCCACGTTATCCCCTTCCTTCATATACAGTTTGTTAAAATCACTGTTCTTGTCATCAAACGTAGCCGGGTCCTTACTTACATATGTTTCTTGAGGTATATACAATACTTTCTCTATCTGCTCGAAAACCAATCTACATTTGTCTTCATTTAAACTATTCTTAATTAGGACTTCAGCTTTCTTTCCTGGAATTTTATTAGGATTTGCCGCTACCAATATAGTTATTTCACCGTCTCCTTTCTGTTCTCCTTCAGGAGTTACAGTTACAATATCTCCCTTTACTACCTCTACACTCCATGTAACATCGCCTGAAGACGTTACATTCAACTTATAATCCCGTCCGGCAAATGGCACATTTACATAATTCGTTTTGTTATAATCACATACGACATCTAAAGACTTCAATACGAAAGAACCGAACTTCGCATCTACACCTCCTTCTTTACTACAACTTCCTACAATAAGCCCTAATAGCAGTAATGCTATAAAATTGAATGAAAAATTTAACTTCTTCATATTATAAGTATTATGATTTATTTTATAAAAATATAGTGTTACTTGTTCACAAATAAAAATCTGCTATCAATGATATTTATTGATTTATAGCTTCACCATCTCCAGATAACTCTACATGCTTCGGTAAATATCTCCTTACACCTGCAGGTAATTGTATCCAAGAGGTTAATTGATATATTTCCAATTCTTGCCATAAATCAATCGTACGAAATATTATTCAATACTTTTATCTTTTCTCTCTTTCCACCTCCTATGAATAAATTTTTAAACGCCTCTGCCGAAACAGACGTAGCAGGTTTAAATTCGGAAGAATTCATATATTCCAGCAAACTGGCGTAGAATTGCAGTCCTTCGGGAGTATTGCGTGCAGCCTCCAAATCAGCCATGCAAACTAACAGTTTACCTCCTCCAACATTCAATTCAAATACCAAGCCCAGTTTATGATTACGCTCCACATTATCAATCACCTGCACAATAGGACGATATTCTTCAGGCATATTATCCAAAATCAACGGATAGCTGTTCTTGATTATCGAATACCACTGCCAGTTCGTATGGAAATCTGTTGGAAAGTCATTGAACAAGACATGTTCAGGATTAGTCAGGATACCTAAAGTACCCGGTGACGCCGGTTTTTTAATACGGTCACAGATGCTTTTAAACATACGATAATTCCAATAATCAGTCTGGAAAAGTCCACCTACTGCTACTTCCTTACAATCCTCTTTGCACGGCATCAGCAAAACTTTCCCACCTTGCTTTAAAGAACTCAGTACCTCCTCCGTCAATTGACGAGCAACCACAACATTGCCTGTTCTCAATTGCTTTCCGGCCGGATATATCCATAAAGGATAGGTATTCCGATAGGAAGTTCCGGGAATCTTCAAGAATAATTCTGCTTTATATGCTTTCTCAATATCCGGTAATGTCAGACGAATTGTACCGGCAGTTAATAATCCCAAACCGGAAGGAACAGGCATTTTACCTTTCCCGAGCGACCGCTTTCCAGCTTTCAACTCCCATGACACACTTTTTCCTTCCAACGAATGTTCTCCGTAGTTAACTATCTCAACATTACCCTCAAAGTTTTCCTGTCCTGTCCAGCAGAACTTGTCCGCTGTCAGTAAAGGAACGACCTCACAACAAAATTCTCTCCATTTTTTCGGCTTAATCAATCCTTTACTGTCCATGAATGCATCCAGAATTCCGACATAAGCCGAGCCTTGTCCCGGATAATCCTGCAAATCGAGTAATTGAAAACCCGACATTCGTTCAGAACGCAAGTTCATTTCAATATCTGCCCGATAAAGTTCCACAGACCATGCACCAGATGCTTTAAAGAAATCATCGGCCTGTTCTAGCATACCCGCTTCCTTCAACCGGTTACGAAAGACTTCAAAGTTCCAGGGCGCCAACACACCTGTGTACTTCTTCATCTCATCATAATTCGGATAAGTCTGAAACTGCCCCGTTTCATGTCCTATCACCGGAACAGGAGACTTTTCTAAAGCTGCGTCAAAATTCATCACTAAGTTAGGATAGCTATTATTCAAATAACCTCCCTCTGCCGCATCGGCAAAAGAAAAAGAAGCACGGGCATGTGTTGAATACCCCTCACCGCTACCTACACGGCAAGTCACCAGAAAGTCTTCTCCCGGTATATGTCCTCTCGATCCTAAAAAGATATTCGATCCATAAGCATAAAGATGTCTCGGTTCTATCGAACGAAAGCGATTCACAAAATCTTTCATCACATTAATATCTCCCCCCAACTCATTACCCAGAGCGAAAAGAACAAAGGAAGCATGATTGCTATATTCACGCATAATATTTTCGCCGTCTTTCATCAAAAAGTCCATTAGTTCGGCGGATTCTTTATTGAAACCTCCCCAAATAGGAAGCTCCGGTTGCAAATAAATGCCTTCCAAGTCAGCAGCTTCAAAACAAGCGGCAGGCGGACACCATGAATGAAAACGGCAATGGTTCAATCCATACTCTTTACAGATTCTGAAATAACGACGCCATTGCTCCAAGTCCATTGCCGTATATCCGGTCAGAGGGAACACACAGGCGTCATGTTTTCCCCTGAGGAAAGTCTTTGCTCCATTAATGGTGAAATGAGTCTGCTCCGCCTTAAAATCACGCAATCCGAAACGGACGGTCAGCTCGTCAATGCCGTCAATTTCTGCCTTCAGCTGATATAAAGCCGGTTGAAGGTCACTCCAAAGCAATGCCTTATTGCCCAGCTGATAAACAAATTCATATTCTTTACGCCCCTCTTTCAAAACATGTTCCGCCGCTTCTACTTTATGTTTTTTGGAAGAATTAAACGATGCTGCCGACAGGCGGATTTGCTTTCCGTCAATACCAGATGCTTTCGATAATGTGATTTTCACTTTTACAGAACGGTCCGCCACCGAAGGAAAAGTTTGGATGGATTCTATAAACAACGGATTCATGGCCTGCAACTCTATCCGTCCGATGATACCATTCCAATTGGTTTGGGTAGACTCCGTACAAGCGTGCGAACTTGAACGAATCTGTTGAGGAATACTTTTCCCGTTATCGATGCGAATGGTCAGTTTATGTGAACCGGGAGTCAGGAAACGAGTCAAGTTATATTCTTGTGGGGTAGACAAATAATTATTCTTACCCACTTCCTGACCGTCGATCCATACCGTTGACGGACGCGTACGTTCCAAGAACAGCACGATATGCTTTCCTTTCCAACTAGCAGGAATCTCTATATTCTTGCTATACCATGCCGCACCTTGATATTTATAATATCTGGATAAATAAGTTGTTTCCGACTTATTCGTGTTTTCCGTTCCTTTCCTGTTTGTATCTGTTGTTCCCGGCAAAGTCACTTTTTCCGGTAAATCAATATTCCAAAACTTATCCTGTGTTCCTTTGTCCTGAGGGTCCAATATAAAGTTCCATGTACCGCTCAGATCAATGGTATGGCGTAAGTCCTTTGCCTGCGCCCATGGTGAACATAAAAGGATTAATGACAATAAAAATAAACCTGCCAATCGGCATCGTGTAACTCGATTCATACTATATGGATTTAATGTTATGGTTTTTCTATTTCCTGAAGCTCAAGTGCAAGACTGGAATACTCGCTTTTCAATAATGAATTCAATGCAATACCTTCCTCCATCAGCAATCTACCACTAATTATTCTATTGTGCAAACTACAGGGTTTGTTTTCATCAGCAGGAGTCAAATCGAGCACACGATAGTTCTTTGCAGGATCTAATCCATTCATATAAACTCTCGGAATAATCATATTGATAAAATGAGATATCTTATATGCATAAAAAACAGCTTTGTCTTTTTCAGGAGTCACATACATCAAAGACGACACCCCTTTATTATCATACGGCGACATCAACCTATATAAATCACCCAATTGAACAATAGGCCGGACATTCTTGTAAGCAGCAATTGCACGTTTGGCAAATGCCTTATCAGTCTCACTCATATCTTTGGGCTGAATCTCCATACCCAATCTTCCGGACATTGCCACGTCGAACCGAAATTTCAACGGAATACGACGCCCTGTCTGATGATTCTTATCCGCACTTACGTGAGATGCCATAGCCACAGCAGGAAAGAAGCTGGAGACTCCCCACTGCATATATATTCTTTGCAAGGCATCCGTATCATCACTTGTCCAGAATTCATCGAAGTAGGGAAGTAATCCATAATTCACACGTCCACCGCCACCGGCACACAATTGAATCACCAAACTAGGATATTTAGCACGAATCCGTTCAAGAACTTTCACTAAACAACGATTATATTCGATATATAAATGCGATTGCTTATTTTTTGGTAAATAGGAAGAACCATAGTCCAACAAACTACAATTGTCATCCCACTTCATATAAGCAATTTCCGGATGGTTAGTCATCAAATTATCCACTACGCCGAAAACAAAGTCTTGCACTTTCGGATTGGTCAGATCCAGCACCACTTGAGTGCCGCCACGTCCGGTAGACAAAGGACGATTATCAATCTTCAATATCCATTCCGGATGCTTTTCAAACAGCTCACTCTTGGTATTCGCCATTTCCGGTTCAATCCAAATACCAAACTTGATACCGTGTTTTTTGGCTGAAGCCAACAATCCTTCAATTCCTTCCGGCAATTTCTCGCGGCAAACCTCCCAGTCACCCAAACTACTGTTTCCTCCATTACGAGGGTATTTATTTCCGAACCAGCCATCATCCATCACAAACAATTCACCGCCCATAGCAGAAAAGGCCTCCATCATCTCATCCATTCCTTTCTGATTGACTTTGAAGTAAACTCCTTCCCAACTGTTCAACAAAATATCGTGAAGCCTGTTTCCCTGATTCATTTTATACTGACGCGCCCAACGATGAAAAGTCCGACTTACCCCACCTTTGCCATTCGTACTATAAGTCATAGCAAATTCAGGAGTCCTGAATACCTCTTTTGGTTCCAATATATAATGAGAGTTTTCTTCATTCATACCGGCTATGACACTTAATGCCGTATTGCAAACATTCAGTTTCAGCTTATAATTACCACTCCAAGCCAATATTCCACCAAACACCTTTCCGGTTTCTTCTTGCGGTTTACCGTCCAATGACAACATGAAAGAAGGGTTATCAGTTTCCGTATTTACCAATCCGTCTTTGTTGGCTATCACTTTTTGTCCATTTGTCAGCTTCTCTTCTTCCATGGTGCATTCAGCTCCCCAAGCACCGTGGAAATGAGTCAACCAATTATCACCTCGATACATGGGAAGATAAGCAGAAGCAAACTGATAAAGCGTCACAGGCTTTTTCCCTTCATTAAGTATCTCCGTCCAGGTTCCGATGACATCCGTTTCCGGATAAGTCTTGTAACATTGCTTTATAGTAATGGGATACACCTTATCTTTCAATATTACCTCCGTGATTTCTCCATCCGTCACTTTATGTTGAGTCACAGTTTCTACCCCCAAGTCTAATGACATATTGCCATCCGGTTGGGTCATAGCAATAGCTTTTTCACCCAACGACCGCAAACCGAATGCCGGATAGCTTTCCGAATTCAACGCTAACCCAGCATCATAAATATGTTGTATTTGCTCAGGAGCTATAGCCACTCCATAATACTGTATTTTCGATTTCTCACCAACTTCTGCCGAAATCAGCAACGACGTCCGGGAAGTAGAAATCAAATAATCTTTAGCAAATAAAGAAGAAGACAACATTAGTATTGTTGCCAAAAAACTCATTCTTGTGTTCATTGTTTCAAATATTTTACGTTTAATAAAAAACTCCTTTTCAAAAATTACATATCCATCCATTCTGAATCTGCTGTTTTACCTCTTTCTCCACAAACTTCACTTTTACGCTTTGAGGTGAGCGCAAATTCAAATGTATTTCCTGCACACATGCCTCGTTCGGCACAACCTTCCAACCATATTCGTCCTTCACAACCACACAATTATGCGTAGTCAATGCACCATCCGGATGTTCGTACACATAAGCAGAGGTCAACAATACCTCTCCAAGACATTTGAAAATCTCATGTACGTCATTATCACAATTACCGCCATCGAACCGGCCGAAAGAAGATACGAGCTTTGTCGTGTCCGCCCGATACCAATCACTAATCATAGGGAGATACTGTTCGCCCAATATCTGTTCCACGTGCTTGCCTTTATGGGGCTTCGCCTCGTCGGGAACAAAACGTTGCGCCACAATATAAGGATCACAAACAAATGCCCAGTTCAATTTGCCGGTATCCGGGTCTATTAATTGTATACATGCACCGATTGCATTGACCATTTGCCTCAAATAATCATAATTTCCCGTCAGCAGATAAAGACTTCTCAATCCATAAATACGCCATGCCGACCACCCGTGAGGAGAATTCATCATATTAGGCATCGTCAAGATGTCATATTGCGACTCCCAAAAGCGCAAAGAACCTCCATTCATTCGAGTATCCGGAACGACAATCTGAGAAAGACAGCGATGCATATTTGCCAATTGTTCTGCAGCCTGCGTATAATAAACGCGTTCCGGAGAATCCGGCGAGTGCAATAAAGCAAACTCGGCAAGTTGTGTATAAGAACAAGAAATCATACCATCTTCAAAGGTCATTTGTCCTTCTGTCTGGATATTATCCAGTCTTTCCGCCAAATCGTCCATTGCCATTTTCACAGAAGCGTAATGCCGGTCATATCTATGCTGCCATTCACCGGTCTTATCAGATTCTATCAACTTTTTCTCTTCACGCATGACCTCCATAATGCCTTTTGCTATATAGATAACTGAAGTGTAATGCGTCTTCTCCGAATGATAGGCACCGGTAAATTCCGTATTATCCAGCATGGCATCCCATTCATAAGTCAATTGTGTAGTCATCACAAAGTCCGCTAGATCCGCTGCTTGCCTCAAATATTCAAGCATCCCTGTTGCCCTGTAATATTGGGCGAACAGAGATGCTTTTAACGCGCTATCCTGAATACGCATGGGGTTATTAGCAGGTAAATGTATACCCGGAACAAGAGTTAGTTTATTGATTTGATGAAACACTTTATCTACCTTATCGTCCACCTTTTTATCAGGGAAATAAGTTCTTGCTATCAGCCCCGAGAACAAACCATACCAAGACTCTGCATTCGAATTAGTCTTCTGCTGATAAGTCAATGAGGCTAATCGGGCTGCTTTTATATAGTCAGAATACCGACTGTGACGACACGCCAATTTCATTTCCGCCGATTTTCCTTTACTATTAGTAGCCGTGAAAGTGTGGATTCCAACACTAGATATAGGATAAGTGAACGTATACAAATTCTTTCTGTTCTTTCTAACACGAACTTTCCGGCGTTCTCCTTCGGGGGTAACAACAGCCACATGGGGAATTGAAGAAGAATACAAGCTAACCTGAGCCTTTTCTCCGGAAGCCAACGTATAATAATCTGCTTGAAAGATAGGTGCCGTCGTATTTTGACTTGCCATAGCAGCGACATCCGATAACGTAGCGACCTCTTCTAAATAGATCGTCCAGGTACGAGTTTCACCGGCAGATAATACAAGTCCCTGCGGATGACGCTGAGGAAGAGGGTCAGGATTCAGCAAGTCTAAAGAAACCGTACGGATGCGATGACCATTTGAGAAACTAATCTTATGTCGCGAATTATTATAATGGAAATGATACGACGCTATGGGATTGGGACAGATCACCGTAAGAATCCGCCCCATCGGAGTCATCAGATATCCCCAAAAGCTACTTTGTTCACAACGCATTAATGTAGGAAAGAAAACAGAACGCCAATGAGGGAAGCGTTCCATTTCCGTATCAATGCCCAGTCTACAAGACAACTGAACATCTTCTAACTTTTGTTTTAGCAGATTGGAACAAGTAATATCGATAGCTAAGCGTTTCCCTTCCGTTCGATAAACTATCTGATATGATAAGGTATCATTCTTACCCATACTCCCCTTCACTGTTCCCTTCACAAGTGGCGAAGAAGACAATGGAGCATTGTTCATCCATAAAGAAGGACCGGCAAACTCATCATTCCTGAAGTTTATTTCACCGCCTACTATCTGTCCATTGGAAGGAACCAAAATTTGGGCAATGCGTCCATCGGCATTTACCGTGTAAGAAATTTCATCCTTCGCTTGTAAAGACAAACACATTCCTACTGATAATAACAAGGTTAACAAAATCACACGTACCATCTACGACTATTAATTTTAATTATTATGTTCCTTCAAATAAATCATTTAATCTCTTGTATACACACTCACTCTATAAATGGCAGGTACTCTTATGCCTTGTTTCCACCTTCCAGAAATAAACAGGGTCGAATTATGGAGAGTCTCATCGCCATTCAACAATCTGGACGGTAGCCATTCTCCCTGCTTATAGCTCCCTTCCCACGTTTGCAGCAGATAGGCAGTTTTACTAGGATTCGCAGAAGAAACATATGCACGGGCATTCAATCCGGCCACCAGAAATTCATCTTTATCTGTTTGTATAATCAGTCCATAAGCAGGAGCATTATTCTTTTCATACACAATTCTGAAATCATATCCTTTGAAAGAAAGAGTTGTTTCTTTTTCATCCTTATATTTTAAGAATCCTGCCATATTCCCGGTTCCTTGATAACGGAGAATCATCGGTTTCAAATCTTCCAATACTTTATATGTCCTCGATAGTAACACATCATCTGTCATATCATCAATAGCAAAGATAGAGAAACAAAGTGCATCGCATTGCGCAAATGCGTAAAACGCTCTTCCCGGTTCATATTTGGATTCCGGAACTAATAGTGGGTTGTCAACACGCATATATTCCGATACGACTTGCTTAAAGTCCGGTAAATAAATATCCGGAGCAAGAATATCAATGGATTCTGCTGCCGCCTTATACACATCCATCACGCGAGAAACAGGGCCTCCGTTGGGGTATTGCCCGGGCAACTGCCCCGGATGCTGGATTATCCAAGCATTTACAAACATAGGTAACGGATATTCTTCTTTCCCGTTCTTTGCAACTTCGTTCAAATAAGTAGCATATTGCCATGCCATAAAAAATTCTTTCGTATAAGGCGTATCGCCAAACACCTCCAACCACGTACCTGTCTTTTTCTGTCCATTCGTCAGCCAGGCATTTTTTATTTCTTCTTTCAGTGATTGTTTATTCTTTTTCAGATAAGTAGTGAGCTTTTCCGGAACCTGATTCTTTTCAAAAGCTTCCAAAGCTTGAGGACAGAAATCCATCTCTTGAAAAACCCCTACCTCATTTTCCGGTTGTATCATGATCACTGTACGGTTCTTATCATATTCGGCCAGATGTTTCATCAAAGCCCGCATCGCTTTCACGTCCGCTTTTTTTGCTTCATCACAGAAAGGAGAGATTGTTTCCAAATTATTACCTTCTTTTGATTTCACGCGGAAAAAGCGTTTGGTATCTTTCTTCATCCATACGGGGGTATAGCTGGATTCACCGTTCTTCCACGTCCCGAACCAGAGTAGTACAAGTTTTAGTTCATTTTCTTCCGCATTTTTAATCATAGAGTTGATTAATGTATAATCAAAGGTCCCCTCTTGAGGTTCAAATTGCTCCCAAGTTAATGCAGCCAAAACAGTGTTCATGTGGCAATCTTTCAATTTTCCCCAAATGGATTGCATATATTCAATAGTGGATGAGGATGAATTATGCAATTCTCCGGCAATCATCAGGAATGGTTTATTATCGACCATAAGCTGAGTGACTCTGCCTTTTTTTGTTAAATAAGGGACAGGCGAAACGCTTTTCTGGGCGCATAAAGAAGTTAAAGAAACAAAAGATAATAGTAGAAACCAAGCTAAGCGATGATGTGTTACTGCATTCATGATGTATGATTTAATGTTATCAGTGATTCAGTCACAAAGATAGGACAGATAGAAAACCACTAAGGCAAATCGCGTACAAAAAAACAATAATATCGTAAAGAGGAGTACTCAATCCGGTAATAAAACACACTTTAAACCCATTTTATTAACCTGAGTTCGGGAAGATTGATGTTTTTCAACTTCTAAGGAGTATTTTCTTCTTCAATCGAATGTCATTAACCGAACGTCCTATAGAGAATAAAAACTCGCCAGGCTCAACAACAAACTTCATTTTTTGATTCCATAGACCTAAACTTCACATCGGGATTTCGAAGTTCACAACCTTTTCTTCACCTGGCTCGAGTTCTATTTTAGTAAACTGCTTCAATAAATTAAGCGGAGTTACCACACTCGACACACAGTCTCTTACAAACAACATCGGCACCTCTTTTCCCTTCATCACACCTGTATTCTTCACTTTGAAAGATATATTCAAACTATTATTGGTGATAGCATAAACGGAGTCCATTTTCAAATCACTATACTCGAATGTAGTATAACTAAGTCCATGACCAAAACAGTAAGCCGGCAAATTATCAGAGCGAGAACTACCTAAGCTATAGCCAGTCATTACAGCTTTCACACCAGCCTTTTGTACAGCAGCTTTAAAGGGAGCAAGATAAATTTCGTGTAAAGCTTTATCTGAGACTTCAGTACTAACGGTGTATCTGTCGTACTCTTGATCGTTGCCCACAAAATGCTTAACCATGGATATGACACCGCCTTCTTGCACCGATTGTATAAATGGAACAACCATCTCCGAGGGCAAATAGGGATCTTCGCCATAATATTCAAAATTACGGGCTCCTTTAGAGGTCCTATAAATGTTAACTCCCGGCGCCAACATGAAATGAATCCCCCTCGCTCTCCACTCCTCAGGATAAATTTTCCCGACTTCAGAAGCTAGATTTCTATTCCACGAAGCAACCACGGAAAGGGAAAAAGGAAATGATAGTAAGCATATCGTTGCCGACAAGATGTATAAAGTTTCTTCAATATATATTATGTTCCTTGAAAAAGTTACATAGCAGTAGCATGCAGAGAACTTCCTTCCAATTTTATTTTGTATGGCCATTCCGCCACTTTCTCCATTTTTTTATGATACGCCATATGTTTATCCGGTGCTCCCGTCACAATCAGCCACAGGAATTGAGTATTGTCAGGCACTACAAATTTCACAGAGGGGTTTACGCCATTCACCGCTTTGTTCATATTTCCATAAACCCTTTTACCATTTTGTTTCACTGCAACAAAGCCATATCTCCATCCGGCGTTCTCTTTAGCCTCTGTATAGAAGTCCTTGTTGCCTGCAATACCTTCAAAAGTCAACTTCACTTCTGTTCCACCATGTGGAACTTTCAACCTGATAGCGTTATATCCATAACTTTGCGGACATTTTTCCTTTGTTATCTGATACCAAACGGCATCGGCTTTCACCAACTTGCATTGATGCTGATTGGCATAAGAACTACAGACGGACTTGATACGGGGAAGGTCCCAAGTGACAAAACGGCTTGCCGCATCATAAATTTCTTCATTAAACTCTTCTTGAGAAGTTTTTGTGATGCGCATATAAGTAGATGTCGCATCTTCATCTTTCAGAGCTTCCCTCCACAGCCGCCCGATGATAGGTAGCCCATGTTTATAGGACCAATACTCCAGGAACTGTGGTGCACAATAATGATTTGCCTTATGGAATAATGTATAATGCGTTTGCTTCATATAATTATTCAGATGATAATTTTCAAGAGTTACCCAATCGGGATGTACCTACCAAAGCATCCATTGAGACGTATACTCATAAAGTGTTGTCCCCGGAAAACCTTTGCTACCATCTGATACCGTCATATACTGAAAGGAGTGCCCCAATTCATGAGCCAACGTACAATAAGGATACCCGCTTATCCTGCACGGGCGGAACCAGACCATCCCCACATTTTCATGAGCTCCGCCATAGGCTGTCCGCTTGTTGTCATTATACATCCATATAATCATTTTATATTTATCTGTATATGATTTCCCTTTTTGTACAAATTTCAACTTATCCACAAAATAGTTATAGTACCGTTCACCCTCACTCAATATTTCATCTGGATAAAAGCGTTTGCTCTCATCAGAATTTATGGCAGGATTTTTGCCAAAAGCTCTCTCCCAGAAAATAGCCAGATTTTCTGATTCCGCCATGCAATCATAACCAAACCTTCCGTCAGGAGCATTAAAGCCAAGTTCTTTTTTATCCTTTTCAGAAATATAGATCGTTTTCTGTCCCAACTTGGCTTGTAATGTTTGTATATTAAGGAGCAAGATTATCCCCCCAAACAAACATATAAGATATTTCTTTTTACACATACAACTATTATTCTACTTTTTATTACCAACTAATCACTTTTATACAATCAATAATAATATCATTATCTAACGCTTTTATAACAATAACATGGTCTTTATCTGAACATTATTAGTCAATTGTTTTAATAAACTATTAACCTTATCCAATATAACAGTATCTGCTACAAGCAGTTCTACTATTTCAATCTTATTTACTTCCATTTTCAATGTAAAATAATTTATTTAAATTCTATGAAACACATCAGCTACCTTATCAACAGCATTATCATTATTCAAGAAATTATACTTTTTATTATCAAGTACCCATTTTTCCTCTATCTCATAAAAATCAATTTTAGGCACTTCAACTCCTTTCATTTTCTTCTTCAAGTATTCAAAATATTTTTCCCATCTCACATAATACATATCTTTAAGAATACCATTCCATTCCTTATGAGCATAATCTCTTAGTCCACCTCTATTTGCAGCATGACGGTTACCCCATGTACTTATCTGTACCTTAGCATTCCATTCAAGCCAGTTTTTCTCTTCTGGAGTTACACCAATATTACGAGCCATGCCAATCCAGTTTCCAACACAGAACTCCTTACGCACAGAAAGCAACTCATCCTGAAGTAATATCAAATTGAGGAATTTTGTTGATGCCATATCAAACAATTCCTTATCACCCGATTTATATGCATTCACTACAACCGGATAAAGTAATCTTCCTTTCTCAGCTATCGCCTGACGCACTATATCAACAATATCATACTCAAAGTTATCATTACCCTCAAATTCTCTTGCCGCATCTACCATGAGCCGAGCAGCCTCAATAACATCCTTTGGATTATAATAATCTTTCATTTCAGACCAACTGGATACCTGATAAGTATTTAATGAAGGACGGGCACAAAATACAGACTCGTGTGTTCCTTGTTGTGTGGACTCAGGAGGACAATTATAGATACTGTTACTCAAAATATCCCATGCCTTTCTTACACGTTCATCAGTCTTACCATATCTTGCAGAGACATATCCATCCAACCATTCATCCTTAGTGAATTTACCTTCACGCCAAGGAAGCTCGCATAAAAGTTCATACATCACCGGATTGTTTTCCGTTCCTTCCATAGTCAAGCCAACTCCTTTTAATGTTTTGCCGAACCTGCTTTCCTTAGCTTTATTAAACTCGTTTATTACATGAGACATTTTACCGTGTAACCCAACATTTCCTCCATAATTGAGCAACATGCAATATAGCCAGTCATGTTTTCCGAATCCATTTTTCCTATACCATTTTGAACTGCTGTCTCCCCATTGAGGACGACTTTCCGAGAACAAGTCCAGTACAATAAGGTCGTTGGCCGGTATATTTTCAATCATTTTATCATGAGGACAAGCCTGCCAAGCTTGAGCCACCCATATGGCATCTTTGTTACTTTTTTTCATAGCCGAATGAATAGCCTTCCCTGCAGCATCAAGATTCACCCCTTTTACACTTCCTCCTTCATGAAAAGGATCAATGCTGTAAAACCTTGATTTACCATAAAGTTTGGTAAGCTCTTTATAATAAAGGTCAGCTATCCTACCGAAGTTTTCATCAGTAGGCAAAAGAAACGCCGGTCTTTTATATCCCAACCACAAACCTGGGTCAGATACATTAAGCCCGAGTTTTTCTTTAGCATTATTAGGTACCATGCCAGAATATCCGGGGAAGACAGGCTCTATACCATACTCGCGCATACGCTTCAGTATTTTCTTCTGCAATTTTTCCTGATTATCATACCAATTATCAGTATTAGGACCACCCCATCCTTCAAGATTATTCATCAGCCACCATGCCTGAAAAGCAGGACCTGCCACAAATTTGTTTATTTCCTCTTTTGTATATCCTAATTTATACAATACATTCCTCCAGACAGAACCAACACCTACTATAGAAAGCGGCATATTGATACCATGCAATGCCATCCAGTCTATTTCCTTTTCCCATCTGTTCCAATCCCAGAAAGCCATCGTATAAGAATAAGTACAATAGTTCAGATAATAACGGTATTTGTAATTGGTTTCATGGCGTTCTTTTTTTGTAACACGAGGCAAAGTTGTCGGAAGTTTAGCATTCATACAGTTCCATGAAAGATTAACTCCTGCATAATATTTCAAATACCAATTAAGTCCAGTTGCTATACTTATATAATTATTACCTCGTATTACTACCTTATCATTCTTCTGATCTAATTCAAAGAAATCAACATCTGATTTTTTTTCCTCTATTATAAACTTAGATGAAGCCCCTTTGTCAATCCTCTCCAAAAGCCCTTTTATAGGCGAAGCATTACATACTAACGATGTAAACGCCAATATTAATCCAAATATTATTATTTTCTTCATACCACAATTATTTCATCAACAGACATTCCACCTCTATCACTCTTAACGGATAATTTTATAAAACGACATTTCAAATTACCATCAACTTCAAACTTTTGATATTGCAATGCAGGAACATCATTTAGTTTTTCTTTATCCACAACTTTTACTAGTTTATAATTCTCTCCATCTTCTGAGATATAAAACTCCACGTGCTCCGGCAAGTATCTCCTTGCTCCCGCACGTAATTGCATCCAACGAGTAGAAATCTTATTAACGGACAATGGCTCTCCCAAATCAACAACAAACTCCTGATTACCTGAGAAGTTGAACCAAGTTCCATCAAGATATGTTTCACTACCTATATATCCATCAATCAGCGTTTTTTCATTACTCCATCCCAAAGTACTGGAAATCTTCTTACTTTGTGCTTTATTTCTATAAAACACATTTGAGTATACATCACCTACTCTTTTTCCATTACAGAATGCCGCCGCACAAACATTCAAAGAATCCTTAATTTCAATAGGTCTGACATATTCTGTCATATTATCAAACAAAGTATCATTATTCAATGAATATCTTATTTCTACATCTCCACGCTCTGCTTCCAATTCCAAAAGCATATTTCCATCTTCATAGTTTACAGAAGCATTAATATCTCCTGACAATGTATATGAATTTATTCCTTTTTTTCTTAATTTGGATATATGCTTATCTACACAATCTCTGAAATCTGCCCAAGACCTCATATTTCCATAGCTCCAACCCAATTCAGCTACAGCTAAAGCACGGGGATAAGCCATATATTCCAAATGTTCATTACTTGCAATCCATTCAGTCCATAAATTTCCCTGAACACCTAATACATGAGCATTTACCACTGATGCAAGACTATCAGGAAGAGGGTTATAAGTAAATACTTTTTTTAATGGAGTATGCCCGTCATGAGCAAGAGGTTCTTTTGTTGGTGAAGCCTGAAAATAATCAAGATAAAGATAATGTAAAGGCGACAGCACAACATCATATCCTTTTTTAGCAGCTCTCAATCCTGCCTTTTCTCCTCTCCACGACATAATGACAGACGACTTGTCCAAATCATCATTTGCTATCTCATCCCATCCTATCATTCTTTTCCCACGTTTCATGATAATATCTTCAGCCTTGCTTATAATATTTTTATGCAGCGAATGAACATCATCAAATCCTTCCTTCTTCATAAGTTTTTTACATGAGCTGCAAGTCTTCCAGTATTTTGTACTGGTTTCATCTCCCCCAATATGTACAAATTCAGAAGGAAATAAATCCATTACCTCATTCAAAACCTTTTCCATAAATACATAAGTCTCTTCATTTCCTACACAAAATGTATTTTGCCTGTATGGTTCTTTTGAGCAACATAATTCAGGATAAGCAGCAAAAACTTCTCTTGAATGTCCTGGGAACTCAATTTCCGGTATAATAGTTATATTTCTTTCTGATGCATATTTTACAATTTCACGAATATCATCTTTAGTATAATAACCTCCATGTTTCTTTTCACTATGTTCCGAAACAAATTCACCACCTTCTTTCCACCATTCTTTCCACTCCCAAGCTGTTCTATATGAAGTCAATTGTGTTAATTTTGGATAACTTTCAATCTCAATTCTCCATCCGCCGTCATCAGTAAGATGCCAATGAAAGACATTTAATTTGTAATCGGACATTACATCCAATATATTTTTTATCTCATCCTTAGTAAAAAAATGGCGCGACACATCAAGCATCAGCCCTCTATGTGCAAATCTAGGTTTATCTTTAATCCTCACATGTGGTATTTCACCATCATTATATAATTGCTTAAGTGTTTGTTTTGCATAATAAACTCCTATTTCTGTTTTCGCAGAAACAGAAATGCCATTTCCATCAACAACCAGTTCATATCCTTCCAATCCCAAATCATCAGCCACTGTATCTAATGTAACCTTTAATATATCATTTATTTCATTACCTTCAAATACATCAAAGGCCACTTTCATTGTTTTATGACCATCAACAAAACATTCTAATGGTCTTGGAATAATATTCACATTTGTTTTTTTGCCTGATGTGCATCCTATAAAACTTACACATACTATTACATAAAAAAGAATACGAGCCATATACTTTCAAAATTTACTTTTCTATAAATTTACTTTACAAACGTTTTTACCAGTCTTGATATTAAATTTCTTACCATTTACTTTCAATATAAATGGATTGTTTGTTTCCACTACGATTTCAGATGAATTTTCATCATAAACTATATCAGTAACTACTTTGCCAAATTTCAGATTTTTAATTCCACGAGTCTTATTTTCTTTCTTCAAAATCCATGAAACTGTATTTGTTATAGCATTTATCTCTCGAAAACCGATTACATTCTCTATAAAAAGTGATATGGGTCCCAAAGCAGACCAACCACAAAAGTCCTTACGGGCTATTCTACCATGTTCTGTAGAAGGTTCGTTGGCAGAAGGATTATAACATTCCCATATAGTATTCGGTTTTACATAAAAAAAAGTCTTCACCTGTTGAGTTATTACTTTCTTTGCCAAGCTGTCAGCTAATTCATAATAACCATATTTCTCCAATGCTTTCGTCCCCATATAAACCATCGGCAACCAAATTCCACCTCTCCAATAATCACCGGTCTTACTATTATAGTCTTTATCATCTCTTGACAAAGAAGGCCATGGGAATTCTCCACCAAAATACTTCTCATCTTTCAAATATTCAACCATTCTTTCAGCTTGCCTTTTATCTGGAATACCTGCAAGCATTGGCCAAAATGATGCCGGGGTCTTTATTCGGCAGAACTTTTTCGTATTTATATCAACATCATAATAAAAACCATCATTGTCATCCCAATAAATGTCATTGACTGTCTTTTTCAACTCTTTATATATTCTATTCCACTTTTTAGCTTCCTTTTTATTTCCGTACAATTCAAGAAGTTCCTTAATATACAAAGCCGACAATGCTTGTTGAGAAATAGCATCCACCCACATGATATTTTTACATCCTCCGCTGTCTCTCCCACGAGGAGTATTATCCATACCGCTGGCCCCACCTATTTTCCAATTATAACCTATTATCTTACCGTTATTATCTTTTATCTGATCCAGGAAAATAGGCATAGGACTCACATCTTTTTGGTACGTACCTCTTTTTACAGTATTGAAATATTCAAAATGCTTTTGCAAATACTTTTTATCTTCCAAGATATATCTTAAACGTTTTTTATCAGCAGAAAAAAGATAATTATAATATTCTGCCCATGAAAATAATGGAGGATTATCTCTCAAATGTATTCTTAAAGGAGTCGCTACATTATCATGTATCGGCACATAAAAGTTATCCAAAGTCTGTAATCCCGGAAAGGCATTGCATGCGTATCTTGAAAATAGCACCATGAAACATGAGTCCCATATCCAAATTTGGTCTTCATAACAGTTTTCATCAAGATAAGGAGAAGAAGGCAGACCATCAGGCCCCCTTCTTACGCGTTCCGCCGCAATTCTCCAAGTAGCTTCATATAGATCAACAAAATCTTTTTCAGGATACACTATACGAGGAATTTCTTTCTCCCAATTACTTTTATACACATCAGCGGGCTGAGAAAACACTTGGATGCTATGAAAGACTAATAATACATATATGAAAACTTTCATAATTTCAATCATAAATTAGAAACTTACATCCACGTTATATGTATCCTTACCTTCAAACGTTACCATTTGAGCATCTATTTCTGACATCCAAACATATTTGCTCTGTCTATTATATGTTATTTCAATCAAAAATCCGAAACATCTTCCATACGGTAAATCTGCTGGTACCTTAATCTCCGGATGCTTGGTCTTATCCACCCTGAAATAACCAAGCATATCTGTTAACATCCATTTACCGTCGGCTCCGGATCTACCTGAAACAAGCGGTTCAGGATAAATATCACGATCATGGTTTGAGCCTCCAGCTCTACTTGGATATAACTTAATATCTGCCCTTACTGGCTCATCACCCTTTTTCACATTTATCTCAAGTTTTTTCGGATACCAGCTGTCAAAAATATTTGGATATTTTATTGCAACTCTTATTGCATCACCTACAGCGTTAATACAGTTTATTGCATATTCTGACCACACTCCTGCAGCAGCCCAATTCATTATGCAATCAGTAGCATTATATGCTACACCATTAACAGGGTTGTTTTTTGCAGCTATAATATATTGGTAAACATCTGTCACTTCTCTGTAGTGTCCCAACTCATGCGTCAATGTATTTCTTGTCTGTTCGCTAAACAAATCTTTTGGTTCGTCTTTACGGGCAATAACTGTTATCACGCATCTGTTATCAGCTCCTCCTCCAGCTGCGCCACCAGGTCCTCTATCATCTTCACGATCCTGCAAGCCGTCAAATAAAACAGCTACTCCATATCTGGAATAATCCATAGGACCGCGATAAACCACCTCAGTCAAATCCGGGTCGTTGGAACCACAATCATAAATTTTCATATCACCTAAAATATACTTATAATAAGCATTCAGCCTTCCTTTACCAGCCTTATTCCAATAAGCGGACACGTCTTGAAACAATTTTTCCATTTTCTTTCTAACGACCCTTTCACTTCCGCCAAGATGTCCTTCCACACTAGCCTTATCAGGCCAAAACCATAAATTCAATAGTATCTGATGGAGCCTTATCATTAGGATTTTTGGGTCCATCAGGTTCATCAACGATACCTTCACTTGAACATGCTCCAAGAAAAAGAGAGCAGCATAAAGAAAAAAATAAAATTAAGTACTTCATAAGTAAAAATTCAAAGTTGTTATACAATAATTATCTATCCAATAAATTCAGTATATAAAGAATAGCCGCGGTAAACCTTATACAATAACTGAAACCTTGTATTGGCATTTCTTTCGTTGCAAATATAAAGCAATCAATAATAAATCAACAACAATAAAATACAAAGAGTTGCCACAACATTCCTAGAAACATTATGGCAGTTCTTTTATCATTAGTTTATCAACAGAACTTATAAGGTTTCATTCCTGATTTGCCGACTTATCTGAAATAAAGCTTTCACCATTGATATACAAATCACTCTCAACAAATGCATTTCCATCATATCCTGAATCCCAAAATAGTCCATCAGAACTATATTCTACATTACATAGCAGTAGCATGCAGAGAACTTCCTTCCAATTTTATTTTGTATGGCCATTCCGCCACTTTCTCCATTTTTTTATGATACGCCATATGTTTATCCGGTGCTCCCGTCACAATCAGCCACAGGAATTGAGTATTGTCAGGCACTACAAATTTCACAGAGGGGTTTACGCCATTCACCGCTTTGTTCATATTTCCATAAACCCTTTTACCATTTTGTTTCACTGCAACAAAGCCATATCTCCATCCGGCGTTCTCTTTAGCCTCTGTATAGAAGTCCTTGTTGCCTGCAATACCTTCAAAAGTCAACTTCACTTCTGTTCCACCATGTGGAACTTTCAACCTGATAGCGTTATATCCATAACTTTGCGGACATTTTTCCTTTGTTATCTGATACCAAACGGCATCGGCTTTCACCAACTTGCATTGATGCTGATTGGCATAAGAACTACAGACGGACTTGATACGGGGAAGGTCCCAAGTGACAAAACGGCTTGCCGCATCATAAATTTCTTCATTAAACTCTTCTTGAGAAGTTTTTGTGATGCGCATATAAGTAGATGTCGCATCTTCATCTTTCAGAGCTTCCCTCCACAGCCGCCCGATGATAGGTAGCCCATGTTTATAGGACCAATACTCCAGGAACTGTGGTGCACAATAATGATTTGCCTTATGGAATAATGTATAATGCGTTTGCTTCATATAATTATTCAGATGATAATTTTCAAGAGTTACCCAATCGGGATGTACCTACCAAAGCATCCATTGAGACGTATACTCATAAAGTGTTGTCCCCGGAAAACCTTTGCTACCATCTGATACCGTCATATACTGAAAGGAGTGCCCCAATTCATGAGCCAACGTACAATAAGGATACCCGCTTATCCTGCACGGGCGGAACCAGACCATCCCCACATTTTCATGAGCTCCGCCATAGGCTGTCCGCTTGTTGTCATTATACATCCATATAATCATTTTATATTTATCTGTATATGATTTCCCTTTTTGTACAAATTTCAACTTATCCACAAAATAGTTATAGTACCGTTCACCCTCACTCAATATTTCATCTGGATAAAAGCGTTTGCTCTCATCAGAATTTATGGCAGGATTTTTGCCAAAAGCTCTCTCCCAGAAAATAGCCAGATTTTCTGATTCCGCCATGCAATCATAACCAAACCTTCCGTCAGGAGCATTAAAGCCAAGTTCTTTTTTATCCTTTTCAGAAATATAGATCGTTTTCTGTCCCAACTTGGCTTGTAATGTTTGTATATTAAGGAGCAAGATTATCCCCCCAAACAAACATATAAGATATTTCTTTTTACACATACAACTATTATTCTACTTTTTATTACCAACTAATCACTTTTATACAATCAATAATAATATCATTATCTAACGCTTTTATAGCAAGAACATGATCTTTCATATCATCTAATGGTTGTTTCAAAGTAATGATTGCCTGATGACGAGCCACATTTACACGCCAAGGATCCGTAAACGGTTTCTCCCAAATAGAATGGGTCCCTGCATCCTTACCATCAATAGTAACTTGCACACGCAAATCACCACCTGTAGCAGGTTGCATGGGCAGAAATCCCAACTGTATTTCATATTCCCCTCCTTTGTTTACCTTCAATTTATACTCCAGCGAAGATTCTTTGCCAATTTCAGTTGCCTGATAACTATGTCCCAAGCCTTTGATAACACGATTAAAACCTGTCTGTTTGACAAACTCGCTTCCCTTGATTACATATTTACACTTGGGATTAGAACGGCAAATTTTTGCATCAATATGAGTATAAACAGGAGGCTCAAATACCGGCAACCGACGTGGTTTCATATCCATAATCAGATTCCACTTTCCGTTGGATATCTTTTTATTATAACGATCTGTTAATTTAACGATCTCATTATATGCATTCAATGCCGGCTGACCAGCAAGCAATAATTTTTTATTCATCTGCGAAGCAGCCCTAACCGGATATTCCACCAACTGATAATAAGCATCCACCCGATCCGTCGAGATAGAAGCAGCAAGTTCTGTAGCAGCTTTTTCTATTTTTTCATAGTCATTAAGTCGTTCTCGTGCTTCTTCCTCGGTAAATTCAGGTTTTCCTACCGGCATAAGTCCTCCTCTGGGGTACCCACTAATTTCCACCCTATTAAATCCCATGTGCTCAGGACGGCGCACAGCAGCCAAACGGTAATACTCATTCATAATATTGGCAACCGGCTTTGCATTCTCCTTTCCAAATTCACGGGCAGCCCAATTTTCCAGATGACTTTCCAGACTCGTATAGTCAATAGCATCAATATTCCATGCCATATCCATAAAAAGCTCAGTATCATACTCGGCAGGCTTAATATCACCCACATTCAGAATCCAGAGTTTACGTGCATTATGTTCCCATGCACGACGCATCTGCAAGTAAACAAGTGCCGGGGGAGTAGAACATAACCAAAGATAATCGTGGGGTGATCCCCAATAAGAAACATGGTAATAAACTCCAGCCCCTCCTTTTCTTTTCTGCTCCTCGACATTACTCAGATTGGTAATATAACCATTGTTGTCGTCAGTCCACATAAGAGTCACATAATCAGGAACCTCAAGACTATCCTTATAAACATTCAGCACTTCCTTGTACAAAACGATTGTTTGAGGTATTTTTTCCACATCAGGATTGATGTATTTTGCCAACAAATCTTTCTGTACGTCAAATACTTCATGAAGTGCATTCCGATACTCAGTTGTTGTATTCACCCCTTCCATTCTTCCATCATGAACACCACGCATACCTATGGTCATAAATGTCTCTGTGCCGGCAACTTCTTTCAGGCGTTCCGCCCAATAATTGATTATATTTTCCCGATTAGTCTTAAAGTTATATCTCCCCAATCGGGCTTTATACCATTCGCCGGCGTTGTTCCTCATCATAGGTTCACAATGGGAAGTTCCCACCACTATACCATATTTTTGCGCGGCTTCTTTATTTCCTTTTATAGTATAGAAAGGTGTCGTACCCTCATGCATCGCAGGCCATATCGTATTAGCTCGCAAACGCAACAACAATTCAAATATCTTTGAATAAGTTTTAGGCCCTAGATGATTAGGAATAGGGCTGGGCTCGAACGTCTTGCAACTCCAAGGCACCAATCCCCAGTCCTCATCATTAAGAAATATTCCGCGATACTCTACCGACGGGCTTTGTATTGTAACCACTCCTTTCTTTACTTTCACAGACGCTTGAGGCTTTGGAGTAACATCCGCCCACCATTCCCATGGAGAGACTCCCATCATCCGCGATAGTTCCAGAACCCCATACGCTGTTCCTCGGGGATTACTACCTACAACGACTAGTTGTCTGTCATTAAGACATACAATCTTAAAAGCCTCCCACTTTTTAATAATATCTTTAACTGAAATCCGACCTTTATTTATTAGCTTTTTAATTTCTTTACTTTGACCAACTGTCCCTATAATAATCTCTGTGCCTGTATCATTTAAGCTCATGCCTGCTACCTTTGCCAGATCAGACGTGAAGATATCGATAGCGGTAGTCACCACTTCCGGTTCCGCCTCATCCAGAACAATTCGATGTTTGGCTATCAAATCGAATCCAAACACATTCACAGGCAAAAAGCTAATCAATAAAAGATTCAAAAAAACATAGAAATATTTTCTCATCAAGTCTATTTTTTAATCCTTATAATGCAACATTAACCTTATACGTATCCTCTCCTTCAAAGTAAGGCATCTGCACTTCATATTCAGGCAGCCATACATATTTTTTTAAGGAACCGGAAATAATTTCTGCTAAGAAGCCAAACCAACGTCCATAGGGTAAATCAGTAGGCACGTTCTTAAATTCATTACGATTTGGATTAAAATACTTTTTAGCATCATTCAGAATGTAGTTACCACTACTATTTGTTTTTCCTGTCACAAAAATCTCCGGATATATATCACGGCTACGACTGCTGCTTCCAGCACGTGAACCATAAAGATTAATCGTAATTCCCCCTTTAGGTTGTCCAGAGACCGTAACATTAAACTCTATCTTCTTCGGATATAGTTTATTGAAAAAATCTGGAATTACTTTTCCTATCTGCTTTGCTCCGGCAGATAAGTTCATACAATTAACCGCATAATCACTCCATACTCCATCACTAGTCCATCTCATAATACACGCAGGTGCATCAAATGCTTCATGACTAACAGGATTGTCTTTTGCAGCAATAACATATTGATACATATCTGTTACTCCTCTATAGTGTCCAAGCTCGTGGGCTAAAGTCATATATGTGTTATCTTCAAACACCTTTAGAGGCTTGGAAGGTCCAGCTATAACAGTTACCACAGAACGGTGGTCACTACCTCCTCCACATGCAGCACCGCCCTTACCGGTTTCACCATTATCCTGCAGACAATCGAATAATATCACTACATCATATTTGCTAAAATCCATCGGATCGTTATAGACTTTCTTTCGGAATGTCGCATCTTGCGATGACCCTTTATAAACAATCATATCAGCTAAGGTATAGCGGTATTTATATTTCAGTTTATTGGAACCTTTATTCCAAAAATTAGTTGCATTACGGAACAGTTTATCCATTTGAGCCTTTACTACCCGGTCACTTCCGCCCAAATGTCCTTTCACACTCGCTTCGTCGACATATGCCAATACTCTAAATTCCAATTCATCGGGTTCTTCCACCACAGGAGGCGGCTCGGGTGCCGGGATCGGTTCTGAATCAGAATCACTGCTACAAGCCAAAAACACAAACATGGTCAAAAGACCAATTCCAAAAGAATAAATTGATTTCATTGTTTTCATAGCTTCTTGTTTTTTATAAATCAATAGTAATTTCATAAGTTTTATTACCGGTTTCAAGATGTTGCAAACACATATCTAAATCGGACAACCACATATATTTCTTAGTACTGCCATCGATAATCTCCAATAAGAAGCAATACCAACGTGAGAATGGGAATTCATCCTTCGGAGATTTAGGAGGCACTCCCGGACCACCTTCGTCCGGGATATACATCTTGTAGACATTATTAAGCGTAATTTTACCGCTACTATTTGTCTTCTCTGCTAGATAAGGTGAATTTCCTTCCGCATCATACACATCAGGACCTCCCCAGTATCCGCCCGCACGGGTTCCATAAAAATTGATCTTCACCCCTTGCTTGGGAGCCCCGTCCTTCATTACAGATATAACCAATTTCTCAGGAAATATATTTTTATGCAAATTTTTCTCCAATTGCTTTTGATGAGCGGTATAATTAAACAGAGCAGAACAATAATCACTCCACACGCGATAACCTGTCCCCATATTGCAAGCCGGCGGGATATACGCTTCATGGCTTATACGGTTATTTTCTGCAGATATTTTATACTGATATAAATCCTGTGCTCCACGCACATGTCCATACTCATGCCCCAAATTACTATAAGTTCCCTGATTAGGATACTCTGCATCAGTAAAAATGTTGGTAGTACGTTCTAAAAAGGCATTTACAACAGATTGACCGCTTGCTCCACCACCTCCACAAGATAGTCCTCCCTCACCCTTGTCTACATCCAATGCAAAGAATACAACAAAATCATATTTAGTTATATCAAGATCTCCATAAGCCTCACGATTAAATTTTTTATAATTAGCTTTGTTGCCTTGAATATCATAAATATGCAATTCGTCTCCCGGGACGAAACTGAAATGGTATTTAAACTTATTGGGGCTTTCGTTCCAAAAGCGCGTTGTATTACGAAACATCTTTTTAAGATTATTCTTAAAGACACGTTCGCCTCCATATCGTGCCAAATCTGTTTTATCAACCCATATTTGTGCACGATACTCTATTGTCTCCACTTCCGGTTCCGGTTCATTTCCTCCTTCATTGCCACCCACCTCAGGTCCCGGATTAAGATTATCCGGATCACTACTACATGCCAGCATCACGGTGATGCTACATATTATAAACACAAATTTCTTTACTACATCCATAAGCCGATTATTAAAAAATAAAATTTTCCTGTTCTGCAAATACCCACATTTGCAGAACAGAAACTTACTTATTATCTTTTAGAAACAAAAAATTCATCAAAACAGAAAGGACCATTACCTGCATTCCACAGACAGTTACTATAAGACATTGATAATCTTATATAACGTTCGGCTTTCAATTCATTAAGTGGAATCCATTTAATAATTCCTTCAAAATGCCTCCAGTTTTTGCCTGCATCTATCGGTTTATCTACCCACAAATCTTCTTTTTGATAATAATCCTGATCTTTTTTACCTACAAGACTCCAATTTACATTATCAGCAGAAAGTTCCACTGTAATCTTAGTTGGCACCGGTTGAGTCCACTCCAATCTAGGCATCAGACCGATACTGTTGTATTCCTTTTGATACTGTCCCAGATCAATTGTTATAACACAAATATCTTTTTCTTTTGTGAAAGCAACATATGGATACTCGCCGGATTCGCTCCATGCGTTATCATAAAGTGACTTTATATCTTTCGTCCCTTCAGTAGTAATCTTTGCTCCTTCCCAAGAGATGTTCCAGTAAGATTTGCTCAATACCACCCCGTAATCTTTCATACACTGCCTTACCTTCATCGAGAATTCTTGAGCACTTTTCTTACTCTTTATCACAATCTTCTTCACATTTTCCTTATTTGTCGAAGTATTCTCTTTAGTGGTAGTAATAAAAAGCTTTCCGTCTTCTATATTTAAGGTAAACCAATCATTCTCTCCCGCAGCAGGCAATTCTACATCAGAATCAATTATATTCTTTATTTCCGCAATTCCTACATGCTCCAATATAGTTGCCGGTAATATAATCTCAGCTTTATTCAAATCATCAAGACTTCCCTGGAAATATTCACCATTCCATTTAATTTCTTCTGCTCCTATTTGAGAAATCAAAAATGATTTTGTGACTGTTATATCTCCCGCAATCACCGAAAATACAACCAAAGCTTCGCGATATACATTCTCGGCATTCTTTGCAACACTCAATGTTAACGTCTTTGCAGAGCCAAGACTATTCTGTTCATCCGGTTTCTCCGTGACCCATCCATCACCGCCTTCAGGATATGTTATTCTCATATCATAAGATGCAGTTCCTTCTACAATAAAGCCCGGCAAATCGCCCTCAAAACCTTTGGGTAAGACTACGTTCCACGAACCGCCGTTTACTTCGTTCACCTTTACACCCTCGGGTAATGACGTCTCATCAATATCTAATGTCAACATATCATCCGTATTACCTTGAATCACGGTAATAGTCTTCTTCACAGGAATATCTCCTTTTGTTGTAATTACAACCGAACATTTTCTATCTACATTCGTCTCATTCCCTGTAACCAATAACTGTACATCAGCATTTCCGCTTCCGGTAGCCGGAGAAGGAGTGACCCATTCAATTTCTTCCGCAGTCATATTATCTACCGATATCTCCCATCCGCTATTGGTCTGTAGTTTCAAATTTATAGCCTTTGCATATTCTGTAGGTAGCACTACTTTAAAATTTCCGTCTCCTGCCGACACTAATTCATCACACGACACGTTTAATACATCAGCAGTCCAATTATCCTCTTTGTCATCGCTGCATGAAACCAGCCACAATGCTACAGTCAAAATAAAAAATATATTTTTCTTCATAATTCCACTTATTATTCTGTTCTGCAAATGTCGTTGCTGACATTTGCAGAACAAAAATTAATTACTTTTTAGATACGAATATTTCATCAAATGAAAAATATTTAGAGTTCCAAGTAGACTCTGACATTGTCAAACGAACATATCTATGATTCACAGCAGTTCCATTAGTACTTACATCGAACCACTTAATCATTCCTTCATAACAATTAGTTTTAAAGCCTCCGTTCTCTTTCAACTCACTTTCTTTAAAGCCCTCTCCATCATAGAAGGCAGTCCATGCAGACTTATCATCACTCAATTCTATTTTCACTTTCTTTGGAGATTGTCCTACCCACTCCAATCGAGGCATAAGTCCTACATTATTGTATTGATAAGGATTCTCACCTAAATCAATAACCAACACTACTTTATTCTCAGAACTATTAAACTCAACATACAACTTATTACTCTTATTAGGCGACCACACATTATCATGCAACCCTTTTAATCCTCCAGGCGCTGTAGAACCTCCATATGTAACCTTATCGCTATTCTCCAACTCAATATTCCAATATGATTTGTTTAATATCACACCATAATCTTTCATACACTGTCTTACAACTATCTCCTTATCAAGCAAGGTTTCTTTCGAATGAACAACAATGGTAGCCACATTTTCCTGATTGGTGGTTTCATTTTTTACAGTAGGAGTTATAGAAATTTTCCCGGAAGAACGATCAAAGTCGCACTTCAACCAACTGTCGGCATCAGTTCCTTTTAAGCTTACTTCATATTTACTGTAATCCAGCCCCGCAATTAGACTACCAACTTCGGTTGGCTGAAGAAGATCCGAAGGAATGATAATTTCATTTCCTTGAACATATTCACCTTCAAAAACAACTTCGTTATCCAGATTACCTTTAATAACAGTCAAGATAAATGTTGATGCACCATCTACAATCCGTATTTTATTATTAGTAGTATACATACGTATCGGTAAAGTCCAACGCCCATTAGGAATTGCACCCGGATCAATAGTCAGATAATTCTCTGCATACTGCTCACCTGTAACCATTGTTACGCTTTCCTTCATGCTATATCCGGTTTGCAATAAATTCTGTTCACCGGACAACAAATCGCTGTCTATTGTATATAACACTTCGAGGTCTTCAGTAGTAACGACATCCAGCATTGCAGTAATATCAAATTCGGTGGTACCTCCTATCGAATTGATATCAATAGACTTAGTTCCTATATTCTCACCATCTATTTTAAGCTGCGGCTCCTGTAGAGTCAAAGCCAGAATAAACTGCGACTTCTCCGCATATATGTCTCCATTTGGAGTAAGACTGTTTACCGAGAAAGGGATATAGAACGTTTTATAGCCAAAATCCTGGAGCAGTTTCTCTGTTTTCAGAGTAAAAGGTATAGCAACCTCATTAAGCCCTTCTTCTATTACGAAACTCCTCTCGAATGAAAAATAACTTTCATCCAACATCTCATAATCGGTTCCATTTTCAGTATTATATTTCTCCAAATAATTATAATCCAACATTAAACTTCCAGCAAACTTATTCTGGAAAAACCCTCCTTTATGAATCCAAATGTTATAAACATAGTCATCAGCATTCATCACGGTTACTGTCTGCTGCTGCAAATTGCTTTTCTGGAAATATGCAGTATCATTGACCATCTCATCATACCTCGAATCCACACATGAAGAAACGAGCAAGAAAGTCAGAAATAAAAAACCTATATATTTTCTCATTGCCTTTTTCATTTTTACCATTTATAATTCTGTACTAATGAATAGTTCTTGTTAATCGCTGTTTGCGGAATCGGGAAAAGGTAATAACTCGGAGTAAATACTCTTTTTTCCACTACTGTGCGTTTAAAGAATTCTTCCGGATACGATTCTGAATTTCTCTTTCCCTCTGCCTGAATATTCATTCCGTGAATATTATTTTTTTCTGTATTTTCTGCTATCAACCACCGGCGAGTATCATAGAAACTCATACCTTCGAAAGCAAATTCTACCCGGCGCTCCCGACGTAATAAATCTAACAGTTGCTTTTTATTTCCAACAGCCTCGGGATATACTTCTTGAATATCCGGTAATCCGGCACGTTCACGAACCATATTCCAATACTCAAACAAGTTAACATCATTCCAATCTTCTAATTCAATCGCTGCCTCTACATAATTCAATAATATCTCAGCATAACGCATATAAGGAATCTCACGCTTGATATTCTTAGTAGGTTTAACCTCATACTCCGGCATTGCCAATTTTGCCATATTATACCCCGTTGAGAAGTGGTTGTGAGAAGCATCTATTCCATTATTACCGTTTTTAAACATTTCCAAGAATATTTTTTCTGACGCCTTATTCGGAATAAACCATGATATTCCGCCATAAACTATAGATACATAGAAACGAGGTTCTCGATTTACATACATATTAAACGTCTTTCTTTCCTGCCCTTCAATAGGATGAGTGAACTGTGAAAAACCTACTTCCGAGTAATTGGCTGCCGGATCAATATCGGGTTTATCACGATTTGTGTCAAGATACCCTCTGATAGGATACCGCCCTGTATTCATTGCATATAAATCTACCATTTCCTGAGTCGGATTGTATCCTCCTCCCCAACCGCCATTGCTGTTCGGAGCCAAACGTAAGTCAATGTATCCACCATCTTCCAGATAAGAGAAAATCATTTCTTTATTCTGTAAAGTAGTAAAGACCGCTTTATAAGAAGCCAATGGGTCTATCTTATCCTTATATTCGCCTGTAGTCCCCATCACTTTTACCAATTCATAATATCCGAGATCAATCACGTCCTGAGCTGCTTGACGAGCCAATTTCCACTTATTAGGGTCTTTTTTTGTCGGGAACAAGTGTGTTCCATCAGGATTACAGATATCGGCATACATGGGATTACCATTAAATTGGTCACTGGCCGATTGCAATAAAATACGTGCACGGTATGCCAATGCAATAGCTTGGCTCATACGGGCATAATTATTGCCTTCTTGAACAATAGGCAGATATTCATTATTCGCTAAATCCCAAAATTCCTTTGTCACCCATTCTACACATTCATCCCATGTGTTACGCGGACGATGCATATCTGTTGCCGTAAAATCAGCCAATTCATCACCTAACAAAATTACCGGTCCATACATTCGCATTAATTGTGCATAATAATAAGCACGCACACAACGAATTTCCGCTTTCCATTGTTCTTTGGTATCCGCATCCACTTCACTAGCCGGACACTTGTCTACATTTTGCAGAAAATAATTAGCTTCCCGGATCGCTTGGTAATATGTGTACCATTTATCATAAGAAGCGGAAGATGCGGTCCAAGTACCTAAGTCAAAAGTAGTGACATTCGTATATACCACATCCAAATCACTTGTTGACACCATCCCGGGCATTGCGGCAGGATTATATTTACGGATATAAGAATATACTCCGAACATAGCATTCTGCGTTGACGAATAAGTCGAGAATATTTGATCCGGAGAACGTAAATCTTCCGGTGTTGTCTCTAGGAATGAATCACAAGACGACATTACCATAGCCGTAGCAGCCATTAGCAACATACGCTTCATATATTTTGCTTTCATAATCATATTCTTCAGTTACTAATTAGAAATTAATATTAAGTCCCACGTTAAACACTCTTGAAGGCGGATATTTTTGTCCGTCAGTAGTTCCCAATTCGGGATCATAGAGATGCATATCCGGTGCCCAAGTAAGCAAATTTACTCCTGACACGTACAGCCGTAAATTTTGAATACGAGCCTTTTCAGTCCAGCGTTTCGGGAAAGTGTATCCTATTTCTACATTTTTCAGACGAATGAAAGAAGCATCACGTGTCCAAAAAGTAGATCTTTTTGTATTATTATTATTCGAATATTCCACACCGTTTAATCTCGGATAACGTGCATTAGGATTCGGATTATCAACCGACCAGTGATTATTTACCACATCCTTATGAAAACCATCAAGATTAGCATAGCCTGACGTAAACGGATTCAAAGTAGAACCTTCCTCCTGTGCAGTAACTCTTGCGATTCCTTGAAAGAAGAATGAGAAGTCAATACCTTTCCAGCCAATAGATCCGCCAAAGCCATAAGTAATTTCCGGAATATCACACATTCCAATTGGTATCTTATCATAATCATCTATTTTACCATCACCATTAATATCCTGATATTTGATATCTCCTGGACGTAATTGACTATGTATGGCTTCACTAAATTGAGTAGGACTACGATCTATTTCATCTTGAGACTCAAACAAGCCTAATGCTTGAAACCCTTTATACTGATAAATTTTCTGTCCTATTGTATTCATATAAGGGTATTTATTCAATTCATCGCCATTACGTAATATCTCATTAGAAGCGTAAGTAAAAGTACCACGCCCTGTTACGTATACATCACCAAATTTATCGTTATACTCAAGAGATGTATCAAATCCCCAACTCTTCATCTTTCCGACATTCACCATCGGAACCTTCTGTAACCCAACATATGCAGGTATATTATTATTACGCACAAAAATATGATCGCGTACATCATGATACCAGTCACCTTGAATCTCAATCTTATTAAATAAGCCTAATTCAAAGCCATAATTTTGCTTGGTAGAGACTTCCCAACCCACATTAACATTGGGTATTTCATCTACACGTTCACCACTTGTCTTATTGTAGTTACCATACACATAACTACCAGTACCGGCAACAGTTCCTAAATAAATGAAACGCACATCACCACCAATCCGATCATTACCTACCTGTCCTATAGAAGCTTTCAATTTCAACTTAGAGATATAGTCTGTTAATGGAGAAAAGAACTTTTCGTTTGAAACATACCATCCCAAAGCTACTGCAGGAAAGAAACCAACCCGATGACCGGAAGCAAAATTCTCCGATCCATTATAGCCAAAGTTTGCTTCAACAAAATAACGGCTATCATAATCATAAGTCAAACGTCCCGCGAGTCCTTGATTCTTGTATGGAAGAGATTTTATAGAAGTGATATTATCTTTAAAGTTTTTATTTCTATATGTTTCACTTTTAACCCGCTGATTATAAAGAAACAAACCGCCAACACGATGTTTGCCAAACAAGCGATTATAAGTTATGGAGGCCTCTAGATAAGTAGCATTATCCCCACCTGAACCATTATCAAACCAAGGTCCGCCTTGTGTCACTTCAGGACTATTAAAGATCAAGCTCCCATCGTCATCGCGCCCAGCTGCCAACCAAAGATCATCCTGCTGGGTATACTTATTTCCGTGCCATGCATTAGTATCAAAAGCAAATCTCACATTAGCTTTTAGCCCTTCAGTTATAAAGGAAAAATCTTGATCCAAACTAACCATGGAATTTAACGTACTATTCCAATTTGAGGTATATCCAGTTCTTGTCACTAAATAATATGGATTAGTTGTTCCTTTCACTCCACCCCAATGGCCATTGGAATAACGGATAGGAAAAGAATTCGGAGCTAGTTTGAAACAAGCTTCCCAAATACCATTTTGATTGGCAGATTCTCTTTTTTGAGTAAGAAATCCTCCCAAAGTTAATGATAACACTGTGTTAGGATGTAAATTGATATCCAAGTTTGAACGAAAGTTATAACGTTCGAAACTGGGGTTACCATTATATGAATCCCCTCCTGATTCAAAAATACCATCTTCATGATAATATGCTGCTGAAACAAAATATCGAGCAATTTCACCACCACCCGTGACGTTGGCCGTGACACGCTGATTGGTAGTATAAGGCTTAAACACTGCGTCTATCCAGTCTACACTAGGATATAAATCCGGATCAGAGCCATCTCTATATTTTTGAATTATTTCAGGGCTGTAATAATCATACCCTTTCATCTCATTATATAAAGTTGCATAATCTACAGAATTAGCCATTTTAGGAATTTTTGTTGGCTGTACTATACCTGCTTCCATTTTAATGGAAATTTTGGGCTTACCTTCAGCACCACGCTTGGTTTTAATCAATACTACACCATTTGCCCCGCGTACACCATAAAGTGCGGTAGCTGTAGCATCTTTCAACAAAGAAAAGCTTTCTATTTCTTCCGGATCGAGAAGGTCAAGCGAGCGCTCCACACCATCGACCAAAACTAAAGGAGTTTTATTTGCCCCAAAGGTAGAAACACCACGAATCCAAAATTCTGCGGAACTACCGGGTTGGCCACTGCGTTGAATTGAAACAACGCCACCTAACTGACCGGCTAAATTTGTAGAAATTGAAGAGGTCGGAATTTTCAGTTTATTAATACCAATAGTACTAATAGAACCAATCACACTTTCTTTCCGCTGAGTGCCATATCCAACAATCTGTACTTCCTCCAGTACCGTATTATCAGGAGACATTTCTATAAGTAAGTTATTAGTTGAGGCAGAAACTTCCTTTTCCATATTGGCATATCCTAAATAACTAATTACCAAAGTCACAGTTCTGCCACTTGGAATAGTAATATTAAAATTACCATCCATATCTGTGGTAGTTCCCACACTGGTATCTTTCAACCATACACTGGCTCCAATAAGAGTCTCTTTCGTACTTTTATCAACAACCCTACCTGTCAGTTTTCTTGTTGTAGCCTTTTTCCCTTCCTGAAAGACTTCAGTCACCACATCAGAAGCCTGTATTGATGCAAAAGGTGCTACAAAAAGATAGATAATGATAAAAGCACTAACCAATTGTTGTAATGAGAAATTTAACTTTCGTGCAATTCCATTCATAATACATGATTTAATGTTATTAATTTAAGTTTTCAATGTTTTTAGATTGTTGCAACCAAATTCTAAATTATGTTGCAAACATAAGCAGGAATGAAAATAATCTTGGCGAATCCCGTACAAAAAAACAATAATATAGTAAAGCTACATTATTTTTTTTTCATTTCTACAAGCTATTCACCAATGATTATCCTAAAACTGAACTATTTTACCTATCAAAAAAAATACGGGGTATCTTTAACCACATAAGGTTTGCCTGTAACAAGCCCTACATCACAATAATCTCATCTACTGACATGCCTCCATCTCCCGCTTTTACTTTCATTTTTATATACCTGACATTCCAATGACCATTAAAAATATACTCCTGATACTGTAATGCCGGAATATCTTTCAAGCTTTTCTTTCGAACAATCCCTCCGGAAAAGTAATTCTCCCCATCATTGGAGAAGAGGATTTCCACCTGTTGGGGCAGATGTCGCCGTGCTCCTGCCCTCAACTGCATCCAACGGGTGGAAACAGTACGAACCTCCTGTTCTTCACCCAAGTCCATGATAAACTCCTGATCTCCGTGAATATTCACCCAACTACCGTCCAAATATGTTTTTCCTCCAGTATAGCCATCAACAAGCATTTGGCATGAATTATTCCGCATGGAAGATTGTACTTTCTTTCCGATGCCTTTGTGATAATAAAAATATCGGGTAAATACATCACCCTGTATATTTCCTTTTTTAAATGCTGCAGCTTTCACACATAATGAATCTTTCACCACCAATGGCCTACTATACAATGCACTTTTACGGGTCGGGCGCAAACCATTATCCGTATATCGTATTTCCACATCCTCTCGTTCGCATTTCAATGATACTTCCAGTTTTTTCCGCACCGTATCCACATTCACTACAGATTCAATATCAGAAGACAATTTATACGTATTCACGCCTGCATCCTGAAGTTTGACGATATGAGAGCCTAAACGATTCCTGAAACTTTTCCAGGAACGTTTCTCTTCCGGACTCCATGCTACTTCCGCCACTGCCAAAGTACGTGGAAAAGCCATATATTCCAAATGCTTCATATTCGGAATCCATTCAGTCCAGATATTTCCTTGAATACCCAGAATATGAGCATGTGCTTCATCATTCAACGTATCAGGAATCGGCTTATATGTATATACCTTCTCTATTGGCGTATAGCCGTCATGTGCAAGAGGCTCCTTATCAGGAGAAGCCTGAAAATAATCCAAATACAAATAATGTAGAGGAGTTAAAATGACATCATATCCTTTCTTGGCAGCATCAATTCCGGCCTGTTCGCCCCTCCATGACATTATGACCGAACTCTTGTCCCGTTTTTCATTTGCAATTTCATCCCATCCAATCATACGGCGTCCCCGGGACTTTAGAATCTTCTCGGCTTCACCAATAATATAATTATGTAGTTCATGAATATCTTTCATATTCTCTTTAGTCATCAGTCCCCGGCATTTAGGACAATTTTTCCAGGCAGCAGTATTAGTCTCGTCTCCTCCTATATGCACCATTTCAGAAGGAAACAAATCCATCACTGTATTCAACACACTCTTCATAAAAGCATAGGTTTTGTCATTACCTACGCAAAATGTTCCTCCCGAATAAGGTTTCTCTGCACAACATAGTTCCGGATATGCCACAAAAACTTCCCGAGAATGTCCGGGAAACTCTATTTCGGGAATTATTGTTATATGCCTATCCGCAGCATATTCTACAATCTCTTTTATATCTTCTTTCGTATAATATCCACCGGCCGCTCCCTGTTCATCGACAGATGCAAATTTTCCACCATTCTTCCACCACTCTCTCCACAAGTGATGAGACCGGAAAGCTGTTTTTTTCGTCAATTCAGGATAATCCTCTACCTCAAAACGCCATCCTCCATCATCTGTCAAATGCCAATGGAACCGATTCAACTTATATACCGACATCCAGTTTATCATTTCCTTTATTTCTTCTTTTGAGAAAAAATGCCTGGAAACATCAACCATTATTCCTCTATAACTAAAACGAGGCTTATCTTTTATCCTGACGCAAGGTACTTTATTATCGGCATACAACTGACGCAAAGTCATTTTACCATAAAATAGTCCAGTCTTCGAATACGCTTTCAATGAAATACCACCGGAAGTTACATCTAAGATATATCCTTCTTCTCCTAGTTCAGCCAGCTTTTCATCAATCACGTATTTAACTTTAGGAGAAAAGACATCAGAGAATAGTGCCAGCGAGTCTATCGAAAAATATCCTTTTTGTAATTCATACTCCATAGGTGCAGGAATAACAGAGATAGTTCGATCCTCTTTACTAAATGAACAAGATGCGAATAGAATAAAAAATACAATTGATAAAACGCTCTTTTGTTGAAAGAAACGAGGCATGGAAACGAAGCCAAACCATTGTAATAAAATGTCATTCATTAGATATTAGTATTTAAATTAAAAACAATATTCACCCCACAAAGATAAGCCTACGAATAACACACAAAGAAAACTTGCGTACAAAAGAACAACAATATTGTACAGCCTAATAACATCTTTTATCTTGAAGTTGAGCCGTATTAATGGACGGCGCTATCTTGCCTTCCTATTTTATATAAACTATAGAACGTCCCGAACCGTATTTTTTCAGTATGCCTTCTTCGAGGAAAGCACGGATATCCTGCAATGCCTGAGGTTTGGTTTTTCCCACAAGCATGGCATAATCCTGACGGTTGATACACGGATGTTCTTCCAAAAAACTTTCCAGCCGCTCCAGGCATCTTTCTCTATCCAACGGATTCTTTACACGAAAAGGCGAATGATAGCGTTGTAGCACAAGCTCGCTCTCAATATCCTTTTTAAACTGGCGGTTCACACGAAAATTGATATCTTTCAGAGATACGGACGGTGAACGTAAATCTTCGGCATTCATCACCTTTTTATCAACAGTCACTGAAAGAGTAAAATAACCGACGTCGCCCAATTCAACAGAAAACCCTTTTAAAAGTAAATGTTTCAATTCTTTCGATATTGCCTCAATGACACCCACTACTTGCGCGTGAGGCACATGCTGCATAGCAACAACCTGCTCTACAAATTCTTCAGCTGTATAGCTGCCTTTCAATACTACGCGCGCATGCAAAGGTTGATCTTCCCCGCTTTTTGTGAGATCGGGAGTCTCATAAAGATCATAATTTACGCTCATTGCCTATTAGTTTTTCTGTAGAAAAGACTTATTTCTTTTCTCACATAGATTAATTTTCTAAAGCACATTCCGGTTTTCGTTTGACTATAGTCAAACGATAGTTCAACTTAAGTCATTCTTTCGTTCGACTATAGTTGAACGAAAACTGGAATGCTAATAAGACAAATATACGTAGAATATACGTATACTAATTTATATGGAGCAGGATTTTATTCTTAGAATCTCATCTGTTCATAATTCTTAGCCAACCCTCCCTCACTTGTTTCCTTATATAAAGAAGGCAAATCATGACCGGTCTGTTTCATGACTTCAACTACCTTATCAAATGATACCCGATGTACACCATCGGTAAAAGCTGAATAAATATTCGCATCCAAAGCGCGCGCGGCAGCATAAGCATTACGTTCAATGCAGGGAATCTGCACCAAGCCACACACAGGATCACAAGTCATACCCAGATGATGCTCCAAACCCATTTCCGCCGCATACTCTATTTGCGACGGACTGCCTCCGAACAATTGACTGGCAGCACCGGACGCCATTGCGCAAGCTACACCTACCTCTCCCTGGCATCCCACTTCAGCACCCGAAATAGAAGCATTCTGCTTCACGATATTTCCTATCAATCCAGCCGTTGCCAATGCCCGCAAGATACGTATGTCACTAAATCCACGAGTTTTCCACAAATGATAAAGCACAGCAGGAAGTACTCCGCAGGAACCACAAGTAGGAGCAGTGACGATAACCCCTCCCGAAGCGTTTTCCTCACTTACCGCCAACGCGTAAGCAAAAACCAGTCCTCTGGAACGAAGAGATTCTTTATATCCCATCGCCTTAATATAATAAGAAGAAGATTTCCTCTGAAGATTCAATGCTCCCGGAAGTGTACCCTCCGTTTCCAATCCCCGCTCGACTGCTGCTTTCATAGCTTTCCACACTTCGCCCAGATAATCCCAGATAGAAGAGCCTTCACATTGCTCCACATATTCCCAGTAATTCTTTCCGGAATGCTGGCACCAAGAATAAATCTCAGTCATGGTGTTCATATCGTAAAGTTCGGGAGACATTTCTTTAGAAGTCCCTTCCTCTTCCAAAGCACCTCCTCCCACACTAAAAACGGTCCACTTACCTATCAACTTTCCTTTTTCATCAAAAGCTTCAAAAAGCATTCCATTCGGATGAAAAGGAAGAAAGACATCCGGCTTCCAAATCAATGTCACCGGTGCATGAGGTTGCAATACTTCCAAAATTGCCGTATCAGTCATGTGGCCTTTTCCTGTGGCAGCAAGACTTCCATACAAAGTGACCTGAAACTTTTTTGAACCGAGATTTCTGTTCAGAAATAAAATAGCGGCATTGCGTGGTCCCATCGTATGGCTACTGGACGGACCAATACCTATTCGATATAATTCTTTAATTGATTTCATTCTAGGATTTACTTAAATGTACCTATTAACACCTTAAGCGTATCGCCTTTGACTATGGATCTTACAGAATATTTGTCTTGAAGTAAAGCAGGGTTAAAATTCTTTTCATCGAAATGAAACAATTTTGTAGAGTTATCTGAAGCAGGAGCAATGTACGCTTGATCTTCTTTCTTACTGTAATATCCCCAACGCAATCCTTTAGCCGTTATATAACTAAAATAGATTCTATTTTTGGTTTCCCGTACTACAAATAATTTCCATTCATCTTTATTACTTTGGTTATCTCTATTCAAGTCCTGAAATTCATAAATTGGCATTTTATCGCCCACATAAAAGTAAATATGCGGATATAGAATATTATCGCCTATTTCATATACAGTTGTTCCCCAAAATGGCTCTAAACAAAAATAACGAGACTCATATTCATAAAAAGAGCCGGGGAAATATGGAGTATCAAAATTAGCTTTAGTATAAACTCTATTATTCGGTTCCCGATAAAGAATATTTCCCCTGCTATCAAAAATGGCGAACAAAGTAGTACAATTACCAGATTGATTGTTGACATATCCAATATATTTATCATCAGATATTTGCATAAAATTAGCAATTTGCTCCTTAAATTGCTTCGGCTTTGTAACTTGTTTCACTATTTTATTAGTTTGAACATCCATGCCAATCCAATCTTTAAAGTTGTCTCCATATAAGATATTCCTCTTCACATCAAAATGTTTGCAAGACCAACCAATGTGATTGCCATAGATTTCTTTTATAAATTTCCCATGTATATCAAATAGATAACTCTCATGATTAAATTGGGTCGCAACTAAGTATTTCTTATCTCTTGTTAAATAAAAAAACGCATTTTTCAATACAACTGTATCTGGTATCATTACATTAATAGTCTTAATATCATATAAGACATCTGAGATAGAAATCTCTTTAACAATAGCTTTTGTTATATCAACCTTATATTGCTGTGCTATGCAAAACAAGCTGCTACTTAGCGTTAAAAGGAAAGCGATAAACTTATTCATAATATTAATAGCATACATAATAATATGGAAAACTCTGATCACCACTACTATCATCTACAGGGATATGGTTTTACGTTATATCCCATTTTTCTCAACTGGTTAATAAGTCCTGCATTTCCTGGAAGATGCATAGCACCTACAGCGATTAGAGTGGAACCTTGGTTTATTAATATGGGAATTTTAAGCATCCAGGCATCATTGCGCTCTTTTATTAATTTTAATTTATATTCATTCTGGAAATTACATTCTTCTGAATCGGCTTTTATTACCTGCCCGTTTGATTCCATAAACTCTTTCATCTGGTTTTCAAAACTCAAGCAACTTAATTGTCGGGCACGATATAGAGAGTCCAAGTGTTTGTAAGCATTATTAATCATATCAGCATTCTTCAAAATAAAAAGTAGACTCGAAGCTTGCTCTTTCAATGCAACTTTATACTTGGATATATTGACCTTTTCATTCTTACTTGCAATCTCCTCTATAGTTTCAAGAAAAAATATTTTTTTCGAACTGTGGTGTGCAAGCCGTAATAAATAAAAATCCATGCTACTTTCTTTTTTTATCCTATTATATATGTTGTATCTAATATAGATATTCTGCCAAAATGCAGGAACACGTTCAGCATAACGAGGATTTCCTGATGACAAAACAGAATCTACAAAAGCAAGGTCCTTAGTATTGTACAACATCGAATAAGTGGTATCCGAAGGCATAAGAAAATAATCGTTAGAAATGGTTGGTGTCTTTCTTCGAATCGAATCGAGAGCCATCATATCTATTTCTGTAGCAACTTGCTCTACAACAGAAAGAACTTTCCGCATTCCGGGAATACTATCAAACATAAAACTGAATTCAACAGTATGCATTGTACCTAACAGATAAGATGATTTCTGCAACCCATTTCCGGAAATCTCCCACAACAAAGCATCTTCCAGCTTTACAGGTGTTTCCGTTACTTGTGCCTGACTGAGTATGCTACTCAATAAGGTAATAACTAATAGTTTTTTTATGATTTTCATTTTTTATATTTATAGATTACTTTACCAAAATAAGATACCAAAGAAAATGTCTTAGATAAAAAAGCATTTAAGTTCACCTTACTTCTTCAGTATTTAAATACTTTATAGCAGCTTCTAAAACCTCATCACGTCCTTCACGTATCCCCTGAATTGTACTTTTAACTTCAATATCAGGAAGAATACCGATTTGCTGGGTTTCCGACTTATCGGGATAGTAAACGCCAAGCCCTGTAAATGTAGCTCTAAAGTTACCCGGCAAAATGAGAAAGGAACAATTGCCATCGGCACCGGCAGTCGTACTTCCCATAACAACTGTGTTTGGGGTACATCTATATTTCATAGTCATGAACTCCGCATGGCTTTGTGTTGTTTCATTTATCAAAATTACTTTTTTACCTTGATAATAATCTTCATTCTCTTTTCCCACCTTTACTACAGGACCGAAAGTGAACAATCCCGGTTGCAAAAGGCTTCCGTGGGTAAATGTTGCAAAATCTGTAGAAGACGGATACAGAAGATTATACTCCCAATATCCATTAATTTTCTCCATTACAGGATAGGCTCTCAAATCAATAATCATACCCTTAGATTTTATTTCTTGGGGAACTTCTCCACCGATGGTACTTCCCATATACAGATATAAAATATCCGGAGAAAGGTAGGAAATAAGCGGCTGCGGCTTTTGAAAGACGGTGGATTCGCACATTTGATTCGGCACGCATCTGATTCTTGTTTTTTCAATAGCCCCGTTTCTTTCATAATCCACATACAATAGTGTATCATTGGACCATAGAAGTTCATTTACAGCTATCTGTCTCTGCAAAGTTGCTTCATTAGAAGCTGATATATAGGGCGTGATACGTTTTACTATGGAATCTACCTCTTCACTGTTGACACGTACAATTACATCTCCAGGCTGCAAAGTCCGATCCTCTTCACCCTTGAAACTAGATTTCAATTCATAATATTCTGTCACTACCGCTTTGTCTTCAATAAAACGTATCACAACAGGCACTAAATATTTTTTTATCGGTCCGCCATAAATACCGGCATGAGTATCATGGACTTCTGCTATAAATCTTTTCAAGGCATTCTCATAATCCATTCTGTCCGTTATTTCTAAAAACGCAGGTATATTATCCAGCAATACATCATCCCAACTGTTCTTAAGAAGATATTTATAAGGAAAATAATACTGAATTGCATTCCATAATCGGAATAAAGATAAGAGCTGATAACTAATATTCGGAAAGATACATTTAGAATATCTTTCCTCATGCGTAAATACGGCCTTTCCTATATTCTCATTTCCTAAGTTCACGTAATAACTTGTCGTATCTCTCTTGGCATCCCGAATTTCTTTTAATTTATCCGACAGCACCGTTCCCAGACTGCCTTTATCTTCTATCCATTTCAAATCGGGAAGTAACTTTATAGAGTCCGATGTGCACAAAGTATAATTTCCACGCTTCTTTTTAAAATCAAATTGGTCTATCCATTCTACTAAAACCTCATTTCGTTTTTCTTTTGAGGGGAGAGATACTAAAGAAGGCATTACGCAAAGTAATTCGTGATCCCAATCATACTTTCCTGCACGTACTTCTGGATGATAATATTTCATGAATCCCCAAATCTTACATAATAAAGATAAATTTTCCACATCTGAATCAGTATATTCCCACATGGACATTTCTACCGGCACGTTATTATTCCTGAGTGAGAAAGTACAAGAAGAAAGCCACACTAGCATTGCAATAAATATAAATCCGCATTTTGTGTCGTAAAGTAAAATTCTTTTCTCTTTAAATTCGACATATACATTTGATTTTAAAGCAAACCAAAAACCTTTCTTTTCCATCATATTTATCTCCTTATTTTAATTTAATCCTTCCGTTATCACCTTCCGTATCGGCATCAGGAATCTTTGCAGTAAGGAAATGTCTTCGGTTATGATATCCGCCTGTCCCTCCATCTCGGGCAAGAAGGGCAATTCTTTATCATAACTGGTCCTCAACCCGGAGGGAAGCTGAATGTCTACCATATAGCTTTTAATATTCTGCCCGTCCACCACCGGTATTAAAGAGATATTCTTCACCGTCCCTCTCACAACACCAAACTCTTTATCCGGATAATTGCTGAACCGTATATTCACTTTCTGACCTTTTTTTACTTTTCCCGAACGTTCCGTAGGCAACAGTGCCTTCCCGATAATCTCTCCCTTATACGCGGGTACGATATTAAAAACGATACTCCCCGCAGTTACATTCTGATTGTTTGTCCAATACTGTGTCAGCGTAATCTCGCCATCCACCGGAGTAATCAACGCATAGTTTATCTCCCAGGCATCTATTTCCGCCCTTAATTGATTGATTAGCGAGCGCAGCCGCGTTTCCAGCGTGTTCTTCTGGTCCAGATATTGATATTCGGTATCATACAGGGACTCGTTCATCTGCGCCAGTTGAATCTGCAGGTTCTCCAAGGAGCGGTCCATATTTTCCGCCGAAAGAAAAGATTGCAGGTACCTGCTGTAAGATTCTTCAACGGCTTCTTTAGAGATAAGCCCCTTGACGCCCAGCAGCGAGTCTCGGGCATATTGCTGGTGAGCGATCTTCGTCTGGGCTTCCGACAGCTCTTTCTGTTTCAACATATTCGTATAATAAACTTCATTCTGCACTATCCGCGCCTTTACCAAACCGATCTTTTTCAAATGATACGCCACTTCCTTAAACTGCCGGTATTCGGACATCGACAGATAGAAAGAAGAATAAAGAGACTGCAAACTGCCAAGCTGAAGCTGCCGGGAGGGAACTAAAGCAATGGTATCCAAATTGCCCTCCGCCTGCCCCACCAACTCCTTGAGCCGCAGTATATCCTCCGTCTTTGCAGGATTCTCTATCACTGCAAGCAGGGTGTTCGCCGCAACCTGCTGGTTGTTCTCCACATACAGTTCCTGCAACTTTCCCGAAGTCCTCGCCACCACGGCGGATACAGGCGTAGTCCCCGTCAGGGTGACTGTAGAGCTGATGATATCCGGATATTTGAACACGGCACTCCCTATTAGCAGAATCACAACGACACAAGCTATCATCGTTATCCCCCAACGAAGAATCCAGGAGGGAACAGCACTCAATACCTCATTGAATTCTTCACTTCTCAATTCTATTTCCCGTTTCTTGTCTTCCATACGCTATACCCCCAATTCCAGTTGATTCTTCACCAGCGTGTAGTAGGCACCTTTCTTGGCCGTCAGTTCCTTATGGGTGCCCGACTCAATCACCTTGCCGGCATCCATCACGACAATATTATCTGCACTTTGCACCGTACTGAGCCGGTGCGCCACTACTACCACCGTCTTGCCCTTATAAAACTGCGTCAGATTATCCAGGATAATCTTTTCATTATTAGCATCCAAAGCATTGGTGGCTTCGTCGAAGAACAGATACGTCGGGTTCTTATAAATGGCACGCGCTATCAGCAACCGCTGCTTTTGCCCCTGGCTCACACCGTTCCCCTCCATACCGATCTTGCTGTTGTACTTCTGCGGAAGCGATTCGATAAAGTCCTTGATATTGGCTGTCTCTACGGCATTCAATAACTTTTTTGTGTCTGCCGACTCGTCACTGATAGTAATGTTTTTAGCGATAGAGTCGGAGAAAAGAAAACCTTCCTGCATCACGGCTCCGGTGTTCTGCCTCCACAGATGGGGATTGATGTCTTTGAGCGAATACTTGCCCACTTTAATGTCTCCCTTCACCGGATTATAGAATCCCAGCAGAAGCTTGATTACCGTCGTCTTGCCGCTGCCGCTGGCACCCACAATGGCGGTCACCTTATCATGCGGAATGGTAAGATTCAGATTCTCCAGCACATAATCCCTTTCCGCACCGTCATAACTGAAACATACATTCTCCAGCGTTATATCCCTGTTTTCCGGCAGCACATTTATCTTATCATCCACCGACCCGATTTCTTCTTCCTTATTATTAATCTCATTAAGCCGCTCAAGACTTATCTTGGCATCCTGAAAGGATTGGCTGAAGCTTATCACCTGACCGATAGGACCCGACAATTGCCCGATAATGTAACTGATGGACATCATCATACCCAACGTGATATCCCCATCCACCACTGCTTTTGCCGAAAGGAAAGAGATAAGGAGCGAAGTGGTCTGGCTAAAGAAGATGGAACCCACCTGTTGAACCTGCCCCAATGCGGTGCCTTTGATACTTATCTTGAACAGTTTCACCTGTATGGATTCCCATTTCCAACGTTGTTGTTTCTCACAGTTGTTCAGTTTGATTTCCTGCATACCGGTAATGAGCTGCACCATATTGCTTTGGTTGGCGGCGGCTTGGGCAAAGCGGGCGTTGTCCAGTTTGCGGCGGTAACGCATGAAGGACAGGATCCATGCGACATACAAAGCATTCCCCACCAGGAAGACTATTAATATGGACAGGTTATAATAAGCCATGATGCCGGCGAAGATAAAGAAGTTGAAAAAGGAGAAGAGGGTGGAAAGCGTAGTCCCGGTCATGAAAGATTGAATACGCCCGTGGTCACCAATGCGTTGCAGGATATCCCCTATGTTTTTTGCATCGAAAAAGCGGATAGGCAACCGCATCAGTTTGGCTATGAAGTCAGAAATCAGGGTGATGCTTATCCGGGTATTCACGTGAAGGCTGATCCAGCTCTGGATGAAGCCCACTCCCATTTGGGTAATCGACAGCACCAACTGCGATATGAGTATCAGCGTAATAAAGTTCAGATTATTGTTCCCGATACCCTGGTCCACCATAGCTTGGGTCAGGAAAGGAAGGATGAGCGAGAAAACACTGCCCAGCAGCATTCCGACCATAAGCTGGAACAATTGCGACTTGTAGGGGAACAGGTAGCGCAGGTAGAAAGAGAGGTTTTTCTTTTGTTGCTCCTGGTCGTCTATGCGTTCATGAAATTCAGGAGTTGGGGTCAGTAACAAAGCAAAACCGGCTTCCTTTCCTTCGTCTTTGGTGCTGATCCAGCATTTCTGAAATCCGGCTTTGTCGATAGGATACTTTCCTTGGTCAGGATCGGAAATACAGAAAGTATACTCTGGCACCGCATTGGAGAAAAGCTTCCTTTTCTTCCGGATATCATACAGCACAACGAAATGATTCCGGTTCCAATGAAGAATACAAGGAAGAGGGACATCTTCGATCAATTGTTGCAGGCTGATACGCACTCCCTGTGTGCGCATGCCAATGCTTTCGGCAGCATCGCTGATGCCCAGCATAGAAACTCCCTGACGGGTGATGAAGCTTCTTTCACGCAGAGTTTGGAGGGAATAGCAACGTCCATAGTATTTGGCAATCATGCGCAGACAGGAGGGACCGCAGTCCATCGAGTCCAGTTGTTGGTAGTGAGGGAAAGATTTAATTAGTGACATGAGGCAAATATTTTATGCGAGCTATCCAACTCGAATAGAATCTACTCATAAAATTATATACTATCAATTCGTGCAATCTATTTTTTGAACGAAACAATCGAATCAACATCATATGTATATAGCTGCTTATCGGTATTTGCGTCTCCTTACCATCATTCGCTTCTATAAGTTGCTGCGCAATAGTTTTAAGAGTATTTGAACGAAGTCCCAATATATTATACAAAGCTTGATATCCTTCATCTGTTTTTTTACCCCAAAGCACTTCTTCTAGTTCATGAGAGTGCTCCCGGTACATCGCATTAAATTGTTTGGAATTAAACTCATTAAATCCGAATTCCATTTTATAGGACTTGTCTATCGATTCAAGTAATTCTTTTCTTTGGTGCAAATTATAATTAAAGTCAATAAGCAAACAATCAATCATCTTCCCAGCTATCAACCATCTGGCTGGCAAAGGCATATCTTCCAATATTCTCAATAATTTCAATGTATAAGTGCTATCTATATAAAACAGAGTCTCTGTCAGTTCCATCAAATGTCCTTTATACCTCTCTAATTCTCTGTTATAGGTATCCAGTTGAATTTTGCATACCCTGTCATTTTCCACCAATCTGTTGAAATACTTATAAAACAGTCGGAGTATTTCTCCAATAGAATCACAATCTTTTACCCGAATTCTTATGCGTAAATGAAAATCAGGATCAGAATATCGGATAAAGAACCATTTTTCCATATATTTTTTTCTCTCCAAGACCGAAATTATCTTGGTTAACTCATTGACTAAAATCTTATCTGCCGTATTACTACCGGTATATACTTTGATGTATATCCATTTGCTTCCCGGTATAAAAGACCTCTGAATCTTCTTCATCATTTTTGTTCCTTATAAAATGCAACAATACATTCATTCAGATACTCTCCATCCGCTCCCTTAACAACTAACTCATCTTGAGCGAAAATAAATTCTAATAGCTGAAATACCGGATACTTTTTCACTGCTGACAAAAAGGCACGGATACTGCAAATACTACGAAAATCAATAAATAGCTCATTATCGCCTTCTGCCAATAAAACTGTGGATGGAATATTTCTTTTCATACGCCACACTGTAACGCTATTAACCAGTTCAGTATCTGACAACCGAGAAAAAGCGGAGACTTCGTCCTGTCTGACTCTCCATGAGGCAAGAGATAAAATAGAGTTGCCATACTTAATTCGGGGTCTATAATCTAAATGGTCCGCCAATTCTCCCCAACCAAGTCCAAAAGAAGTCCGCTTTCCTTGATGTTGCATATCACACAAAAAACGGTAGACCGGCAATGTGTCATTGTAATAATTATGAGCACTCGTTAGTCGGGGGAATATCTTTTTATTCATCTTTTTAGAACGAAGCACCAGTCTTCCTCCTCTGCATGAAAGCATCAAATCGTCAATGTAGATTTTATTTGCTTCAGGCAGGTCCGAACTGGTGAGATAAACAATCTCATGCTCCCGAATATGTGGCCGAGACAATATATTCCCGACTCTCGAACCGGGTAAATGAACTATTTCCGCCAATATACCATCTGTCACAAGCTCACTTTCTTTTTCAGAAATACTTCTTACCAATTCCTCCATTTGAGGGTCTAAATGAGTAAAACGCGATAACAGATTAGCGGCAGAACCACCGCCAATACTCTTTATATACAAAAGAGGATTTCCATTTTCTCCTTCCATTACTTGAAACATCGCATACAAAGTTTCAGGGAATCCGTTCCAATTCTCAGGTACTGAATTAAATTCCTCCGGGTGGAATACGATTTCATCCACTCCTTCCTCTACCACTTTCAATAATCTTTTCAACAACAATGTCGGCACATTTGTCGTAGCTTTAACGGTCTGTTGTTTTTGTACGGGAAGTATCAAATTATCAACAATAGGAGAAATATCCCCTATTCCATGCCCTGCAGGATAGCCAATTCCCAATTCAGAGTCCAATGCCATCGCTAAAGGAACTTCACGTTCTTCATATCGCTCATAAAAAGCAGACCTGAAATTGTCCAGTGACGATAAGTATTTCATTTCACCCATTTTACTAAAAAATGAAAGTACCGATTGTAGTTCTGCGATTACGGATTTTCCTAAAGTGGCGACTGTACTTTTCCGCATTGCATCTACCTGAAAAAGATAGTTTTCCGTATATGGAACCGGAATCTCACTGACGATATCCACAATTTTGCGATAATCAGTCAACGGATAAGGCGTTCCCATATCTATCTTCTTCAATAAATCATTGATCTTGCATAAAGAGTCTAGTAACCTACTAGTATTATTTTCCAGATTCAAATTACTTAAGATTGCAATAATCTTATTCAGATAATCTTCACCTGTAATGTTTACATCTAATTCGCTAACTAACAACTGCGATTGGATAAGGCTTTCTATAAAGAGCTGAGCTTCCAATTCTTCTATTCCCTGCTCTTTTAAATAACTCTCCATTTCTTTTATCATCATTCCGGATGTCGCCTTCTTCAATATAGCATCTAAATATTTTGAACGCTCGACAGACGAAATTGTATGCATACGCCTTTTGTTTAGATATTGATATTCAATATAGCGCATGCACTTATCTACTTTATAAAGCGTATTATTTGAATAATAGCGTACTCCTCTTCTTACATCCGGCAGATATCCAAGAAACTGTGCCAACGCACACAAATAATACATATCAAGCCGTGTGCATCTGCCAACGTCATTAGTAATGTCGAATTGAGTAGTTTCATCTATTTTGCCTATCGAACAAGTGGCAAATAACCCGAATGGGGTACAACGAGTGGACATTCGACTTATATACTTCACAAGAGACGTTTCGATTTTACATTTTTTATCTCCTTCTTTGATTTCACCATTAATCAATTTCTGTAGTTCCTTATATAAATCAGGGGAACCCACATAAATAGTTTCTCCAATTCGCTCATCTACAAGCCATCCTGAAAGTTCTTCTGCTTCTGCTGAATCAAAAATCTTCATCAATCGATTTACAGAAAACATCGGTAAGCGATAAATAAATTTTTCAAAAGGTTGAAACATACTATTCTTTTTACTCCATCGGTTTTACAGTATATCCTATTTTTCTTAATTGATTGATAAGCCCTACATCTCCTGGAAGATGCATAGCACCCACAGCAATTAGAGTGGGACCTTGGCTTATTAATATGGGAATTTTAAGCATCCAGGCATCATTGCGCTCATTTATTAATTTTGATTTATATTCATTCAAATAACTTTTGTTCAGATCAGCTTCTGTTACCTGTCCGTTTAAAGCCATTAGCTCTTTTGTTAGGTTTTCAAAACTCAAGCGTCTTAATTGCTGGGCACGATATATAGAATCCAACAGATTGTAACCATTACGAATCATATCAGCATTTTTCAGAATAAAAAGTAAACTCGAAGCTTGTTCTTTCAAACCAACCTCATACTCGGACATATTGCCATTTTTATTATTATCTACAATATCTTGTACAGTTTCAAGAAAATATATTTTTTTTGAACTTGTATTTGCAAGCCGTAATAAAAAATAATCCATACAATTTTCTTTCTTTATCCTATTATATACGATATATCTACTATAGATATTCTGCCAAAATGCAGGAATACGTTCAGCATATCGAGCATTTCCTGATGACAAAACTGAATCTACAAAAGAAAAGTCCTCAGCATCATACAACATGGAATAAGTGGTATCCGAAGGCATAAGAAAGTAATTGTTAGAGATGGTTGGTGTTTTTCTCTGAATCGAATCGAAAGCCTGCATGTCTATCTCTGCAGCGAGTTGCTCTACTGCAGAAAGGACTTTCCGAATTCCAGGAATACTATCAAACATAAAACGGAATTCAACAGTATGCATTGTACCTAACAGATAAGATGGTTTCTGCAACCCATTTCCAGAAATCTCCCACAACAAAGCATCTTCCAGCTTTACAGACGTTTTCGTTACTTGTGCCTGACTGAGTATGCTACTCAAAAAGGCAATGATTAAAAGTATTAAGTTTTTCATGATTATTATTTATTGTCAGCTATACGTTAAAATATTTACCAATCTGTTATCTATGTATCACTCTGCCAGTTATGCAATATGTCATGCACCATGAAGTCTAAAGTAATAATGCACTAGCATTTATTGAAATATAAACTATTATCAATGCAAAAAACTTATTTAACAGGATTTATTGTATAGCCTATGCTTCTTAATTGGTTAATAAGCCCAGTTTCTCCACAAAGATGCAAAGCTCCTACAGCAATAAAAGAAGGCTCTTTTTTTATTAGATTAGGAATCTGTTGTATCCATAACTGATTCCTTTCATGAAGAGCTATTTTCATTTGATTTTCCAAATAATCTATAGCCACACTATCTGACTTATTGTTCTGAAAATCTATTTCACCTAATTTTTTTGCACACTTATCCACCATCCATAGATCTTGTTTATCAAAATAGGCCCGTTTCATTGCTTGGATGTTTTTTTCTCGTTGTTTTTCATAATCTTCTTCTGGAATTTGATTACTATCTTTCTTGAATTCCTTCAAGAGTTCTATTAAACGAGTCGTACTTTCCATAAGCGTTTTAGGAAGAGAATCGGCATTCCAATAAGTCCTATATAATAGTTTTTCCCTCATTTCTCGTGTATCTAGTCCCCTAATTATAGATCCTTTCTCAATAGCTTTATCATAAAGATATGAATCAAGAAAATATCCTTCACTTTTCGTTGAATCGGTGAGTTGCTCCTTTTTCAGAGACTCTCTTCTGAATGTTGCCGCACAAAACAAGTATAAATAATTCGGACTTAGCTTAACTTCGTCAGCTTTACCGTTGAAATACTTTAAAGTAATAGAGTCTAATAGGGATAAATCTTCTTTATTTAACATTTTGGAATAGGCGGAATCTACAGGTAGAAAACGGTCACCATATGAATTCTGATAAACATCTTTAACGATTGATATATCCACTTCCGTAACAAACTGAGAAGTTGCATCAAAAGAACGATGAAAGCCTTGAATCTGTTTCAGAAAAGTTTCAAAATTACGTTCTTCTATCGGATGGAATGTGCCAAAAAGAAAAGAAGGTTTATCTAAACCATTGCCAGAAATCTCCCACAACAATGCATCTTCCAGCTTTACAGGTGCTTCCGTTACTTGTGCCTGACTGAGTATGCTACTCAATAAGGCAATGATCAAGAGTGTTAAGTTTTTCATGATTATTATTTTTTATATTTATAGACTACTTTACCAAAACGTTCACTTACAAATGACTTTATAAAAAAACCTGATATAGCATCTTCCGTGAAAACAGAGTCTATCTGAGGAGCATAATATTTATTTAAATAGTCAGAGACGGCTTCTACAAGGTCTTCCTTTCGCCCTAGACAGTTTCCTATTAATGAGATGTTTGAGGTGATACACTTTGTGATAAAAGGATATAGACTTTTTGTATGCTCTTCAAAACCAAAAGAAGGATGCTGATTATAGAAACCACAAAAAACATATCGTCCACCAAAATTTATGAAAGGCATAAGTTTTTCAAAATATAAGTCAAAAAAAGGATCAAAAACAGCATCAAATTTCGTTTTTATAAAGAAAGTATTTAGGTCTCCCTTTTCCAGCAAATCAGGCAATGACATCACTTTCTTAACTCCCATATCGCATAAAGCCTTTTCACATTTTTCAGCCTTTGAAGATAAGCCAAATACATTTACTCCACTTTTTTTCAATCGCTCAATGACCGATAAAGAAGTGTTGGATGTTGCGGCTGTAACTAATACATTATCCCCTTTATTCAAACTGGCTTTTCTGACCATGCTATACGCCGTTTGTGCAGATACTGAAAAAGCGGCAGCCACTTCATCGGGCATACTATCCGGTACTTTTATTAATTGGTCTTCTTCTAATAATAAAATCCCTTGCGAAGCAAAATTTGTGGGCACCCCTCCCATTGAACCGTTTGTCCTGAATGGATAAGAGGTGTTTGCCATCACCCTATCACCTTTTTTAAAATCAGTAACGGCAAGACCTACTTCTAAAACTGTTCCGACAAACTCTGACCCGATGGGAGAATAAAAATATTTTTGCTTTCCACTTAATGTCTTACAACTTTCGTAGAAAAGATGCAATAATGTCCTATCTCGATAATTACATGAGAATGCGCTGACCTCAAGAATAACTGAGTTTGGGGACAATAGCTCGGTATAATCTAAATCAGGAACATCTAATAATGAGATGGGAATTGATTCGCCATCTAATACAAAATTATAAAATTGAGTATTAGGCATTACATCCCTTAATCGCGAATTACATATAGCTACTACTTTCATAAGATGATATCGATTATTATATTAACAAACATTTCGTCCATTCGCGTTCACCAGTTTCCCAAGTCAATAAAGACATAAAAACACCGGAAAAGCCAATGAACAGAGATGGATTTTCAAATATTTTATCCGAAGATCTTTTTTGAAGATATGCTGTAAATTGTATCTCAAACAATCTTCTAGTTCTATCTTGCCAATTTATTGCCAATTGCAAGAATTCTTCTTTACCTGTTAAGTGAAAAGCATTTTGATAAATATGGGCAAAAGAAGCATATCCGTGGCATAAGCATAAATCAGATTTCAAATAATCTGTACTATTACTTACAGACTTCAGCATTCTATACCCTATCTGCATATACTGATCCTCATTAAGCAAAATCCCCGTTTTTAAAATGGCATAAGCTCCCATTAGGTCACCGTAGCACCAAGCTATTCTTCCAAATGTATATTGACCATTCCGTCTGATAGTAGACGGAAAGAAAGGTCTTGAATTAGAAGTAGAACAATATCCCAACAAAAGAGTACTTATTTTTCGAATTGTATGGTCTAAGTTCGTATATCCTTTTTCCTTAAGTACAAGAAACAACAGTAATATTCCAGTAATTCCATGAGGAGTTCCCATATTTATTACAGTTGAAACAACGCCATCTTTCTCCCTAAAAGAGGAATACAAATCTCCCGTTTCAATATTCAGATTGACTCTGTTTTCAAAACAGGAGATCAGTATATCCAATCTTTCATACGCAGCCTTTTGGATGAAGTAAAACAAAATACCTAAAGCACCATTATAGAAATCAAGATTATTCTGATCTATCATAAGAAAGAACTCGCGTTCCAGTATTTCATCCAATTCATCAATCTGATCTCCTAACAGTGCTTTCTGTTCTGTTAATTCAAGTATCCAAGTTAAGGCGGAAATTCCATAGCCAAGACTAAAATCATTATCAAATTTTTCTATTAATAAATTTAATATTCCGTACATTTCATCTAGATACTTATTATCTTTTGTTATCTTAAACAAAGAATGCAAACAAAGCAAAACTCCAATTTCGCCACGCACCAGCCCCTGACTATTTTGAGCATCTGCAAATCTCAATCGTTTATAACAGAAATCGAAAGATTTTATATAAAATGTATTCATTTACTTTTAGTCTTAACAAGGTAAAGGATTCCAATTTATTTACATATACCAGCTATAAATATCAACCTCTGGAATCAAACATCCACCAGTCATAACATACTTCGAAATATCGCCCATGCAATCTTTTTGTTGAGACTCAGGACAATTCCATGCACTTGCTTCTTTACCAGTTTCATATACCGACGTAACAATTGAGATAGATGCAGCTACAGTCTCAATAATAGACTTAACACACGGGTACGTAGACCCACCTTGTATTTGTCTCATCTGATAATCATTCAGATTAACAATCTCTTCCTTTTTGAGAACTAATTTTTTAAGTTTTTTCTTTTCTTCCATAATGTTACATTTTAATGATTAATAATTATTTTACAACTGGGATTCTTTTACTTAAAATAGACTTCCAATATCCCGTTTTTCATATTATTATTTTATGACATTGTACAAAAGCTTCATCAAAAACAAAGTGTTAATGTTGACCTATACACAACGTCTAATATTGAGAGAAGACTTTCGTAATGGCGATATCTATTGTTTCATAAGGCATTGTCATGCTATACTAAAATTTTCTCTTGAAAACTCACATCATTCTATATTTTGTCACCCTACTCTCAATCTCCTCTTTATACTTCAACATATAATCATCCAAATACTCATTACAACACAAAGCTATATTACCGACAAACTCTTTCAAACATTCATCTTCCGAAAAACGCCATTTATGAATATCAGGATAGTCTTTCGTTATAAAAAGAGAATCCCCACGATTGACTCTATTCATCCAATTCTTGAAAGAACGACACATATAATGGTTTATATTAGCTATATCGGTTCTCCCCGGATATTTCTTTTCTTGAAAAATACGTTTGTTGACATCCACATGCAGATGCCCATTCTTATATCTAAAAAAATGAGGAGAATTTATTGTCTCAATTGCCTGAGGTCTTGAGAATGTTTTTACATCCCTGCCCGGTAGATACATTCTCCTCGTTAATGAGGATGTGATAAGGCTCTCAGGATTCTCAAAATATCCGTTGTGTCCAAACACATGCCAGTCCAAGGATACTGCGGAATAATCCGCGTAATCCTTCAAAAAGGATTTAATATCTTCATGTTTTCTTAATGTGATAAACTCATCACCGTCTATATATACTACCCAATCATAACTGTAACAATAATTTTTCAGAGCATGTCGATAAGCAAAGAATTGATTTTCTCTTTTCCCATCTGGAGAAGATTTATACCAATTAACAACAGTTACAAATTCCTTATAAGGTTTGAGGAAATCTCGCAAAGGAAAATCAGGATTATCATCATACAAATAAAAATGGTCGATACCCAACATCCGATGATATACTATCCATTCATCAAGGAATGGTTCTTCATATTTTAATATAGCTGCAAGACAAACAGTTTCCATATTTTCTAAGTATTTATAATAGATATAGAGGTAATACATCAAAAATATCTTCCGGACATGCGCCCATCAAATAAAGTAATGCTAATCCTATTTGCGAATAACCGTTCCAATCTTTCAATGAGGTTCTGTCTTGATATACACCTACAATAATATCCTCATATTTCTGTAAAGAATAGGTAAGCCATTGTTCCGACAATTGCAAATAGTTATCATTATTGAGGCTTTTACCCAAATAATGATAAAGAACACTCCATTTAAAGCCACCGGAAGATAGACCATCTATATCTAAACTTAAAAATTTCCGAAAGCCAGGTTCATATACATCCAAAAACGATTTGACCATTTCCAAACAATTTATTTTCGAATGACTGCAAGCCCCAACTAACATTGCACACACCTCGAGAGGCTTAAGCGTAATCAAACAATTTTCTTGCTTAATATTCGCAGAAACGATTGCTTCAATTTGATTGAGGAAATTCTTCACATGATTCTTAGCAGTTTCAGCATTTACTATGTTCAATGCTGATAGTTCTGCCATAACATCAACCAAACTAATCAGTTCACCATAATGTCTTGGCGGATTTACATTATTCACCATCTTCTCCAAACATGTTCTTCCGGCAAGCGAAACAGTCGGTTCTGCCATATTCAACGAATAATGTAATCGCATACTGAGATACTTCCCACATCCGACAATTTGATAAGTATGCATTTTAGAATAATAAGGCCTCCAACTTTCTAATAACAAATCAAGTTCTTCAAGAAGTTCATTCGTGTCAATATCTATTATACGATGTCCAACCAAATACTCCACTGCTGTTCCAAATCCAAGCAAGCCATCCAGATAATTTACGGGAGTTTTTTCATTTATCTCCTCGCACAAGGCTTCCAGTAATTCTTCTCCCTGTGCTTTCATATTTTGATTCTGACTATATTTTGCATAAAATAAGAGGAAAAGTATCATTCCCATCTTTCCTTCCGCAATACCGATATTCGATACTTGATAACTTTGCTTCAAAAGAACTGAAACAATATTATCCAAACATTTTTTTATACTATCTCTATTTTTCATACTATCAAACGTCTAACAAATTACAGTCTACCATAAAAGGCGAGCATCTTATCCTTCATAACTGACAACGAGAACTTATGCTCAAATATTAATCGTCCATTTTTTCCTGCCTTGCGCGGAAAACTTTCCGTTAAGAGTTGAACTAATGTATGGGCTAAATTCTCTACAGACAATGATACATTATTTGCTTCTTCAAAGATTTTCATCATGTATTTCTGGTTGTCTCCTAACATTTCTTTCAATCCTGTAGAATCCGTACCAATTAAAGGAATTCCATACATCATCATCTCAATGGCTACATAGCTACATTGTTCATGAAAAGAGGGCATCACTCCTACATCAGCTATCCGATAGAATCGTTGAAGTGTTTTTTGGTCTAGTTTACCCGTAAACGTTACTCTATGCCAAATATGCTCACATTCTTTCAGAAAGGTATCATATTTTCCCTCTCCCACAATCACCAGTCTGCTCTCCGGGATTCTTTCCAGTAGAAGCCGGAATGCCCTGATCAGATATTCAACTCCCTTTATATCGTCCAGTCTTCCCACAAAAAGAATAACACGTTCATTATCTCCAAAAAGTAACTGTCTTTTCCTTCTCAGTCGAATGGATTTATTCCAAGATATAGATTTTTCTTTCAAGCCATTGTATATAACTTCTATTTTATTACCGGATATGCCATAATCCGTCTTCAATAGTTCCTCAGTATATTGGCACAAACAGATTACTTTATCTGCTTTTTCGAAAGCCTTTTGGTCAGAAGCATATTCCGTGGCTATTAGTTTTTCCTGCGGATTCCTTTCAGACTCACTTTTCTGTATTATCTCTCTAAATTGAGTTTTATTCCCCTTTAGTATAAAACACCAATTCAGATAATGAATAGTTAGCACAACGATAGCATCCGACCATTTGCTTTTTAACAAATCAAACAGAGAGTAATGATATTGGTAATTAAAATGAAAGATATTCTTTTCTGAAGAAGAAATGTAAGGAGCGAGCAGATATATTATATTCCTGTAGAACCGTTCGTTATCTTTAAGGGTCCCACGGGTTTGTGTGCCGGGAATTAATAATCGTCTTATGTTTTTTCTTTTATCTACAATAACCTTAAATTCTCGCACATCAGAGTTTATTTCGATTAATGAAAGGCAAAAGGCATCATTGCCTTTCAGACATTCCTGCATTTGTTTGATATAAGTGCCTATACCATACTGTGCAGCGCGGGTTGTGCTATTAATAAGATAGATATGTTTCATTTTACCAACATTTTAAGACCTGCCTGCCAGGATAATTCTTCTTTGCGCTTTTTACTTGATAGTAGCACTATTTTTTCCAATATATCATCAAAAGAATAAGCAACCTTTTGAGATTCCATATACTGCAACAAGGCAACTACACCTTCAGGAAGCTCGCTATTTTGTTTTGAACTTTGGCAGGCTGTTTTCAAATCTCTCAGATATCGGTCATCAAAAGGAATACTTCCACTGCGAGGGGACGTTAGACGGCTTAATACGTACCAGGCTATACCTTCCAATCCTGTTTCAAACGTAAAATCAGAAATCCGGAGAGGATCCCACTTCATAATTTTCGTATCTAAATCGGATAATACCTCATCTGATTCTCCTTCCATATAGCCTTGCTGCAAGAGATATTCTATACCCCAAGCTATCCCGGACAATCCATTTGAAAAATAAACAGGCATTTCAGTATGGATATCCTCATAGATTTCATCCAAGATTTCACCTGCAAAATCATCGTATATACTATTATTGGTATATTTTGCATAATGGACAAAGAATAGTACCGATCCCATTTTGCCATAGAATAAACCTAAGTTTGTCATAAAGCTGGTATGCAACAGCAAATGGTTTGCAATGGATAGTAACTGTTTTCTCATTCGTATGTTATTAATAAGGTTAAACCGATAAAGTCTGATAACGACGAAAAACAAAATGTTTTTCAAGCATTATTAGTGATGACAAAGATAGCTGACGCATTATTAGGACGTAGACAAAATCGTACAAATAAACAAGAATATCACAAAGCAACATTTATTAAGAGACAAGTAGATATCAAAAGACGAGAATATTCACCAATAATTATCCAAGATTTGAACGATTTTTTTGTTCATTCTCAAAACTTCATTTTCGCTTCTAAAAAATTCAGCTATCATTTGTTTTTGCAACTAATTCTTTCTAATATTGTCCTGAGCTAACTGAAAAACAATACGATAAAAACAAGTCCACATGAAAAAACTCTTTTTTTTAATAGCTATACAGTTGATGTGTGTACATACATTCGTTGTGAACGCGCAACGCATTTTCTCCACCTCATACACGATGGATGATGGACTGGCAGCTAACAGAGTATACAGTATCCTGCAAGACTCATGCGGTTTCATGTGGTTCGGGACCGATGACGGACTGAGCAGATTTGACGGCATCACATTTAAAAATTACTACCTGTCGGAATACGTCAATGCTACAACAAGCAACAGTGTCAAGAAAATATTTATCGATAGTAGAGGTAGGATGTGGATCGGACTGGACAGTGGGATTGTCATTTATGACTCCAAAACAGATACATTTCAACCTTTTCACGCTAAAACGGAAACTGGTGAAATGATACAAACTTATGTTACCGACATGATAGAAGACAATGACGGAGAAGTTTGGATTACCACTAATGGGAAAGGACTCTACCGCTTCTCCCCTTCCGGAGAAGTCAGACTGAAAGTATACAGGAATATTCCCGGAGAAACAAATTGTATTTCGCAAAATATGCTCATGACATTGCAGCAGGACAGCAAACAAAACATCTGGATAGGGACTTACTCGGAAGGGCTATGCTGTTTTAACAAACAAACAGGAACATTTACAACTTACAAAAAAACGAATCACACCGGTAGCTTGTCCGACAATTCTATACAAAAAATTTTAGAGGATACACACGGAAATTTATGGATAGGGACTTTTCAACATGGACTGGATTTATTCAATCCGGAAACAAATACTTTTACCAACTATCAGGACAAGAGTTCGGCCAACTTGCTAGACCATATCCACGATATTAAAGAATACAGTCCCGGAGAACTTCTTATATCGTCCGATAACGGTATAGGAATCTTTAAAGTTGGAAAAGGAGAAATTATGCAATCCGACAGTCCGAATCTAAAAATAAGAATCAGTGCGAACAAGTTCATTTATGCCATTTACATAGATAAAGAAGAAAGCCTCTGGCTGGGTTCTTATTTCGATGGCATCAAATTTTATTCGGCATTCCAAAATAACTTTAAATATTACAGTTGTTCACCGGCTTCCAATATACAAGCAGGGAAAGTTATCAATGTAATCAAAGAAGATAAGAATGATTGCTATTGGATAGGCACCGACGACAATGGTATTTTCCGGTTTAATGCCAAAACACAAGAAATTACTCCTTTCCGGGATGCGGCAAGCATAGGTACAACCTACTATTGCATACACGACCTGTTGATAGACGAAGATAAACTATATGCAGCAACTTATGGCAGAGGCCTGGAAGTGATTCATCTAAAAACAGGAAAAGTAGAAAGTTACCTCAACAATCCTAAAGATTCTACCTCAATTCCCTCTTCACGGGTATTCAGCTTGTACAAAGCTAGCAACGGGTGTATTTATGTCGGTACATCCGCCGGTTTCTGTTGCTATAATCCTGAAAAAAACAATTTTACCAGAATCGGTTCTTTCAGTAGCAAGGTGTCTGCCATCATCGAAGATTATTTCGGAAGAATATGGATAGGGACAAGTATAAGCGGACTTTATTCATACAACGTCAGAACTAAAAAGATATCTTCTTATCAACGTTCGGATAATTCGAACTCACTCACAAAAAATGTTATCACTACATTAGCCATCGACAGTAAGAAACGTCTGTGGATTGGAACATATGGGCAAGGACTTTGCAGATACAATGATGAGACCGATGATTTCACCAGATATGATCATCTGAAACTACCGAATAAAATCATCACATCAATCATCCCCAAAGGAGACCTGTTATGGATCAGCACCAACAAGGGGCTTGCCGTATATAATCCGGATACGGAATACCTGAAAACCTATTCTAAATCAAACGGACTTTATAATGAACAATTTACTCCGCGCTCGGGAGTAGAAGTCTCGGACGGTCGACTGTTCCTTGGTTCGACAGACGGCTTTTGTTATTTCTTCCCGCAAGAACTACGCGAAAACACCTACAACCCGCCTGTCATCCTCACCAATATGAGCATTTTGGGAAAAGACATACAGGCAGACACCTTAAACTCACCTATCCGACAATCCATAGGATATACAAATGAAATCGTATTGAAATACAACCAGTCCATGATCGGATTTAATTTTGCTGCACTAAGCTATATAGCTCCCAAAGAGAATGATTACCAGTATATGATGGAAGGTCTGGACAACGAATGGCAGTTTACTAAAGGAAGTAACAACCACCTTTCGTATGCAAATTTGCCCGTCGGTGAATATGTATTGAAAATTAAGGGAACCAACAGCGACAAAATATGGAGCGACAATGAAGTTAAATTAAAAATAAAAGTTCTGCCACCATTTTTCCGGTCACAACTGGCTTATCTGATTTATGCCATTGTTCTGCTATTTGTAACTATACTCACCATACGGTATTACATGAAACGTACGGAGAAACGCCAGAAAGAACGTATCAAAAGGCTAAATGATGAAAAAGAGAAAGAACTCTATAACTCCAAAATCGATTTCTTCACCAATATTGCGCATGAAATCCGGACTCCGCTAAGTCTTATCATCGGTCCGTTGGAATACCTTATGAAGACTTCAAGTATCAACAATGTATATGGAGAATACTTAAGTATCATTGAACAGAATTACAAACGCCTGTATGCGCTTGTCACTCAATTACTGGATTTCCGCAAAGTGGATACAGGCTCTTACAAATTATCGTATGATTCCTACCGGATCAAAGAAATTATCAGCAAAGTGGCCTGCATATTCGAACTATCCGCCCGACAAAAAAAAGTGGTTATTGACACTTCTGCCATACCGGAAGACATGAGCGTAGTCACAGACGAGGAAGCTTTCACCAAAATCATCAGTAACCTGCTGAGTAACGCTCTGAAATACGCCAAAAGTTCGATTTGCATCACAGCCATCGAAAAAGATTCCGATATAGTAATCACAGTAACAGATGACGGTATAGGAATTACCGATCAAGAAAAAACAAAAATATTCGATGCATTCTACCAAGTCAAGAACAACAGTGAACTGAACAAACTGGGAATCGGTATCGGTCTCCACATGACGCGTTCTCTCGTTCAACTGATGAACGGGAAGATTGAAGCGAACGACAGGGAAGACGGAGAAAGCGGTGTTGCCATTTCCGTCTACCTTCCCAAACAGACAGCTATCAGTCAAACTGTCCAAGCTGTTAAACGTTTAGAAGACACCATTATTCCGGAGAATAACTCGGAGAATATGGAAGAACACGGCCTGAAAACAATTCTTTCGGACGAACCGCTGAAAAAACAATACGCAGTAATGGTCGTTGATGACAATCCGGAAATACTAGATTTCCTTTCTAAAATCCTGTCCGAAGAATATTTTGTCATTTCAGCGTCCTGCGGAGAAGAAGCGATACAAATTTTAGAAAAGAACAGTATAGACCTTATTATCAGCGATGTAATGATGGCAGAAATGGATGGGTTCGAACTCTGTGGAAAAATAAAAAATAATATCAATATTTCCCACGTTCCTGTTATCCTGCTGACTGCCAAAACGGATACAGAAAGTAAAATTAAAGGATTGGAAGCCGGTGCAGATGCATATATAGAGAAACCATTCTCTCCTTTCCATCTGAAAGCGCAACTGTTGAACCTGCTAAAAAAGAGGGAAAAACTGCAAAAAACATATGCTTCCACCCCATTATCAGACTTGCACTCTACGGTTCATAACACGCTGGATGAAGAGTTCATGAACAAATGTTCCGAGATTATTCAGAACAATATCGAGGATCCTGAATTCTCTGTAAATACATTGGCACAGGAACTAGGCATGAGTCGTACTTCCGTATTCACTAAAATCAAAGGGATTATCGGAATGACACCCAATGATTTTATCAAAGTCACCCGATTGAAAAAGGCTTGCCGGATGATGATAGAAGGAGAATACAGAGTAACAGAAATTGGTTTCCTTGTCGGCTTTAGTTCTTCTTCCTACTTTGCCAAATGTTTCCAAAAGCAATTCGGAATGTTACCAACGGAATTTCTCAAGAAAGCGAAAGAAGATCCGACTATATTAAAGTAATTCCCTCAACTCAATATATTTTTTTATTATCCTAGCTATGAACATATAATCCCCCCAGTAAGTTCCTATAATAAAGATAAATCAAAAACGTCTTGTCTCCACGTTCCGGCTTACGTTTTTCAAAGAAGTTTTCTTCGCGACTTCGTCGGAGAAAATTCCTTTGAAAAAAACGCTCCGACCACGTTTTTGATTTAATGAAAGGATTATAGGGACTAACTGCGACCGACGTGACGCATAGATCACATTTCCACCACTCCCTTTCTTTTTACCAACATCTCTACAATATTACACAAACTGCACAGTTCCCACAGTAAATTCATAATAAAAGAAAAACTGTTCCCAATAAAGACAGGGACTCCGACTCCCTCTGTTCTACATAAATTTCTCTCACCTTATTAACCGACTTGTGGATTTCTTTTCTTTTTTATTTCCTTTTTCCACCATCATCCTTTCCCTTTGATTGACATCTGCTGACATCTAACGACACGTGATGTCACCATTTTGAGAATCAGCAACTTATTCAATTTCAGCCATTATTTTTGAGCTGTCAAACGAAAACATTAATCTCAAAATAATGGATCATGGCACAAGAAAAAGAAGTGAAAGAAAAACCGAAGCGGACGCGCAAAACGCAGAAATCCGCCAAAGAAAAGCCCTATGTGGAACAAATCAACGAACTACTGTTTGTCCACAACAAGGAGGACCCCAAAGCCGGTGTGCAAGCCGTCAGCGAAATTGACGGGGAAGGAAAGGCCAGAACGGTTCCCGCAGAAGAAAAGAACGAAAACTCCTTTCTGAAATTCGAGAAAAACTCCAGTATCCTCGAAAACTTCATCAGGAACTTCTGGAGCCAGCTCAAGGAACCGACACATTTCAGGCTCATACGAATGACCATCCATGATTACAAGCAGAACAGGCAGGCAATCAGGGATTTGTCACAAGGTAAGGAAACGGACGCAGTAAAAGAGTTCCTCAAACGCTACGAAATCCGGCCGAGAGAAAACAAGGAACAGAGTAAAAACGAAAAAGAAACAGAAACGATGGCAAAGAAACAAAAACAAAACCCGCAGGAACAGGTACCACAGCAGGCACCACAACCGACAGTTTCAACAGGACAACCACAGGAACAGCAGGCACCACGCTACCGTTATGACGAGAACATGGTAAACTGGGACGCACTGGAAAAGATGGGAGTCTCCAAAACTTCCCTCGAACAACAGGGACTGCTGGATTCCATGCTGAAAGGATACAAAACCAACAAACTGGTTCCCCTGACACTGACGCTGACAGGTGCCAGGGTCAAACTGGACGCACGCCTCTCATTCATCACCATGCCGGACGGGCAGATCGGTCTGGGTATCCACGGCATCCGCAAGGAACCGGAGCTGGAAAGACCCTATTTCGGGCACATCTTCACGGAAGAGGACAAGAAGAACCTCCGTGAGACAGGAAACATGGGACGGGTGGCGGAACTGAACCTGAACGGGGGCTCCTATACACCCTGCCTTATCTCCATTGACAAGAATACCAACGAGCTGGTTGCCGTACGGCAGGAAAACGTGTACATACCAAGTGAAGTGAAAGGCATCAGACTGACAGCGGATGAAATAAACGCGCTGAAGGAAGGACAACCGGTATATGTGGACGGAATGACCTCAAAAAACGGGAAGCCGTTCGACGCCACACTCCAATACAGCGCGGAACGCAGGGGGCTGGAATTCATCTATCCGGAAAGCAAGGGGTTCAACCAGCAGAGCCTGGGAGGCGTACAGCTTTCACCCAACCAGATCAAAATGCTCAGCGAAGGACATACCATCCTTGTAGAGGACATGAAACGCACCGACGGAGCGCTGTTCTCCTCTTTCGTCACGCTGGACAAGGTAACCGGCCGACCGCAATATACACGCCATAATCCGGAGAACGGGGAAATATACATCCCGAAGGAAATCTGCAACGTGCTACTGACTCCCGAGGACAAGGAGGCGCTGCGCAAGGGACAACCCGTCTTCCTTGAAAACATGATCAACCGCAAGGGGGAAGAGTTCTCCTCCTTCGTCAAACTGGACATGAATACGGGCAGGCCGCAATACTCGCGTACACCGGACGGTTTCAGCGAGCGCCAGGTGCCGGTCGTTCCGGCGGAAGTATACGGGCATGTATTCACGGCACAGGAACGGGCCAACCTGCAGGACGGAAAAGCCATACTCGTATCGGACCTGAAAAGCGCCAACAACAAGACATTCAGTTCCTACCTGAAAGTGAACGCAAATTCCGGACAGCTGCAATACTTCCAGGAAAATCCCGACATACGCCGCAATACGGCCCGGCGCGCCGCACAGGCGGACGACACGCAGAACCGGCAGCAGGAACAGAAGAAAGGAAGCAGACAGGCCGTATAAGAAGAATACAAAAAAATCATTAACCATTCATCAGAGATAAAGACATGAAGCAGAATGACAACCGAATATTCAGAAAGGAAGACCTTGACTGGAAAGAACTGGAGACCATCGGTATCCACAAAGAAGAACTGGAAAAAAGCGGGGACATGGAACTGCTCCTGCAAGGGGAGGAAACGGAAACCGTCCCATTGAAAATCCGCACTCCCGCACTCCGCTTAACAATGGACGCCACCCTCAGGATCACGGTGGGGACGGACGGAAAGCCGGTAATGGAAATCAACGGGATCAGTCCCGAAGCGGAAAGCGAAGCCGGCGGATAATCCCTGCCCCCGTACAGACAGAATCAAAAGTATACACAATTTCCCCGTACCGGTTTTATTGCGAAGGTACGGGGAACATCAAATGAAAGAAGATCATGATTGCGATATTGACAGACAAGCCCAATGTGGGAAAAGAGATAGCAAGAATTCTGGGAGCACATACCAGAGAGGACGGATACATGAGCGGGAACGGGTACATGGTGACATGGACCTTCGGCAACATGCTTTCACTGGCCATGCCGAAGGATTACGGGATGGACCGCCCGGAACGCGGGGACTTCCCGATAAATCCCGCCCCCTTCAGACTGATGGTAAAACACATCAAGACCGATACGGGATGGATACCGGACATCAACGCGGTCCTCCAGCTGAAAGTGATCGAAAAAGTATTCGACGCCTGCGAAAGTATCATTGCGGCCACCGACGCCTCCCGGGAGGGGGAAATGGTGTTCAGGTACCTTTACCGGTATCTGGAATGCAGGAAACCCTACCGCCGTCTATGGATCTCGTCACTTACGGACGAAGCCGTGCTGGAAGGAATGGACAACCTCAGGCCCGGCAGCCTGTATGACCGCATGTTTCTGGCAGCGGACAGCCGCAACAAAGCGGACTGGGTACTGGGACTCAACGCCAGCTATGCCCTCTGCCAGGCGACCGGAACGGGAAACAACTCACTAGGACGGGTGCAGACACCCATACTGGCAGCCATAAGCAGCCGTTACCGTGAACGTGAGAACCACATTGCCACGGACACCTTTCCGGTTTTTATCAGCCTGTGCAAAAATAACACCCTGCTCAAAATGCGCTGTACGGAAGAATTCACAGACCGGGAGGCGGCTGCACGGCTTTACAGTGACTGCAAACTGGCCGGACATGCACGCGTCACCGCTGTCAGCAGACAGGTCAGGGAGATAGAGCCTCCAGCCCTCTACAACCTGACCGAACTCCAGAAAGACGCCAACAACTATTACGGAATGACTGCCGGAAAATCGCTTGAAATCGCACAGAAACTTTATGAGAAGAAACTGATTTCCTATCCGCGAACTGCCGGACGTTTCCTTCCACGGGACGTTTACGACAAACTGCCCCGTATCATGGAGAAAATCCTGAACAGGAAGGAATTCCGACCGTATGTCAGAAGCATGGGGATCAACATATTCGACCTGCCGGACAAGGTAGTCAACGAAGGACAAGCGGCGGAACACCACGCCATCATCATTACCGATACATATCCGGAAGGATTAAACCGGGAAGAGATGCAGCTTTACATGATGATTATCGGACGGATGCTGGAAGCCTTCATGCCCGTATGCAGGGCGGAATACACCACTGTGGATGCCGTATGTGCCGCACGAAATTTCCGGTGTCATGCCTGCCGCATCATTGAAAAGGGATGGTTCGGCATATTCGAAAGGGAAAGCGTCATTGCAGGAAGGGAATACGGCTTCTCCCCCATCCCACAACTGGAAAACGGGGAGACGGCCGCTGTTACCGGATGCAGCCTGATACACAGGAAGGACCTGCCCGTATCCGCATATACCGACGCGGAACTGATCACCTACATGGACACTGCCGGACTGGGAACGGCGGCCACGCGTACAGGAATCCTGCAGACCCTGATTGACCGCAAATATGTACGTTATTCGGGCAAATACATCATCCCCACACGAAAGGGGCTTTACATATATGAGACGGTACGGAACATGAAAATAGCGGGAGCCGCACTGACTTCGGGGTGGGAGGCGCAACTGGCACGAATGGAAAGAGGAAAACTTACACAGGAAGAATTCATGAAGGGGGTACTCAAACTCTCGGGAGAGGTAACGGAAGATATCTTCCGGAAATGTGAAAGATAGAAGCTATATATAGGAACGGGAAATGCAGGCTGAAAAGTCTGCATTTTTTATTTATCAGACATCTGTTATGCCGCTTTTAGGCGGCAAAGGTACCGGATTACCCCGTATTCGTGTCAAGGCAGCCCTGCGGGCCGGTCGGCTGAAAGAAAATCATCCTCGCTGCGCTCCGGTATTTTCTTTCGCCAAGCCTTGACACAAAAGGGCAATCCGGGAAACGAAGGCCTGTAAAATCGGGAAAACAGATCCCGAAGAGATAATCATACACTCATAAAAACAACAAGGACATGAAACAGAAATCCATCGCAAGCATCTGCAAGCCGGCGGTCACACTGCTGGCAGCCGCAGTAATAATCCTGCTATGCCGTAAAGGCATAATTCCGGTACATACCATCCTGTTACTGACAATGGCGGAAGGCATAATCCGTATTTTGCTAAAACTCCTCCCGTTCCTGGCGACAATTCTCACCATTCTGATCCTTATCGGAATGTTATTATAAACCCTTAAACTACAAATGAAATGGAAACAAGAAAATTCACCCCGTCAGCTCCGGTCGCACCCGCACTGTGGCCGACAACGCGAAGCATCAGGCCTGCAAAGAGAAGATTTCCCAATACGGTTGATGAGCCCAGAAATATCGGGTATTATCTCAAGCCACTGCTTGACATCACGAAGCGACCGGACAGAGACGAAATTCTGAAGACATATCTCAAGGAAACCTATGTATAACAATAAAAAACAACCATTATGTTTTTCCAATCAATTTATCAGATGATGTCGGCAGGCACAGACCTGAACATCAACATCAGGAGAACGGACGGAAAACTGTCCGTAGCGGTAATGCCCAGACGTACAACACTCAAGGATGAAGCCGGACAGGCCATCGTGCCGCTCATACTCAACGGCACCCCCATGGAACTGGACGGACAATTCCTGCAGATCATCACCACACCGCTGCAGAAAGCGCAGGGAATCCTCACCAACCTTGAAACCTTCGAGCAACAGGCACGGCTCGCCGCAACACAAGGCAAGGCGGCCGGAACCGCCAACGACAAGAAGACAAAAGAGGCACGTGAAAAACAGGAAAAGATGGAAAAACTCCTCAAACGTGCGGAGGAGGCGTTCACGGCAGGAAGATACTCGGAAGCGACAACCTGCTTCAGGCAGGCCAAGGAACTCGCAGATACGGACAGGCAGAAACAGATAGAGGCAAGGATACAGGAAGTGCAGAAAGAGTCGTCACAGGGCTGCCTGTTTCCTGAAACGGACACACAGCCGCTTCCACAACAGCCGCCCGCAAACGGTACGGCGAACGGTAACCGACCTGACGGACAAATGCGGATGTTCACGTCACAACCGCCACAACAGCCTGTACAGCAGGCAATCCCGCAACCGGTACAACAACCGATGCCCCGACCGCAGATAGTACAGCCGCAGCCCGTACCACAATATTATCCGGGAACACCGCAACCACAGCCAATGTACGAAGGATACTGCCGGAATCCCACAAACGGCAGTCCGCAACAAACAGCGGAACAGCCCCAAACATACTTCCTCCAGCCCGGCGGACAGTCCCCCCAGGCACAACCATGGCAACAGCCGCAACCCGTCCCCCTGCAGCCGCAGGCAACCGTCATACAGACAACCCGGGAAAATACGGGCAGGGAATACCAGTCACCGCCACAACCGGCCGCAGAAGCGCTCACTTTTGACAAGGACGATGAAAGTGACAGGGAACTGTTGCGTGAAGACCCGTATGCGGAATACATAGACTTCCCGCAGGAATGCCGCATGAAGGACGAGACACAGGCGGAGCTTATATGTTGTTAAACCATTAAAACTTTAAATAATATGGCACTTGATATCAAAGGACTCAAAAGAGTATTCATCCTGAAAAAAGGAAATGACACCCTGACACTGGAAGATCCGGACAGCAGAATGTCCCTTTCCGAAGTGACGGACTTCTATTCCATGAACTATCCGGAACTGACCACGGCAACCCTGCACGGGCCGGAACTCGAAGAGGACCGCGCGGTATACCGGTTCAAAACCACCATAGGAACGAAAGGATAAGCCATGGCAAAGAAAACAAACCCTAAGAAAAAGGAGGAGACAGCATGCAGACAGCTATCAGAACTACAAACGGAAGACCTGGCACAACTTATTATCAGCGAGGCCGGATACACAGACATCAGCCGGGGAACCGGCAGCAGAAAGAAAAGAAGGCTGCCGCCGGCAGGAACCGTAATGATTTTCTAACGGGGAGGATTCTCCCCGTTACCCCCGATTACTATATGGAGAGCCGCGCGGGAGAAAAAATCAACCTTACGACAAGGGAGAATTTTGATTTCCTGTACCGTTCGGCACTCAGATACAGCGGGCTTGTCGGCCTCAGGCTTCCTTTCCGCCCGACCGGGAAATCACCGAGGATGAACATCATCAAACTGTACCGGGCAATGGACACCATACTCCCGGAGCATGTCAACCTGGAAGAGGAGAACGGAAGGCTGTACTTCTACCTCTACCGGTTCCATGAGTGGCCGGAATATAAACTGTTCTGGATACCGCTGGAATTCACGGAGAGACTGCCGGAAAAACTCAGAAGGATAGCACTGGAATTTATCCGGCAGCTCGCCCGGCACCATGGCATACCCAAAAGCACGGATACCAGCTACTACGAAATGGCACACGATTACCTGGAAGACTACAGGCTCTACGACGAAGAGGCGACGGCAGGAGAGATCAGACGCAAGGCCGCACTTGCCAGACTGTATGAAAAAGGGAAGGCGCACCGTATACTGAAGAGAATGGACAATCCAAAGGGATTTCTTGCGGACCTGGAGGGGGAAATACGGAAATACCATACAAAGAAGAACTATGAGCGGGCATTGCTGGAACTGCTCACGGAAGGTACGGCATACATTTCACACGGCAGCCCGAGCATCATGCAATACTCCTACGACTGGGCATACGAGGAGGCACCTGATTTCAGGCCGGTGGGACTGGAGACGCAGATCATGGTCACCTGGTCGGTAAAGGACGCCATGAACGACGAAATGGAAAGCTATTTCAACTCGGACTACCAGGAATCATATGCGATCACACCCGTCACGACATTCCACCTGACGCCGGACACGGAAAAGCCTTTCTCCATGGATGACTTTCCGGAGCGGTTCTCCCAATGGCTCGCACGCTTCACAAAACTCATTACAAACAACTTCTAATAAAACAGGAAAATGAATGAACTGACAATACAGATGCAGCAAATCATGCATCCCAGAGCGGTACTTGTCGCCTATGAATGCAAAACGGCAGGTTACTCGATCCCGCGAAGTTATCTCGAGCTCAGGCCTGTCAATGAGAAAGGACGGATGGGAGCCGGCATTCCGGTAACCTATGAGTTCATGAACTCACTGGTGGAATCATACACGGAAAGCATGAGCGGAATCCCGCACGGACGTATCCCCGGAAACATGCTCCTGTGCGACTCCAGAAAAGGGCGCGAAAGGTACATATGGTACAATCCGCCGCAGAAGAGAAAAATGTACTTCCAGGACGGGCTACACATTACAGACGGGACATTCAACGTACCGGGCGTCATCTACGTGGTGGAAAGGGAATGCATGGACATACACGCCTTCAAGGGAGCAATCCCCGAAGAGCGGACAGAACTGTATCTGGCGCCGTTCTTCAATGTAACCGGGGCAAACGTCTGCCTAGGCAGCTCATCGCTAAAGAAACCGCAGGACATGGATTTTCTGGAATTTCAGGAATACTGGGAAAAGCGTTTCTGGATGAGCGAGTTCTCACATTTGGGAGGTAACAGGAACCCGACCCGCAGCAACCTGGTTTCCGTAACGGAACATGCACGGAACAATCCGTTTGATTACAGCGAGTTACAACAATCCGGGAAGAAACTTAAAGACATACTGGCATGAAAAAGATTCATTACACGGACAACTACCTGCTGAAACCCTACCATCCCGTCACCATCCATGTTGCGGGTGCAGGGGGCACGGGATCACAGGTCATAACCAATCTGGCACGCATGAACGTCGCGTTGCAGGCACTGGGACACCCGGGACTGCACGTCACCGTATTCGATCCCGACATTATCACGGAAGCCAACATAGGACGCCAGCTCTTCAGTGAGACGGAACTGGGGCAAGGCAAGGCGACAGCGGCCGTCACACGCGTCAACCGTTTTTTCGGAACAACATGGACGGCGGAAAACTGCCGCTATCCCGTACGGAAAACACAGGAAAACAGGGATGACAGGACAAGGCCGGCGAATATCATCATCACCTGCACGGACAATACCCGCTCACGACTGGAACTGTGGAGATTCCTGAAAAAATACAGGGAGGCCTCCGTAAACAATGAAAGGGCGGTTTATTACTGGATGGATTTCGGGAATGCGCAAACCACCGGGCAAGTCATCATAGGCACTGTCCGCAACAAGATACGGCAGCCGGCATCAAAAGAATTCATACCGGTACCCGGAATGAATGTCATCACCGAAGAGGTGAACTATTCCACAATAGAAGAGAAGGACTCCGGACCGAGCTGCTCACTGACGGAAGCACTGGAAAGACAGGACCTGTACATCAACTCCATACTGGCACAAATCGGCTGTGACATCCTATGGAGGATGTTCAAGGAAGGAAGAACCTTGTACCGGGGGGCATATATCAATCTGGACACACTCCGGGTTAATCCGATACCGGTATAGGCCATGTGAAACAGACAGTTTTCCTTGCCGAAGCTACAGCTGTCGGCAAGGGAAGCATCCGTAATTTTCTTCCAATCCGTATAATACCGGAACCGGATTCAGGATTTAATCCGCACTAATCCGGCAACCCCCTTTCCTATTTTAACCAGTTTCCATTTGTAACAACAGAAAATAAGCCTATAATACTCCCACAATAGTAGTCTCATAACAGGGATACGAACCAGGTTACATTTCATCTTGAAAAGCATTTTCTATGTCAATCACAATTACAAAAAAATAGATATTTTTCATACCAGTTTCTTCAAATACAAAGAATATCACAGACCCTTAGCCTGATAAATCACTGAGCTGATTTTTTCTTTCCCCTCTGTCGCAGAAATTCCTGTATTTCCGAACTACGATAAAAGTTCTTCCCATTCTCATCCGTCTGATAGTAACGGATGAGCCCCTTTTCACGATAACGGGCGATAGTCCGTTGCGTCACGCCCAGAAGTTGCGCAAGGTCACAGTTATCCAACAAGGTATCACCATCCAGGCAGTCTTTCAGGCGGTTCATACGGTCAAGTTTCTTTTCAAGGCGGTCAAAACCTTCCACCATAGTCATTATCATTTTTTCAAGTACTTCATTATCTATATACATCATGGCATATCCTCCATTGTTTTAAAAAGTGATTATCCGGATACTCTTCCTGTGCGCACTACAAGAGTATAATACACTATAATGAAAATTATATGCCGGATTCAAAAAAACAAACTCATCATTACACATAACATTCTAGTTCACAGAGAAATATAAAATAGAAAATTACAAAAAGCACTGTAAAATGTAATCCCGGATGTTGTAAAGTTCGGGTACAAATTGTAAATACGATTTACAATTTGACCAGCTATCCGTGAAATCTGACGACATCTGCTGACACCTGTAGTCAGAGACTTGGAGACAAACTTACCGGCAGCATACCTTTGCATCGGACAAAAAATCAAAAGCTTATGGAAGTGATCAGTATCGAAGCCACAACATTTGAAGAAATGAAGCAGGCGTTAAGCTCAATCATCCGGGATATCCAGACAGGAAGAGGAATACGGCAGGAGGAAAGACTGACGGAATGGATGGACAATCAGGAAGCATGTATTATGATGGATATCTCTCCAAGAAAGTTGCTTACTTTACGCAGCACGGGAAAAATCCCGTACAGCAGGATAGACAGGAAAATCTATTACCGGAAAAAAGACATCATCACATACATGGAAGGACTGTTACAAAAAGGAAACAATTAAGCAAAGAAATATGGCACATGACTTACTGACAAGGGAAAGTCCGGAGATTACCCGGTTCTTCCAAGATATCGGACACATCACCGAACTCTTAAAAAGCGAACCGGACAGATACAGGCCTGTCCTGAACGGTGACAGGTACATCACCGAAGCTGAACTGTCCGAATTACTGAAGATAACACGCCGGACACTGGTTGAACACAGGACAACCGGGCTTATCCCCTATTACCGGCTGGGAGGCAGGATACTTTATAAAGAGAAGGATATTATAAAACTGCTGGATGAAAACAGGCTGGAAGCTTTTTAAAAGCCGACAGTATAGAAGAGAACGTCTTCGGAAATTTTCCTAAAGACGTTCTCTTCATATATATGCCGTTCATTCCAGTATAAATGAATACATTATAAAGTTTTCTGTAATTTTATGCCAATACTATTTGGAGGAATCGAACCTTTTCCATATCTTTGCACCGTCAAAAAAATGACAGCGATAAAGATTGAAATAATTGAAATTAGGAATATGGCTAATTCAATGGTTTTGATTTTAACGATATAAGATTTAGTGCTGTTTATCAGGACTTTAAAAACAAAGAACTTTAAATGTTCGATTCCTGGTGGCACCACTATCAACTCAGTAACAAAAATCCCTTGAACTTTTGAAGTTCAAGGGATTTTTGTTTTATCTCTTTTCTTATTCACTCTATCGGTGTTTAAGTACACACATAGCTTCCATCAGCATACAACCGGTCAGATGCGATGTCAATCCCACACTCTCATCATCAGCAGGTGCTTTTCTCCAACGACCGCTATATAACATAGTCTTCTGATTCACTCCTTGCTCTGCCATAACCGTAGCACAATGAGTTATGTAGTCGCGAAACTTATTATAATTGGCACTATCCAGTGCAGGGTCATTAATCAGTTTCACAAAATAACGGAAGAAGATGCCATGAAACAAGCCACCGTCACCACCTTCTGCATCGGAGAGTACACCTTCATTGGTCGACAAATGGTCAATCACAAAATTGGCCGCTTTTACTGCATCTGCCAGATATTGCTTATCACCGGTTATCTTATACAGTTCATGAGCTGCTCCCAGGAAAGTACCCGAGTTGTACGAAAATACCCATTTGGTAATCTTGCCTTCTCCATTCATGCTGTCATACACTGCCCCCGTCTGACGGTCGAACAAGTTATTCTTCTCCCATGTATATATTTTAATGGCCTCATTCAGATAAGCCTGTTTGGGTTTTCCGGCCTTTTTACCCATAGCATCGTAAAAATTATACAACCGGGCAGCAATAAGGGCAGCAGGACCATTGGAACAAGCGTTCTTAGATTTTGCCACATCCGTCTTCCAGGTAATGCCACCAAACCACGGAGCCTCATCTTCCGGTCCCCAAGTAGACCAAACCCAATCATCGTAGGTCTGTCTCGCCTTTTTCAGATACTTGGTATTCTTAGTGCTTTCAAACATGCGAATCTGTGCCAGAGCAATCCATTCCATATCGTCTACAAACACATTCCACCACGGGTCTTCCTCTCTGCCCGCAAAATTGAATTTCGGTGCACCTTCCCACCATAACGGGTATATATTCAAATACTGTTTGCTTCCGGTACGCATATATGCATCTACCATGACATCCATAGCATGTGCCTGTGGCCAATAATGATTGGTAGTCATATTGGAAAGATCACTACCATAATTAAAATAAAACCGATTCTCATACCCTTTGAAGTTTGCGCCCCAAAAATGCTTGATAAGGGCTTGCGACATACCATCTGCCATTTTCTGCCAATAAACAGGCGTCTTTTCCGCCAGACTTGCTGTAGTTTTTTCTACAATTACAGGATTGCTTCCCCCTGTCTCCGCAGAGAGCTGCAAAGTCAAGCTGAGAAAAAATACCGTAATCAATAAGTTCTTCATGTTTTCTGCGTTTAAAAGTTAATAATATTTCAGACTCAGCGGGCAAAGGTATGAAATAGTAGAGATAATGAATCATTATTTCTTGCCATTTTTGTACGATATGCTGCATTCTTCTTCCGGTTACCCTCCGTTCCCCTGTCTGCCTGCAATACTATTTTTACGCATAAAAAATCCCTTGAACCTCTGAGACTCAAGGGATTTTTATTTTATCATATTACACTTAAGCAAATGAATATCTAAAAATAAGTTTCAATACTTACATTTTTTGTTTTAATTCTCCACCGGTTTCTTTTCGAGACAGATATTGACCGCATTCATTCCTTTCACACCACGTTCAAGATCGAATGTTACAATATTACCTTCCGAGATATTACCAACGACATTATTAACATGGAAAAAGTACTTATCAACTCCGGCAAGGTCCTTTATAAAACCAAAGCCTCTTGCCTCATTAAAGAATTCAACTCTCCCTCTCAATATAACGGGTTCCTCGTCTTCTTTCTTCGGAGTTGCAATGATTATCTCATCCAGGTTTATCTCTTCCTTTTTAATGTTTTCAGCCGGAGGAGTCGAAGTTATCATTCCATTCTCGTCCACATAAGCAATCATATCATCGAAGCTGCTTTTACTGGATAACTTCTTGCTATCCTTTTTCTTTTGTTTTTCTTCTCGTTTAGCGAGTCTCTTTTTTTCATTTTCACGTTTACCTACCGTAATGGATTTTGCCATAGAACTTATATTTAATTTATACTATATTTTAATGAATAATGTAAGGGAATGACCTTAAATTGTAAAATCAGCCCTATTTAGTTTTTTGCCTGTCAATTTCTGAATATCATTAATCTGTTTGCGTTCTTCCTGAGAGCAGAATGTAAGTGCCATACCTGCATTTCCAGCTCTTCCCGTACGCCCGATTCGGTGTACATATGTCTCGGGAACATCAGGAAGATCATAATTGATAACCAACGGCAGTTCATTAATATCAATTCCCCGGGAAGCGATATCAGTAGCAACCATCACTCGCGTCTTACCCGACTTGAAGTTACCCAATGCGGACTGCCGTGCCGCCTGACTCTTATTTCCATGAATAGCCTGGCTGCCAATGCCGGCTTTACCCAATATTTTAACTATCTTATCAGCATTGTGCTTGGTACGCGAAAAGATAAGTACCGACCGGTCCTCCGATTTTTGCAAAATTGAAATCAGCAACAGGCTCTTTTCTTTCTTCTCTACAAAGTAAACCAGTTGCTTTATAGAATCTACCGTTGATGATTTCGGTGTAACATAAATCTTCAACGGATTCTTCAGCAAGGAATTAGTCAGAGCAATAATCGTATCAGGCATTGTAGCCGAAAAGAACAAAGTTTGCTTTTCTTTCGGAAGTTTCGGCAATATTCGTTTAATATCATGTATAAAGCCCATATCAAGCATACGGTCTGCTTCGTCCAGAACAAAATACTGAATATTATCCAATCGTATATGTCCTTGATTCATCAAATCGAGCAAACGCCCCGGAGTAGCAACCAGAATATCGATTCCTTTATGCAGCATATCCACTTGCGGACGTTGATTCACGCCTCCGAAGATGACTCCGTGACGGATACGTGTATACTTTGAATAATCTTCAATACATTCACTGATTTGCAATGCGAGTTCGCGGGTAGGAGTCAAAATCAGAGCTTTGATTCCCGAACGCTTGCCTTCTCCCTTATTGAGATGCAAATGTTGTATAATAGGTATTGCAAATGAAGCAGTCTTTCCGGTTCCAGTCTGCGCACAGCCTAAAATGTCTTTTTTTGCCAATGCTACAGGGATTGCTTTCTCCTGAATAGGAGTAGGTACTGTATATCCTTTTTCTTCAATTGCTTTTAAAATAGGTTCGGTTATATTTAATTCTTTAAATGTCATAAATGTTATTTTTGCTGTTTCAGCACAGCGGTTAATTTTATATATAGTAAGAGAGCACAACACATTCAATACTGAATATGCAAGGTCTCCGATATTAAACCAGTTTGTGAGTCGCTAAGAAAAACTCGCGTTCCAGTGTATTCATCACTTCTTTCACACTGCTTATTTTATCTGCGAGAAAGGCGTTGCTACCGGCAAAAGCATAACCTTTTTTCATATTTCCTTTGGCCGCATTATACAGCGCTTTAATAATGCAATAAGGACTTTTTGTATAGTCACACGTCTTAATGCAATGGAATGAACATTTCCTCGGCTTTTCCAGACCATTATTCACACTATGAATAAATTCTCCGTCAATAGCCCGTCCCGGCATTCCGACAGGACTTTCAATAATAAGAACATCTTCGGATTTGGAGTGAATATACACTTCTTTGAAAGTTTCCGAAGCATCACATTCAAGGGTCGTCACGAAAATACTTCCCATCTGCACTCCCGAAGCTCCCAGTTCCATAAAGTGCGCAATATCTTCCCCTGTCGAAATTCCACCGGCGGCAATCACCGGAATATGTTTCTGTTCTTTATAACTGGCCGCAATCGCCACTACTTCGGGAATCAATACATCCAACGCATAATTCTGGTCTTGCAGCTGTTCTTTCTTAAACCCCAGATGCCCTCCGGCTTTGGGACCTTCTACCACTATCGCATCCGGCAGATAGTTATAATTCTTTTGCCATTTGTCACAGATTATTTTGGCAGCTCTTGAAGAAGATACAATAGGTACTAATTTCGTAATACTCCCCGTAGTCAAATAGAAAGGCAAATCAAGTGGAAGCCCGGCACCGGAAAATATCACATCAATCTTTTCATTAATCGCAGTACGCACCATATCAGCATAATTCGATAAGGCAACCATGACATTCACACCAATAATACCTTTTGTTTTCATGCGTGATTTGCGAATCTCTTCTTTCAGGCCGCTGATGCATTTTTCTGTATAAGTGCCTTTTTCTTTGGGATAAAGCAACCCCAGACCTGCACACGATATAACTCCCACTCCCCCTTCGTTTGCTACTGCTGACGCCAGACCGGACAATGATATCCCAACTCCCATTCCACCTTGTATAACAGGTACTTTAATTTCAATATTTCCTATAAAAAATGATTTCATATATTTTATTCTGTGCTTGGCCATTTCAAAATCAACACACTCCGAACATACTCTATTCAAGTATTCAAAGTCGCCTTCATCATTGGCTGTTCGCTTGATTGGATATTATTTATTAAACTCTCACTCCTGTTTCTTCCAAGAGTATTGTATTACAAAAAAGCCTAATAATCTATTGTCAGAATGGAAAGTGCAGGATTATATACTCCTGATATTGCGCATAAAAGAGGCAGAATTAGCAGAACTTAAATGTAAAATGATTTTTCGTCTTCTCCGTATAACAGAAATTCCTCCGTTAAATCATGAAACGGTAATAGTCTGTATAAAAGCAGAAGACATTATCTTCTGCTTTTATTTATTCTGATATTAATATCTTCTTGAATTGTTATAACCACCTCCACGGTTACCACCGTATGACGGTTTTTCAGCGCGAGGACGTGCAACGCTCACTGAAATAACCTTCTGGTCATATTCAACTCCGTTCAATTCGTCAATAGCTTTTTGTCCTTCTGCATCATTCGTCATTTCTACGAAAGCGAATCCTCTGGATCTGCCGGTTTCTCTATCAAAAATAACTTTGGCTGAAGAAACTTCTCCATACTCTGCAAATAAATTTGTCAAGTCAGCATCATTTGTGCCATAACTTAAACCTGAAATGTAAATGTTCATCTAAAATTTTATTAAAAATAAATACTAATTTGGAGTGAGGAGGATAATTACAGAAGAGGACTACTTACTAATAATATATTATAAAGAAGAACTACACAATAATGATTCGTGACTCAAACTCTGGGAACAAAGATAACACAATTAATTAGATAACTATCTTTTTATTATTTATTTTTCAAGAGATGTTCAATAATTATCATTTGTTAGCACGATTATTGTATGGAAACAATAAGAATAAGCAAATCTCTACTCCTTCCTTGATAATATCACGGATTATATCTACTTTTGTCATACTTCAATCAAAAAAACAGTTCCATACATGCGGGAAATCAAGCTAACAGATATCACACGGGAAGAATTGTGGGCAAAGCAACGTTTGTCCTTTACCGACATCGACTATGCCGTGTGGGAACGGAATAAATCCATGCTTCATCAATTCTCGAAGATGAACCGGAACTGTACATTTGTAGTAGACGTATATAAATGCAGATATGCCTATGCTTCTCCGAACTTTGTAGATTTACTGGGATATGATGCCCACAAGATAGCAACATTGGAAAGGCAGGGTGATTATCTGGAATCGCGCATCCATCCCGACGACCGCGAGCAATTGCTCATCTTACAAATAAAATTAAGTCAGTTTATATACAGTTTGCCTCCGGAACAACGAAATGACTATTCTAATATTTACAGTTTTCGTGTTCTCAATGCGAGGCAACAATACGTGCGTGTTGTCAGCAGGCATCAGGTTCTGGAGCAGACCATCGATGGAAAAGCATGGCTGGTAATCGGGAATATGGATATCTCACCTGATCAACAAGAGGCCGAAACGGTAGGCTGTACTGTACTCAATCTGAAAAATGGAGAGATGTTCTCCCCTTCTCCGTCACTGCAGACCTTCAGTCCTCTCACCAAACGGGAAGCTGAAATTTTACGCCTGATCCAAAAAGGACTGTTAAGTAAAGAAATAGCAGACAGACTGTGTGTCAGCATTCATACCGTCAATATTCACCGACAGAATCTATTACGGAAATTAGGAGTACAAAATTCCATTGAAGCCATCCGAATAGGATATGAGACGGGGATATTAAGCTGATTAAGGCATCCATTCCAGCACTCCTCCCACCGGATGCTCTTTTCGCCATTCTTCAAACCCGGCATAAGTCCGTACTCCATCCCGTATGACAGCCTGATAATATTCTACCCCCATAATCTTTTCACTTTCGGGTGTCTCATTTTTCAATTGAAGAATTGTCCGCTTAATCTCATCTGTCAAGACGGAAGAAATACGTTCGGCTACTTTCTCAAAATATCCATCGTATCGGGAACCTTTCCGGATATGTATCATATCAATTTGCCAGAGTGCATTATCCGAATCCTGATACCAGGCATGCCATTCAACACACGCCTCAACAGTATGCAGCAGATTCACGCACTCTATCTTCTTCACTGACGTGTTTTCCGCCAGCTTCGCCATCGCCCTGAAACTATCGGCTAAACTTAAAGAAGACGTATATATATGAAAATCAATATCCCGGTGTTTCATCAGCAACCCCATACGAAGAGAACCAACCAGATTAACCTGTGCACCAATGCTTTCCCATATCGGTATAACATTGACTTTCTCTATTATTTCCCATGCTTTCTGCTGATTTCGTCTTGCAACATCAAGGATATCCATCTTTCTTCTAGATTAAATGAGCACGCAAAAATAAGAAAAAGGCTTGATATATAGCTATAAATAACTATTTAATACCCCACCGGATCTAGCTAACTTTGCCACCCTTTCAATCAACTTTAATACCCAAACTGAATTTATATATGATATTCAACGAAACAGAAGAGCAGGAAAAAGCATATTTGCAACAGGTGCTCAATATCATCAATGATACGATAAACAGCACAGACAAGTCTGTTAAAGAGCACATAGATACTCTGCAGGAATACAAAGATTATCTATGGTCCAATAAAGACATCGATCCTCATGAAATCCGTTCCATGCGTGAAAGTATACTGAATCATTTTGCACGAGGCGAAAATGTGATAGACAAACGCAATCGCCTGAGTAATATATTGGATATTCCTTACTTCGGACGAATCGACTTTAAGGAAAATGGAAGCAGCGGCAAAAAACTTCCTGTATATATAGGTATACACACATTCTACGATTTCAAAAACAAAAGAAATCTGATATATGATTGGCGGTCACCTATTTCGGGTATGTTTTATGACTATGAGTCAGGTGAGGCCACTTATTCTTCTCCGTCAGGTGAAGTGCATGGAGAGATTTCACTCAAGCGTCAGTACCGCATTCGCAAAGGTAAGATGGAATATATGATTGAAAGTTCCGTCACTGTTCATGATGATATCCTGCAAAAAGAGCTCTGTTCCAATGCAGACGACAAGATGAAAAACATCGTTATGACCATCCAACGCGAACAAAACCGGATTATCCGCAACGAAGATACGCCCGTACTCATCATACAGGGAGTCGCCGGCTCGGGAAAAACGTCTATTGCCTTACACCGTATTGCTTACCTGCTCTATGCACAAAAAGGAAAAATTTCATCCAAAGACATTCTGATCATCTCACCTAATAAAGTATTTGCCGATTACATATCCAATGTCCTTCCGGAACTTGGTGAAACGACTGTACCGGAAACCAGCATGGAACAGATTCTCTCCACCGTCCTTGACAACAAATATAAGTTTCAGAATTTCTTCGGACAAGTCTCGGAACTACTGGAAAAGCCGGCTCCGGATTTTATCGAACGGATACAATACAAAGCTTCTTTCGAATTTGTTTCCCGACTCGACAAATTCATCCTCCATATGGAAAATCACTATTTCAGAGTGACTGATGTAAAACTCACCAAGTATATCACTATTCCCGCAGAATTCGTAGGGGAACAGTTCAAACGATTCCATCGTTACCCCATACGCCAACGATTTGAAACCATGACAGATTACATTCTGGAAATGATGAAAATCCAGTATAACCTTACAGTGACTACCGCTGAGAAAAATCTGCTGAGAAAAGAAATTAAGAATATGTTTTCAGGAAATAACGATCTCCAGATCTATAAAGACTTTTTCGAATGGGCCGGAAAACCTGAAATGTTCAAGATGCGAAAGAATCGTATGCTGGAATATGCAGATATGGCTCCCCTGGCTTATCTGCACCTCGCATTGGATGGAAATAAAACTCAAACTCATATCAGACATCTTCTGATAGATGAAATGCAGGACTATTCTCCCATACAATACAAGGTGATCCAAAAACTTTATCCCTGCCGGAAAACAATTCTTGGAGATGCTTCTCAATCTGTCAATCCCTATGGTTCTTCAACTGCTGCCATGATTCAAAAAGCGTTTACCACCGGAGAAGTAATGAAACTATGTAAGAGTTACCGCTCTACTTTTGAAATTACCAGTCTGGCACAGAAAATCCAGGCAAACAATGAACTGGAACCCATTATGCGACATGGAGAACAACCTGAAATTTTTCCATTCAAGAATGCAGAAGAAGAAACGACAGGCATTGTTAATTTGGTATCGGACTTCAGAAACTCCGGATATACATCTTTGGGAATAATCTGTAAAACAGAAACTCAGGCAAAAGCGCTTGCTCAGAAACTCCAAGTCCATACAGATAACATATCGTTTTTGTCAAGTCTAAGTTCAGCTTATACAAAAGGCATTGTTGTCACTTCCGCACACATGGCAAAAGGGTTGGAATTTGATGAAGTGATCGTTCCACAAGCTGATAATCAGAATTATCATTCCACCATAGATAAAAGTATGCTTTATGTGGCGGTGACAAGGGCGATGCATAAAATCACATTGACCTATAGCGGGATACCCAATCGGTTCATCGAATAATTCCCATCAAGATGGTGGTTATTTGCCCGTTTACCGCTTCTTTGCATATAGTATACCCTGGCTTAACCTGTTTATCAACTAAAGTTTGTGTATTATCTAACCGACATCTTCATCGTTCCACCCGGGTGAACAGTCTCTATCACCTAGGTGAATAAGCCAGTTCATTATTGTGCAATGATCTGTTCACCCGGGTGGAACGATGAAGATGTCGGTTAGATAACAGAATAAGATATATAGGATAACATCTAGGATACAGTGACTTAACATACAAACAACTGCTGGTTTTAAACAGATATAGCGGACCACATCTTATGTACTTACTTTGATGTGAGAGATAGCAATGAGAGATAACCGAAAACTAGTGGTTTTGATGGAAAAACAATGAGAGATACCTGTTCGGAAAGGTATCTCTCATTCATTATATTAATGATTGTCAGCATACTAGATATTCCACAGTGAGACCGTGAGACTAAAATTATTTTTTTTCTTTCTAGAAGAGTCTTTTTCCAATAATGACAAAGGATTCATTGTAACAGGCAAAAGCAGCACATACCGCTTTGATGATATTGGGGAACTGCCCTCTATGAATATGACAATGATGCATATGGAATCACAATGATAAAAAATAATGTGTCAATGCAGTCATCATTAAAAAAAGGCACTACTCCTTATTTCAAATCCGAGAGATTTTCACTACATTCACAGCATGAAATGCAGAATTATACTTGGACTATCAGCCATTCTCTTTTTTACAGGATGTTATAATAGAGAACATATTTCCCGGCTTGACGAGGCGGAAGCTCTGTTACAAAACAAGCCGGACAGTGCCTTGACAATATTAAAGCAGCTCAGACAGGAAGGCAGTCAGGCCGAACAGGCCAGATATGCCTTGCTTTACTCGGAAGCATTAGATAAAAACCATATTAAAGTAACGGATGATTCACTGATCCGCCAGGCTTGGAGCCATTATAAACACTATTCCAAAGATTTACGACACCAATGTAAGACTCTCTATTATTGGGGACGAATCAAACTACGGGCAGGAGACAAACCGGGAGCATTGCGCCTTTTTCTCAAAATAGAAGAGAAACTGAAAGACACCAATGAACCTTATTATACAGGACTGTTATACGGGCAAATCGGTGAAGTATATTATGAACAGATGAACTACAGCCGGGCTTATCATTATTTCCGTGAAGCCCGCAATAACTTCCGGCAGTCGGATAATGTACGTGAAGAAACGGAGTCAACACTTGATATGGCAGCCGCAGCTTTTCATTCGAAAGACATAGAGAAAGCAATGCGTCTCTACGCCGCCGCTCTTGATCTGGCCGACGAACAAAAGAACGATCACCTGGCAAAAGCCAGCCTCACGAACCTTGCCTCTCTTTATGTAGTATCGGGCAAGCGGCAAATTCCTCATGACTTGCTGCAACGCATCGAGCTTTCCGCCCGACAGGATACCCTGTACGGCTACCATACACTGGTAGATGTGAACCTTCTGAAAAATCGTATAGACAGCGCACGCTACTATCTGGCTCTCGCAGAAGCACAGACTACCGACATCCGCGACTTGGCCGACCTGCAATATACCGCATATCGTATTGAAGCACAAACCAGGAACTTTGAGAAAGCAACCGATAACATACATCGTTATATCTATCTGACTGATTCGCTGACACGCTCAAACATGCAGTTTTCCGCCGGCATGGTGGAACGCGAATATTTTAAAGAACGGACTGACTTTGCCGAATACCGGATGAAAAACCGTACTACCTGGGAAATCGCAGCAGCAACTGTAACCCTTCTGATGATAGGAGTGGCTTATTACATCACCCGCCAACGCCTGCGACTGCAACGCGAACGTACCGACCGCTATCTGCTACTGGCAGAAGAAGCTAATTCCGAGTACAAAACTCTGACCGAACGCATGGAAGGACAGCGCAATACTGAAAACCATCTAAAAGGATTGATAGCCTCTCGTTTTGACATTATCGACAAATTGGGAAAAACTTACTACGAACGCGAGAATACCGCATCACAACAGGCCGCCATGTTCCACGAAGTGAAACAAATAATCACCGATTTTGCAGAAAACAATGAAATGCTGCAAGAACTGGAGCTTATCGTAAATACCTGCCATGACAACGCCATGCAAAAACTCCGGAATGATTTCCCTGCAATGAAAGAAGCTGACATTCGGTTACTCTGCTATATCTTTGTAGGTTTTTCACCACAAGTAATAAGCCTGTTCATGAAAGATACGGTAGCCAATGTATATGCCCGGAAGTCACGACTTAAATCACGTATCAAATCAGCAGAAACTGCTAACAAGGACCTGTTTTTATCACTTTTCGGATAGGTGTTAGGCCAGTGTTAGAAATCTGAGAACCCATTCAAAATAACTATCTGAATATCAACACTATTAAAACACCAGTGTTAGATTTACAAGATCGTATCATAACTCAAAAATGATACGATCTTACTACTTTTGCATTCGAAAAAATTGAAAAAAGAGAAGATTATGAGAAAGATTGTTATTCTGCTAGGTATCATACTTTTTATGATAGCGTGCGAAAAAGGAAACGAAGAAGTGAGAGAAGCTAAAGTAGTGGTTGTCGTTTATGATGAAAATGGAAAAATTGCAACGGGTATTCCCGTAAAGATGTATAATGAAAAAGATTATAAAGTTTTTGAGAAAGATAATCTGACCTTACCTACTGCGGTTGCCCGAACCAATGAAAGCGGGATAGCCACCTTTATTTTACCGCAAGAAGAATGGTTCGCAGCACAGTCGCAGCGGTTCTTTACGTTCGTGGTACAAGAAGGTGGCGGACCTGATAACTACCAGATATGGTCTTCCGGCAGAACCGTAGAAGCAGGTAAAGTAGTGAAAATAGAAATACGTTTAACCCAATTCCCTAACTAAGCTTTTATCACAATGAAACAAACTAAACTTAATATATTAATAGTACTTTGCCTGCAAATGATGACAGGACTTACATTACTGAGTTGCAGCACTGAAAACGATGAATTCAAGAAGGAACTGCCTCCGACGGAGCAACCATCTGAACCCACAGGAGCCTTACTTGAACGTTTTTCCATAGACCAACTGCCTGCAAAAACGATTTATGCATTAGGAGAGAGTATAGACTTAACTGGACTCAAAGTGACAGGTGAATATGATGATGGGAAACAACGGTCCGTGAATGTTGCCCCAAAACAGATCAGTGGTTTCTCGTCATCTGCCCCTGTCGACAAACAGGAAGTGACCATAACAATAGAAGGAAAGCAGAAGAGCTTTACTATTCAGGTGGCACCTGTTCGCGTGGAAAACGGAGTTCTGACAGAAGTTCTGAAAGGGTACGATGAAATCATACTCCCCAACAACGTGAAATCCATTCCTAAAAACGCTTTCAACGGCAGTAAAATAAACAAGGTGACACTCAATGAGGGACTGAAATCCATCGGAGATATGGCTTTCTTCAATTCAACTATTCAGGAAGTTATATTTCCCTCGACTCTGGAACAGCTTGAGGAAAACATATTCTACTATTGTTATCACCTCAAAAAAGCAGATTTAAGCCGGACTAAACTCACTAAACTTCCCGCAAGCACCTTTGTATATGCAGGCATTGAAGAAGTGTTATTACCTGCTACGCTGACAGAAATCGGTGCACAGGCATTCCTCAAGACGTCTCAACTGAAAACGATTGAGATTCCGAAGAACGTCAGAACAATCGGGCTGGAAGCATTCCGGGAAAGTAGCATTACAACCGTGAAGTTACCGAATGGTGTTACAAACATAGCGCAAAGAGCCTTTTATTACTGTCCGGAATTAACGGAAGTGACAACTTACGGAACTGTTTTCAATGATGATCCCGAAGCTATGATTCACCCTTACTGTCTGGAAGGATGTCCCCAATTAACACGTTTCGAAATTCCACAAAGTATCCGGATATTGGGACAAGGATTATTGGGCGGTAACAGAAAAGTCACTCAACTGACCATTCCGGCAAATGTGACACAGATTAATTTTTCAGCATTCAATAACACAGGTATCAAAGAAGTCAAGGTAGAAGGGATAACACCCCCACAAGTATTTGAAAAGATATGGTACGGATTTCCGGATGACATTACTGTCATTCGTGTTCCCGCCGAATCTGTAGAGAAATATAAAACCGCAGCCGGTTGGCAAGACTACACAAACAAAATACAAGCGTCCTGATGATTTATCTGAATTTTCGGTTATCATTGTAAAAGTCGATTCCACATCTGCTTTTTATGATGATAATCGGAAATTCTTTTTTATTCGGTTTCTGTCAGATATATTCAGTAAATATTCCGCTATATATTCTTCTTTACTCCCAAATACTGTTCTATTTTCCAGTTTTATTCTTTATCTTTGACGCAATAAAACCACTTCGAATTCACAAATATAGAAAACGGCAAGAGGATGCCAGACATATAGTTATGACTATACTAATTATTATAGCTGTAGTAGTAGTGATTTTCATCGCTATTTACAACTCACTGGTGCGAAAAAGAAATGAGACGGAAAATGCTTTCGCAGCCATCGACGTAATGCTGAAAAAGAGATACGACTTGATTCCTAATCTGGTAACTACAGTCAAAGAATATGCAGAACATGAAAAAAGCACATTCGCACAGATTACGGAAATGCGCAACAAGTCGTACGCATCTTTCTCTAATCAGGATAAAGAAAATCTGGACTCTGCTTTCTCACAAGCCTGTACACACTTTTTTGCCATTGCAGAAAATTATCCGCAACTGAAAGCGTCTGAAAACTTCGAACAGTTACAACGTGCGCTTAACGAAACTGAAGAGCAGCTTTCGGCAGCACGCCGAACTTTTAACGCTTGCGTCACTGACTATAATAATGCAGTACAGACTTTCCCGTCAAATCTGTTGGCCGGTATGTTTGGTTTCACACGCAAAAGCGTATTCTCCATTTCCGAACAGGAACGTACTGTTCCGAATGTGAATAACTTGTTGAATCAGTAAAAAACAATATATAATATGGCAGAAAGTCCGCAATTTGAGACATTGGTACAAAGTCTTTCCTCTACTCTGCAAAGTCTTGAACAGAAACGCAAAGAACTAAAAAAGCAAGGACATTCCACCGGAATATGGGTAGGAGGGATTATTCTCGTGATTGGTATTGCATTTTCCCTTTATGCCCATGTAGCACTTATTGGAATCGGTATTGCGGCAGGTCTTGCTTTGTTGGCATACTACAGTTGTATAAATGCCAAATCGCAGGAGTTATCCACCTATTATAAACAGGAAGTAATCGCACAAATATTACAATCTTTTTGTGAAAATGCCGTCTTCACACCCGAAGAGGGAATCAAGGAAAGTACATTCAGGAACTGTGCCCTGTTCACTTCTCCCGACCGTTATCACACAGAAGATCTGATACAGGGACGTGTAGGAAAAACGGACTTCTGCTGTGCGGAAATTCATGCCGAAGAACGAAAAACACGTGTCAATTCAAAAGGACAGACAAGTCATTATTGGGTAGATATCTTTAAAGGTTTCTTTTTCATTGCCGATTTTCAGAAAGACTTTCAGGGACATACCACTATTTTAAGGAATAGCCTGTTCAAACTAAGCTCCAGCGGTTCGCGGGTGAAACTGGAAAATCCGGATTTCGAGAAAACATTCGATGTTTACTCTACAGACCAGATTGAAGCACGCTACCTTCTTTCTCCTTCAATGATGGAACGACTTCTTGCACTAGACAGAGAATTCAATAAGAACATCACAATTAGTTTCAGAGATTCAAATATTCTGATAGCTATTCCTGAATCAAGAAATCATTTTGAAGCCAGCATCTGGAAACCGATGGATGACCTTAGCCAGCTCAAAAACGATTTCAGCATGATTCATGCATTGGTCTCTATTGTAGAGGACTTGAATCTTAATACACGAATCTGGAGCAAAAAATAAAACGAATCAGCAGAAACAGAACCCGTTTTATATGTCGAACTTAATAGAGGTTTGATTGATACTTCTATAGAGTTTCTGCAACTCAAATCTCCCCGTTGACTCCTAATCCAAATAAAGCAAAATCACCCAGGCAAGGATCATCCGGAAAGACTTCAGCCAATGCAGCGGTGATCCGACGGGCATTCTTCAAAGAAAAAGTTTCCGTATCCGTCAACTTGAAGTAATAAGCTACCCTACAGACATGAGTATCTAACGGAACAATCAGGTCTTTACGATCAAAACTCTCCCAAACACCCAAATCAACCTCCGAATCCCGACGAATCATCCAACGTAAAAACATATTCAGTTTCTTTTGAGGACTTTTGGCAGAAACTTCGAGAAATGCACATAACTTCTCCATAGGTATTCCGGAATATATATTCAAAGCATCTTCCAAACTTCCGAACTGCGTATAGGCCGTATATAACCGACGGAAGTATCCATGAAAATCAGCATACGACAGCATCCGATAAAAACTATGGGTTGCCCCGGAAGGAAAATCTTCCTCCCACCGGCGGGATAATACATATTGATAAGGTGAAGTTCCCATTAGCTTATGCAACTCATCCGCTTTCTTCAATATCTGCTTGCGATTGCCAAAACTCATAATTGCCGTCAGCAGTCCGCTAATCTCTATATCTTGTTTCAGCGTATAACGATGAGGGAACTGCACCGGATCACTTGCGATAAAGCCTGCACAATGGTACACCTCTGCACACATCAAAAGTTTATTCTTTATATCTTCAGTCATTTCGAGAAAGTATCAATCATTGAAAGTACAAAAGTACATATTCTGTTTGGATTTCCTCTTCAAGTACAGAATGGATTGTATTCCCAATAGAATAACGAACAGATATTCCGCCGTCATATACACCGTCAAAGAGGCATGAAAACACTCACTCAGCAAATATAGATAAATCAGATAGATCAGGATAGTAACCAGTTGAAAGACAAAGGCAAGTCTTGTCTTTCCCGTACCTGTAACAGCATTGATATAAACATATCCGGGCAATGCAAACACATAATTCAACAACATGACTATAAAAGGCCAGAAAGCAAGTTTTACTAAATAATCGTTATTTGTATAAAATCCGATGATCCATTGATTGCCCCAAAGAGCTGTCAGTATCAATGGAAGCCCTACCACATAGCCTAATCTGAGAACTTTGCGGCAAACGGGAAAAAGTTCCTTCCCCTGTCCTCCCCCGATCAGATTGCTAACTAACGATCCGGTAGTAGAAGCGAAAGAATTGACTATCACAAAAAAGAGGGTAGACACACTTCGGGTAATATTGGAAATAGCAAGTTCTGTCTTCCCCAAATGTTCAATAGCCACAAAAAACAAAAACCAGGGAGCGACACTGATAAAAGCATGAAGCATACTCCATACGGACAGTTGCAGTAGTTTCATCAGCAATCTGCCATCATAGACGGCACTCAGACCATATTTTTTCTTATCTACCGTTTTACACATATATAACAAGAGTATGAGAAACGCTCCAAACTCAGCAATGGAGGAGACCATCGCTGCTCCGGATATGCCCATATCTAGTTTGAATATCAGTAAATAGTTGAAAGGAATATTGATACAGACTGCCGTAAGAGCTGCTCCGGAGAGGAGTTTAGTATTCGTGACCCCAACCAGGAAAGCCCGGAAAGCTAAGAAAGGAAACGAAAATAACAATCCGAAACTACGCCAGTTCAGGTAACGGATCACAGCCTGATAAATTTCATCAGAAGTAATCAGCTGTTGCAGAATAAACGGAGAAACAAGATGTATCAGCAGACAAAGCATGATTGCCATCACCATCAGAAAATATAATCCCTGAAAGAAGGTACGCCCTGTTTCTTTGTAATGCTGCTCCCCATTTCTTCGGGCAATCATAACCTGCAGACCAATGCTGAATCCAAATCCCAGCATATAAATCGCTAAATAATATATTCCCGCAAGTGCGGATGCTCCCAATTCGATTTCTCCTACGTGTCCTAAAAAGACAGCATCGGTAATGTTGATTAATTGCTCCATTAGAATGCTCATCATCACAGGAAAGTTGATGAGCCATATTTGCTTATATGTATATTTCATTGCTCAACTAAAAATAGCACGATACAGCATACTACACTCATAGCAGTACACAGTTTCGTAAATTCATAAAAATGGGTATAAAAACTCTTTGGCAAGCGGGTCGTTGCTTACCGGATAGCTGAATAGCCTGATTAGAAAGGATGCTATTCGTTGAGCGTAGCTATATACAGAGTTTCATAAATAGATGGATATACTATTAGTTCATTAATCACGCTACAAAGATAGTCATTTTTATATCATCTCCTAATATGGTATGGTATTAGCAGATTACATCTAGTAATGGACTGCTTCAGAAGCGGGAATAATAGAATTAATAATTTGATTCTGAACAACATACCTGATAATCAAATAGCAGATCGATGGCAACAGACCATCTCTATTTGAAAAAAGGCATATCATTTTGAAAAGATCAGTAACCAATAAATTATCAGATAACAATGAAAGTTTGCAAATTTGAAAAAATGAAAGAAGAGGATGAAATCAGACAAGTAATCAATTACATCCTAAAGGAACATCCTTACGTAGTTGTGGTTCCGACACTGACGCAACTACAAGAATGGCTGCAGGATATTTCTATCAGCTGGTTTCACGAAGAAGACAGTGCTTCGCATACAACAATCAATAATATCGAAGAATATTGCTGCACACTGGCAGATCACCTCATAACAGATTTGCCACTAAATACGGATATAAAGAAATATATCCGGGAATGTATCGAAAAGATGCACAAACTGGTGGAGGACAAAGCCGATTTATTAATTGATAAAATAATAAAAGCCGAAATATACCGGTTATCCGGAGAATTGTTTGCCTGCTGCCTGCGTCAGCATGGACTGAATGCCCGCACATTGGATACCGGTACTTTTATGCAGATGAATCTGGAAAGGAAACCGGATATCCCCTACATTCAGGAATCTATCAGGCAGTATATCAATGAGAATCGGGATACTGACATTTTCATCGCTCCCCTTTCCTTATGCAAAAATGTATATGGCGAAATTGATTTCATGAATGAGAAGCGTAATGATTATTATGCTACCGTACTCGCCAGCATATTCGAAGCAGACGAAATCATTCTGTCAACCGAACTCACAAATATCTATACCAACCGGAACTGTGCCAGGGAACAACATTCTCTGACCTACACCGAAGCCGAACAGTTGATTAACAGTGGAGTACACTTAATTTATACAGACTGTATCACTCTTGCAGCCCGTTCCAATATCGTTATCCGCTTAATAGACACCCATGATCTGGAAACAGAACGGCTCTACATCTCTTCCCATGATACGGAAAGCAGTGTTAAAGCCATTATTATCCAAGACTCAGTGACGTTTGTACGCTTCACGTCATTGAACGTCCTGCCTGGCTATTTACTCATGGGCAAATTACTGGAAGTCATTAATAAATATCAGATAAACGTTATCTCAATGGCCTCATCCAATGTTTCTGTCTCCATGATTCTGACAGCCAGTCGTGATACCCTGCGAATAATTCAAAGAGAACTGCACAAATACACAGAAATGGTTGTTGACGAAAATATGTCCGTAATACATATCATAGGATCACTTCATTGGGAACGTACACAACTGGAAAGTAACATCATGGAAACAATCAGGCATATCCCCATATCACTGATTTCTTATGGCGGCAGCGATCATTGTTTCACAATATCAGTTCACACGGCTGATAAGAAGCAATTACTCAATTCGCTGTCACAGCGTTTTCTTGAAAGACTTTCAGCCTGATTAACAAAGTAATAAATACAAATCCATAAAAACATGAAAATTACAATTATAGGAGCCGGAAACATAGGGAGCGCAGTTGCTGCCTGTCTGGCAAAAGGACATCTCTACAACGAAAAAGATATTATCATTTCGACCCCTCATACAGACAAGCTAGAAAATCTGCACAAACAATTTCCTGCGATACGCATAATGACAGAGAATCAGTATGCCATATCGGAAGCCGACATTATTATTCTGGCTGTCAAACCATGTATAGTAGACGAAGTATTATCTCCGTTACGATTCTCACGCACCCAAATCCTGGTTTCACTGGTAACCGGAATATCCATTTCTCACCTGGCACATTTATCGGAAACCGAAATGCCTATATTCCGGGTTGTTCCAAACATCGCCATTACGGAACATTCGAGCCTGACCCTGATAACTTCACGCAAAGCCGGCAAAGAACACCAGCAACTCATAAAACAGACATTCGAAGAAGGAGGAAAGTGTTTGTTCGCAGAAGAGAAACAGCTGGATATCATTTCTGCATTAACTTCCAGTGGAATCGCTTTCGCATTAAAATATATTCATGCAGCCATGCAAGCCGGCATAGAATTGGGTATCTCCGCTGAAGATGCAATGCGAATGACGGCATATAGCATGGAAGGAGCTACAGAACTGATTTTAAATCACAATACCCACCCGCTGTTAGAAATAGAAAAAGCAGCCACTCCCGGTGGAGCCACCATTAAAGGATTGAATGAACTGGAGCACAGGGGATTTACTTCCGCCGTTATTCATGCCATAAAAAGTAGCGCCACAGTATCGACCGATAAAGAGACTGAAGAATAGATAAACGATCCCCTAAATTTTCACGCACATAATTTCGCACTAATATAAAGTATATATTTTTCATATAAAGAAGAAGATACTAACAGCATTATTATACGTTTATTATACATTAAAAAGAGTTACCCTATACACAGAGTAACTCTTTCTAAATTCAGTTCTTCAGGTTCAGATTTAACTTACGATACTTTATATCGACAATTCTTTACTTATAAGTTAATGGAACTTCAAAGATGTTCACGAACAGCATTCTTTATTATCCAAAGCTAAAAGGGAAAGTGCTTTCATCAGATAAAGCAATTAATCCATTTTTCCGCTGGATACAAATTTTGTTCTCTCTCGCCAGCCAACCGGCGGCTAATGCTGTACTCTCTACGCTAAGGTTTAATCTTCTCGCCAATTCTGGTATCGAAATTTCACCAATTTCTTTCAGGGCACACCAGACCTTGCCGGCATTGTTCCCTACTACTCTTTTATCCATGGCTATTCTCTATTAATAATTCGAAACTAAGATAGCTATTTTAATAATAGTTCATAACATATTCTCTTATTTTATTTAACAGATTGACATTATTTAAAGATTCAAAAAAGAATCGGGTTCAAACAGTTAAATATTCGGTCATGTTTTATACTAAAGCACCATTCTGGAACACTCAAAATCATCAAATAAATTCATAGCGTAACTAAAAGAGAATCAACAGGTTTTATTAAAAAAAATGAATAATAGCAATATCGGACAAGTTCGTTCCCTTTTTTACCAATACCTTTGCGAAGTGAAATACCAAAAGAAGTTATGCAACAGAAGAAAACAACCAAAGAAGAGTATCAAAAGTGCGTAAATGTTGTGGTAGAATATATCAATCAACATTTAGGAGAAGACATTGATTTGAAATCGCTGGCCAGGATATCAAACTTTTCTCCTTTTTATTTTCACCGGATTATGAAAGCATTCCTCGGTGAACCGATTGGTACCTTTATTGTCCGGACGCGGACAGAAGCAGCCGCACGTTTATTGCGTTATTCGGATATTCCTATTGCCGATATTGCCTATCGCATCGGATATTCATCCCCTTCTTCCTTGTCGAAAGTGTTCAGACAGTTTTATGGTATTTCTCCTTTAGAGTATCGAAACAATAAAAACTTTGTAATTATGAAACCAGCGATTATCAGGCCAGACCTGGAACTGAAAAGTGAAATTAAGAGTATACCTGCACGCAATGTTATTTATATCCGCCTGTCCGGTGACTACAAACTGAATGACTACGGAGGGACATGGGGACGTCTGTGGCAGTTCATCAAAGAACAAAAGCTGCCGATGGGAGATTTCAGCCCGCTCTGCATCTATCACGACGACCCCAAAGTGACACCAGCCGAAAAATTGCGCACCGATGTATGTATGGTGATGCCCGTACAGGTAGCTCCCAAAGGAGATGTAGGATTCAAGACACTTCCGGCAGGACGTTATGCAATCTTCTTATATAAAGGTCCGTATGACAATCTGCAAGCGGTATATGATACTATCTATGGAAAATGTCTGCCCGAAATGGAATGTACGCTACGCGATGAACCCAGTGCCGAACGCTATCTGAACAATCCGTGCGAAACCGCTCCCGAAGAGCTGTTGACAGAGATTTATATTCCGGTAGAATAAGAAGGATTTAAAAAATAAATGAGACTGCATCCATAAAAAAATGCAGTCTCATTCTATTTTCGCTCATCATTACCCATCAATGGGTAACTACGCCGGACAGTTAATCTTCCTCTCTTCTATCTGTTATTTATCAGCGTAAAGCCCTACCCTATTTCCCTCGCTATCCGCAAACAAGGCAAACCAGCCTCTGCCCTCTACTTCGATTTTCGTCTTGGGCATCATGATTTTTCCACCTTTCCGAAGGACTTTTTCCAGCGTCTGATCGATGTCTTCACAATTAAAAGAGATAATCACTCCTTTTTCCGAAGGAAGATAATCGGGAGCATGAAAAATAGCGCCGACCGTTTCACCTTCTTCCGTGAAACACGCCATCTTCTCCTCTTCACATTCAAAAACCGGAAGCTGTACCCCAAACACTGTTTCATAGAAATCGACAGCCCGGTGAAAATCAACTGTAGGAATCTCAAAAAATGCAATAAACTTTTTCATTTCGTTCTTTTTTTATGGTTACTATTGAGCCTTTGCAAAGACACTGCAAAAGTAAGGGATGCCACAAAGCTCTGATAGGAAAAAAAAGACATTTTCAAAGTTCCGAGAAATAATCGGAATAAGGAGCACAAACAGAAAGATATTCTGCAGGCGTATAGCCGGAAAATAGTTTGAACTCCTTGATCATGTGGGACTGGTCGGAATATCCACATTCATAGGCCACTTGTACAAAAGGCAGAGTCGCATCCTGTTGTAACAGAAATAAAGCACGTTGCATACGCACAATACGAAGATATTCCTTGGGAGTCGTACCGACATGATCGGCAAAAACACGTCCGAACTGCTTGCTACTCAAACAAGCCGCCTCCGACAATTGAGGAATATTTATCTGTGGTTGAAGATTGATTTCCTGAAAGACAGCAGACATCCTCTTCAGATTATACTCGGAAAAAGCATATAAACGACGAAGAAAAAACTGCTCTATCAGACGAATACAGACTATATTATCAGAAGTATCAGTGACTTGCTTCGCCAAATCCGATAGTTCGACATCTTCCACTTCATCCATCGCTACATCTTTCCCATGAAACAAGTGAACGGGAATGTGGAGCAAGGCTTTCGCTGCATAAGGTTGAAAAACAACCGTAATCATCTCTATTCTGCCCGTCGACAACACATCGGAGAATCCGATCGACTGTCCGCAAATAAAAGACTGTGGCTGCAACTTTAAATCATTCTGCAGGAAGAGCTGTTTCCCTTTATGAAAAACAAGCTGCATACAACCGATGGGGAAAGTCCGTTCGGAAACAGAAACTGCTGCATCATCCTGCAATATCCAATAATGGCGGATGTAAGGCGATAGCACAGGAACGGGCTTTATAATCTGAAATGACTGCATATGGCAAAGATATCACTTTTTTAATTATGGAAGCAAAAGTAGAGAGTCTCTTTGAATCTGTATTGTAAAAAAGAGACATTCTGACAAAAAAGAAGCTGCCCCATTATAGAATCACGAGACAGCCCTACCAAAAACCGTATTTATTTTCAAATAACAGAAAGCCCGTATTCATAGGCTTCTGACATCGCCTGATATTCTTTGTCCGAATATGCGCCTTTACTTCTTGCCTTCTGCATATCATTCATAAAGGACTTAACGGTAGAGAGGAAACTCTGAAAATTCTTCAGTTCTTCATCATAACCGGTAACAGCCGGAATTTTTTCCGCAGCCTTCAGTTCCTTCTCCAGTTCCGCCATTTTCAAATCAATCCGTACTCCGTCCATTGCATGTTTGCGGGAATACAAATTCATTATGCTCTGCACCGTGCCTGACATCTTGCGCATCGCCATTATCTGATCTTTCAACGGCTCATCAGCCAAAAGTTCACTCTCCGCTTGTTCGGTCAAAGGACTTAGGATATCAAAAATCACTTGCTTATACTCGGACAGTTCTACGCTCAACTTATAGTTTTCGTCCAGAAGCTGAGCCGTTTTTGCTGTATCTTTCGACTTCTTATAAGCAAGAAATTTATTGAAGTTATCATAGAACTGTGTCCGCACATTAAACAATCCGGCATAATTCTGCTTTAGATTCTGACGGACTTCAGGATTAAAATAGTCTCCCGGGTCCAACAATTCCGCTGTATCACGGGCAGCTATTTCCAGAGGTGCAATCGGTTCAACTTCAGGCACTTTCCCAGTCTGTTCCATGTACCCCAACACAGCGTTTATATCTTTCGCATTAGCCACATGCCTCAATACAGCGAGCGACATATGATAATAATTGATCACCTTACTGGCATCATCCAATTCCTCCGTACTTTCCGAGGATACAGTCTGCTTTTTACTTCCTCCCGAACAGGAAGACAACAGCAAAGCACCGACCAGTGCTCCAAACAATAAAAATTTCTTTTTCATAATGTTCTCCTTATTAGTTACTTTCCGTACTATAACAATAAAAAACGATTTTTGTTATGTACAAACAATAGGTATCACATACACTTACAACGGTGGAAAAATTCAAGATGCTATTAACGATGATTAAAGAATAAACAATTATCGACGTATAAAAACAAAAAATGGCTACTCATCACGAGCAACCAATCTTTTGTTAACCTTAAATCTAATACTTATGAAAAAAACACAGTACAAATATACCACCTTTCAAGTAAATAGCAAATTTCAGAGCCGAATCGGACGATAATATAACACGGTTTAATATTCTCGGAAGCGCATTAACATTTCAGACTTTTCATGTTAACATTTAACATATTCATTCACAGTTCCTGCTTAAAGAGATTCTTGAAAAAGCAACTAAGTCCGCTTTTTCCTCTCATCTCTTATTAAACCTTTATCAGTATGCTCTATTCTCCCATCCATCCGTTCTATTGATTATTTTTCATCACGGAATTATTGCAATACAACCAATTTTACCGTAACTTTGAAATATGATAATTAGCGCCAGCCGCCGGACAGATATTCCGGCATTCTATTCGCAATGGTTCTTCAACCGGATTAAAGAAGGATACGTGTTAGTTCCCAATCCTTTTAATCCTAAAATGATCAGCAAGGTCAGCTTACATCCTGCTGTGGTAGATTGCATCGTGTTCTGGACCAAGAATCCCGCCCCGATGATTGATAAACTGGATCATCTGCAAGACTACAAATACTACTTTCAATTCACCCTCAATCCTTATGGAGAGAAATTAGAAAATAATCTGCCGTCAGTCGACAAACGAATAGACATATTCAAACGCCTTTCGGATAAAATAGGAAAAGAGAAAGTGATCTGGCGCTATGACCCGATACTGACTAACGAGGAATATGACGTTTCTTTCCATAAGGAGGCATTCGCCCAAATTGCCTACGGACTTAAAGACCATACCGAAAAGTGTATGCTGGGATTTATTGACCATTACCAGCATATCCGCACCGCAGTCGGCCAGTTCAACATACAGCCGTTGCGAAAAGAGGAGATTGAAGAAATAGCCGTCTCTTTCAGGAATACCATCAACGAATATCCTGCTATCCAACTGGATACCTGCACCTCCAAAGTTGATCTGAGACATTTGGGAATCCCTGCCGGACTGTGTATCGACAAAGAACTGATCGAAAGAATCACCGGCTACCCCATCTTTGCCAAAAAAGACAAAAATCAACGGAATGTCTGCAATTGCATTGAAAGTATCGACATAGGCACTTATGAAAGTTGCCTCAACGGATGCATCTATTGTTACGCCATCAAAGGCAATTACAACAGCGTGGAATATAACACTAAGAAACATGACAGGAACTCGCCTTTGCTGATCGGGCATCCGGCAGAAGATGATGTAGTGAAGGAACGGGAAATGAAAAGTCTGCGAAACAATCAATATTCATTATTCTGAATCACGACCGGACTCCAAATAATTTCTTCGCATAAGAGCAAAAAAAAGGCTATCTATCCCAGACAGCCAATCTTTGTTAACCTTAAATCTAATACTATGAAAAACACAGTACAAAGATACGGACTTTTGACTCATCTCCAAATTTTCCGGCTAAAACGGGACATCTTATAACATGGTTTAATAGAATCAGAACCGCATTAACAAATAAGCAACTTCATGTTAACATTTAGCAGTCTTCTTAAATATTTAGCCCATAAAACTGGATGAGATGCAAAAGTTTTCGAATCTGTTGCCGATTCCTATTAATAATAGTTTACAGGTAACAACAAATCCATTCATTATCTGTTAATTAGAGGAAGGTAATCATCAAATTCTCAACATATATGAATAGATTTGAAAACAAAGTAGTCGTCATCACCGGTGCTGCCGGTGGCATTGGCGAAGCAACCACACGCCGCATCGTCTCCGAAGGAGGAAAAGTAGTCATCGCCGATCATTCGCAGGAAAGGGCTGACAAGCTTGCCGCCGAACTCACCCAAGCAGGGGCCGACGTGCGTCCCATCTATTTCTCCGCCATCGAACTCCAAAGCTGTAAAGAGCTGGTTGATTTCGCCATGAAGGAATACGGTCAGATAGACGTACTTATAAACAACGTAGGCGGAACCGACCCCAAACGTGATCTGAATATTGAAAAGCTGGATATCGATTACTTCGACGAAGTATTCCATCTGAACCTTTGCTGCACAATGTATCTTTCTCAGCAGGTTATTCCCATCATGACCACCCACGGAGGCGGAAATATCGTAAACGTAGCCTCGGTAAGCGGACTGACAGCCGACGCCAACGGCACTCTCTACGGAGCCAGCAAAGCAGGTGTCATCAATCTGACTAAATATATCGCCACCCAAATGGGAAAGAAAAATATCCGCTGCAATGCCGTAGCACCGGGACTGGTTCTTACCCCTGCCGCACTGGACAATCTGAACGAAGAAGTACGCAACATATTTCTGGGACAGTGCGCCACGCCTTATTTGGGAGAACCCGAAGACGTTGCCGCCACCATTGCATTCCTGGCCTCCAACGATGCACGATACATCACTGGACAGACGATTGTGGTAGACGGCGGCTTAACCATTCACAATCCTACCGTTGAATTATCATAAATATACCCCGGACAGTACATCCTGCTTTTTATCATAAGAACGATTGGCTATCAAAAAGTATCTTACTCTTTGCTAATAAAGCCAGATGTACTGTCCATTTATTCTCTTTTTCATCCCCTCTCTTTCAACATACTCCAAAACAGTTCTTCATGACGCGACCAAAGAAACTTACTCCCTATCTGGAATGCAACATTGGTGGCTCATTGGCGGCTGCCAAAGAAACCAATGGCGGATTTTATCTTTCCCCGTCTGTAGGAGCACAAGTAAAGCTCACTCAAAAATTAAAAATGAATATTGCCTTAAGCTATGAAATACAGCAACTGGAAAGGCTGAAACAGCGGACCGATGAATATTTCCATACCGAATTCAAGGAAGAACTGTCTCACCACTCCATCACCCTAAAAGTGGGATTAACTTACTAAAAGAAGGAATTATTGCCAATTAATCAGTAGGATTGTTCAACAAATGCTAACTTTACGACGTTTTACATATAAAGAATAAACGGCATGATTGTAAGAACACTACTGGATACAGACCTCTATAAGTTTACCACCTCGTATGCTTATATCAAATTATTCCCTTACGCATTGGGTACTTTCAGCTTCAATGACAGAAACGAAACTGAATATACCGAAGAATTTCTGGAAGCGCTCAAAAGCGAATTCAACAAACTCAGCCGGTTGAGACTTACGGAAGAGGAACTGGAATACATGACACGCAATTGCCGGTTTCTTCCGAGAGTCTATTGGGAATGGCTGTCTTCTTTCCGTTTTGATCCGGACAAGATCGATATTCATCTGGACACAACGGGCCGGCTGCATATTGAAGTCAGCGATTTTCTTTATAAAGTCACACTGTATGAAGTACCGCTGCTCGCCATCGTATCCGAAATCAAAAACAAGTTTTTCGGCAACATACCCGATATGAGCGAGATACTCTGCAAATTGTCGGAGAAAGTGGAATTGTCCAATCAGCACCAGCTCCGCTTCTCGGAGTTCGGCACGCGGAGAAGATTCTCAATCGACGTGCAGGAGACGGTGATCAAACGGCTGAATGATACGGCCAAATACTGTACCGGAACTTCCAACTGCTACTTTGCCATGAAGTACGGCATGAAAATGATGGGAACTCATCCGCATGAGTGGTTCATGTTTCATGGGGCACAGTTCGGATATAAGCACGCCAACTATATGGCGCTCGAAAACTGGGTGAATGTATACGACGGAGATTTGGGCATTGCGCTGTCCGACACTTATACTTCAGGAATATTCCTGAGCAATCTCAGCCGCAAGCAGGCCAAGCTATTCGACGGAGTACGCTGCGATTCTGGCAATGAGTTTGATTTTATTGATAAACTGGTAGCCCGCTATAAAGAACTGGGCATTGATGCCACTACCAAAACTATCGTCTTCAGCAACGCTCTCGACTTCACGAAGGCACTGGAAATTCAAGAATACTGCAAGGAGAAGATTCGCTGTTCCTTCGGAATCGGTACCAATCTAACGAATGACACAGGATTTGCCCCTTCCAACATTGTCATGAAACTCACGCAATGCAAAATGAATGTCAATCAGGAATGGAGAGAATGCATCAAACTATCGGATGACGAGGGAAAACATACAGGCAGTCCAGAGGAAGTACAGGCTTGTCTGTACGAACTAAGGCTGGCGAAATAAAGACCGCTCTGAACAGAAAGCCGGGGTACGGGCATAAAAAAAGGAGCAACGCCTTGCTCCAACCTTTGTTAACCTTAAATCTAATACTATGAAAAACACAGTGCAAAGATACGTACTTCTGTGTTATTAGCAAATTATCCAAATAAAAAAGTATGTTTCATAACACGATTTAAAACTTTCATAGAAAAGCATCCCTTTTTATTAATACTTTTTCAAGATTTAAACTCTTTGACCGCTCTTCCCAATCTTTCCAGCGTCAGTTCACCGGATTGTCTCCAGAGCTGTTCACCTTTTCTGAAAAGAATGAATGTGGGAGTGGATTCAATGGTATAGAAATTAGCGAGATCACTTTCCTCGTCTACGTCTACCTGTACTACCTCGACTATCCCTTCCATCTCTTTCTTGAACTCTTTTATCAAAGGCTGCATACGCTGGCAGTGAGGACACCACGTTGCATAAAATTCTGCCATTACCCAGTCATCACCCGCCAGTTTCTCTCTGTTTCTCGTATCACGAGCTATTTTCTTTTCTTTCATATCGATTCTCCTTTTAATTAATTAGTGGGAGTCTTAACAATACAAAAAGAGGAAGGTTTAACGCATAAACATTAATACACAGAGATTTAGTTCTATTGGAAAAGTAAAGGAGAGGAAATCTACCGGAGCATTCATTGCACAAAACTGAAACTTTCGTGCAAAAACAGAACACAGTATTCAATATTTATTTATCTTTGCCCCCCGAAATGGTTCGGAGTCCGTGTCCAACGGATGACGATTAAAAGGGAATCGGGTGTAAATCCCGTACAGTCCCGCTGCTGTGAAGCTCTATACAATGTCTTATTAATGAACTAATTTATCGCCACTGATGTTATTTTGGGAAGGCACTATAAGACAAGAGTCAGTCAGAAGACCTGCCACTTCGCGTAAAGCGTTCTTCTGCCTCGTGGGTTAGGAGAAAGAACATCATTTGTTAAGCCCCAAATCAAGAAAATACTGTGTTTCTGTCGGATGGACTATGTCTGTGAAGATGGGAAGGCATTAAATAAGTATGTACTTAATTGAGTAAAGTATGATAAAAAAAATCTTAGTAGCCAATCGCGGTGAAATTGCCATAAGGGTGATGCGCTCCTGCCGGGAGATGGAGATAACGAGTATCGCAATTTTCTCCGAAGCAGACCGGACCGCGAAGCACGTGCTCTATGCAGACGAAGCTTATTGCGTAGGACCGGCAGCATCCAAAGAGAGTTATCTGAATATAGAAAAAATCATCGAAGTGGCAAAGGAATGCCATGCTGACGCTATTCATCCGGGATATGGTTTCCTGTCCGAAAACGCAACTTTCGCCCGACGCTGTCAGGAAGAAAATATTATTTTTATCGGACCGGACCCCGAAACGATGGAGGCAATGGGCGACAAGATATCCGCCCGTATTAAAATGATCGAGGCAGGAGTTCCTGTCGTTCCCGGCACACAGGAGAATCTGAAAAGTGTGGAAGAAGCCGTAGAACTCTGCAACAAGATCGGTTATCCGGTGATGCTGAAAGCATCTATGGGCGGCGGCGGAAAAGGTATGCGCCTTATCCACAGTGCGGAAGAGGTGGAAGAGGCTTATACAACTGCCAAGGGCGAGTCACTTTCTTCTTTTGGCGACGATACCGTTTATCTGGAGAAGTTCGTGGAGGAACCTCATCACATTGAATTTCAGATTCTGGGCGACAAACACGGAAACGTGATTCACCTGTGCGAACGCGAATGTTCCGTACAGCGCCGCAACCAAAAGATTGTGGAAGAGACGCCATCGGTTTTCGTGACTCCCGAACTGCGTAAAGATATGGGTGAAAAGGCGGTAGCCGCGGCCAAAGCGGTCAACTATATCGGTGCAGGCACGATTGAGTTCTTGGTCGACAAGCATCGCAATTATTACTTCCTCGAAATGAACACCCGTCTGCAAGTAGAACATCCGATAACGGAAGAAGTGGTCGGAGTGGACTTGGTGAAAGAGCAGATCAAAGTTGCCGACGGACAAGTGCTCCAGCTGAAACAGAAAGATATCCAACAGCGCGGTCATGCCATCGAATGCCGTATTTGTGCCGAAGACACGGAAATGAACTTCATGCCGAGTCCAGGAATCATCAAACAGATTACAGAACCGAACGGAATCGGTGTTCGTATCGACAGTTACGTTTACGAAGGATATGAAATCCCGATCTATTATGACCCGATGATCGGCAAACTGATCGTATGGGCTACCAACCGCGAATATGCCATCGAACGGATGCGCCGCGTACTCCATGAGTATAAACTGACAGGTGTAAAGAACAATATCAGCTACCTACGTGCCATCATGGACACACCGGACTTCGTGGAAGGCCATTACGACACAGGCTTTATCACCAAGAACGGCGAGCATCTGCAACAATGTATCATGCGCACCAGCGAACGTGCCGAAAATATTGCCATGATTGCTGCCTACATGGATTATCTGATGAATCTTGAAGAAAACAGAGGTGACGCAACGGACAACCGTCCCATCAGCAAATGGAAAGAATTCGGCTTGCACAAAGGTGTACTTCGTATCTAAACTAAAAACAGCATTCAATTATGGAAATTCATATAGGAGACCGCGTAGCGGAAATAGAGCTCGTCAGCAAGGAAGACAATAAAGTGGTACTTACCATTGACGGAAAACCGTTTGAAGCAGATGTTGTGATGGCCGAAAATGGCACCTGCAATATTCTGATGGACGGTCGCAGCGCAAACGCACAACTGATTCGCCGCGAAAACGGTAAAAGCTATAAGGTAAATACGCATTATAGCAGTTTCAATGTTGAAATCGTGGACAGCCAGGCAAAGTATCTGCGTATGCGCAAGAAAGGCGAAGATGAACAGAACGACCGCATCACTTCCCCAATGCCGGGAAAGGTGGTGAAAATCCCTGTTACGGCAGGGCAGGAAATGAAAACGGGAGATACCGTCATCGTCATCGAAGCCATGAAAATGCAGAGCAACTACAAAGTGACTTCAGATTGCCGCATCAAGGAAATTCTGGTTCAAGAAGGCGACAACATCACCGGTGACCAGACATTAATAACATTAGAGCCGATTGTATAATACTAAAAACGGATTGCATCATGGAAGAAATAAATAAAGCATACGCCACGTTCCAGGAACGTGACCGCATCGCTTCCCTCGGTGGGGGCGTGGAAAAGATTGAAAAGCAACACGAAAACGGAAAGATGACTGCCCGCGAGCGTATCGAAATGCTGCTCGACAAAGGTACTTTTGTTGAACTGGACAAGTTGATGGTTCACCGCTGCACCAACTATGGCATGGACAAAAACAAGATTCCGGGAGACGGCATCGTATCCGGTTACGGAAAGATTGACGGGCGCCAGGTATTTGTTTATGCCTACGACTTTACAGTCTACGGAGGTTCACTGTCCGCTTCGAACGCAAAAAAGATTGTGAAAGTGCAGCAACTGGCATTGAAGAACGGTGCTCCGATAATTGCGCTGAATGATTCCGGTGGCGCACGTATTCAGGAAGGAATTGAAAGCCTTTCCGGCTATGCGGATATTTTCTATCAGAACACAATGGCAAGCGGAGTGATTCCTCAGATTTCGGCTATTCTTGGTCCGTGTGCCGGAGGCGCCTGCTACTCTCCTGCCCTCACCGACTTCATCTTTATGGTGAAAGAAAAGAGTCACATGTTTGTGACAGGTCCGGATGTGGTAAAGACTGTGATTCACGAAGAGGTAAGCAAAGAAGAACTGGGCGGTGCCATGACACACAGCAGCAAAAGCGGTGTCACTCACTTTATGTGCAATACCGAAGAAGAACTGTTGATGAGTATTCGCGAACTGCTTTCCTTCTTGCCTCAGAATAATATGGACGAAACGAAAAAGCAGAACTGTACTGACGAGACCAACCGTGAAGATGCCGTACTCGACACCATCGTCCCCGCAGACCCGAATGTACCATACGACATGAAGGATATCATCGAACGGGTAGTAGATAACGGCTATTTCTTCGAAGTAATGACTAACTTTGCAAAGAATATCATCATCGGTTTTGCACGTCTGGCAGGCCGTTCGGTTGGTATTGTCGCCAATCAGCCGGCCTACCTTGCCGGTGTTCTCGACATTGACGCCAGCGACAAGGCAAGCCGTTTCATCCGTTTCTGCGACTGTTTCAACATTCCGTTGATTACTTTCGAAGATGTGCCAGGATTTCTTCCCGGATATACGCAGGAGAACAACGGTATCATCCGCCACGGTGCTAAAATCGTTTATGCGTTTGCCGAAGCTACCGTTCCCAAACTGACAGTCATTACCCGCAAGGCATACGGCGGCGCATATATTGTGATGAACTCCAAACAGACAGGTGCAGATGTGAACTTCGCTTATCCGAGTGCGGAAATCGCAGTCATGGGTGCGGAAGGTGCGGTAAACATCCTGTTCCGCAAAGCGGATGCAGAGACAAAAGATAAAGAACTGGAAGCCTACAAGGAAAAGTTTGCCACTCCCTACCAGGCTGCCGAACTGGGATTCATCGACGAAATCATCTATCCGAGACAAACCCGCAAACGTCTGATCCAGGCACTGGAAATGACAGAGAACAAGATGCAGACGAATCCGCCTAAAAAACATGGAAATATGCCTTTATAAGTTATAGGCGGTCAGCTATAATAAAAGAGACTGTTTCAGTACAGGTGCCCCCACCTGTTTCTGAAACAGTTTCTTTTTTCATATAAAAAGCAGAAATGCTTTCACGCAAAATAGATAAAACTTTATACCTTTGCAGTATTACATTATGAAAAACCTGAAAATATGATTAACCTGAAATGTACATTTGCCGTCACGGCCGGATTGTGCTCATCTTTGGCCTATGCACAAAAACAACCGCACATTATCTTAATTATGACCGATCAGCAACGTGGCGACGCCATGGGATGCATGGATAATGAATCTGTTATCTCCCCCCATCTGGACGCTTTGGCAAGCGAAGGAACGTTGTTTATGAACGGATATTCTTCGTGTCCCAGCAGTACCCCTGCCCGTGCCGGACTGTTGACCGGACAGTCTCCCTGGCATCATGGCTTGTTAGGTTACGGTAAAGTTGCCCCCAAGTACAACCACGAAATGCCTCAGATGCTGAAAGATGCCGGATATTATACCTTCGGTATCGGAAAAATGCACTGGTATCCGCAACGAATCAAACACGGTTTCGAAGGAACGCTGCTGGATGAAAGCGGACGCCGGGAAGATCCGAATTTCATCAGTGACTATCGCTTATGGTTTCAAATACAGGCACCGGGAAAGAACCCGGATGAAACCGGAATCGGATGGAACGATCACGGAGCAGCTACCTATAAACTGAAAGAAAGTCTGCACCCTACTTATTGGACCGGTGAAATGGCTTGTCAGATGATACAGAATTATGATAACGGCAATCAGCCCTTATTCTTGAAAGTTTCCTTTGCCCGTCCCCACAGCCCGTACGACCCGCCTCAACGCTTTCTCGACATGTATAAGGATGCACAGGTTCCCGATCCCGTCATTGGTGACTGGTGTGGGAAATACGCTAAAGAACTGGACCCCGAAAAAGCAGCCAAAGATGCTCCCTACGGCAACTTCGGAAATGAATATGCACGTCACTCCAAACGCTATTATTATGCCAACATCACTTTCATAGACGAACAGATAGGGCGTGTCCTCCAGACCTTAAAAGACAAGGGGATGTATGATAATTCCCTTATCATTTTCGTTTCCGATCATGGAGATATGATGGGAGATCACTACCACTGGCGGAAGACTTACCCGTATGAAGGATCTACGCACATACCTTATATTATTAAATGGCCAGCCAAAGCGCAAGTCGTTCCCGGTAAGGTGGATAATCCCGTAGAACTTCGTGACCTGCTGCCAACTTTCCTCGAAATAGCGGGAACCTCCGTTCCCACCGACATAGACGGACGCTCTCTGCTATCTTTGGCTAAAGGCACAGAAACGGAATGGCGCAAATACATTGATCTGGAACATGCCACTTGCTACAGTGATGACAACTATTGGTGTGCCTTGACCGACGGAAAGATTAAATATATCTGGTACTTCTATACAGGTGAAGAGCAATTGTTTGACCTTGCCAAAGATCCTAAAGAACTGCATAATGCTGTGAACGACAAGAAATATAAAAAGCTGCTGGCAGGCATGCGTGCAGAAATGATCCGCCACCTCAGTGAACGGGGAGAGGAATTTGTGAAAGACGGTCAATTGGTTGTCCGCAAAAAAACGATGCTTTACGGTCCTAACTATCCGAAAGAAAAGCGATAAATATAGCCTGCCCGGATGAAACGCATCACTTTCGCCACAAATTGTATCTATCATACAGATAAAATGGGAAGTTCTCAGTGACTGACACTTAATTTATCCGTCTAAGATTGTACAATTTGCGGTGAAAGTGATAGTAAGTATTTTGCAAAGAGACGTTTTTCCCTTACATCAGATGATTTCTCCTACATCAGATAAGGAGTGAGATACTTCACAAGGAAATATCCGCCGACTACCAGCCACACATAAAGTAAAAGAGCCAGTACGAAAGGTTTGGCTCCGGCCTTTCTGAATTTATCGATGCTTGTTTCTGTTCCGAGTGCCGTCATAGCCATTGTCAGCAAAAAGGTATCCAGTGTGTTAATACTTGCCACCAACTGTGCAGGAAACAAATCAAAAGAATTGAAAGCGATGACACCCATAAAGCCTATTGCAAACCAGGGCACCGCAATCTTCTGAAACTTCTGTCCTTTCTGCACTTGTCTTTTCCGCGCTCTCGCCACCAGATAGGTAGTAATCAGAAGCACAGGAACCAACATCATCACACGAATCATTTTCACTATGATGGCAGAATCCGAAATACCGTTTCCCATCGCGTCTCCGGCACCTACTACATGGGCAACCTCATGCAGGGTAGCCCCCGTATAAATCCCCATCTGATCGGGAGTCAGTGCACAAAGTCCGTTCCGGTACAAGAAAGGATACAGAAACATGGAAATAGTACCGAAAATCACGACAGTAGACACGGACACAGCCGTTTTATATGGCTTTGCCTTGATGGTCGATTCAGCCCCCAGAATAGCGGCGGCTCCACAAATTCCACTTCCGATGGAAGTAAGCAATGCGATTCCACGGTCCATCTTCAGCAGCTTACCAAGATAGATGCCGCCACAAATAGTCACAGCCACAATAATCACATCGATCAGCATAGCCGGCAATCCGATAGCCATCACATCCTGAAAAGTCAATCTGAAACCATATAAAATGATACCGATACGCAGAATCTTCTTTGAGCAAAACTGGATTCCCGGCACCCACGTTTCCGGAAGGTGGTTTCGCAGACTATTGGCATAAAGCATACCCAAAATGATACCTACAATCATCGGACTGAAAGAAATACTTCTTACAAAAGACATCTCGCCAATATAAAATGCAGCACAAGAAAATAATGCTATCAACAGGACACCGTGCAGCATGCTGCTTCTCTTTTCATTGAACATAAATGATTTGATTTAAGTGATACTTAATTATTTCTTTTTTGCAAAGGAAGACATTTTCCGGCAGACTGAATCACAGAATTTTATTATGTCGGATAATCCCTGGTTATAACCCCAAAGCGGTTATAACAAAAAAACGGCACCTCGATTCACATCGCAGCACCGTCACAACACAAACACAAAATAAAACACGACAAAA
>OGGZ01000022.1_pt1 | contig 162926 bp, 152 predicted proteins | sample 1571371 | NCBI WGS metagenome assembly OGGZ01 (sample SAMEA2582025, study PRJEB24529) | metagenome | biome: Human gut stool | place: China | collected 2011
ACAATAGGTTCAGACATGATGCTGAACAATTACTTGTACGACCTCTTGTCGCACTCTGCTTACAAATATACAACATTAAAAAGGCTTTGTCAAGTCCTGACAGTAATAACCCGTTAAACTCTGAAAAAGTATCCTGTTTAGAAATTAATATCGGATACGTTCTTCTTGCATTCTTCAAGTCTTTCCAGCGCCTCCTTGGATAACTGCGGATAATGTAAGTCCAGTTTTTCCATGCGTTCACAGATAATTTGCCCGACGGCATATCGCATGAACCACTTGTTGTCTGCCGGAATCACATACCACGGGGCAATCTCTGTTGAAGTTTCTGTCAGTACATCCGAGTAGGCTTTCATGTAGTCGTCCCAGTATTGGCGTTCCTTGACGTCGGCAGAAGAGAATTTCCAGTTCTTTGATTCATCGTTCAGTCTCTCCATGAATCGTTTCTTTTGTTCGGCTTTCGAAACGTTCAGAAAGAATTTGATGATGACCGTCCCGTTTTCAGTCAGATAACGTTCGAAATCATTAATCTGCCGGTAGCGGCGTTTCCAGAAGCCGTTGTCTATATCTTCCGTTTTTAGTATTCCGGGTAGCTTGCTGGATAACAGGATTTCGGGATGCACTTTGGCTATCAGTACATCTTCATATTGGGAACGGTTGAAGATTCCGATTCGTCCCCGTTCGGGGAGCGAACGATTGATTCTCCATAAGTAGTCATGATCCAGTTCTTCGGCAGAAGGTTGCTTAAAGGAGTACACCTGACACCCTTGCGGATTGATACCGGACATTACGTGCTTGATCGTTCCGTCTTTTCCGGCAGCGTCCATCGCCTGAAAAATAACCAGAACCGAGTAGCGGTCTTGTGCATAAAGCATACTTTGCAGTTCTGATAGCTTTTCTATATTTTGGACTAATTGTTCTTTGGCATCCTGTTTGGACATATCAGCAGTAAATGAGGGATTGAAATCGGATACATGATGTTCTTTGCCCGGTTTGGCTGTAAGCTCTTTTAAGACTTCTTTTTTCATTGTTGTATAATTAGGTTGTTATAGGTATATAACAGTTGAATAAAGAAATCAGTTCTTGCCAAATTAAGAGTGTTGAATAGTAATTCCCCAATTATGTATCAACAGATTCTACATAATTCCACACTAATTCCACAGTTATATTTATATCGTCTGCTGTTTATGTGTTTGATTATCAGTTGTGTATATCAGAGTGAGACGTTTGGCATCTGCTTTGCCATATATTAAGTACAAGAAACAATAAAAACAATAGTTCTATTATTTACACTTAAAAAATTACGATTATGAAAAAGTTATTAGTAGCAGTAGCATTGGTATTGGGATTAGGTAGTTCTGTAGCATTCGCACAGGAAGTAAGTAACACTCCGGCAGTGGAAACTCAGACACAAGCTCCACAGGATGAGTATACAAAGATTGAAGTGAAAGATTTGCCGGAAGCAGTGACACAGGCAATAGCGAAAAGCTATGAAGATGCTACCATCAAGGAAGCGTATGTTGCCGAAAAAGAAACCGGTAAGGTTTATAAAGTAATTCTTACTACAAAAGACGCTCAGGAAGTAACCGTACTTCTGAATGAAAAAGGAGAAGAAGTTAAAGAGATAAAGTAAAACTTCGAAAGTAATAACTCATAGAGAGGTTCCGGTTCGTGATGAATCGGGACCTTTCGTTCGATGTATTAGGTTCTGTATAAATATAGTCGGTAGTAATATATATGGTAACAAAGCAAGGAGGCTTACGACTTATTTTTAAGTAATTCATAATAATGTGCATCAATGAACTGGCCATTCTTGAAGCAAGCTTTATGATGTATTCCTGTTTTCTGAAATCCTGCTTTCTCCAGCACACGCATTGATGCGGCATTGTGTTCATAGACCGTAGCATATAGGCGTATTACGTCTGTACGCTGAAAATAATGTTCTATGGCTCTTTTCAAAGCAGCTGTTGCAAGGCCCTTGTTCCAGTATGTTTCCGAAATCCAGTAACCGACTTCTGCATTGAAGCGTTCGACATCCGTTCCGCGGACGAATCCGATATTGCCGATTGCCTCATGATTCGCCTCGATGCAATATTCATTCTGTTCCACTTGTTCCGAAGCGTATTTAATGAAGGTATCAGCATCTGTTTCTGTATATGGAAAAGGCAGCCCATCACGGCAGTTATCCCATATCTTCTTATTATTCAGATGCCTTGCTAAGGTTTTGGTATCCGATTCTTTCCATGGACGAAGTATAAAATCCATATTCTTATTCTTTGTAGCTATTATGGTTTCTTTCCCGAATCTTTCCCCATGCGTGTGTGTCAAACAGGCAACTGCTGCGCATAGTCTCATACATCACCTTAAATCTCGACATCGGAATGGTATAACTCAGTATATCAGCCTCAAAATAAGGGCGTACAGAAGGATCAAAGAATCCGATGAATGTTCTGTATCCGCCTTTACGATTCTCCAGAATCGTCTGTGTGACCACAGAACTGCATCCCGACCCGAAAGTGGAAATCACTGTATCCTCCTTATTATTATCGAAGAAAGCCCAGGTAGTCAATCCGGACAATATATCGGGATTGACCAGAAAAAGGATTCCTTCCAAATGATCGAACGTTTCCACTTTATCTATACGGGCAAAATGCAGATATTCCTTTTCTGCCCTTGGTACTCCCAGTTGCTCAATAAAGCTTTTTACCATCTCCGGCGTCTGCTTATATCGTTCCTTTAGAGATACGAACGTCGGCACGTGCTCGGGCATATCGGTGAATCCGGTATAAAACTTACCGCCGCCGCAACCAATTGTTTCCGCATTCAGGCTGATGGTATTACCTTCTCTGACTTTACTCATGCTTTTAAAGAAGCATCCGTTCACTTTCACCGTTTCATTTTCAAGAATGTCCGAGTACCAGAATACGATAGGCAATTCAGCATATTCGCCAAAAGCTTCCCGATAGTTTTCGATGAATTTTTTTATTTCCATAATTGGTTATTTTATCTACGTACAAAGTTAAACTAAAAAAGCAAGGAGCAAAGAATAAAGTCCGAAAATATACGTTTGGTATACGGAGCAATGGAGCACTGAGGGACGCTATCAGATCAAAGTTTCTATGATGAATGCGATGGAACTATCGGCAAGAATGAATCTGAATAAATGTCTGAAACTAAGTTTGGTAGCAGAGATGAATGGCGCATTAGCACTGGTGGAAAGGGAAAGATGCCATGTTCTCTCAGCAATACATCATTGTAGGATTACAGTTGGAACTGAATCTTAGTTCTTCTTTCGCCATAACCGCTACCGGAGGATTATCGTGCAACCAGATTGTTTATTACACAACACGTACACTGAAGACCTTTTTCGAAGATATGTCCAGAGATACGGACCCTTATTTCAAACTGGCTGTATATGTTTCGATGGGAATGAAGTATAAGTTCTGAAAAAGTAGTCACTTTATCGCCTTATGTCAGTGAAACGAACATTATATTCAGCATTAAAAGTCATAGGGGTATTTCTGATCATATCCTTGATATTCAGGTGCCCGGTATCACCGGGATAGAGTTTGTGCAAAGCATTCAATATGGTTTCTGACTTTATTACAGACTTTTACTGGAACGCCCATACGTTAAGTTTTGGTCTTATTTCATAAAAAAGGGTATTTTGCAAAAGAAAAAGGAGGGAACATAGTGTATTATTCCCGCAAAATGCCGTTATTTGCATCATTAAACAATAAAAGGTTTATTTCGATTTGATTATTTCACATGAATCTTCTCATTTATTGAGCATATCCATCTCTGATTAAGAACTTCCAAAGAACTTTGTTATTGAAATTATTAATTTTTTATATTTGTATTTTATGAATTTGTACATTGGAAATCTTAACTATAACGTTAAGGAATCAGACTTGAGAAACGTAATGGAAGAGTATGGAGCAGTTGCTTCAGTTAAATTAATCACAGATCGTGAAACAAGAAGATCAAAAGGCTTTGCTTTTATTGAAATGCCGGATGATACAGAAGCAGCTAACGCTATCAAAGAATTGAATGGTGCTGAATATGTAGGCCGTCCGATGGTAGTTAAAGAGGCTTTGCCGAAGAACTAATTGACTGAATAACAATCAGTATATAAAAAGAAGGTGTGTTGGTGATCCCAACACACCTTCTTTCGTTTCTGCAGAATCCTGGCCGGACTATTTCTTAAAGTCCAAAGAATTTATCTCTCTTTTTATTGTCTGCGGTTATTTTTTTCTTACCTTTGGTTCACTAACAACAAACCGATAGAAGATGAATCAAGAACTTTTAATGAATCCTAACTGTCTGGTGGCTGCTTTGGAAAAGCCTGCCGCCGAGTTTACTAAGGCAGATATTATTTCTTTTATTCAGAAGAATAATATCCGTATGGTCAATTTCATGTATCCTGCTGCTGACGGGCGACTGAAAACATTGAATTTTGTAATTAATAATGCGGCTTATCTGGATGCGATCCTTACTTGTGGAGAGCGGGTGGACGGTTCCAGCCTGTTTCCTTTTATAGAGGCGGGGAGTAGCGACCTGTATGTAGTGCCTCGTTTCCGTACCGCTTTTGTCGATCCGTTTGCAGAAATACCGACACTTTCGATGCTTTGTTCTTTCTTCAATAAAGACGGAGAGCCATTGGAAAGTTCTCCGGAACATACTTTGCATAAAGCGTGTAAAGCATTTACTGATGTCATAGGTATGGAGTTTCAGGCGATGGGTGAGCTGGAATACTATGTTATTTCGCCGGATACAGGAATGTTTCAGGCTACAGATCAACGTGGTTATCATGAATCTGCTCCGTATGCTAAGTTTAACGATTTCCGTACACAGTGTATGTCGTATATAGCTCAGACGGGTGGACAGATAAAATATGGTCATTCCGAGGTTGGAAATTTTACATTGGATGGCATGATTTATGAACAGAATGAAATAGAGTTCCTGCCTGTTCGTGCCGAAGATGCGGCAGATCAATTGATGATTGCCAAATGGGTGATTCGTAACTTGGGATACAGATATGGGTATAATGTGACATTCGCGCCTAAGATTACGGCTGGAAAAGCCGGGTCAGGTCTACATGTTCACATGCGTATTGTAAAGGACGGACAAAATCAGATGCTGAAAGACGGTGTATTGTCGGAAACAGCCCGTAAGGCAATCGCCGGAATGATGGAACTTGCTCCTTCTATTACAGCCTTCGGGAATACCAATCCTACTTCTTACTTCCGTTTGGTTCCTCATCAGGAAGCACCGACCAATGTTTGCTGGGGAGATCGCAACCGTTCTGTATTAGTGCGTGTGCCGTTGGGCTGGGCTGCCAAGACCGATATGTGTACTTTGGCAAATCCATTGGAAAGCGAAAGTCATTTTGATACCAGCCAGAAACAAACGGTAGAAATGCGTTCTCCGGATGGTTCGGCAGATTTGTATCAGCTGCTTGCGGGACTGGCTGTTGCCTGCCGTCATGGTTTTGAGATAGAACAGGCATTGGACATTGCAAAGAGAACGTATGTAAATGTAAACATCCATCAGAAAGAGAATGAGGATAAGCTGAAAGCATTGGCTCAATTGCCGGATAGTTGTGCGGCATCTGCCGAATGTTTGCAAAAACAACGTGCTGTCTTCGAGCAATATAATGTATTTAGTCCGGCTATGATTGACGGTATTATACGCAAGCTCCGTAGTTATGAGGACAAAACATTACGTGCCGACCTGGAAGGCAAACCGGAAGAAATGCTGGAACTGGTACATAAGTATTTTCACTGTGGATAAGCAATAAAAGCATTCTGCTTATAAAAATACTACAAATAAAAGAGGGTGCACTTCACACGGTGGCACCCTCTTTTATTTAATCTTCATTGTTATCTTCTTCATCATCTACCAGGTTATTGAGTTCAAGTTCCAAGTCTACCAAGTCTTGTTCCCATAACTTTATGATATCTTTCGGTGTATCTTTGGCTGCCTTCTTGATTCTTTCCTGAGCAACAGATACTTCATGCTCTAATTGACTACGTCTGCTCATACAATTCAATATTTAATTAATAAAATTGTAAACAAACAGCCAGGAGAATAGTTCGATAGGATAAATTTAAAAATGGACGGGATGAACTATTTATAAATAAGGGCTGTTGTAGTCTAAAATCTTTTTAAATATACAATTATGCTCAATTTATTAGCCGTGTTTTTAGTCTGTTCAGGTATCGGAATTGCAGTTCACATAGCAATCGATCTGACACATCGTCCACAATCAATGAAGATAATGAATGCAGTATGGATATTAACTGCATTGTGGGGAAGTTACTTAGCTTTATGGGCTTATAATAAGTTCGGACAAGGTGCTCCCATGAAGATGGGAGGTGGTGAAATGAAAATGGATATGTCCGGTATGAAAGACATGAATATGGATATGTCGATGGGAGATATGTCCATGAAACATCCTCATTGGCAGTCTGTGGCTTTATCGGCTTTACATTGTGGAGCAGGCTGCACATTGGCTGATATAATAGGAGAGTGGTTCACTAATTATATCCCGGTAACCGTTGCAGGAAGTCAGCTTATAGGAAACTGGGTACTTGATTTTATTTTGGCGTTGATCATCGGAGTTTATTTTCAATTCTATGCTATACGGGAGATGGAAAGGATATCGGCGGGAAAGGCACTGTCCCGTGCTTTTAAAGCAGATTTCTTTTCTCTGTTGTCTTGGCAAATCGGAATGTATGGCTGGATGGCAATCGTTTATTTTGTTTTATTTGTCAATGAGCCTTTGCCTAAAGACACATGGATATTCTGGTTTATGATGCAGCTGGCTATGCTTTTTGGATTTTTCTGTGCTTATCCGATGAATGCTTTGTTAATAAAGTTAGGCGTGAAAAAGGGAATGTAAATTTCAGATATTACTTTATCATCGCGGGGATATATTGGTACATAAAATAGAACCACACGGAGAAACAAAAGCCCAAAGCTCTATTTCTCCGTGTGGTTCTGTTTATCTTTTCAGTAACTTAGGAATATCCGAAGGTTCTTGTGCAACTCGTATACCGGCAGCTTCTAAAGCCTCTATTTTGTCTTTTGCCGAGCCGGAACCTCCCGAAACAATGGCTCCTGCGTGGCCCATCTGTTTTCCCGGAGGAGCAGACTGTCCGGCAATAAATGCTACTACAGGCTTATTTACATGACTGCGAATATATTCAGCAGCCTGTTCTTCCGCGTTTCCTCCGATTTCTCCGATTAACACAATTGCTTTCGTTTCAGGATCATTCTGGAACATTTCCAGTAGCTTAAGGAAATGCAGACCTACCACAGGATCTCCTCCGATGCCGATTGCAGTAGACTGTCCCATACCATTGGCCGTTAAGTGATACACTATTTCATAAGTGAGTGTTCCGCTACGGCTGATGACACCGACATTTCCTTTCTGAAAGACTTGTCCCGGAAGGATTCCTACCATACTTTCTCCGGGAGAAATAAGTCCCGGACAGTTGGGGCCAACCAACATTGCTCCTCTTTGTTCGGCAAACCGATATGCTTTGATGACATCCAGAGTCGGAATACCTTCTGCGATACAGACTATTAGCCGGATGCCTGCATCCGCAGCCTCCATAATGGCATCTGCTGCAAAACGGGCCGGCACAAAGATGATGGAAGTATTAGCCTGTGTCTGTTCTACAGCTTCATACATCGTATTGAAAACCGGAATGCCGTCTACTTCCGTACCTCCTTTGCCCGGAGAAGTGCCGCCAACGACATTCGTTCCATATTCATTCATCTTCTTGGCATGAAAAAGCCCGTCTCTACCGGTGATACCTTGTACAATCAAACGGGTGGATTTATCTATTAATATACTCATCGTTCCTTCAATTTTTATGTGATTTCATCTTAAGATTTGATAGCCATTAAAGCGGCTTCCTGCATAGTTGTAGCTATTTGAAAACGGCTATGGTTGCGTAAAAGATCACGTCCGATATGCTCATTGGTTCCTGTGAGCCGGACAATGACAGGTATATCACTCTTAATCTGATCGAATGCCTGAATAAGACCGATGGCTACATCGTCACAACGGGTGATTCCTCCGAAAATGTTTATCAGGACGACCTTTACTTTCTCGTCCTGTAATAGAAGTTTCATAGCTTCAACCACCTTGACAGGGTTCGAACTACCGCCAATATCAAGGAAGTTGGCAGGGTTTCCCCCATGAAGTTTTATCATATCCATTGTTGCCATAGCGAGTCCGGCGCCATTTACCATACAGCCTATATTTCCATCCATGTGAACGTAGCTGAATCCTTTGTTTTTAGCATCCGCTTCTACTTTTTCTTCTTCTGTAGGATCAAACAAACTCAGTACATCCGGATGGCGGTAAAGAGCATTATCGTCAAAAACAATTTTGGCGTCAATAGCCATCAATATGCCTTTGGCGGTAAGAGCCAATGGGTTTACTTCAACCAGTGATGCGTCATTCTCCATGAAAATATTGTAGAGTGTTTGCAGAATAGCGGCCATTCTGCCGGCTTGTTCCATGTGAGGGAAGAGCGAGAATGCGAAACGGCGTGCCAGATAATCCGGCAAACCGATGAATGGGTCAATAGCATAGCGAATGATTTTTTCCGGTGATTGCCGGGCCACTTCTTCGATATCCATACCACCGGACGCACTCATCATAAGGATGACCGAGCGTGTGTTTCTGTCAATGGTAAAGCTGACATAGTACTCTGCGGCAATATCAACCGCCTCGCTGACCAGTATCTGATTGACAGGAAGCCCTTTAATACTCATACCCAGAATGTTTCTAGCTTCCTGATAGGTATCTTCTGTATTATCTACCAGTTTAACACCTCCGGCTTTTCCCCGTCCGCCGGTCAGCACTTGTGCTTTAATAACCACTTTGTCCGAGCCCATTCTCCTGTATGCGGCAACTGCACCGGCAGCCGTTCGACATAGGGTATGCCTTTCAACAGGGATCCCATACTTGGAGAAAATTTCTTTTGCTTGATATTCATGTATTTTCATGGTCCGCGAATTTGAATAAATGATTCCTATAATGAAAACAAATGATAGATTCGGAATGTTTGCTCGTAGAGAATACTAATGGTGTGTTTTACAGCATATTAATTGTCTCATGTTTGACTAATAAGCATAAAAAAAGCGTATCGGCAAACTAGTCGACACGCTCTATAGTTGAGAAAAGGTAAAGTATATCTACGAATGCTTATGCAATGCCGTGAGCGCTTACTGTACCATCTATTTTCTTGATCAATCCCTGCAATACTGCACCCGGTCCGCATTCTGTAAAATCAGTAGCACCATCGGCAACCATATTCTTAACAGACTGAGTCCAACGTACGGAAGCAGTCAGCTGGGCAACCAGATTCTTTTTGATTTCTGCGGGATCAGTATGAGGAAGTGCATCCACATTCTGATATACCGGACATTTGGGAGTATGGATTTCTGTTGCGTTGATAGCAGCTTCCAGCTCAACTTTAGCCGGGTCCATCAACGGAGAGTGGAAAGCACCACCTACTTTTAATGGGAGAGCACGTTTTGCACCGGCAGCTTTCATCAGTTCGCAGGCTTTTTCGATGCCTGGTACAGAACCGGAGATTACGATTTGTCCCGGGCAGTTATAGTTGGCAGGTACGCAAACTTCACCTTCTGCATTAACAGATGCACAGATTTCTTCTACCTTTTCATCCGGCAATGCAATGATAGCGGCCATCGTAGAAGGAGTTGCTTCGCAAGCTTTTTGCATAGCCATTGCACGAGCATAAACCAGTTTCAATCCGTCTTCAAAGCTCAGGGCACCGGCAGCCACCAATGCAGAGAACTCACCAAGTGAGTGTCCGGCTGTCATTTCCGGTTTGAAATCATCGCCCATACAAAGAGCAGAGATAACAGAGTGAAGGAATACGGCAGGTTGAGTAACCTTTGTCTGACGAAGATCTTCGTCTGTACCATTGAACATGATATCTGTAATGCGATATCCGAGGATATCATTTGCTTTTTCAAACAATTCTTTTGCTAAAGCTGAGTTTTCATACAGGTCTTTACCCATTCCTACGAACTGAGCACCTTGACCGGGAAATACAAATGCTTTCATATCTTTATTATTTAATTGATTTTTAAATGCGGGTGCAAAGTTACAGATTTTTATGATACGACCGCACAAAATGTACACATTTGTGCAATGGAGTCGGGAAAATGCCACAGAGGTCCGTTGCCATGGCCTATATTCAAGTCCTTGCCTGCAATGATGGCATGAGTAATGTATTCTTTAGCGTGACAGATGGAGTCTTTCATCGAGTATCCCTTTGCCAGATAGCTTGCAATAGCGGAGGAGAGGGTACACCCGGTCCCATGCAGGTTTTTACTTTCTATCTTTTTCTCTTCATATATATAATAGGTGTGATCCGGAGAATATAAGAGGTCGCACATTTGATCGCCTTCCAGATGTCCGCCTTTGATCAGGATATGGGTCTGATAACTGTCGGAGAGTTGTTTGGCAGCTTCCAGCATATCCTGTGTATTTTGGATGCTCTTGCCTGTCAGCACCTTTGCTTCATCGATATTGGGGGTGACTAATGTGACAAGCGGCAAAAGTTTTTTCTTAATCTCTTCGATGGCTTCATCTGTCATCAGCTTCCGGCCGCTGGTAGATACCATCACCGGGTCGTAAATGATGTGCTCTGGTGAATATTTCCGTATACAGTCGGCGATGACATGAACGATCTGAATATCGTTAACCATACCTATTTTTACAGCGACAGGTTGCAAGTCCTCCATGACCGCTTCGATTTGTCCGCAAACAATTTCGGGTGGTATTGCATGGACGGCGCGTACCCCTAGAGTGTTTTGCACAGTGACAGCGGTGATAGCAGATGCCGCATAGCCTCCTAATGCCGAGATTGTTTTGATATCTGCCTGAATGCCCGCTCCTCCCGAACAATCGGAACCGGCAATGGATAAAATGACGGGATGACGTTCCATTTTAGATTTTTTAATATTTATCCGGCAAAGATAGAATAAAAATGGCAAGATACAAAATGGGATATCGTTTGAAATACAATAAGTCCGTTGCCGGAGAAGACAAAGAGTGAATATGAAAAGTGCTGATAATAAAGAGTCATTCCGCTTTTTGTACTTTATACAATTACTCGTTGCCGGAACGGGTAAAATACATATTGTAATTCAGAAGATAACACTAAGTATTCATATTGTAGATTGTATGATATGTATATATATGAAAAACAATGTTTTATAGCATGTTGTTTGTTCTTGTTTGAATCATAAAGCGCCTCTATATTTGCACCGTATTAAAGAAAAGGATATGCAAAGTATACAGAAAAAAGCACCCTTGGCAAACAATCACATATCAGTAGACTGTGTAGTGATTGGTTTTGACGGAGAACAACTCAAAGTGTTACTTGTAAAACGTGCGGGCGAAGATAATGGTGAAGTGTATCACGATATGAAACTTCCCGGTAGCCTTATCTATATGGATGAAGATTTGGATGAAGCAGCACAACGTGTACTGTATGAATTGACGGGGCTCAGAAATGTAAACCTGATGCAATTCAAGGCATTCGGCTCTAAAAACAGAACCAGTAATCCAAAGGATGTACGTTGGCTGGAACGGGCTATGCAGTCAAAAGTTGAACGTATCGTGACAATTGCTTATCTGTCGATGGTGAAAATAGATCGGGCACTGGACAAGAATCTGGATGATCATCAGGCCTGTTGGATTACCTTGAAAGATGTGATGACGTTGGCTTTCGACCATAATCTGATTATTAAAGAGGCAATGACCTATATCCGTCAGTTTGTGGAGTTCAATCCTTCCATGCTGTTTGAGTTGCTTCCACGTAAATTTACCGCTGCTCAGTTGAGGACTCTTTTTGAGTTGGTATATGACAAGCCTGTGGATGTACGCAATTTCCATAAGAAAATAGCGATGATGGAATATGTAGTTCCTTTGGAAGAAAAACAGCAGGGGGTAGCTCATCGTGCAGCACGTTATTATAAATTTGATAAGAAGATATATAATAAGGTGAGACGGTAGTAGGTAATAAGTAATAAGTGAACAGGCTGTCTGTTCAAATATATAATTCAAAATTTTAAAAATCATCATGTTTCTATTAGGTTATGATATAGGTAGCTCGTCCGTTAAAGCAAGTCTGGTCAATGCTGAAACAGGTAAATGTGTATCGTCAGCGTTTTTTCCGAAAACAGAAGCGAAAATTATCGCAGTTAATCCCGGATGGGCAGAACAAGATCCTGAGAGTTGGTGGGAAAATCTGAAGTTGTCCACGCAAGTTATTATGGCGGAGTCAGGAGTGAGTGCTGCTGAGATTAAAGCTATCGGTATTTCCTATCAAATGCACGGACTGGTATGTGTAGATAAGAATCAGCAAGTATTACGTCCTGCTATTATCTGGTGTGATTCTCGTGCGGTACCTTTTGGGCAGCAAGCATTTGAAACAATCGGAGAGGAGAGATGCCTTTCTCATTTGCTGAACTCGCCCGGTAACTTTACAGCGTCTAAACTGGCTTGGATCAAACAAAATGAACCGGCTGCCTATGAGCAGATATATAAGATCATGCTTCCAGGGGATTATATTGCCATGAAGTTAAGCGGAGATATCTGCACAACTGTTTCCGGTCTTTCGGAAGGAATGTTCTGGGACTTCAAAAATAATCGTATAGCCGATTTCCTGATGGATTACTATGGCTTCGACTCTTCACTTATTGCGGATATCAAACCGACTTTTGCAGAACAAGGGCATGTGAATGCAGTTGCTGCGAAAGAACTGGGATTGAAGGAAGGAACACCGATTACTTACCGTGCCGGTGACCAGCCAAACAATGCGCTTTCTTTGAATGTGTTTAATCCGGGGGAGATCGCTTCTACGGCAGGAACATCGGGAGTTGTCTATGGTGTGAATGGTGAAGTGAATTATGATCCTCAATCCCGTGTCAACACCTTTGCGCACGTGAATCATACGGTGGAACAGACGCGTCTGGGAGTGTTACTTTGCATCAACGGAACAGGGATTCTCAATTCATGGGTAAAAAGAAATATAGCTCCCGAAGGTATCTCGTACAATGAAATGAATGTGTTGGCTTCCAAGGCGCCGATCGGGAGCGCAGGTATCAGCATCCTGCCTTTTGGTAATGGTGCGGAACGTATGCTGAATAATAAGGAGATAGGTTGCAGCATTCGGGGGATAGACTTCAATGCACATGGCAAACATCATATTATTCGTGCTGCACAGGAAGGAATTGTATTTTCTTTTAAATACGGTATCGACATCATGGAACAAATGGGAATTCCGGTCAAAAAGATTCATGCCGGACATGCAAATATGTTCCTTAGCTCCATCTTCCGTGATACATTGGCAGGAGTGACCGGAGCTACTATCGAACTTTATGATACGGACGGTTCTGTAGGAGCAGCGAAGGGCGCGGGTATCGGTGCAGGCATTTATAAAGATCATAATGAGGCATTTGCAACTCTTGATAAACTGGATGTTATCGAACCGAATATAGCTAAACGTCAGGAATATGCCGACGCATACGCCAGATGGAAATATAATATAAATAACGATATAATAACTTTTTAAATAACAAGAATTATGGCAACAAAAGAATTTTTTCCGGGAATTGAAAAGATTAAATTTGAAGGTAAAGATAGTAAGAACCCGATGGCATTCCGTTATTACGATGCAGAGAAGGTGATTAATGGTAAAAAGATGAAGGATTGGCTGAGATTCGCTATGGCATGGTGGCACACATTGTGCGCTGAAGGTGGTGATCAGTTCGGTGGCGGAACAAAGCAATTTCCATGGAATGGTAATGCAGATGCTATACAGGCAGCAAAAGATAAGATGGATGCAGGATTTGAATTCATGCAGAAGATGGGTATCGAATACTATTGCTTCCATGATGTAGACTTGGTTTCGGAAGGTACCAGCGTAGAAGAGTACGAAGCTAACCTGAAAGAAATCGTAGCTTATGCAAAACAGAAACAGGCAGAAACCGGTATCAAACTACTGTGGGGTACTGCTAATGTATTCGGTCATGCCCGTTATATGAATGGTGCAGCTACCAATCCTGACTTCGATGTAGTAGCTCGTGCTGCTGTTCAGATTAAGAATGCGATTGATGCAACGATTGAGCTTGGCGGAGAGAATTATGTATTCTGGGGTGGTCGTGAAGGCTATATGTCTCTTCTGAACACAGATCAGAAACGTGAAAAAGAACACCTTGCACAGATGTTGACGATTGCTCGTGACTATGCCCGTGCCCGTGGTTTCAAAGGTACTTTCCTGATCGAACCGAAACCGATGGAACCGACTAAACATCAATATGACGTAGATACGGAAACTGTAATCGGCTTCCTCAAAGCTCATGGTCTGGATAAGGATTTCAAAGTAAATATCGAAGTGAATCACGCAACTTTGGCGGGTCACACTTTCGAACACGAATTGGCTGTTGCTGTGGACAATGGTATGTTGGGCTCAATTGACGCCAATCGTGGTGACTATCAGAATGGCTGGGATACAGACCAATTCCCGATCGACAATTATGAACTGACTCAGGCTATGATGCAGATTATCCGTAATGGTGGTCTCGGTACCGGTGGTACGAACTTTGATGCTAAAACCCGTCGTAATTCTACTGATCTGGAAGATATCTTTATCGCTCACATTGCAGGTATGGACGCTATGGCCCGTGCACTCGAAAGTGCAGCGGCTCTGCTTAACGAATCTCCCTATAAGAAGATGCTGGCTGACCGTTATGCTTCATTCGATGGCGGCAAAGGTAAAGAATTTGAAGACGGCAAGCTGACTCTAGAGGATGTGGTTGCTTATGCAAAAACAAAAGGCGAACCGAAACAGACTAGCGGCAAGCAAGAACTTTATGAGGCAATTCTGAATATGTATTGCTAATTAATATTTAAAACAGGCGGTAAAGCAGCGGTAGTGCTGCTGCTTTATCGCCTGACTTTTTCTAATCCAACTACTACACTACTTTATCCACTTTTTAAAACTATGAATAATACAACGAACGAAGGAAGTAAACTCTACTTGTATTCGATTACTTCTGTTGCTATTTTGGGCGGTTTGCTCTTCGGTTATGATACGGCGGTTATATCCGGCGCGGAAAAAGGGCTCGAAGCCTTCTTTCTGTCCGCTTCCGATTTTCAGTATAATAAAGTAATGCATGGCATTACTTCTTCCAGTGCATTAATTGGCTGTGTACTTGGCGGTGCTCTGTCCGGTATCTTTGCTTCGCGTTTGGGACGTCGTAACTCATTGCGGCTTGCTGCTGTGTTATTTTTCCTCTCGGCACTCGGCTCTTATTATCCGGAAGTTCTTTTCTTCGAATACGGAAAACCGAATATGGATTTGTTGATAGCATTCAATCTGTATCGTGTTCTGGGAGGTATCGGAGTAGGACTGGCTTCAGCGGTATGTCCGATGTATATTGCTGAAATTGCTCCTTCCAATATTCGTGGAACCCTTGTTTCGTGCAACCAGTTTGCCATTATCTTTGGTATGTTGGTTGTGTACTTTGTGAATTATCTGATTATGGGTGACCATCAGAATCCGATTATTCTGAAAGATGCTGCTGGTGTACTGTCAGTAAGTGCTGAGTCCGATATGTGGACAGTTCAGGAAGGGTGGCGTTATATGTTTGGTTCGGAAGCTTTTCCGGCTGCTTTGTTTGGTATGCTTTTGTTCTTTGTACCTAAGACTCCCCGTTATCTGGTTCTTGTACAGCAGGAAGAAAAGGCTTACTCTATTTTAGAGAAAATCAATGGTAAGAATAAAGCTAAGGAAATTCTTAATGATATTAAGGCTACTGCACAGGAAAAAACAGAAAAACTCTTTACTTATGGAGTAACAGTGATTGTGATCGGTATTCTACTGTCCGTATTCCAGCAGGCGATCGGTATTAATGCAGTACTTTACTATGCTCCGCGTATTTTCGAAAATGCAGGTGCCGAAGGTGGTGGTATGATGCAGACAGTGATTATGGGTATTGTAAACATTATCTTTACGCTGGTTGCTATCTTTACGGTAGACCGCTTTGGTCGTAAACCATTGCTGATTATCGGATCTATTGGTATGGCTGTAGGAGCATTTGCAGTGGCAATGTGTGATAGCATGGCAATCAAAGGTGTCCTTCCGGTACTTTCCATCATCGTATACGCTGCTTTCTTCATGATGTCATGGGGACCGATTTGCTGGGTATTGATTTCAGAAATTTTCCCGAATACTATTCGTGGTAAAGCAGTTGCTATTGCAGTGGCTTTCCAATGGATATTCAACTACATCGTATCTTCTACTTTCCCGGCATTGTATGACTTCAGTCCGATGTTTGCGTATAGCTTATACGGAATAATCTGTGTCGCTGCCGCTATCTTTGTCTGGCGTTGGGTACCCGAGACTAAAGGGAAGACGCTGGAGGACATGAGTAAGCTCTGGAAGAAAAATAAATAAATTAGGTTAGTGTTTTTTATCATGTCATCAGGATTTTAGTGTGATGACAGGATTCTATCAAGATTATGACATCATACCAATGGTATGGTGTCATAATCATTAATATACATATCTTTCAATAAATCAGTAGCTTATTTTACATGATTGATGTAATAACCAATAGTTTTGCATTTTTGAGTAAACGCATTGTCTAATGATGCGTTTATCTTTGCATTGTAGAAATAGAAAAGATACATTAATTATTGCATATTTCCGTTTAAATTTAAAGATGTGGATTATGATAACAGAGCAGCATAAAGATGCCGTTTATTTTTCAAACCTTTTTGCACGGCATTATCCTGAAATTTATGAAGAACTATCTGATATTCTTTCTCATCATCATGTAGCACATGATACGTTGATGCACACTAAAGATTATTGGTGCCGAGACTATATGCCAATACAATGGGGGTATAAAACTTATATTCAATTCCGCTATGAACCTGATTATTTAGCTGACAAGCCACAATATAAAACTAATATTGAGCCTGTATTAAAAGCTATAGAAAGAAAGATGAATATTACACAATCTCCACTTGTAATTGATGGAGGAAACGTGGTTGTGTGTGAAGTGAATTCTGAAGAACCATATATGAAAGATTGGAAACCAATTATTGTTATGACAGAAAAGGCATTTCAGGAAAATTCTCAGATTGCCCGGGAAGAAGTGATCGCAATATTAAAGGAAAATTTTTATGGGGCGGAGATTGTATTTCTACCGTGGGATAAATCAGATGTCTGTGGTCATACAGATGGAATTATTCATAATGTTGGCAATGGTAAAGTTTTAGTTAATCTGAATGTCTATCCCCTGAAAATTGCACGAGAGATGAGCCGTAGATTGAGTAAAGTTTTTGTGGTTATAGATTTAAAACTTAGTGAGTATCATCATAATAGTTGGGCATATATAAATATGCTTCAGACACATGATGTAATCATTGTTCCCGGACTTGGACTACCGACAGATAGAGAAGCTTTAGAACAGATAAAAGAATTGTATTCTTCCTATGAAGATCGAATCTATCAAGTAAATATAGCTTCGATTATAGAGAGATGGGGAGGCGCACTGAATTGTTTGTCTTGGACTTTGAGTGAATATATATCAGGTTGACAGTGGTTGCTTGAACTTGATGAATAACTCATGGTATGGAGAATTAAAAGTTTGTTGTCTTTTGTGATAACCGTAAAATAACGATTTCAAATCTAAATCAAAAAGTAGAAAATATGGAACTAATTATTGGGTTTGTGATATTATTTTGGATTGGAGTTAAACTTAATCGATGGATAAATGGTAGTAGTAAAATTGCGAATAATCAGAGGAAGATTATTGAAGAATTAAGAAAACAAAATCAAGCAAAGAAATGACATCAGTTATTCCTCCTCCTGATTTTAATATTTATATAGAAGAATCTTTTCTTGTTAAAGCTTTGGAGAAAAGAGAAAGTAAAATTCATTCTTTATTATATTGGTGTAACTTCATTTATATAAACTTATCATCAGAACATTGGACTATCACTGCAAAATAATTTATAAATTCAAAATCTAAAAATTGTATGATATCAGCATTACCGATTTCTAGACCTATACTTTATATTGATATGGATAATGTTTTGGTTGATTTTCAATCAGGTATAAACAGATTGAGTAAATACGAAAAAAGGGAATATGAAGGACGATATGATGAAGTACCCAATATTTTTGCAAAAATGTGCCCGTATGAAGGAGCAATTAATGCTTACCATTATTTAGTACGTTTTTATGATGTGTACATTCTTTCCACGGCACCATGGAATAATCCTTCTGCCTGGTCAGATAAACTTGTATGGGTAAAAAAATGGTTAGGTACCTATGGATATAAACGGTTGATTCTTAGTCATCATAAAGAATTAAACAAAGGAGACTTCTTGATAGATGACCGTTTTACAAATGGTGCGGAGAATTTTTGTGGTGAATTGATCTTATTTGGTTCGGAACAGTATCCGGATTGGGATTCTGTCGTTGACTATTTGATATCATCCAAGTGTGAAATAAAAAAAGTCGATATGTTCGAGCCAAAGCTATACTAAAAAGATTATCTTTACCAAAAGAAACATTAACATTATAATAATCATGGATATTTTAAAAAATGAAATTGCAATTCTAAGGCAATGTAGTGGCTTCAAGGAAATAGAGAAACAGCTTCAAACGATTAATAAATTGATAGTTACAAATTATATGTTTGAGTTGAGTAATGGGGTACGGATTTATCCAATTGAAGTGGAAGCTTATTTTAAACACTCAAAGTTCAATGATGAGTTTGTGCATGGAAATGAACTACAAAGAGATAATTATGGAAGATTTTATGTCCATCGTACAGGTTTAACGAAGGATTCAAAATTTAAAGGTGGGACAAGAGGAGGCATTGATATTTGCCTGTCTGATAGTGTTGACTTATATTATGGTATCCTAATAAGAAGTGCAAAGTTTGATGATGGTACAATTAAATTTGGACCGAATAATGTTTTAAAATTCATTCTTGAGGATAAGAGAGTAGATTATAGTACTTTGGAAGGAGAATTTGTTTTAAAAGAAGCTGTTGAAGATTGTCGTGATGGAGAAAATAAATTAATAATCTTACATTCGACACGTGTTGGTCTAGGTAGAAAGCAAGGTGATGATTTCAAAGATTTGCAATTACGAACAATAGTAGGATTACTGCTTTCGTCTTATGCATATAAAGAAAAGGAAAAAGTATTCAGGAACTATGTTGTTAATGAAAACCTATCAAAAGAAGAAGCTGCAAAGATTTCTATTGATATTCTAGGATACTGTTCTAAGTCTTTGATAAAAAATATATATGAGGCATTATAGCCATTAATTTTATTGTAAGGGTGATGTCTATTTATCACCCTTATACGAATTATTGAATGATTGGAATCCAAACTTCAGTAAGAAGTTCCTTTGCATCTGTATCGGTAGGGGAATTCAAGTAATGTTCTAAAATTGGAGTTTCTCCTAAGCAATAAGATTGTGGTAATTGTTTCAATATTGTCTCATAAAAAGCATCTAGCAATACATAATCTCCTTGATGGGTATAAACTGCATATGTGCTTTGGGGTAACTCCATATACTTTATTGGGCTGGTAAGGGAAGGGTTGAATCCTGCTTCTTTTTGGATAGTCATGCAAGCATAAAAACGGCATTTTTCTGATGAGGTAATATCTGTATCGTCATAAGCTATTCCCCAATAATCTTCTTTATCTGGTAATAAAAAGTTTTCTTTTGCATATTCATATAAGTAATCCCAAGTATATGTTTCAAAATTAACAGTACTATAGGTTTCATAATTACCGATGTAAGATAAAAATAAAACAGGTATTGTTTCGGATTCTACTATATGACAAGGAGAAATAGGTGAAGGATAAACATATGTTGTTTCCAATAATTTCTTTTGTAATTCTCGAGGCGTAAGATTATATTTTTTCTGAAGAGTGTTATTTAAAGCTGATTGATTGGCGAATCCAATATATTCATATATTTCAGTCATACTCATATTATTGTCTTTGAGTAACAGTTGAGCGTATTCCATACGTGTGCGGATGATATATTGATGCAATGTTTCGCTTGTATAAGCTTTAAACATCAACTGAAGGTTACGTACGGACATACATGCTATTTTAGCTAATTCGGGTATGGATAACAAGTGATTAAACTCATCTGCCGTTTTACCTGTCCAATTCTTTTGTATCATGAGATCTAGATAGTGAAGAATTATTTCAATTTGACCTTTGTAGGAGAATTTGCTGGAATTCATATTTTTTACATATTTGATGTGTATCTTTTTATCTTTAGATCTAAACCTGTTAAATCAATAAATAGGCTTATTGTGAAACTAGTTTGTAGTCTTGATGTCTACAAAGATAACACTTATTTAGTGAATGTCATAATCATTTTTATGAGTATTTAATTGTAAATCAAGACCTAATTTTGCATTATCTGTTTTTGGATACTCCGAACCATCCCGGCACAGGAAAATAAAAAGGAGAACGGATATAGCCCGGGTGAGTCAGCTTTCCTTCATTCACTCGCTTTTGTAATCTGCGGAGTGCAGTGGCTTTTCGAAGTCCACATAATGAACAAAGCTGCTGTGTGGTAATACAAGGGTTATCTTTGAAAAATTCAGCTAATCTCCCGTCTATTTCTATATCGCTCAATTCCTGTGACCTGCGGGTCTCACTGACCTTTTCAAAAGTCGTAGCCTTTAATTCGCGAAGTAAATCTTTTTCCGGAGTAAAAACGATTCCACTGCAATGGATGTTTTCGGCACGGATTTCTTTGGGAGAACGGACTTCGGGTGATTCCGCTTTGATACGGAATGAACCGACTCCCGGAATGTGAATACTATTCCCGTTGGATAATTCTTGTTTGAAAACATTGGCAAACTCTATAAAAGACCCTATTACGTCACTTTGTCGTAAACTACTTCTGGATTCAATCGTCTCGGCTATATCTTCCAGTGTGATGGTGTCCCGTACAACCAGTCGGGCATGATATCTGGTTTTATTGGAATCTTTGGGTTGAGGAGTCAGGAAGAAATCATAAAGTGCATTCATTGCTTTAGTTGTTTTGTGCGTATCAATTAGCAGACTTACGCAGTCATTTTATTTATTTTGTGCCTTTCTATTGATTGGCTCACATTATGTGCAACAGCTAACTCACATATTGTGTAATAACTGTCGCTCATTATGTGCGATAGCTATCGCACGACTGGTGCTACACCTAATATGATGCGTCAAAATTACTAATAATTCTAATCAAAAACAACACTTCAAAGGCTTATTTCTGTTAGATCATTTTTCAAAAAAGAATGAGTCAGCTTATTTGCAAATTCGGTATTCGTTAGTCTATTTTTGTGTCTCAAACCTCATGATAATTAAAAAAAAAACAGCAAGTATGAAAACAATAATTAGAGAAATGGTAGAGACAATAAAACAATTGTTTGCGCAGAAACAGCAAATGCAGGAGTCGGTAGTTGCCAATTACGAGGTATCCGAAATCGTGGAACATAAGACACTGAAGAAGAAGGAGGAGTCTGAGAAGACAGGTGAAAAAACGGGTAAATCTAATAAATGGAGTCAATCGTTGACTTTGCAATTAAAAGAGTATTTGAATGACAATTTTGATTTCCGTTATAACAATTTGACAGGAGCTACGGAATATAGGGAGAAGAGTGGAAAGAACTGTTTCCGACCTATTGATGAACGCGAAATGAATGGAATGATTGTGGATGCCCGCCTGGAAGGAATACCTTGCTGGAGAGGGGATGTGCCTACCATGATTCTTTCAAATAAAGTGGAGTCTTATAATCCTTTCCATCTTTATGTAAAGGAATTGCCGGGCTGGGATGGAGTAGATCGTGTGACCCCTTTATTGCTACGTGTTTCAGATAATGAGATATGGCTAAGAGGAGGACGTTGCTGGTTACGGGCAATGCTTTCACAGTGGAGTGGGGAAGAGCGTCTGCACGCCAATGTACTTACTCCCGTATTGATAAGCGGGAAGCAGGGATTGAGTAAAAGTACTTTTTGCCGATTGCTGATGCCCGACTCATTGCGGCATTATTTTATTGATAATCTGAATCTGACAGCAGGCAGTTCGCCGGAGAAGAAGCTCGTGAAAAACGGATTGATTAATTTAGACGAATTCGATAAGATTAAGGAGAGTCAACAGGCTACATTAAAGAATCTTCTTCAAATGGTGAATGTTCCCGTTTTTCGTGGCAAGCGACTGGGATGGGTGAATGAGTCCCGTCTTGCTTCTTTTATAGCCACAACAAATGTCTATCAGGTATTGATTGACTCCACAGGAAGCCGCCGCTTTCTGTGTGTGGAGGTGTTAAAACCTATTTCGGAAGAACCTTTGAAGCATAAGCAAATATATGCGCAGCTGAAAGAAGAACTGAAATCCGGCGCACCGGATTATTTAAACAAGGAAGAAGAAAAGGCTTTGCAGAAACATAACAAGGCATATTATCGCCAATCCTTACTAGAAGATGTGTTTCATTGTTGTTTCCGCCATCCTTTGGAAGCGGAAAAAGGTATCTGGCTGACAACGGCTGAAATATTTCAAGTGATGCGTAAATTCAACTCTGCAGCTTTGAAAGAAGTCTCTGCACGTCAATTGGGTCTGAAACTTTCAGCCATGGGATATATGGCAAAGCATACGTCTTTCGGAAATCGGTATTATGTGTTTAATCTTTCGGCCGAGAAAAAAGAAGTGTCATTATAATACGTTATTATACAGATGATTATTGTAAAAAAGTGATTTGCTGATATATACTTTTCAAACTTATTCACTGAAAAAATACGATGCATACAGGAAATCAAGACATCGAATAGGAGAGTTTGAATTAAGAATGATAAATATTCATTGGTTTAAAAACACTATTAAAGTATAAGCTGTACCTTTGCACTGTCTTTTTATAAAACATGTATTGTTATGGAACAACATCCAATTAAAATTAATAAAGTACAGATACGTAATCTTCAAATTGAAGACTATGCACAGTTATCCCAATCGTTTACCCGTGTTTATTCTGATGGTAGCGATGTATTTTGGACTCATGCCCAGATAAAGAAATTAATAAGTATTTTTCCGGAGGGGCAGATTGTTACAGTTGTTGACGACAAGATCGTAGGTTGTGCTCTTTCTATTATCGTTGACTATGACAAGGTAAAGAACGACCATACGTATGCACAAGTTACGGGTAAGGAAACATTCAATACTCATAATCCGGAAGGAAACATCCTGTACGGTATTGAGGTGTTTATTCATCCGGGATACCGTGGTTTACGTTTGGCTCGTCGTATGTATGAATATCGCAAGGAGCTCTGCGAAACATTGAATTTGAAAGCTATCATGTTCGGTGGTCGTATTCCGAATTATCATAAATATGCCGACAAGATGCGCCCGAAAGAATATATCGCACGGGTACGCCAGCGTGAAATTTATGATCCGGTTCTTACCTTCCAATTATCGAATGATTTCCATGTTCGTAAGGTAATGACCAATTATTTGCCGAATGATGAGGAATCCAAGCATTATGCCTGTTTGTTGCAGTGGGATAATATTTATTATCAGCCGCCTACACAGGAATATATCAACCCAAAGACGACTGTCCGTGTGGGACTGGTACAGTGGCAGATGCGTAGTTACAAGACATTGGACGACCTCTTCGAACAAGTGGAGTTTTTTGTAGATGCTGTATCAGATTATAAAAGTGATTTTGTTCTTTTTCCGGAATATTTCAACGCTCCTTTGATGTCGAAGTTTAATGATAAAGGAGAATCACAGGCTATTCGTGGATTGGCAAAGTATACCGATGAGATCAGAGACCGTTTTATAAATCTGGCAATCAGTTATAATATCAATATTATCACAGGAAGTATGCCGTATGTAAAGGAAGATGGTTTACTGTATAATGTAGGCTTCCTTTGCAGACGTGACGGAACTTATGAGATGTATGAAAAAATGCACGTTACTCCGGATGAAATCAAGAGTTGGGGATTGAGTGGTGGCAAACTGTTGCAAACTTTCGATACAGATTGTGCGAAGGTCGGAGTGCTGATTTGTTATGATGTGGAATTTCCGGAACTTTCCCGTTTGATGGCGGATCAGGGAATGCAAATCTTATTTGTACCTTTCCTGACTGATACACAGAATGCTTACTCCCGTGTTCGTGTCTGTGCCCAGGCACGTGCGATTGAAAATGAATGCTTTGTAGTCATAGCAGGCTGTGTAGGAAATCTTCCCCGTGTTCATAATATGGATATTCAATATGCACAGTCGGGAGTATTCACTCCATGTGATTTTGCTTTTCCGACTGATGGAAAACGGGCGGAAGCCACTCCGAATACGGAAATGATTCTGGTTTCGGATGTCGATCTGGATTTATTGAATGCACTCCATACTTACGGTAGTGTGCGCAATCTGAAGGATCGTAGAAATGATGTATATGAAGTGCGGCTGAAGAAGTAAAAGGAGACTGTTTGGTTGGTTTCAAACCAAGACCCCGTTGGTTTAAAACCAACGAGGCTTTCCTTTTAAACCAAGAGGGCTTTGGTTTAAAACCAATAAAAGGAATGTTTTTTAACCCTTTCCGGAAGTACCGCTTTCGAGGATGCTGACGATAGAAAACAGTGTGAAGCAAATAGCTCCCAATCCTACTAAAACCCGTGCCGGAATAAAATAATCAGTGTTTACGGTAGCAAGCTCGAATACAAAGGCAGCCAGAAATAGACATGTTAATGCTGTCAGTACCGGAATCATAGGGATTCGGTTAGCCAGCTTGAACTCCCGTCTCCATATCTTAGCGAGCAGAATCACCTTGCTGGAAATGCTGTAACATACCAGGCCAAGGCCAAGCATGATGTATCCGGTAGTGCCGTTTGCACTTCCAGAGTCGGCAAGGATGACGAATATGCCCCATACAAAGGAGATTGATCCCATGAGTAAAACCAGTTTCGGCCATTTGTTACGTTCTCTTTCCGAATAGTCGTTCCGGACCTGACGGGCTATGGTTGCTACTAATGCAATCAGACTGGTACAAATACATGCGAGCCCTACCATCACATGCCCTGCTACAAAATAAGCAGGATGGGAATGACTGTTGCTTAACAGGACGAACGCCCATATCCATGCGATACAGGAAATAACGATTGCGAGAAAGATCATTGCCCGTCTTTGGGCAATAGAGAACGCTCCTTCCGGCACTTCATTTCCGGTAGCTTTGGCATTGGCCGGAATCAAAGAAAATCGGGTGGAAGAGGTAGCGGCGGTGGCTACACAGGCTGTGATAAATCCTACACCGGTTATGACATGCCCTGCGACGAGGGCTGAAGTAGTGGTAGCACTATTGAAAATGCATATACCTCCGATAATTGTTATGATAGCTGCCAGATAGCCCACAACAGGTAAAACGTATTTTGTCGCTTCATTATAGGTATGTATGATTTGCCGTATTATTGTGGCTGCCGTACAGAACAGCGCAATGCATATCATACCTAGTGAAAATACAACAGGACCTGCCACCAGACGGTTTCCCGCATCACCATAACCGTAAATGAATGCTCCGTATCCGAAGCAAAAGACCGCCATCGCCAAAGGGATTGCTCTGAATAAAATACTAATACCGTAATTCATAACTTAAGTGCTTTTTATTTTCCCACTAAAACAAGGAGATATCGGTTTTGTTTAATGCAACATCCATTTATAAACGATAACTTCACATGATTCCAATTAAAAGTCCTTGCTTTTTGCTCAACTAAACAAATGTTTTTGTAAATTTGCACCCTTAAAAATGGGGATACCCCTCAAATTGTAAATTGTAAATAGTAAAATCGTAGATATAGCTATGGGTAAGAGATTTACTGAATATTCGCAGTTTGACCTTTCACAGGTGAACAAAGATGTGTTGAAGAAGTGGGACGAAAACCAGGTTTTCGCCAAGAGTATGACAGAACGTGATGGCTGCCCTTCGTTTGTGTTTTTCGAAGGACCTCCCTCGGCTAATGGTATGCCGGGTATTCACCATGTAATGGCTCGTACCATTAAGGACATTTTCTGTCGTTACAAAACAATGAAAGGTTACCAGGTAAAGCGTAAAGCCGGATGGGATACCCACGGACTGCCTGTGGAACTAAGTGTAGAAAAAGCATTAGGTATCACAAAAGAGGATATTGGTAAGAAAATCTCTGTAGCAGATTATAACGCTGCTTGCCGTAAGGACGTTATGAAATATACCAAGGAATGGGAAGATCTGACTCATCAGATGGGATATTGGGTGGATATGAAGCATCCTTATATCACGTATGACAATCGTTATATCGAAACATTGTGGTGGCTGCTGAAGCAACTACATAAGAAAGGTTTGCTGTATAAAGGATACACAATCCAACCATATTCTCCGGCTGCCGGAACAGGACTGAGTTCTCATGAGCTGAACCAACCGGGCTGTTATCGTGACGTAAAGGATACGACAGCTGTTGCCCAGTTTAAGATGAAGAATCCGAAACCGGAAATGTCAGAGTGGGGAACTCCTTACTTTATTGCTTGGACAACAACTCCCTGGACATTGCCTTCAAACACAGCGCTTTGTGTAGGACCAAAGATTGATTATGTTGCAGTTCAGACATATAATGCTTATACAGGAGAACCTATTACAGTTGTTCTGGCCAAAGCTTTATTAAATACACATTTCAATCCGAAAGCTGCTGATCTGAAACTGGAAGATTATAAGGCAGGAGATAAGCTCGTACCATTCAAAGTAATTGCCGAATACAAAGGTGCTGACCTTATTGGTATGGAATATGAGCAACTGATTCCCTGGGTGAAACCGGTTGAAGTATCGGAAGACGGTAGCTGGAAAGTAAGTGATAAAGGCTTCCGTGTTATCCCGGGTGATTATGTAACGACAGAAGACGGTACAGGTATCGTTCACATTGCACCGACGTTTGGTGCGGATGATGCGAACGTGGCTCGTGCGGCAGGTATACCATCACTTTTCATGATTAGCAAGAAGGGCGAAACCCGTCCGATGGTAGACCTTACCGGTAAGTTCTATGTACTGGACGAACTGGATGAGAACTTCGTGAAAGAATGTGTGGATGTAAATAAATACAAAGAATATCAGGGTGCATGGGTAAAGAATGCCTATGATCCGCAGTTTATGGTAGACGGCAAATATGATGAGAAAGCAGCACAGGCTGCCGAATCTTTGGACGTCGCTCTTTGTATGATGATGAAAGCAAACAATCAGGCTTTCAAAATCGAAAAGCATGTACACAACTACCCTCATTGCTGGCGTACAGACAAGCCGGTACTTTATTATCCGTTGGATAGCTGGTTTATCCGATCTACAGCCTGCAAGGAACGTATGATGGAGCTGAACAAGACGATCAACTGGAAACCGGAGTCTACCGGAACGGGTCGTTTCGGCAAATGGCTGGAAAATCTGAATGACTGGAACTTAAGCCGTTCCCGTTATTGGGGTACTCCACTGCCTATCTGGCGTACAGAAGATGGAACGAGCGAAATATGTATCGAATCCGTAGAAGAACTTTATAATGAAATCGAAAAATCGGTAGCTGCCGGATTTATGAAATCCAATCCGTACAAGGATAAAGGTTTTGTACCTGGTGAATATACCGAAGAAAATTATGATAAGATAGATCTTCATCGTCCGTATGTAGATGATGTCATTCTGGTATCGGAAGACGGCCAGCCGATGAAGCGCGAATCTGACCTGATTGATGTCTGGTTTGATTCCGGTGCTATGCCTTATGCGCAGATTCATTATCCATTCGAGAATAAAGATATTCTGGATAACCGTGAAGTATATCCGGCTGACTTTATCGCGGAAGGTGTGGATCAGACACGCGGATGGTTCTTTACACTGCATGCTATCGCTACTATGGTATTTGATAGTGTGTCGTATAAAGCCGTGATCTCTAATGGACTGGTGCTTGACAAGAACGGTAATAAGATGTCCAAGCGTCTTAACAATGCTGTCGATCCGTTTACTACGATTGAGAAGTATGGTTCTGATCCGTTGCGTTGGTACATGATTACTAACTCATCTCCATGGGATAATTTGAAATTCGACGTTGAAGGAATCGAAGAAGTTCGCCGTAAGTTCTTCGGTACCTTATATAATACATATTCGTTCTTTGCGCTGTATGCCAATGTAGACGGATTTGAATATAAAGAAGCAGATGTTCCGATGGCAGAACGTCCGGAAATAGACCGTTGGATTTTGTCAGTATTGAACACCTTAATCAAGGAAGTAGATACTTGCTATAATGAATATGAACCGACTAAGGCAGGACGTTTGATCTCCGACTTTGTCAATGACAATTTGTCTAACTGGTATGTTCGTCTGAACCGTAAACGTTTCTGGGGCGGTGAATTTACTCAGGATAAACTGTCTGCTTATCAGACATTGTATACTTGCCTTGAAACAGTTGCGAAGCTGATGGCGCCTATTTCTCCGTTCTATGCCGATCGTCTGTATACGGATTTGATCACTGCTACAGGACGTGATAATGTGGTTTCCATTCATTTGGCTGAATTCCCGAAGTATCAGGAAGAAATGATAGACAAGGAACTGGAAGCCCGTATGCAAATGGCACAGGACGTAACTTCTATGGTATTGGCATTGCGTCGTAAAGTGAACATCAAAGTTCGCCAGCCGCTTCAGTGTATCATGATTCCTGTAGTGGATGAAGAACAGAAAGCTCACATCGAAGCAGTGAAAGCATTGATCATGAACGAGGTGAATGTAAAAGATATCAAGTTTGTGGATGGTGATGCCGGCGTATTGGTGAAGAAGGTGAAATGTGACTTTAAGAAGTTAGGCCCGAAATTCGGCAAACAGATGAAGGCAGTGGCTGCTGCTGTAGCGGAAATGTCTCAGGAAGCGATAGCTGAACTCGAAAAGAACGGAAAGTACACATTGAATCTGGATGGAGCGGAAGCTGTGATCGAAGCTGCGGATGTCGAAATCTTCAGCGAAGACATTCCGGGATGGCTGGTTGCCAATGAAGGTAAACTGACTGTTGCTCTTGAAGTTACTGTTACCGAAGAACTGCGTCGTGAGGGTATAGCCCGCGAATTGGTGAATCGTATTCAAAATATACGTAAGTCCAGCGGTTTCGAGATTACGGACAAAATAAAGATCACAATCTCCAAAAATACGCAAACAGATGATGCGGTGAACGAATATAATACTTATATTTGTAACCAGGTTTTAGGAACATCCCTTGATTTGGCAGATGAAGTGAAAGACGGCACAGAACTTAATTTTGACGATTTCTCATTGTTTGTCAATGTGATAAAAGACTAATACTAATATTGATTAACCTTTTAAACTAGTAAAGTTATGGCAGAAAAGACTAGATATTCGGATGCGGAACTCGAGGAATTCCGTGCCATTATTATGGAGAAGTTGGAGTTGGCTCAACGTGATTACGATCAGTTGAAGATGAGCTTGATGGGATTGGATGGTAATGATACCGACGATACATCTCCTACTTATAAAGTGTTGGAAGAAGGAGCTAATACGCTTTCAAAGGAAGAAACGACACGTCTGGCACAGCGCCAGTTGAAGTTTATCCAAGGATTGCAGGCTGCTTTGGTACGTATTGAGAATAAAACGTATGGCATTTGCCGTGAGACTGGAAAGTTGATTCCGGCAGAACGCTTGCGTGCTGTTCCTCATGCTACACTCAGCATCGAGGCTAAGAACAGTGGTAAAAAATAATAGATAGCTACAAGCTACGGATGACGAGCTACAAGTAGCTGCGCAATGTTTACGCACGGCAACTTGTAGCTCGTTATGTTTAATTTATGATGAACAAATGAAGAAACTATTCACGAAGGGTAGAATTGCCCTGCTTGTTATCTTTTCCGTACTGATTATTGACCAGATCATTAAAATCTGGATTAAGACTCACATGTATTGGCATGAAAGCATACGTGTGACGGACTGGTTTTATATCTATTTCACCGAAAACAACGGTATGGCTTTCGGTATGGAAATATTTGGAAAGTTGTTCCTGACCACTTTCCGTATTGTGGCAGTAGGGCTGATAGGCTACTATCTTTATAAGATTATAAAAAAAGGCTTCAAGACCGGATATATCGTCTGTGTGGCCCTCATCCTGACCGGAGCTTTGGGGAATATTATAGACAGTGTATTCTATGGCGTCTTTTTCAATGAAAGTACTCATTCACAGATTGCCAGTTTTATGCCCGAAGGCGGTGGATATTCTACCTGGTTCTATGGCAAAGTAGTGGATATGTTCTATTTCCCGATTATCGACACAAACTGGCCCACATGGATGCCTTTCGTAGGTGGAGAACATTTTATATTCTTCAGTCCGATCTTTAACTTTGCAGATGCTGCTATCAGTTGCGGTATCATTGCTTTGCTACTTTTCTATAGCAAGTATCTGAATGAATCTTACCATTCACTGGATAAAAATAAAAAGGAAAGCTTAGGTCATGAAGAGTAGGTTTCGGTTTCATCTGTGTTGTGTTTGCATGTTGGTGCTTGCGATAGCAGGCTGTAAAGTCAAAAGACCTGACGATGTAATCTCAGAATCGAAGATGGAGAATTTGTTGTATGATTATCATCTGGCAAAGTCTATGGGAGATAATCTGCCTTATAGTGAGAATTATAAGAAGGCTTTGTATCTCGATGCCGTTTTCAAAAAATATGGTACGACAGAAGCCGTATTCGATTCGTCTTTGGTGTGGTACACACGCAACACGGAGGTATTATCGAAAATTTATGAAAAGGTGAGCAAACGCCTGAAAGCTCAGCAGAATGAAATTAATCATCTGATAGCTTTGCGTGACAATAAACCGAAGATGTCGGAACCGGGTGATAGTATTGATGTCTGGCCCTGGAAACGTCTGATACGTCTGACGGGTGAGATGATGAATGACCAGTATGTCTTTGTATTACCTGCCGATACTAATTATAAAGATCGTGATACATTAGTTTGGGAAGTATGTTATCATTTCCTCGAACCGATGCTTGCCGATTCTTTGAGAGCTGTTACGATGGCCATGCAGGTTATTTATGAAAAGGATACATTAAATCGCCTGGAAACAATCACTGATCCGGGTGTTCACCAGTTACGTTTGTATGCAGATACATTGGGTGTGATGAAGGAAATAAAAGGTTTTATCTATTACCCGGGAGTACAGGGAGAGAAAGTCGGTGCATTACTGGCTGATCGTTTTTCTTTAACCCGTTATCATTGCTCAGACTCGCTTTCTGTAGCCGAACGTGATTCGATTAATCAGCTGGAAGCTCTGAAGACAGATTCTTTAAAGAAAGTATCCGATCAAAAAGATAACAAGATTTCGAAAGACTCTTTGCGAAAAGTCGATGATCTGAAGGATAATCAACGTATATCACCGGAAGAAATGAATCGCCGTCGTACGGTGACTCCTGAAAAGAAGCCGGAACAGATTGAAGTAGAGCAACATATCCAGCAGGAGAAGATTGAGCAAAGAAGGGAACGGCAATTGAATCAGCGTAGAAATCAGCAAAGACGTCAGTCACCTTCCCGTTAATATTATGAAACGCTTTGCCGCTCATTATTTGCTTCTGCCTGATGTAGGCTTTATCAGACAACAAGTAGTAGAGATTGCTGATGAAGGATATGTACGGGATGTTTTTCCGTTGACAGAAGAAATAGAGTCTGTTGAATGGATGCCCGGGCTGATCGCATTACTCCCCGTGAATGAAATAAAAAACACTGAGATGTTCAGCAAAAACATCCCAGTGTTTCAATTTAATTTTCCTATAGTTTCGGATCAAACTTCCCAATGTTTTAAAGAGGCTCTTGCGACGTCTGAAAAGAGGGGAGAAGTACTGTTTCCTTATTTATTTTATCCTTTTGATTTTACTTCCATGCAGCCTGTCGCCGGAACTCGGCACAGATTACTGCGGTAGCGATAGCCACGTTGAGAGATTCCGAGGTTTCCTTTCCTTGTGGATAATTGGGGATATAAAGTTTCCGATTGATGAGTGCTTCCACTTCTTTTCCTATTCCGTTGCCTTCATTCCCCATTACAATCAGTCCGTTGGTGGATAATGGTTGTTCGTACATGTTTTCTCCATCCAAAAATGTTCCGAATACGGGAGTATCACCAAGTGAATGAATAAATTCGGGAAGAGAGGTATAATGAACCTTAACACGGGCAATTCCTCCCATAGTGGCTTGTATGGTCTTGGGATTGTATACGTCTACCGTATTCTGAGAGCAGATAATATGTTCGATACCGAACCAGTCCGCCAGTCGGATAATCGTACCCAGGTTCCCCGGGTCCTGAATATCATCCAGTGCCAGGCAAAGAGACTGGCGTGCGAACTCCGGACTTAACGTATATTGCGGTTGCTCGAAAACAGCAAGTACTTGCTGTGGCGTTTTCAGTAGACTGGCACGTGATAGTTCTTCTTGAGAGACTTCTGCAATTTCATTTGCTTGAATGTCGGGATGCGCTTGTAGCCAGGAAGAAGTCGCAGCCAGAAAACGGCAAGGGAAACGTCCTAGTAAATCGCCTGTTAATTTAGGCCCTTCGGCTAGGAATACTTGTTCTTCTTTACGTGTTTTCTTTAGTTCCAGCGAATGGATATACTTTATTTTATTTTTGCTTAGCATTATTCTTTTACTTCTTTATTTACCGCAAAGCTATAAATATATTTTTAATAAATCGGCTGTTGAACAAGTTTTTTGAAAATAATTCTTTCTCATATTAACAATATTTGTATGAATAAAAATTGATTATCTACTTAATTTTAGTAGATTTGCTTAAAATTAGTAGTTTGATATTCAGTATAAAAGATGACGATATGGAAAGATTGACACAACAAGAGGAAGAAGTGATGATTTACTTTTGGAAAATGGGACCGAGTTTTATCCGGGAGATTGTGAATGAAATGCCGGAACCAAAACCGCCATATACAAGTGTTGCCTCTGTAGTCCGTAATCTGGAGAAAAAGAAATTCTTGTCTCCTTTCAAGTTAGGGAATTCTATTCAGTATCATGTGCTGGTGAAAGAAAGCGACTATAAGCGTAGCTTTATGAATGGAGTAGTAAGTAACTATTTTACAGGTTCGTACAAAGAAATGGTTTCCTTTTTTGTCCGCGATCGTAAAATCAGCAAGAAAGAACTCGAGGATTTAATCAATATTATTGAGGATGAAGAATCATAAATCAAGATAGGCATGGAATCTTTTGCAATCTATTTGATTAAAGTAAATGTAGCTTTGATTGTATTATATGCATTCTATAAGCTCTCTTTCAGCAAGGATACATTTTTCAGGCTGAGACGGATCATGTTGCTGCTGATATGTGTGACTTCGCTGATTTATCCATTGATTGATTTTTCAGGCTGGACGGACGAGTATGCAATAGGAGAAACGATTACTACCGTTTACAATAAACTGTTACCGGAAGTGCTGGTTACTACAGCTGTACCCGTTGCTACAACTGAAGTTGAAGGGACAACCTGGCAGGCCGGTACTTGGTTATGGATTATTTATGGATTGGGAATAGGTATGTTGTTACTGCGTAATCTTTTAGAAGTTAGTAAAATACATCACTCTTTAGCCTGCTCTCAGCGCTATTCTCTGAAAGGTGTACCTGTTTATCAGTCGGAAGACGTAGGGGAGCCCTGTTCCTTCTTTCACTGGATATTCATAAATCCGATGCAATATTCGGATAAGGAAATTAATGAGATATTGATACATGAACAAACTCATGTCCGTGAGTTGCATTCATTGGATATAATACTGGTTCAACTGGTTATATTATTATGTTGGTTTAATCCGTTCTCCTGGTTGATACGCAGTGAAATACGTATGAATCATGAGTATCTGGCGGACAAGCAAGTAGTGACGTCCGGCTATGACAAGAAATCGTATCAATATCATTTGTTGGGAATTAAACATACTTCATTGGCTGCAGCAAACTTCTATAACAACTTTAGTGTATTACCCTTAAAAAAACGAATTAAAATGCTAAACAGAAAAAGAACTCATAACATCATGGTAGGTAAGTATCTGATGTTTATACCAGTGGCCGCATTATTGCTGTTATTCAGTAATTGTGCTAATAAGAAAGCGGATAAAGTCCAGTCTGATACCGAAAAAGCAGATACCATAGAGTTGACTGCTGAACCGGAGAAAACAGCAGAACCTCAAGTTGATATAACGATCACGGAGACGAAGGGTGATTCTATTTATTCAGTAGTGGAAACGATGCCGGATTTCCCTGGGGGACAGAAAGAACTACTGAGCTTTTTGAGTCGCAATATCAAGTATCCGACGAAGGCGATAGAAAATAAAATTCAGGGTCGTGTTATTGTACAGTTTGTGGTTAACAAAGATGGTAGTATTTCTGGTGCGAAAGTAGTACGTAGCGTTGATCCGGATTTGGATAAAGAAGCTCTTCGAGTGATTAATTCGATGCCAAAATGGAAGCCGGGAATGCAAAAAGGGGAGCCTGTATCTGTGAAGTTTACAGTTCCTATTGTATTCAGAAATCAACTAAATTAGGAATCTTATTCGCCACGATTTATAGAAGTAATTGCAAGGATACATAGTCAGTAATATATAGGTATTAGCAAAGCATACCTTGCAAATTTCTATAATTCGTGGTGAAAAGAACTTTTGTCGCATTAATTATTGTTTTGATAATTTCCCCGAACGAAAAATATGCTCTATCTTTGTCCCTATATATTTGCTTCCGCTTTTATAGAGATACTGTATGAGGAAAGGATTTCTTTACTTATTTACTTTTGCCGTTATCATTCTGTCGCTCGCTTCGTGCACTGCCACTAAGTATGTGCCGGATGGCTCTTATCTGCTGGATGAAGTCAAGATTCATACAGATCAGAAAAATGTCCGTCCTTCTTCCTTACGAATGTATGTGCGACAGAACCCTAATGCCAAATGGTTCAGTTTAATCAAAACACAGCTTTATGTTTACAACCTTTCAGGACGAGACTCTACTAAATGGGGAAATAAGTTCCTGAGAAGAATCGGGGATGCTCCTGTAATCTATAGTGAGACTGAAGCGCAGCGCTCGCAAGATGAAATTACAAAGGCAATGCGCAATATGGGCTATATGGCGGCCACAGTGAAGCGTTCGACTAAAATAAAGAAGAAAAAGATCAAGCTGTATTATGAGGTGACAGCCGGCGATCCTTATATTGTCAATTCATTAAAATATGATATTCGTGATCCTAAGATTGCTGATTTTCTGAAGCAGGATTCCGCCAAAAGTCTGCTGAAAGAAGGAATGATATTTGATGTGAACGTGCTGGATGCCGAGCGTCAGCGAATTACTGACAAGTTGCTTCGGAATGGTTATTATAAGTTCAATAAGGATTATGTCGGTTATACGGCAGATACGGTTCGGGGTACTTATCAGGTAGACTTGACCTTGCATTTGCACGCCTACAGAGCGCATGTGAGCGATTCGGTGAAAGCACACCAACAATATTGGATAAATAAGATTAACTTTATTACGGATTATGATGTCCTGCAATCTTCTGCGCTGAACAGTATGGATATCAATGATTCTCTTCATTTTAAAGGGTACCCTATTTATTATAAAGATAAACTCTATTTACGCCCGAAGATGCTTACTGATAATCTTCGCTTTGCTCCGGGGGATTTGTTCGATGAACAGGATGTGCAGCAGACTTATTCCAATTTCGGACGTCTGTCCGCCTTGAAATATACCAATATCCGTTTTCTTGAAAATCAGGTAGGGGATACGGCGAAGCTTGACTGCTATGTGATGTTGACCAAGAGTAAACACAAGTCGGTAGCTTTTGAATTGGAAGGAACCAATTCAGCCGGTGATTTGGGAGCAGCAGCTTCCGTCTCTTTTCAAAACAGGAATCTCTTTCGCGGTTCGGAGACTTTTATGATCAAGTTTCGTGGTGCTTATGAAGTGATTTCCGGACTTCAGGCAGGCTATTCTAACAATAATTATACGGAATACGGGGTGGAGACAAGTATCAACTTTCCTAATTTCCTGTTTCCTTTTCTCTCTTCGGACTATAAACGGAAGATTAGGGCCACTACAGAGTTCGGATTACAGTATAATTATCAGATGCGTCCCGAATTTCTACGTACCATGGCATCGGCTTCATGGAGCTATAAGTGGACTCAACGCCAGAAAATACAACATCGTATCGATTTGATTAATATCGGTTTCCTTTATTTGCCGAGAATTTCGGAGAGGTTTAAGGATGATTTTATTAACAAAGGGCAGAGCCATATTCTTCAGTATAATTATCAGGACCGTTTGATTATTAATATGGGATATAGCTATCATTACAATAGTATTGGTGGTGCCATCATTAATAATACAATTGCTTCCAATTCATATTCCATCCGTTTTAATTTCGAATCAGCGGGAAATATCATGTATGCTTTATCCAAAGCAACGAATATCCGTAAGAATAATGATGGGGAATATGCTATTCTGGGCATTCCATATGCACAATATGTGAAAGGAGAATTTGACTTTTCTAAGAATATAAGGATAGATCATCGTAACTCGTTTGCGTTTCATATAGGTATGGGCATTGCTGTTCCTTACGGGAATGCGAAGACTATCCCGTTTGAGAAACAATACTTTTCCGGTGGTGCCAACAGTGTTCGCGGGTGGACGGTACGTGACTTGGGGCCGGGCTCTTTTGTGAGGGATGAAAATACCAATTTACTGGATCAGTCCGGTGATATCAAGCTGGATGCCAGCATTGAATATCGAAGCAAATTATTCTGGAAGTTTCAGGGAGCCATCTTTGTGGACGCCGGTAATATATGGACCATTCGTGATTATGACAATCAGCCGGGAGGAGTCTTTAAATTCGATAAATTCTATAAGCAAATAGCGGTAGCGTACGGATTAGGGCTTCGTCTGGATCTGGATTTCTTCATTCTTCGTTTTGACGGAGGTATGAAGGCGCTTAATCCTGTTTATGAAAAGGGGAAAGATCGTTATCCGATTATCCATCCTAAGTTCAGTCGTGATTTTGCTTTCCATTTTGCGGTAGGATATCCTTTCTGATCAATCATTGCTAATAAAAAAGGAGATGAAACTGGTTGTACGGTTTCATCTCCTTTTTGTTTATGGTATATGCTTTTAACGAGCGGCAAACATCAGGTTGCTCATAGTAGCCTGACGGGCAGCCATCATACCTTGAGCGTCCAATGTAACGTTCATTTTTTCGCCGTTTGGTAAGAACAGATCAGCAGTACCGTCGTTATTCATCTTTAGCAACTCAGAGCTTTCGCCGTTTGCAACTACATTCCAGGTATTAGCTTCTTTGTTGTAGATCAAATCCATAGAAGCTGTTTCGCCTTCCTTCGTAATTGAATAGCCATTTTCAAGTGTTTTAACCATATAGTTACCGTTTTCTCCTTTTACCTTCTTCACGTCGCCCACATTAGCCATCGGGTTGGAACCACTCCAGAATTCGATAGAGTTGATTACTAAGGCATCAGCAAGGTATGCTACGCCATAAACCGGAACAATGTTGAAAGCTAAAAATACAAGCTCATTTACAAATTTGTTTCCGACTCCTTGATTCCAGGAACTTAAACGGTTGAATAAGCCAAATGATCCAACACAGGAGCTGAATAATAAGCTACCACTAAGTACAACCGCTACTAATGTCAGTTTGCTTTTTTTCATGTTTACTTTACTTTTTGATTAATAAAATGTTGATAAATTCTCTTTTTAATAGATGCAAATATAACATTTTTAAATTAATCAAGGTTATTATTTCTTGTTTTTATATCATTTACGTTTGTTGTGTGCCAACTTGTTTCCAATGAAATGATCTATGGAAAATTTACCGGGTCCGGCAATGTACATTAATACAAATACTACTAAGTAGATGAATGCCAATTCTTTTACTGCAAATACGTCATTAGCATGGATGACAAAAAAGGCAACTATCATCGTAAAAATCATCGGGATCATTGCCAAGCGGTACAGAAAGCCGAAGATGAAGCCCATTGAACATACCAACTCACCAAAGATCGCCAAACCGAGGGATATGGAACTGCCCAGCCCGATCGGATCAGGAAAAGCCGTGGATAACTCCTGGAAATTGCTCCATTTCTGTATACCGTGGTTCATTAATAATATTCCGAAAATGATGCGGACTGCCAATAAAAACAAGGATACTTTTGTTGTATTTGGCTTTGTGGGGAATAAGAAATTATAAATCATAAGTCGTTCTTTTTATAAGTTTGCTTTTTATTTATATAAACATAAAAAATATTGAAATTGTTCTCTGAAAACGATAAAACATAGAAACAAAAAAAGATACCGGAAATAAAATGACTGATCAGCCGCTTTGTTTCCGGTATCTTTTGATAAGGACAGGATTTTCTTGTCTATTCTTTGTTTAGAATATAATGTTCGGCAAGTGCTCCCGTTATTTCTTGTTTGTCATCGTTTAACAGACGAACTTTGTTTTCTTCTACTTTATAATAAGATATTTCTCCACCTTCTTCTTTTAAAGTCAGGATATTACCTTCCAGTGTATAAGTTCCTTTTTCATCAAATGAACTGTCCCGGTCGATGTATACAGAGTGAAGAGTAAACGTCTTGTCAGGATTTAATGTCAGAGTTGTTTCAATGCCCGGACAGTCGGCAGCAGGAAAGACACCTTTATAGGTCCCTTCATAATCAAGCGATGTTTCGGCATTATGTATATCAGCCACTTGGGTTGCTGTACTGTCCGCACTTGTACTATTGTTTGTTTTCGCACTGTTTCCGCATGCTGCCAGAAGAAAGCAGGAACATGCCAGAATGATAACTTTTTTCATGATCGTTACTTTTAATAGTTTATCTAATTAAGTTTATAGTTCGTAAAGGTATAAATAATAAGTTGAATCCGGGCAATAAAAAGAACCGAACAACTTAATTTATGAATTTATAAACGGTCAATACTATCAGAGTACTTAGATAAACTTTATAATTGTATGTTAACATATAACTTACCATTTCTTTGAGAAGAGTTCAAGCAACTGACTTTTCTTCAATGGTTTGGCAAGAAATTCATTGCATCCTGCGTCAAGAGCGCTGATTCTGTCAGCATCAAAAGCATTGGCTGTAAGTGCAATAATAGGTATCCTATTATTAAACTCACGGATTTTGCGGGTTGCTTCCAGTCCTCCCATGACAGGCATTTTCATATCCATGAGAACAAGATCGAACTCTTCCTCACGTACTTTATTTACTGCTTCCGCTCCATTTTGAACATGGGTTAGATGGTAGCTTTTGAGAATATGTTGCACTAACGAATAGTTACTTTCATTATCTTCGGCAATTAATATCTTCAGTTCCTTCTTGTCGATTTCGTTCAAAGAAAGCTGGTGTTGCAATGGCAGTGAAATAGTTGGGGTATGTTCCTTCTGAGTGCTGATTTCACAAGGAATCCATGCCCAGAAAGTCGATCCAATACCGGGAGTGGAAGTAAATCCGACTTCTCCTCCGGCTCCTTCAATGATAGCTCTTGAGATAGCCAGTCCGAGTCCGGTGCCCTGGGCAAACTCATTGAGCTTCTGGAAACGTCCAAACACTCGTTCCTGTAATTCTTCCGGGATACCGACTCCGGAATCTTCCACATAGATCCGGATTCCTTCTCTTTCGATGCTGTATCCCATTTTTATATATCCGGATTTGGTGCATTTGACAGCGTTTGTAAGATAGTTCATCCATACTTGCTTGAGCCGGCTTCTATCCAGGAAAATCCAACAGTCCGGACCGGAATTGTCCATTTGAAACTCAACATCCGGATTGGTTATCTTTGGCTGGATCATGGTATAAAGCTCGTTGCATACTTTGGCTAAATTGAATGTTTCTCTTTTGCGTTCAAGAATTCCCGATTCAATCTTGGAAAGGTCGAGGATATCATTAATCAATCGCAATAACAACTCATTATTGGATTGGATGATGCTCATGTATTCTTCTTTTTCTGCCGGATCTTCAGAATATACCATCAGTTCGGAGAAGCCGACGATGGCGTTCAGAGGCGTACGTATTTCGTGACTCATATTGGCAAGGAAAGCCGATTTCAGACGGTCGGAAAGTTCGGCTTTGTCTTTCAGTTCCTTTAGTTGCTGTGCCATTTTCTCCCATTTCGTATTGTTGACTTTAATACCGGTGTAGCGAATTACATTGCCTTTCTTGTCTCTTTCCACTGGTATGCCGGTAACAATGAGAGTCTGCCATTCTTTGTCCCATTTAGTTTTGGATCGGAATTTGAAGTTGAGATCCTTAGTTGTTCCTCCAATCATATAATTAATATGGTTGCGGACCAGCTCGATGTCTTCCGGATGGGTGACATGCAGATAGTCTTCAGGTGTGATTACATTTTCAGAATGGAAGTCATTCACGGGGTCATTAAATGCTTTGAATTGTTTGCTTTTTACTTCAAAATCCCAGTAAGACATGCCTACAGTTTTGAAGGTGAGCTGCATTTTGTAGTTTCTTTCTTCAAGTTCTTCATTCAGCTGATGAAGCTTGGAGATATTTTGCCTGAAACCGGTATATCGTACGTTGTTGCCATATTCGTCTTTCTCGAATGGAACGCCTATGATATTACAATATTGCCAGGATTCATCATACTTCGTTTGCATACGGCAAGTGAAGTTAATGGTGAGTTCCTTGCCTGATAGCATAGACTGTATGGCATCATAGGATGAAGAACGGTCTTCAGGATGAATAACATCCATGTATCGTTGGATGCTCACCAGTTTATCACTGGCATAATCATTGATCGGGTCATTATAGGCTTCGAACTCTTGAGTCCGTACATCGAAATCCCAATGAATGATATTGCTGACTTTCATGGCCAGTTCACGCTTGGCGATTAATTCCTGCGTCTTCTTTACCATTTGCATCCTTTCCGTTATATCCAGTTGGGTTCCTATAATCAGCAATTTCCCAAAATGTTCGAAAGATAACCGCATCATGCTTTCATAATAGCGGTATTGCTTTTCTTCTTCATTATAGAAACGTAAGGTGATGTTTCCTTGCAGAATTTCTTTGTTGGTCAGTTGTGATAAAAGTTGTATTAAAGGTTCATGATCTTGTGGATGCAGTATATTTAGAATCTGATCTAATGTCGTGTTTTTTTTAGCTATAGGATCTCCATGTAATGGATTGAATGTTTTTTTATACACGTCATATACCCAAGACGACATAGAGGCCGCTTCCATTGCCATTTCCAGATTCTTTTTGCTTTCATCCGTACGGAATTCAGCTTCTTTTATGGCAGTCACATCGTTGGAAAGCAATATATGCCCGATGATTTCTCCCTCCTTGCTTCGCAGGGGAACGACCTTTGCTTCATAAATGATCGTGTTCTTATTTTGGGTAGAGAAGTATGCGTTGTCTTTTATCCGGTCAAAGTCGTATTCGAATTCCAGAACAATATCTTCGCCTCTCTGAATGCGATTTTTGAGAGTTTCGTCCACATAAGGACTATTAAAAAGATTGACGATATTAACTACAGTCGTTTTATCAGTGACTCCATACATCTGCAATGCATGTTCATTGATACTGCGCAAGATACCATTTGTATCATAGATCTCAATACTCATTGGCAGACAAGCGTAGATACTTTCTGCAAATAGAAGTTGATCTTTTATTAAAGGGAATGTTTCTGGTGCTGAAGATGACATTACATTTTGGGTAGGTTCTGTTTCACTTGGGTTCATTTGTCCTTTGTTTTTGTCTATGTATGATGCTCTGATTTGTTTGCTATTGATTAATTTATACAACTTCTTGATTGCTGCAAGAAGCTATATGCTCACAAACATACAATAAAAATATGGAATAAAGAAATTAACACTAATAAAAGTGAATGACAACTTTGCTTTTGATTAATGCCAGGAAAGCATGAAAGGCATCTTTTCACTCTCGGGAAATCTATATTATATAAGGTGAAATACTAAAAGTGCTTGTCCGGGTCTGCATATTCTCGTTTTTATCTTTATCTTTGTAGGAAAATATAAAAATATGGCACAACATACTTATGATGAAGAATCGGTCCAGGAGCTGTTGGGCTGGGCGAAAAAGATGCTTGAAACAAAGAATTACCCGACAGAAAAGTATCAGGTTAATGCGTGTACTTCAATCATTGATGGTAAACTTTATCTGGAGTCTTTAATTTCGATGATTTCCAAAAACTGGGAAAATCCGACTTTTCATCCTACCATTGAGCAACTGTGGGAATATAGAGAAAAGTGGGAAGGTCAAAAGGAGTAATGTAAGTTTCAGATCTCCTCAGAAAATGCATAATGCACTCTGAAGCGATGTGCCCGGAGTGCATTATGCATTTTTATTAATGGATGTAAGTCTGATCTTTCGCGTCGGAGATTAAAACGGCAACCATTTTCTTTTTTTCTTCTGACTGGTATTTTCTTCTCTTTGCTGGCTGTATATATCGGCAAATGTCTTTTTCTCTTTTATCATTTCATAGATAATTCCCCAGTCGGGAATACCGCCGACATTCCGGTCGTCTATAAACAGATCGGCTTTCAGTTTTCGGGAAAAGCCCTGATGATCTCTTTCTTCTTCCGGATAGTCTTTATTGGCTGCATAAAACTCCAGTCCTCTGGCTCTGCACCATTCTATGGCTTCGTCCAGAAGTTCTCCCTCGCGTACACTCCACAAGATTAAACGGTGCTTTTCTTGTTGTAACAATTTCAGCGTTTCAACTGCAAATGGAATTTCTTCACCAATACGTGGATAACGATGCTCTACAATCGTTCCGTCAAAATCAACAGCTATAGTCATTATGATATATTTAGAATACGTAATTTAGGACAAAGATACGGACTGTAAGCTAAAAAAACGTATATTTGCGCTGAATTAACATTTTAATAAAAAAACAGAGATTACATGAACAATTCCCCTCAGCGTGCCGCCAAAGGTTTTACAAGAGCCTTTTGGGTGAGTAACACAGTCGAACTGTTTGAACGTATGGCATATTATGCTGTTTTTATCGTTCTCACTATTTATTTATCCAGTATTTTAGGTTTTAATGATTTCGAAGCAAGTATGATTTCCGGCCTTTTCTCCGGAGGATTATATCTGCTTCCTATATTTTCGGGTGCTTATGCAGATAAGATAGGTTTCCGGAAGTCGATGATTATTGCCTTTTCTTTATTATCTATCGGTTATTTGGGGCTGGGCGTATTCCCTACATTGCTCGAAGCGGCAGGGTTGGTGAGTTACGGTGCGACTACCCGGTTTAATGGTTTGCCGGACAGTTCTTCCCGGTGGATTATCGTTCCTATCCTGTTTATCCTTATGATAGGAGGTTCTTTTATCAAGTCTATTATTTCCGCATCTGTGGCTAAGGAGACAACGGAAGCGACCCGCGCCCGTGGTTATTCTATTTTTTATATGATGGTCAATGTCGGTGCTTTTACGGGTAAGACAATTATCGACCCTTTGAGAAATGTGATCGGCGAACAAGCTTATATTTACATTAACTATTTCTCCGGGGCGATGACGGTGATTGCCTTGCTGGCAGTGATCCTGCTATATAAATCGACTCATACGGCAGGTGAAGGAAAAAGTCTGCGTGAGATAGGGCAGGGCTTTATGCGGATTATGACTAACTGGCGTTTATTGATTCTCATTTTAATCGTAACAGGCTTCTGGATGGTACAACAGCAACTTTATGCCACTATGCCTAAGTACGTCATCCGTCTCGCAGGCGAAACAGCTAAACCGGGATGGATCGCGAACGTTAATCCTTTTGTGGTGGTATGTTGTGTCAGCTTTATCACTCGTTTGATGGCAAAGCGCAGTGCGATTACTTCGATGAATGTGGGTATGTTCCTAATTCCTGTTTCTGCATTGCTGATGGCTTGTGGAAACATATTGGGAAATGATATTATCTCAGGAATGAGCAATATTACTCTGATGATGGTGGCTGGTATTGTTGTACAGGCGCTTGCCGAATGTTTCATTTCGCCGCGGTATCTGGAGTATTTCTCTCTGCAGGCTCCTAAGGGAGAGGAAGGTATGTATTTAGGATTCAGTCATCTGCACTCATTCCTTTCTTCTATATTCGGTTTCGGGCTGGCTGGTATTCTGTTGACAAAATATTGTCCGGACCCTGCCTTGTTTGAAACTCGTGCGGCATGGGAGGCCGCCAGTGCGAATGCGCATTATATCTGGTATTATTTCGCTGCTATCGGGCTGATTGCCGCTATAGCTTTGCTATTATTCGCAAAAATCACCGAATCCATCGACAAAAAGAAGAAATCTTCTCGGTAATTATCTTCTTTTTTATGTATATTTGCCGTCACTTTGCTGTAAAAGTTGACGGCATTTTGCATTTTAATAAAGAAAGATAAAACATGAAAGTAAGATTTATAAGCCTGGCGAGTGGCAGCAGTGGGAACTGCTATTATCTGGGTACTGATACCTATGGAATACTGATAGATGCCGGTATCGGCATCCGTACCATCAAGAAAACACTGAAAGATTTCAATATTCTGATGGAAAGTATACGTGCCGTATTTGTAACGCACGATCATGCGGATCACATCAAGGCTGTAGGGCATTTGGGGGAAAAGATGAATATACCTGTTTACACCACGGCTCGTATTCATGAGGGGATTAATCGTAGTTATTGTATGACGGAAAAGCTCAGCACATCGGTTCGTTATCTTGAAAAGCAAGTGCCTATGATGCTCGAAGATTTCCGTATCGAATCTTTTGAAGTTCCTCATGACGGGACGGATAATGTAGGATATTGTATAGAAATAGACGGCAAAGTCTTTTCTTTCTTAACCGACTTAGGGGAAATCACTCCGACGGCGGCAGATTATATCAGCAAGGCAAACTATCTGATTCTGGAAGCGAACTATGACGAAGAAATGCTTAAAATGGGACCTTATCCCCAATATCTGAAGGAACGGATCATGAGCAGGACCGGACACATGAGCAATTCTGCTACTGCTGAATTCCTGGCAGAAAATATCACCGAGCACCTGCGTTATATCTGGTTGTGTCATCTGAGCAAAGACAATAATCATCCGGAGCTGGCATATAAAACGGTAGAATGGAAATTAAAGAACAAAGGTGTAATTGTAGGTAAAGATGTGCAACTACTTGCTTTAAAGCGAAATACGCCTTCTGAGCTTTATGTGTTCGAATAATAACGAAAAAAAGATAGTAAAAAAGCTGCATTATTGTTTGGTCAAATGAAATAAAAGACCTACTTTTGCAACCGCAAACGAGGAAATAAGCACTCTTAGCTCAGTTGGTAGAGCAACTGACTCTTAATCAGTGGGTCCAGGGTTCGAATCCCTGAGGGTGTACAAAGAATGAAGAAGTAACTTAGTTACTTCTTTTTTTGTTTATATGAACTGCCTTGTAAGGGATCAGTTGTAAATCTTGTGAGGACTACTCTTCAACTCAATTTGAGCCTACTCTTCGGGACTTGTTGCTCCTTAGCCCGAAAGATGCTTGCCGATTTAATCAGACCTGCCTGGTTTAATAGTCTATGCTTCGTTGATTAATCCCTTTTGTATGCTAAGTTAATGTCTTTTGAAAGCAATAAGAACAAGTTTCAGGTACGTGATCCCATCGGTTCATGTACGTGGGCTGATGGGATCACGTGCGTAGTCTGAATGTTTCACGTACGTAAAACGAGAGCATATATCCTGCAAAATGTATTAATCAAGGCTTGTTGATGTATTAAGTATACTGGCTTTAACTATTATACATGCCATCTAAAATGTCTTAGGAGGCCAAAGAAGCATCGTTTAATGCTTTAGCAAATAAAATTTTGTTGTGACTGGGGGGAGAAATAATTGATTAATAGGAATTATAGAAGGTAAAAAGGGGGTAAAATACAATTTTCGGGTCGAAAATCCAGTTCTCTGTGATAAAAAGAAAAAGAAGTTAGTTCCTGTTTAAATGTTGGTAATCAGTGTAGTAGGAGATATGGGTGATAATAGAAGGTGATAAATGAATTCATATAAATTCTATTATCACCTTATTATCACCGCTTATTGTCACCACTATTTTATTGATTACTAACTATTTAACTATAAAAGGTGACAAGTGACAATAGAATCGTATATGAAACTACAGGGAGAGGAGCGTTATTTTAAAAAAATACCGCTGTGGAGCATCGTGCCCCGACAGCGGTATTACTATTTAGTAATTCTTGTTTTAGAATTTGAAGAAGTTCTTGGCATTGTTGTAGCTGATGTCTTCGATCATCTGATTTACTCGATCCATTTCAGATACCGGAATTTCTCCGTTCTCCACATCACGTCCTACCAAATTACATAATGTACGGCGGAAGTATTCATGGCGTGGATAGGAAAGGAATGAACGGGAGTCTGTCAGCATACCTACGAAACGGCTCAAAAGTCCAAGTACTGACAACGCGTTCATTTGTTTTTCCATACCATCTTTCTGGTCGAGGAACCACCATCCGGAACCGAACTGAATCTTGCCGGCTATCGAGCCATCCTGGAAGTTGCCCAGCATAGTGGCAATCACTTCATTGGCGCAAGGATTCAGGTTATAAAGGATTGTCTTGGTCAACTTGCCGTTAACGTTCAGGCGGTCGAGGAATTTAGACATTGCCTTGGCTGTTGTAAATTCGCCGATAGAGTCGAAGCCTGTATCGGGTCCTAACAATTTGAACATCTTCGTATTGTTGTTACGGATAGCACCGTAGTGGAACTGCTGGGTCCATCCTTTTTCCCAGTCCATTTCTCCGAAGATTACCAACATAGCAGACTTGAATTTCAGAATTTCTTCTTTAGTCAATTCAGCTCCGCCATATACCTTATTAAATATAGCTTTGATTTCTGCGTCGGTGTAATCTTCTGCATAGAACTCTTCGATACCGTGGTCGGACAAGCGGCAACCCTGTTCGGCGAAGAAGTCATGACGTTTGCGGAGAGCCGCAATCATATCGTCGAAATTGGAGATTGTCACGCCGCTTACTACAGACAGTTTTTCTACATAAGCGCGGAAGTCGGCAGGAACTTCTACTGCCATTGCCTTGTCTGGGCGCCAGGTAGGCAACATTTTGATTTCAAAACCGCTTTCGCGTGTCTGGATATGATATTCCAGAGAATCAATCGGATCGTCCGTAGTACATACTACTTCCACGTGGTAACGACGCATCATTCCGCGAGCTGAGTATTCCGGCTGAGCCAGCTTCTCGTTACACTCGTCGTAAATCTCGCGTGCAGTCTTCGGGCTTAAAATCTTGTCGATGCCGAAAGCAGTCTTCAATTCCAGGTGTGTCCAATGATACAACGGATTGCGGAAGGTATAAGGAACGGTTTCAGCCCATTTTTCGAACTTTTCCCAGTCTGTGGTATCTTTTCCTGTACAATAGCGTTCGTCTACGCCATTTGTACGCATTGCACGCCATTTGTAATGGTCGCCACCCAACCAGATTTCAGTCAGTGATTTAAACTTGTAGTCGTCAGCTACCATTTGGGGGATTAAATGACAGTGGTAGTCAATAATCGGCATTTTAGCCGCATGCTCGTGATACAACTTTTGTGCAGTTTCTGTCTGCAGCAAGAAGTTTTCATCCATGAAGTTCTTCATTGTTACTGTGTTTTTAGTATATAAAATTATTACTTTCTGCATTTATACCTATATAGTATTGATTTTAAAGCTAATAGGTGTAAATCTTTGTTTTAGTTTTATTAACCGTTATCGAACACAAAAATAGAAAATTTACTTGGAGTAACAAAATAATTCGTATATTTGCAGCGATTATTTATAATATTTAAGTTTTAGCACTATGGAGGACCAGAACTATACCATCAAAGACATTGCCCGTATGGCGGGTGTTTCCGCCGGAACGGTTGACAGAGTGCTGCACAATCGCGGCGACGTATCTCCTCAAAGCAAGGCTAAAGTACAAAAGGTATTGGATGAAATTCACTACCAGCCTAATGTATTTGCTATCGGACTGGCTGCCAAGAAGAAATATTCTTTCGTTTGTCTGATACCTTATTATATAGAGCACGACTACTGGCATTCGGTAGTGGGAGGCATCGAGCGGGCACGTCAGGAATTGCGTCCTTTCAATGTGAGTGTGGATTATCTTTGCTATCATCAGGGGAACAAGGAAAGTTATCTGGAAGTGTGTCGCAGGGTTGAAGAAAGCAATGTCGACGCTGTACTGATCGCTCCGAACTTCAGAAATGAGACATTGGCTTTGACAGACTATCTGCAAGCTAAAAAAATAGCTTATGCATTCATTGACTTCAATATGGAGGAAGCGAACGCACTGACCTATATCGGACAGGACTCTTATAAAAGCGGATACATTGCCGCCAAAATATTAATGCGCAACTATCAGGCCGGCGAGGGGCAGGAGCTGGTTTTGTTCTTGAGCAATAATAAGAACAGTCCGGCAGAAATACAGATGCAACGGCGTTTGGCAGGATTTATGAGCTTTATCACCGAAGAGTATGAAGAGTTGGTGATTCATGAAGTGGTACTGAACAAGTCTAATCAGGAAAATAATCAAAAGACATTGGATGAATTTTTCCGGCTGCATCCGAAAGCTACGTTGGGTGTCGTATTCAATTCCAGAGTTTATCAGCTGGGCGAATATCTCCGTAGTGCGGGACGTAGCATGAAGGGGCTGATAGGATATGACCTTCTGAAAGCAAACGTGGAATTGCTGAAATCCGGTGATGTGCATTATCTGATCGGACAACGCCCGGGGCTGCAGGGATATTGTGGCGTAAAAGCTCTTTGCGACCACGTCGTTTTCAAGAAATCCGTTGAACCGGTAAAGTACATGCCCATCGACATTATGATAAAGGAAAATATTGATTTTTATTTCGAATTTGTATAATATCAACTTTATAAATTACAACTAACATGAAAGCATTAAACAAAGAAACAGCTCCTAAAGTACAACGTCCGGAGCGCATTATCCAATTTGGCGAAGGTAACTTTTTACGTGCATTTGTAGATTGGATTATTTACAACATGAACCAGAAGACTGACTTCAACAGCAGTGTGGTAGTGGTTCAACCGATTGATAAAGGTATGGTCGATATGCTGAATGCACAAGATGATTTGTACCATGTCAACCTTCAAGGATTGGATAAAGGAGAAGTGGTTAACAGCTTGACAATGATTGATGTAATCAGTCGCGCATTGAATCCTTATACGCAGAATGACGAGTTTATGAAGCTGGCTGAACAACCGGAAATGCGCTTTGTTATCTCGAACACTACAGAAGCCGGAATCGCCTTTGATCCGACTTGCAAACTGGAAGATGCTCCCGCTTCATCTTATCCGGGCAAGCTGACTCAATTGCTGTATCATCGTTTTAAAACATTCAACGGTGACAAGACGAAAGGTCTGATCATTTTCCCTTGCGAACTGATCTTCCTGAATGGCCACAAGCTGAAAGAAACGATTTATCAGTATATCGACCTGTGGAATCTTGGCAATGAATTCAAGACTTGGTTTGAGGAAGCTTGCGGAGTATATGCGACATTGGTAGACCGTATCGTTCCGGGATTTCCTCGCAAGGATATTGCTGCTATCAAGGAAAAGATACAGTACGATGATAACCTTGTTGTGCAGGCTGAAATCTTCCACCTGTGGGTAATTGAAGCTCCGCAGGAAGTGGCAAAAGAATTCCCGGCTGATAAGGCAGGGCTGAATGTATTGTTTGTTCCGTCGGAAGCTCCTTATCACGAACGCAAAGTAACTTTGCTCAATGGTCCTCACACGGTTCTTTCTCCGGTAGCATACTTGTCGGGTGTGAATATCGTGCGTGATGCTTGCCAACATGAGGTAATCGGCAAGTATATTCATAAAGTGATGTTTGATGAATTGATGGAGACATTGAATCTTCCGAAAGAGGAACTGAAGAAGTTTGCAGAGGATGTATTGGAACGTTTCAACAATCCATTCGTCGATCATGCGGTAACAAGCATTATGCTTAACTCATTCCCGAAATATGAAACTCGTGATCTTCCGGGATTGAAGACTTATCTGGAACGTAAAGGGGAACTGCCGAAAGGACTGGTACTCGGATTGGCTGCTATTATCACTTATTATAAAGGTGGTGTACGTGCAGACGGGGCTGAAATTGTACCGAACGATGCTCCTGAAATCATGAACTTGCTGAAAGAGCTTTGGGCTACCGGTTGCACGAAGAAGGTTACCGAAGGTGTACTGGCAGCAGAGTTTATCTGGGGCGAAGATTTGAATAAGATTCCGGGACTGGCAGCAGCTGTAAAGGCTGATCTGGATTCTATTCAGGAGAAAGGTATGCTTGAAACGGTAAAGGGTATCCTTTAAGTAAGTAATATCATATAAAAACAGCGTCACTGTTCGTTGTGAATGGTGACGCTGTTTTTATGTGTATATATGATATCAAAGATAGTTCTGATAGAAAGGAGAAAAACAGTTTTCTTTCTATTCAGCTTCAGCTGTATGAAGAATGAATGTGGTAGCTCCGATAGTTACGATTGCTCCGTCTTCCATGCGGACGCGGTCTTTATCTCCCAGAATCTCATTCATGAGAAAGGTACCTGTGAGGCTGGGGGCGTCCCGTAATGTGTAGACAAGCTTTCCCTGTTTGTTACGCTTCACATTAATGATGCAGTGGCGTCTGTCCATACTCATGTCACCGCTTTCGATCGGAGTATTGATAACGGTACCCACGCAACGACGGCCTATCACATTATCACCTTCTTGCAACGGAAGTACTTGTTTGAAACCAAACACGTTTTCAATAACCGTAATATAACCGAATTCTTCTTTATGAACCTCCGCTTCTTCTTCCAGGTTCTCTTCCTTTCTAAGGGCTTTTACTTTGCTTTTTCCGAGACGGATGCTGAATTGTTTGCCACAATGTTCGCATTCGAATACAAGCGATTGACCTTCGCTGTATTTGGTTTCATCAAAAAAAAGGTAATTCTCACATTTAGGACAAAGAACTCGTTTCATGTTTCAAAAGGGGATTTATTTTGCCAGTAACCAGGCATTCTTATAAGTTTCGTTTTTTCTAAGCTCCAGTAGTTGTTTGGTAGCTTCTTCGCGATTTCCGAATGAACGGATGCTGACACGTACTTTGCCATCGCTGTTCAAGGCTTTCGCTTCGGCAAATCCTTTTGCCTTTAATTGTTCTGCCATTGCTTCAGCATCTTTCAGACCGATTCCTCCTGCTACGATAATGTGAAAGGGATGATTGGCCTGTGGCTGAACTGCGGGTGCAACCGGAGTTGTCACTGCGGTCGTAGTCGGTATTGTTGCTGTCGGTGCGGCCGGTGTTGTTTCCTGCTTGGCAACCTTGACTTCTTTGACAGCGATAGGTCTTGAAGTTCTGGCTTTATCAGCGGTAACTTTCTTCGTCTGACCAGTCGCATTCTTTTGATTATGCTTTGTTTCTACAGAAACAGGAGTGACTGCAACCGATTGTTTTTCTATTTGCTCAAAAAGCTCGGCAGGCAGCAACTGGGCATAATTGTTCTTCTCGACATACGTATTTTCTACAGGAGTAGAGAATGCGAAGAACATAACGATAACGGCAATCATTGCCGCAGCATTACGAAGAAGGGTACGGCTGATGCTGATTTCATACGTTTTCTTTTCTTTCGTCAGACTGGCAGGTACCAGTATTCTTTCTTTTCGCTGCAACGCAGAGAGCTCACGCATCTCAAAAGAATCCAATCCATATAATGAAGGAGTCGTTATCTTATGATCATAAGGAGTGAATTCGTAGTTCCCGTAAATGTTATAACGGATTTCACCCACGTTTTCCAAATCGGCTTTACCTTCTTCATGAAGAATCTCGACGAAGGCGTTCACTTCTTTCTCCACCATACGGGTAGCATCGGCAAAACTGGTGTCATGCGCAGACATATAGGACTGTACCAACACGCCGTCATTCAGTTTAAGCTGAGAATTGAAACCGATGATACGGGTAGGAGGTAAAAAAAGATTTTCTTCTTTTACATAGGTTGCGGGAGCGTAGTGTGCTACGAATCCGCCAAAATTAGGAACGATTACGCAATCGTTCTCTAACAACAGAGCCTCTATGTGTTGTGCTAATTCAATCATAGTGCAAAATTAAGAGATTAATTGAATATATCCCAGAAAACTTCGAAAAAATCACTACTTTTGCATCGTTTTACTTATTACTACTAACGATGAACTATATACAGACAGAAATAGATGGGGTGTGGCTGATAGAACCCAATGTTTATTCTGATGAACGGGGCTACTTTATGGAAGCCTTTAAGAAAGAGGAGTTTGAAGCGAAGATCGGTCCGGTAGACTTTGTGCAGGATAATGAATCGAAATCGTCCTTTGGTGTATTGCGGGGACTGCACTATCAGAAGGGTGAATACAGCCAGGCAAAGTTAGTTCGCGTTCTGAAAGGAAAGGTGCTGGATGTTGCTGTCGATTTGCGCCGGTCGTCACCGACTTTTGGAAAACATGTCAGCGCATTGCTCAGTGAAGAAAATAAAAGGCAGTTTTTTATTCCCCGTGGTTTTGCTCATGGCTTTGTGGTGTTGAGCGAAGAAGCTGTGTTCATGTATAAGGTAGACAATAAATATGCTCCGCAAGCAGAAGCGTCTATAGTATATAATGATGAAACGTTAGGCATCGACTGGATGCTTGGGGAGTCGCAGATGCTTTTGTCGCCCAAGGATAAAGAGGGCATGGCTTTCAGAGATGCTGTATATTTTGAATAAACTCTAACAAACGATAGATATGAAAATAGCGATTGTCGGAACCGGTTATGTTGGTTTGGTAACCGGAACATGTTTTGCTGAAATTGGCGTAAATGTAACTTGTGTAGATACGAATAGCGAGAAAATAGAATCTTTGCAGAAAGGAGTGATTCCGATCTATGAGAATGGATTGGAAGAAATGGTACTTCGCAATGTCAAGGCAAAAAGACTGAAATTCACGACTTCGCTTGAGAGTTGCCTGGACGATGTTGAGGTTATATTTAGTGCTGTCGGTACGCCTCCGGACGAAGATGGCAGTGCTGATTTGAGTTATGTGCTGGAAGTTGCCCGCACCATCGGTCGTAATATGAATCAATATAAATTGGTAGTGACGAAGAGCACGGTTCCTGTAGGTACTGCGCGCAGAGTTCGTGCCGCTATACAGGAAGAACTGGATAAAAGAGGAGTGAACATTGAGTTTGATGTGGCTTCCAATCCGGAATTTCTGAAAGAGGGCAATGCTATCAGCGACTTTATGAGTCCGGACCGTGTAGTGGTAGGAGTGGAGTCTGTTCGTGCGGAGAAACTGATGTCGAAACTCTATAAGCCGTTTTTATTGAATAACTTCCGTGTTATTTTCATGGATATCCCATCGGCTGAAATGACGAAATATGCGGCTAACTCTATGTTGGCAACCCGTATCAGCTTTATGAATGACATCGCGAACTTGTGTGAACTGGTAGGTGCCGACGTAAATATGGTACGTAGCGGTATCGGTTCTGATACTCGTATCGGACGCAAGTTCCTATACCCAGGTATCGGATATGGTGGCTCCTGTTTTCCTAAAGATGTGAAAGCATTGATCAAGACTGCCGAGCAAAACGGGTATACTATGCGTGTACTTCGTGCGGTGGAAGATGTGAATGAGGCGCAGAAAGGAGTCTTGTTTGAAAAACTGATGAAGCAGTTTAATGGTGATTTGAAAGGTAAGACCATCGCCTTGTGGGGATTGGCTTTTAAACCGGAAACGGATGATATGCGTGAGGCTCCGGGATTGGTATTGATCGATAAACTTCTGAAAGCAGGTTGTCAGATACGCGCATATGATCCGGCTGCAATGAATGAGTGTAAACGTCGTATCGGTGATGTTATTTATTACGCCCGCGATATGTATGATGCGGTACTTGATGCTGATGTCCTGATGTTAATTACCGAATGGAAAGAATTCCGTCTGCCTTCATGGGCTGTCATCAAAAAGACTATGAATCAGCAAATTGTGCTGGATGGACGCAATATTTATGATAAAAAAGAAATGGAAGAGCTCGGATTTATTTATTCATGCATTGGTAAATAAGATAATTAGAGTATCTTTATACACAAAATTTAGACAAATGACGAAATATGTAGCGATATCGTTAGTAGCGATCTTGCTCGCAGCATGTAACAGCAGTAAGAATCCGCACTCTTCCTCCGGACAAGAGGAGGATTTGAGTGCGAAAGAACTGCTGCAAGGAATCTGGCTGGATGATGAGACTGAGAGCCCGTTGATGCGTATAGAAGGGGATACCATCTATTATGCAGATTCGCAGAGCGCTCCTATTACATTCAAAATTATACGGGATACTCTTTATACTTATGGCAATGATACTACCTATTATAAGATAGATAAGCAGGGGGAGCATATTTTCTGGTTTCATTCGATTGCAGATAATATGATCAGATTGCATAAATCTGAAGATCCTAATGATTCGTTATCTTTTGTCGGTCAGGAAATGATTATTCCCACCTATACGGAAGTAACGAAGCGCGATAGTATTGTGAACTATAATGGTAGCCGCTATCGTGCTTATGTGTATATCAATCCATCCAAAATGAGGGTGATCAAGACGATATATACTGAAGACGGTATTAGTATGGATAATGTGTACTACGATAATGTGATGCACATTTGTGTGTATGAAGGCAAGAAGAGCCTGTTTGCCAGTGATATTACCAAGCAGATGTTTGAAAGTGTGGTTCCTGCGGATTTCCTGGTGCAGGCAATTTTATCTGATACTAAATTTGTAAAGGTAGACCGGAATGGTTTCCATTATCAGGCTGTTTTATCCATTCCGGAAAGTTCTATTTACAGTATAGCAAATTTGACTGTCAGTTTTAGCGGCAAGTTGACTATTACTCCGACGAAATAGCCAAATGTTTTTTAGTTTCTTGCAGGAGAAGAGGGGCGGTTATTGCCTTTTTTTCCATTGTTGTTATTCCTTTTTCCTCCGAAGCTTCTTCTTTTAGAACTGTCACCTCTCTTATTGTTGTAAGAGCGGGGCTTGTATTCCGGTGCTTCTCCTAATTCGGCGGGAACGGGAATTTTATATATTTCTTTTTCAAGAAAGTTCTCGATGGATTTGAAGTTGCTCTGTTCTTTCTCGCTGATAAAGGTGAGTGCTACTCCGTCATTGTTGGCACGTGCTGTACGTCCGATACGGTGCACATAATCCTCGCTGTCATGGGGGACATCAAAGTTGATAACCAATCGGATGTCGTCAATATCGATACCACGGGCAACGATATCCGTAGCAACCAGAATATTGATTCTTCCGGCTTTAAATTCGTGCATGACCACTTCACGTTGTGCCTGTTCAAGATCCGAATGCATTTCTCCTACATTCAGTTTCATCATTTTCAGAGCCTTTGTTACTTCTTTAACCTTGATTTTGGAGGAAGCGAAAATAATCACACGTTCGGGTACTTCGTCAGTAAAAAGGCTACGTATGATACCTAGCTTCTGATTCTCGTAACATACATAAGCTGCCTGGATGATTTTATCTGCCGGTCTTGAAACGGCAAGTTTGATTTCCGCCGGATTATTCAGAATTGTTTTTGCCAGTTGCTGTATTTTGGCAGGCATAGTTGCCGAGAACATGATTGTCTGTCGTTCTTTCGGCAAATATTTCACGATTTGCATGATATCTTCGTAGAATCCCATATCAAGCATACGGTCTGCTTCGTCCAGTATAAAATAAGAAACCTTGGAAAGGTCTACGTATCCAAGGCTTAAATGGGCTATCAGCCGTCCGGGAGTAGCTATTACTACATCTGCACCTAACGTAAGTCCCTTCTTCTGTTGTTCGAAAAGGATTCCGTCATTTCCACCGTATACGGCAACACTCGATGCGGGCATAAAATAGGAGAAGCCTTCCATTTGCTGGTCGATTTGCTGCGCCAATTCCCGGGTAGGGGACATAATGACACAGTTAATGGCATCTTCGGGATGTCCTCCTTCGGATAACTTATTCAGGATAGGCAGCAGGAATGCTGCTGTTTTACCAGTGCCCGTTTGTGCAACTGCTATCAAATCTTTACCTTCTAGTATGATTGGAATTGCTTGTTCCTGTATAGGCGTGCACTCGTCAAATCGCATGGCGTCAAGCGCATCAAGCACATTTGCATTTAGTTTTAGTTCGGAAAACTTCATTACTTCTTTTTATTTGCCGACAAAGATAAAATAATTTTTGGTCTCAATTACATATTCAAATAAGAATCTTTGAATCCCAGGAAATAGAGCACTCCGTCAAGCCCGATGGTATTGATGGATTGTTTGGCATTTGCCACTACTTTGGGCTTTGCGTGGAAGGCGATTCCCAGTCCGGCGATTCCCAGCATAGGAAGGTCGTTGGCACCGTCTCCAACGGCTATCGTCTGAGCAATATCAACCTTCTCTACCTGAGCGATCAGACGGAGGAGTTCGGCTTTTCGTTTGCCGTCTACTACGTCTCCCAGATAGCGTCCGGTTAATTTGCCGTCTACAATTTCCAATTCGTTCGCATATACGTAATCTATGCCGTATTTCTTTTGCAGATACTGACCGAAATAGGTGAATCCTCCGGAAAGAATAGCAATTTTGTATCCATATTTTTTCAGTACATACATCAGGCGGTCTACTCCTTCCGTAATAGGAAGGCTTTCTGCTATTTCCTGCATGACTGATTCATCCAGTCCTTTTAACAAGGCTACACGACGTGTGAAGCTTTCTGTAAAGTCTATTTCTCCACGCATGGCGCTTTCTGTAATGGCCTTTACTTCATCGCCTACACCTGCACGGATAGCCAGCTCGTCGATTACCTCAGTTTCGATCAAGGTAGAATCCATATCGAAACAGATCAGACGACGCATACGGCGGTACATATTATCTTGCTGGAAAGAAAAGTCCATCTCCTGTTCGCTAGCCAGCTGCATCAGTCGCTCCTGCATGGCGATACGGTCTTTCGGGGTACCGCGTACGGAGAACTCGATACAGGCACGGGTACGGGTATCCGTTTTGTCCTCATCCAAAGGGATACGCCCCGTCAGACGTTTGATGGCATCAATGTTTAAGTCTTGTTCTGCTAGTACGCGGGTAGCGGCAGAGATCTGGCGAGCGGACAGTTTGCGGCCCAATACCGTCAGTATATAGCGGTTTTTCCCCTGCATACCTACCCAGTTCTCATACTGATCGGTTCCTATCGGTTCGAAACGAATGGTTACTCCCAATGAAGATGCCTTAAACAGCAGCTCCTTCATAATGAATCCGGAATGCCTTTCTTCGCTTCTGAAAAGGATGCCTAACGACAAAGTATTATGGATGTCCGCCTGTCCGATATCAAGGATAGTAGCGTCATACTTGGCAAGTATTTCAGTTACGGAAGCGGTAAGTCCCGGACGATCTTCGCCGGTAACTCGAATCAGAATCAATTCAGTATTTGATGGTTGCATAAGAAAATAGACTTTAACGCTGCAAAAGTAGGGAAAAAAGTTCGTTTTTATGCTAAATAACATAAAAAGTTATACCCAAAAAGTAAGAAAATGGCTTGTTTTTTTGGAAGTTAATTTAATAATTACTTACCTTTGCACCCGGTTTCAAAATTAAAGGCACTGATAATCAGCGGATTCCTCTTCGCCTGATGCCTGAAAAGACAACGTTTCGGGAAGAAACCACTGTTTAAGGACAGTCCCGGATAGTATTAACTAAAACCGCATTACATGAATTCTTATGTAAAATGGATTTTTGTTGTATTACTGATTTGTTCCTTGACCGCTTTCGTTGAGAAAGACAAACCTACCGGAGGTTTGAGTGAGGGTGACGTAGCCCCTGATTTTAAAATCGAATCTGCGTCGAATGGGCAACCGGCTTTTAAGTTGGGTAATTTGAAAGGTAAATATGTGTTGCTTAGTTTTTGGGCAAGTTATGACGCGCAATCCCGGATGCAAAACGTAAGTTTGAGCAATGTGCTTCGTTCTTCCCGTAATGTGGAAATGGTTTCTGTTTCGTTTGACGAATACCAGTCAATCTTTAAGGAAACCGTTCGTAAGGACCAAATAGTTACGCCCACTTGTTTCGTGGAAACAGAAGGCGAGGACTCTGGATTATTTAAAAAGTACCGTTTGAATCGGGGGTTCACAAACTATTTATTGGATGGAAATGGTGTGATTATAGCCAAAAACATCTCTGCTGCAGATCTTTCTGCTTATGTAAGTGAGATTGGTTGACAATCTCGAAAAGAGTAAGGAGAAAGAGGGATTTTCCGGATCACCGTTTGGTGATTAAAATGGAGAATAGACAAAAGAGGAAATGGATACAACAAAAAAGTTCCGCCTGTACTTGCTTTCGGCAAGAATAGGCGGAACTTCTATTTTAGATCTCCTGAATCTAAGTTTTATGTTTCCTTATTTAGGTGCTTTCTGATACAGATAGAATGCGATGCCTGCATAGAGGATATTGGGAATCCAGACTGCAATCGCAGGGGGCACGTTACCGTTTATGGCAAAGGTAGAAGTGATTGTCTGGAACAGGATATAAGAGAAACTCAGTCCTAATCCGATACCCAGATGAAGTCCCATACCACCCTTCGTTTTTCGTGATGAAAGAGAAACCCCGATGATTGTCAGAATAAACGAAGCAAATGACATTGCAATTCGTTTGTGGTACTCAATTTCAAACTCCTTGATATTGGCAAATCCCCGTCGTTTCTGCTTTTCGATATATTCGCTCAGTTCCGGACTGGTCAGCATCTCCTGTTGATTCTTCATGATCAGGAAGTCCGACGGGTCCATATTTATGATAGAGTCGATCCGGTCTCCTTTGGTGATCTTTTCTTTTAGTCCGTCCAGTTCACGTACCATATAGTCGTGAATGGTCCATTTGTTGACCGTTGTTGTATCGTAGGTGATACGGCGTGCCGTTAAGTGGGAAACAAGTTTCTTGTCGACAAACTTATCCAATGAAAAGCGGTTGCCGGTTTTCATTCCGTCATTGTAATTATCGATATAGGCTATGACACCACTGTCCACTTCCAGCTGCACGTTCCGGACCGAGTTGACTTTCTTGGGTTTGATGTATTTATCTTCAAAGTTCAGACGGGTAACACTGCCTTTGGGAATGATGAACGAACTCATCATGAATGTTGCCGCAGCAATGATGGCAGCAGAGATCATATAGGGGCGCATCATTCTTTTGAAACTCATACCGGTGGAGAACATGGCAATGATCTCAGAGTTCTCCGCCAGTTTGGAGGTAAAGAAGATAACGGCGATGAATACGAACAGCGGACTGAACAGATTGGAGAAGTAGGGGATGAAGTTCATGTAGTATTCAAAGATGATCTTGTCCCAAGGGGCTTCATGCTCCATCAGCTTGTCCATCTTCTCGTTGAAGTCGAACACCACCGCAATTGAGATAATCAATGCAATGGCAAATACGTATGTCCCCAAGAATTTCTTGATGATATACCAATCCAGCCGTTTTATTAATCGATTGCTTTTCATTCTTTATAATCTTGTTGACACTCTTTTTACCATCATCGGCTTCCAGGTAGAGAAATCTCCGGCAATGATATGTTTCCGGGCTTCACCTACCAGCCACAGGTAAAATGCCAGATTGTGTATAGAAGCAATTTGCATTGCCAGTAGTTCTTGTGCGTGGAAAAGGTGACGCAAGTATGCTTTGCTGTATAGCGTGTCTACAGCAGAAGCACCGTCCGCCTCGATGGGAGAGAAGTCTGTTTCCCATTTCTTGTTTCGCATATTGATGATGCCGTCTTTGGTAAACAACATGCCATTTCGTCCGTTTCGGGTAGGCATAACACAGTCGAACATATCGACTCCGCGTTCAATGCCTTCAAGGATATTTACGGGGGTACCGACTCCCATCAGATAGCGGGGCTTGTCTTTGGGAAGAATCTCGTTGACAACCTCTATCATCTCGTACATCTTATCTACCGGTTCGCCTACGGCCAGTCCGCCGATTGCATTGCCATCCGCTCCTTTGGAGGCGACGAATTCAGCGGATTGCTTACGCAAATCCTGATAAACACATCCTTGCACGATGGGGAAAAGAGACTGATTGTAACCGTATTTCGGTTCAGTTTCATTGAAACGCTGAATGCAACGATCGAGCCATCTGTGTGTCAGTCCTAATGACTTTTTGGCATACGCATAATCCGAATCTCCCGGAGGACATTCATCAAAAGCCATCATGATGTCAGCACCGATGGTACGTTCTATATCCATCACCTTTTCCGGAGTAAAGATATGTTTGCTGCCATCGATATGCGAGCGGAATTCGGCCCCTTCTTCCCGAAGTTTTCGTATTCCTGCTAATGAGAATACCTGAAAGCCACCGCTATCGGTCAGCATAGGACGATCAAAACCATTGAAGCGATGCAGTCCGCCTGCCTTTTCAATAACGTCCAGTCCCGGGCGTAAGTATAAATGATAGGTGTTGCCCAGAATAATCTGTGCCTGGATATCTTCTTTCAGTTCTGTTATATGCACTCCTTTAACCGTACCCAGTGTTCCCACAGGCATGAAGATAGGTGTTTGTATCTGCCCGTGATCTGTTGTTATCAGACCGGCACGGGCATTACTTTTAGTGTCTGTATATTGTAACTCAAATGTCATTCCTGGCTGGGTTTCTTTACAGATAAATCAATGGCATCCGCAACTTTTTCGTTTGTCAGTGCAATTGCGAATACTTCTTTTATGTCGTTTACATAGTGGAATTGCAGTCCTTTCAAATATATGTCCTGAATTTCATCTATGTTCTTTTTGTTTTCGGCACTCATGATAATTTCCTTGATTCCGGCACGTTTGGCGGCAAGAATCTTTTCCTTGATGCCACCGACAGGAAGCACTTTGCCACGGAGGGTGATTTCTCCTGTCATGGCAAGATTGGCTTTCACTTTCCGTTGGGTCAGGGCAGAAGCTAAAGAAGTGGCCATGGTAATACCAGCTGACGGTCCGTCTTTCGGAATGGCACCTTCGGGCACATGGATGTGTATGTTCCAGTTGTCAAAGATGTCTTCATTCAGATTGAGGATTGAAGCGTGTGCTTTGATGTATTCAAGTGCCAGCATAGCTGATTCTTTCATTACATCTCCCAGATTACCTGTTAGTGTAAGACGTGCACCTTTACCACGGCTCAGACTCGTTTCTACAAAGAGTATTTCACCGCCGACGGCAGTCCATGCCAATCCGGTGACTACGCCTGCATAGTCATTTCCCTGATACTTGTCACGTGTATACTCCGGTGCTCCCAGGAATTCATACAAATCAGTCGGTTTAATCTCTGATTTGGCGAAATAACCGTCTGTTGCATATTGACGGGCAGATTTGCGGAGAATCTTGCCGATTTTCTTTTCCAGTTCACGGACGCCGCTTTCACGGGTATATGATTCGATAATCGCTTCCAAAGTATCTTTCGGAATCTTGATATCCGTCTTTTTAAGTCCGTTTGCTTCCAGTTCTTTCGGCAACAGGTGCTTACGGGCTATTTCAACTTTTTCTTCTGTGATGTATCCGCTGACTTCAATCAACTCCATACGGTCGAGCAACGGGCCGGGGATCGTATTCAGATTATTGGCAGTTGCAATGAACAGTACTTTGGAAAGGTCATAATCTACATCCAGGAAGTTATCATGGAAAGAGGTATTCTGTTCCGGATCAAGTACTTCCAGCAAAGCTGATGACGGATCGCCCTGACGGTCGGCACTGACTTTGTCGATCTCATCCAGTATAAATACAGGATTAGAGGCTCCTGCCTTAATCAGACTCTTGATGATTCGTCCGGGCATAGCACCAATATAAGTTTTGCGGTGACCGCGAATTTCTGCTTCATCGTGCACACCACCCAAAGACATACGGACATATTTTCGTTTCAGTGCCGATGCGATGGATTTTCCGAGGGATGTTTTACCAACTCCCGGAGGGCCGTACAAACAGATAATAGGTGATTTCATATCGCCTTTCAGTTTTAATACGGCAAGGTGTTCCAAAATACGTTCTTTTACTTTTTCCAGTCCGTAGTGGTCTTTATTCAACGTCTTTTCTGCATTTTTCAAATTCAGATTGTCTGTTGTATAAACTCCCCAAGGCAGGTTAAGCATTGTTTGCAGGTAGTTGAGCTGTACGCTGAAGTCCGGTGATTGCGGATGTGTACGTTCCAGTTTCGCTAGTTCCTTCAGGAAAGTATCTCTGACTTCCGCATTCCAGTGCATTTTAACTGCTTTCAGACGCATCTCTTCAATTTCCTGCTCCTGACCGCTGCCGCCCAGTTCATCCTGAATCGTTTTGATCTGTTGCTGGAGGAAGTATTCACGCTGTTGCTGATCGATATCCTCACGGGCACGCATTTGGATGGATGCCTTGATTTCTGCCAGCTGTACTTCGCGATTCAAGATTTCCAATAGATGATAAGTACGCTCTCTTAATGAGTTGATACTTAATAAATCCATCTTCTCATCTTTCTTGAATGGCAGGTTGGCACAAATGAAATTAATGAGGAACATCGGATTACTGATGTTTTTTATAGCAAATGACGAGTCCTGATGCATTTCTGATGATTTGATATAACGCATCGTCAAGTCCTTGCATGTTTCAACCAGGGCTTGAAACTCTTTATCGTCTTTGTTTGGGACATCTTCTTCCAAAAGTTCGACCTCGCCCTTCAGATAAGGGTGTGTATCTACAATATCTTTCAGACGCAGACGTTTCATTCCCTGAAGGATGACTGTTGTTGTCTGGTCAGGCATTTCCAGTACCCGTACAATTCGTCCGACAGTGCCGACATTGTGCAAATCTTCCAGTTTGGGGTCTTCCGTGTGTGCCGATCTCTGGCAAATCACTGCAATATCTTTGTGTTTCTTTTCAGCTTCGCGAACCAGCTTTAATGAAGCCTTTCTGCCTACTGTAATAGGTAAAAATACTCCGGGAAACAACACCATATTACGAAGGGGGAGAACCGGAAGAATATCACCGGATTTTATATTCACATCAAACACATGTTCGTCATTGCCATCATAGTCGGTAATCAGTGAGAAGCCGTTCTCACCAACTTCTTCTTCCAATAAGTATCTTTCTTTCATCTTTTCGTTTTAATTTAGTTTATGTCATACATAATATGCATAAATCGTTTGCAAAGTTAATTGATTCTCTTTAATAATAAAGCACAGTGTGGAATAAAAACACAAAAACAATGCCAAAATATCGGGCGTTAATGGATTTATTCCATAATAATTATTTATTTTTGACGGTTTTCAGCAAAGATCAGTAAAAAACAGGTTTAGATGGCTAATAAAATGGCGAATCCTTTCTTTCAGTTTAAGCAGTTTACAGTATGGCATGACAAATGTGCCATGAAGGTAGGTACGGATGGGGTACTCTTAGGGGCGTGGGCTTCTGTTCAAGGGGCTCATCGAATTTTAGATATTGGAACCGGGACGGGGTTGGTTGCTTTGATGCTGGCTCAACGTAGTATGCCGGATGCAAATATTGTGGCGCTGGAAATAGACGAAGCCGCTGCCGTGCAGGCTAAGGAAAATGTGGCCCGTTCTCCCTGGAAGGATCGGATAGAAGTGGTGAAGCAAGACTTTCTGTCCTATCAGTCTCCGGATAAATTTGATGTGATCGTTTCCAATCCTCCTTACTTTGTGGATTCGCTTAGTTGTCCCGACCAACAGAGAAGCATGGCACGGCATAACGATTCTCTGACTTATGAAGAATTATTGAAGGGTGTGGCTGATTTATTGAAGAAAGAGGGCACTTTTACAATCGTAATACCGACAGACGTGGCTGACAGGGTGAAGACTGCAGCTTCCGAATATCATTTATATGCAACTCGCCAGCTAAATGTAATAACCAAGCCCGGAGGAACCCCAAAACGGACCTTAATTACTTTTTCTTTTGACAATGGAGGATGTACTGTTGAGGAACTGTTGACTGAAGTAGCCCGTCATCAATATAGTGAGGAATATAAAGCATTAACCCGCGAATACTATTTGCACCTGAAATAATATTTTTGCACAAATAAAAAAGGAGCTACTTAAATGTAACTCCTTTTTTCGTCGGGGTAGCGGGATTCGAACCCACGACCCCCTGCTCCCAAAGCAGGTGCGCTAACCGGACTGCGCTACACCCCGCTACTTTTAAAGGGTTGTTCTTTTCAAAAGCGGTGCAAAGATAGGGAGTATTTTTTAATTATCAATAACTAAATGAATGTTTTTTATTGATTAAATTACAATCGACTGAAATTCATCTGTTTGCAAGTCAACTTTTTTTCTTGGCAGAAATAAGAAGCATCATTGGACGCCGAAGTTCGTCTTGCATTTCCGGAATAGTATCCAGCATCATTTCACTTGGTTGGGGCTCTATCAATTCACAAATTTCAAATCCGGTCTGAAGAAGACTATTAATATATGTAGTTAAAGTCTTATGATACTTCACGACTTCTTCTCCTAAAAAAACAGCAGTACGTTTACCTTCACTGAAATAGCGGTCTACAGGCCAGTGAGCACGTTTTCCATCCTGGTCGTAATACCAATCCTGATTGCCATAGGCTGTGAATATAGGATGCTCTACTGAAAAAACAAAAGAACCTCCTGCTGCGAGACAGCTGTTGACTTTACGGCATATATTAATAAAAGATTCCAGATAATGAAAGGTCAAGGAACTGATTACGATATCATAAGTATCCGGTTGAAAGTCGAAATCCTCGATTGCCATACATCTATATTCGATGAGTGGTGAAGAATTTCTTTTTTGAGCTTCTTCCAGCATCTTCCCGGAAATATCAATTCCTGTAACATACTTTGCTCCATGTTCAATGGCATAGATACAGTGCCAGCCAAATCCGCAGCCTAAATCCAGTACTCTCTTGTCTGTAAAGTCCGGTAGCATTTTCTGTAATATATGCCATTCTCCGGCACCTTGCAATCCCTCTACAGAGCGTGACATTTGAGCATATTGGCTGAAGAAGCGGTCATCGTCATATTTATTTTCTTTCATAACTTCAATGAGGTTCATATTAGGTTGGGCAAATATATGCATTTATGCGATTATTGGGACGAATTAACTGAAAATAAAATCAGATAGGATGAACCATCTTTTGCTGTTTTCTGTTTTCAAAGTATAAAACTAAAAATGAAAAAGCCATATGAAAACGGAAAAACAAAAAGAAACGAATGAAAAGGAAGTTCCTTTGTTAGAACAAAAAGGATATGAAAGAATGGTCAATGAGATTGTTCCGGTACAACAAGCGGAAGCTTACCGTAAACCGACTCAGAAAGCGGTAAAAGAAGCTGTAAAGGAGTTGAATCCTGATACAAATAGTTTGGGTAGCAGAGGATGATTGAGTCCTCTGCTATTTTAGTAGACGATCAGCAGAGTTAATGAACATTCCGGCTATACCGGACTCAGGTTCGTTTATTCGATTAGTGAAAAAACGATCATTCTGAAAAAAAGAATATTTAAACGGGCAGGAAAGACTATAATTGCATCTGTCATAAGCTAAGAATCAATAAACGCCCGCATTTTTAAATATGAAAGTACATAATTTTATTAATTGTCTGATATGCTGATTGGATTGAACTGTTCTTTTCCTCGTTATTGATCATTAAGCTGGCTGAATGGCTTAATAATAATCATTATGCTACTTTTCACCTTGCTTGTAAATCTGATAAGTTAGATGAAAACAAGCACTGAATCGCCTTTTTATCTCTTTCCCATCAAGGAAAAATAAGTTCCTCGGTGAGAAAGGTAGCGTTGGTTTAAAACCAACGAGGTGTTCCTTTTAAACCAATAAGTGTTTTGTACATACGAAAAGATGTATATATTATGCCGTTTTATGCAATATCAGGCTGCGTTTTCGCATATTATTGCATTTATTTATGCAGTTTATTTTCTGGTTTGTTGCTTTTGGTACAATAATTTTTCGACGTAATCTTAAGAATAGCACATCAAGATGCAAATATCAAAGGGCTCTTATTTAGGAAAAGTAAGGATAAAACTGCTTCCTTTACCCACTTCCGACTTAACATTAATACTTCCTTCATGCAAAGTCATGATTTGCTTGCATAAACTTAATCCGATACCCGAACCGGATGTTTTGGTGGTAAAGAAAGGAACAAATATTTTATCCAGCACATCGGGCAGAATACCTTCTCCATTATCAGATATCGTTAATGTCGTATTTCCGGCAGAAAGTTTTCTTGCTTTTACCTGAATCTTCTTATCTGATTTCCGACTGCATGCTTCACGGGCATTTTTCAGCAGATTAATAAGAATCTGTTCTATTTGTGTCCGGTCCGCATTTAATTTCAATTCGGGTGTGGGCACCTCAAACTGAAACTCTTCTTCCGGAAACAACTTCTTTAAATCCGTGAATAATTCCGCAATAGAAATCTGTGTACGAATAGGAGCGGGGATTCGTGTGAGCCGGCGATAGTTCTCTACAAATTCCAGTAATCCTTTGCTTCTTCTGTGAATGGTCTGCATGGCTTGCAGCATAACAGAATACTCTTTTTCTCCCAGTTGACTGGGGATTCCTCTCTCACTTAATGTTTCCGAAAGAGAAATGATTGGTGTGATAGAGTTCATGATTTCATGAGTCAGCACGCGTATCAGCTTTTGCCAGGCTTCCATTTCATTGCGTTCCAGTACGGAATGAATGTTTTTTAAGCTGATTAACTGCTGTTCTCTGCCTTGGGTAGCAAATGTAGTGCGTGAGATGGCCATTTCCAGCACAGTACTATTTTGTTCGATACGGATGACGGGGGTGTCATTGGCAACGGAAGCCTTCAGTAATGTTTCCGGCAATTGTGATATTTGTCCTAAGTGGGTAACGGCCGCCTGATTCATCCATTCTATATGTCCGGCTTTGTCGGCAACAAGCACTGCCGTATCAACTTTGTTCAATAAGTTCTCGTAATATTGATGCTTGATTTCTTCTGCCAGCAATCTTCCCCGAAAATCTTTTAAAGTATCCGAAAGTTCTTCCGCCCATTCATTCATTATTTTATTTTTGAAAGGTGGATGGAAAGTTTGCATCATGTCATTATAGCGAAGGCCGTCTGTCAGTCGTCGCAACAGGGCAATTTGTTTGAACTGCATACGGTAAAGATGTACAGCGGTAGTTATCAGTAATATAATGCAGATAGTAGTACTGAACCATAACTGTTTTTGAAATAACAGATAGCTACCGATAGAAAGCAATACTATCAATAAGATATGTAAAATTACTCTGAATGCAAATCGTCTCATAAGCCTAGTTTTTCAAGTTTGCGATATAAGGCAAAGCGGGTAATGCCTAAATAGTCGGCAGCACGGGAAATATTCCCTTCACTAAGTTTCATTGCTTTTTCAATGGTTTGCCGTTCCAGTTGTTCAAGGTTCAAAACAATTTCTTCTTCCTTTTTTTGTTTGGGGGTGACGTGGAACTGGAAGTTTTCGGGTTTTAATAAAGAACCGTCTCCCAAGATTACGACACGTTCCATTGTGTGTTGTAACTCCCGTACATTGCCCGGCCACGTATATTTCAGCAACTTATTTTTGGCTTCCCGTGTCAAGCCTCGCATTTCCTTTTTATATTTGCGTGCATAACGGTCCAGAAAATATTCGGCAAGCAGAATGATATCATTCCCACGTTCGCGGAGTGGGGGAATATGTATTTCAATTGTGTTAATACGATAGAGTAAGTCCTGACGGAAGCTTCCTTCATCCACCATACGGCGGATATCCGCATTCGTTGCGCAAATCAGACGAACATCAATAGGCACGGCCTGTGTGCTTCCTAAGCGGCTGATCTGCCGTTTTTCGATCGCAGTGAGCAGCTTCGATTGCATGGGAAGCGAAAGATTACCGATTTCATCGAGGAATAAAGTACCATTGGTGGCAACTTCCATCCGTCCGGCTTTTGACTTTTTAGCATCGGTGAAAGCTCCTTTTTCAAATCCGAACAGTTCACTTTCGAAAAGTTGTTCGGGGATACTTCCCAGGTCGATGGTGACAAAAGGTTTGCCGTATCGGGGGGAACAGCGGTATAGCAGTCGGGCAATCACGTCTTTTCCCGTTCCGTTTTCTCCCAAAATCAGAATGTTGGCATCTGTACTGCTAAGTTTGTTTATGGTTGCGAATACTTCCTGCATGACTGGAGATTCTCCGATAATGTCCCCTTCCGGAGAACTTTGTCCGCTGAGTGCTTCCACTTGCTCTTTTAAGATGTTTACCTCCCGTTGAGATTGGCGCAGACGCATACCGGAGGTGAGAGTAGCCAGCAATTTTTCCTTCTCCCAAGGTTTGGGGATAAAATCTGTTGCACCGGCTTTAATGGCCCGTACAGCTTTATCTGTATCCGCATATGCAGTCATGAAGATGACAATAGCTTGCGGATCAATCTGCAAAATCTGCTTCAGACTTTCAAAACCTTCTTGGCCGCTAATTGCATCACGGCTGAAATTCATATCTAATAAGATAAGATCGGGCTGAAAGGTAGTCATAAAATGCTCAATCCGGTCGGGAGTGGTAGCTACCTTTATCTTTTCTGTATAAGGTTCGAGTAGTAGATTGAGGGCAAAGAGCACATCTTCGTTATCATCTACAATGAGTATCTTTCCTAGTTTGTTGACTTCATCCATAGGGTATGGGGTATATGATTCGTTACTTATCCTAAAGTTTTAATGCAAGGGCAAAGATATGGATAATAATCATGTGTTGTATGTGCGATTGCGCACTAGATTTGTGCGTATTTGCACGCTGTTTGTAATAGTGTGGTAAATGTAAACAACTGAATTAGAATGAAATATAAGAATGGCACAGGTTTTGAATGGTAAATAACAAATAAATCTAAGAATGAATCTGAAAATACTCTATATAACACTCGGAATCCTGTCGACTGAACTGCTGTCTGCTCAAAATCAAACAATGGAGATGTCGTTGGAGCAGGTGGTGAAAATAGCCCGTCTGGAATCACCTGATGCACAGACTGCACGACATAGTTTTCGTTCGGCTTACTGGAACTACAAATATTATCGGGCTAACTATTTGCCATCTTTGAGTTTGTCATCCGATCCTAATCTGAATCGTGCCATCAATAAGATTACAATGGGGGACGGTTCCGTTAAGTTTGTCGAGCAAAATCTGTTGAATACCGATCTGACTTTGAACCTGTCGCAGAATATTCCCTGGACCGGAGGTTCTCTTTTTCTCGAAACATCTGCGCAACGTATGGACTTGTTCAGCGAACATAAATACTCATGGCAAACTTCTCCTGTCATGATAGGATATCGCCAGTCGCTTTTTGGTTATAATAGTCTGAAATGGGATAAACGTATAGAACCGGTACGCTATCAGGAAGCCAAGAAAAGTTATGTGGAAACACTGGAACTTGTTTCCGCCAATGCAATTAATAAATTCTTCGCTTTGGCTACCGCTCAAAGTAATTACGATATTGCTTCTTTCAATTATGCAAATGCCGACACACTCTATCGTTACGCTCAGGGGCGCTACAATATAGGCACGATCACAGAGAATGAAATGCTGCAGTTAGAATTGAATCGTCTGACCGAAGAAACAAATCGTATGAATGCCCGTATAGAAATGGATAATTGTATGCAGGAACTTCGTTCTTATCTGGGCATTCAGGAAGATCGGGAACTTCGTGTGCATATCAACTCCCAAGTGCCGGATTTCAGTGTCAATCTGGATGAAGCATTGGCATTGGCATACGAAAATAGTCCGGATATACAGACGATGAAACGAAGAAAACTGGAAAGCGAGAGTGCTGTGGCAAGAGCCCGTGCCAATGCGGGACTGAAAGCAGATATTTATCTACGTTTCGGACTGACGCAGACTGCCGAAAAGCTGCCGGATGCTTATCGAAATCTGTTAGACCAGCAATATGTAAGTCTGAGTATCGCTCTACCTATTTTAGATTGGGGAAGAGGGAAAGGACAAGTGCGGGTAGCCCGTTCCAATCGTGATCTGGTATATACGCAAGTGGAGCAAAACCGGACGGATTTTGAATTGAATGTCCGCAAACTGGTGAAACAATTTAATCTGCAAACGCAACGGGTACGTATTGCTGCCCGTACAGATGAAACGGCTCAACGAAGAAATGAAGTTGCCCGCAAACTTTATATTTTGGGAAAATCCACTATCCTCGATCTGAATGCTTCCATTGCCGAGAAAGATAGTGCCCGCCGTAATTACGTGTCGGCTTTGTACAATTACTGGAGTTTATATTACACACTTCGAAGTATGACACTCTACGATTTTGAACGAAACACGCTGTTGACCGAAGATTACAATCTTCTGATAGAATAGCAACTTACTCATTCAGCTGTAATAAATAAAAATATAAAATACCTGATAAAGTCATGGATATAAAATTAGAAAAGAAACCTTGGTATATTCGGTACAGATACTATCTGATAGGCGGACTTTTGTTTGCTGCCTTTCTGATTTATGTAATTGTTCTGTCATTAGGCCCCCGAAAATTACGTATTGATGCCGAAAATATTCAGATAGCGAAAGTGAAAGAGGATAATTTTATGGAATATGTAGATGTGGAGGGTTTGATTCAGCCTATACTGACTATCAAAATCAATACCCGCGAAGCGGGAAGCGTTGAAAGCATCGTTGGTGAGGAAGGAAGTCTGCTCCAGCAGGGGGATACCATCATCGTCCTTTCCAATCCGGATCTGCTCCGCAGCATCGAAGACCAGCGTGACGAATGGGAAAAACAAATGATCACCTATCAGGAACAGGAGATTGAGATGGAACAGAAAAGTCTTAATCTGAAGCAGCAGGCTCTGACGAATAATTATGAACTGGAACGACTGAAAAAGAGTATTGCCCTTGATCGGGAAGAGTTTCAGATGGGAGTAAAGAGTAAGGCTCAACTACAAGTAGCCGAAGATGAATATAACTACAAACTAAAAAATGCGGCATTACAACAAGAAAGCCTGCGGCATGATTCTGCCGTTACGATGATTCGTAAAGAACTGATTCGCAATGACCGTGAACGGGAGCGCAAGAAATATGAACGTACTCACGAGCGATTGAATAACCTGGTGGTGACGGCTCCTATAAAAGGGCAACTAAGCTTTGTCAGGGTTACTTCGGGGCAGCAGGTTTCTTCCGGCGAAAGCATTGCCGAAATAAAGGTACTCGATCAGTATAAGATACATACTTCGCTAAGTGAATATTACATTGACCGGATCACTACCGGACTGCCTGCTACCGTCAATTATCAGGGAAAGAAATATCCGCTGAAAATAACGAAAGTCGTCCCTGAAGTAAAAGACCGTATGTTTGATGTCGATCTTGTCTTTACCGGCGATATGCCCGATAATGTCAGAGTCGGCAAAAGCTTCCGTGTACAGATTGAATTAGGTCAGCCGGAACGGGCGCTTATTATTCCACGGGGTAATTTCTATCAGTCTACAGGAGGACAATGGATTTACAAAGTGAATGCTTCGAAGACAAAAGCAATCCGTGTACCATTAAGTATTGGGCGGCAGAATCCGCAGCAGTACGAAATTACGGAAGGTTTGCAGACGGGAGATTGGGTAATTACGACAGGATATGATACCTTTGGCGATGCAGAGGAGTTGATATTGAAATAAGGAATATATAATATTATGAAGATAATACGGTTGGTAATTTATTAAGGAACCGATTTATTTCTCATAAAAACGAATAAACACAATAACTTTTAAATATCATAATTATGATCAAGACAATTAATTTACAGAAAATTTTCAAGACCGAAGAAGTGGAAACTTGGGCATTGAATAATGTAAGTATCGAGGTGAAGCAAGGAGAGTTCGTTGCCATTATGGGACCTTCCGGTTGTGGAAAGTCAACATTGCTCAATATTCTTGGGTTATTGGACAATCCGACAGGAGGGGAATATTACCTCAATGGAACAGAAGTTTCCAAGTACACAGAGTCACAGCGTACCAGCCTTCGTAAAGGAGTGATCGGTTTCGTCTTTCAAAGCTTCAATCTGATAGATGAATTGAATGTTTATGAAAATATTGAATTGCCTTTGCTTTACATGGGTATCTCAGCTTCCGAACGTAAAAAGAGAGTGGAGACTGCTATGGAACGAATGGCTATCACACATCGCAGCAAACACTTCCCGCAACAACTTTCCGGAGGTCAGCAGCAGCGTGTTGCTATTGCCCGTGCAGTAGTTGCCAATCCTAAGTTGATCCTGGCCGATGAGCCTACCGGTAATTTGGACTCAAAGAACGGTAAAGAAGTGATGGGGCTATTGAGTGAACTAAATAAGGAAGGAACCACTATTGTGATGGTAACACATTCACAGCACGATGCCGGTTATGCCGACCGTATCATTAATTTGTTTGACGGACAGGTAGTAACGGAAGTCAGTATGTAATATATTCATAAAGTACCATGATTAAACACTATTTGAAAGTAGCCTTTCGCAATTTGGTAAAGTACAAGACACAGAGCCTTGTCAGTATCATTGGATTAGCTGTTGGTTTCACTTGTTTTGCGCTGTCTGTCTTATGGATTCGTTATGAAATGACTTACGATACTTTCCATAACGGAGCCGACCGTATCTATATGGTACGTGCGCATTATACTGATTCCCCTGGTAGTACATCCAATGTTACTCCTTACCCTTTGGCAAACTATTTACAGGAGAAAATGCCGGAGATAGAAGCTACTGCTTCCACTTCCATATATCGGGATATGAAATTCCGTATGGGAGATAATGAACAGGAGGTAGTAATGGCTACAGCAGATTCTGTTTTCATGAACTTTTTCAATATACGGCTGCTGAAAGGAACAGTCAACTTCCTGAAAGAAAATGATCCGGAAATCGCCATTACGGAAGAGTTTGCCCGAAAGCTTTTTGGCAGTGAAGAGGATGCTTTGGGGAAAGAAGTAGAACTGAGCGGACGTCCCCGTAAGATAGGCGCCATTGTGAGCGGATGGTCCCGTCATTCCAATATACCGTATAGTGTATTGAGTTCGGCAAGGCGCTATCCACGCTGGAGTAGTAAGGGAGAACAACTGTTTATCCGTGTTCGCGCAGGAGTGGATAGGGATACTTTTCAAAAGAAGATGGAAGACATTGATATCTTGGATATTCCCAAAGAGAGCGAACTTGTGAAACTTCTGATCACGCCCATTTCGGCTTTGCGTTATTCGGATTATGTTTCTAAAGTAGATGTAGTTATCTCCTTCAGTTATATTTTCTATTTCTCTTTAGCAGGCGGATTGGTCATTATTTGTTCCTTATTCAATTACCTGACGCTTTATATCAGTCGGCTTTGCATGCGTAGTAGTGAAATGGCGCTTCGTAAAGTAAATGGTGCAAGTAATACATCTTTATCGGTGCAGTTTGCCATTGAACTGTTGTTGATTCTATGTATCGCCCTGTTATGCGGACTGTTGATGATAGAGGTGAGTATGTCCGGCTTCCTGAACTTCACACAGATAGAGGCCAGTGTATATTATGGAGAGATCATTGCATATCTTTTGATTGTAATCATTCTGTCTTTCCTGTTTGCACAGATGCCTTTATCTTATTTTCGCCGCCGGACATTGCAGGAAGCGATAAAAGGAAAAGTGGTAACTACCAGACCTTATCTGTTTCGTAAGATAGGAATTATCATGCAGTTAGTTGTCAGTCTTGCTTTTATCTTCTGTGCGGCTGTTATGATGAAGCAACTCTATTTTCTGAAAAATACGGACTTAGGAATGGAACGCCATAATGTCGGTAATGTAGCCTTGTGGAATGGAGATATCAAGCAATGGTCGGGGAAAATAGCTGCTTTGCCCATGGTGACAGAGGCTTTGCCCCCTTCGTATTTCCCGATTATTCCTACAGGACCGATGATGTATGCCGAAATAAACAACTGGGATGATTCGCCGAAAGCGGTTGAAGAACCTTTAACTGTTGGTATGATGCCTGCTAAAGAAGAATTCTTTGAATTCTATAAATTGAATTTATTGGAAGGCGAGTTTATATCGGACAAGAATCAAGAAAATGAAGTAGTGATAGATGAAAATACATGCCGTAAATTTGGATGGAAACGGGCTTTGGGCAAAAGTTTCTATCATGAATATAATGGTCAGCGTAGCTTATATAAGGTTGTCGGAGTAGTCAGGAACTTTAGCTATCGTTCTCCTACGAGTGAACCGGGACTGATTGCTTTTCAGCATCCTAAAACGCAAGATTATCTGTTGAATCGTGCCAGCATTTTGTTTAAATTTAGAGAGGGCACTTGGAATGAATGTCGTGCGACTATAGAGAAACTATACAGAGAGGAATTTCCAAATTCTTATATGCGATTGTTCAATGAAGAAGAAGAATATAACAAGTACCTCCGTTCCGAAGATGCACTGATGAAATTATTGAGTTTTGTATCATTGGTTTGCGTCATTATTTCTGTATTCGGAGTTTTCTCATTGGTAACGCTGTCTTGTGAACAGCGTCAGAAAGAGATTGCTATACGTAAGGTGAACGGAGCGCAAATCCATCATATCCTGCAGATGTTCTTCCGGGAATATTTATTGTTATTGATCATAGCTGCTGTTATTGCATTCCCTGCAGGATATGTTGTAATGAGGAGATGGATCGATAGCTACGTGAGACAAACATCGATAGATAGCTGGGTATATATAAGCATCTTTGTTGTGATAGCTATTATTCTTTTGCTTAGCATCATTTGGAGAGTATGGAAAGCTGCCCGGCAGAATCCGGCAGAAATTATCAAGAGTGAATAACGTAAACACAATATCATGATATATCATTATTTAAAAATAGCTTTTCGCAATCTGATCAAGTACAAGACGCAGAGTATTGTAAGTATAGTCGGCTTGGCAATCGGTTTCATCTGTTTTGCATTGTCTGCCTTATGGATACGTTATGAAATGACATACGATACGTTTCATGAAGGGGCGGAACGCATCTACTTGGCAGGTAACAAGTTTGAATTGCAGGGGGACGGATTCTCTTATTTTTCTCCTAATTTATTGGCTGATTATATAAAAACAAATTGTCCGGAAGTAGAGAAGGTATGTCATATCCGTTATGATTCGAGCAGAAAACCGATGAAATATAAAGATACAGAATACAAGATGTTACAGATGGAAATTGATTCCACTTTTATTTCTATGTTCAATATTAGTGTGTTAGATGGAAAAAGTCGTTTAATATTAGATAAAAATGAAATAGCCATTACAGAGGAGATAGCAAAACAGATTTTTGGAAAAGAAAATCCGATAGGTAAACAATTACTCTTTCCGCAGAGTAATAATTCTGAAAAAACTATCGTGGCGATTGTAAAGTCATGGAAAGGGCATTCTTTACTTCCTTTTGATATTTTATTGTCCTATGAACCTGATGATCTCAATTGGAATAGATCAGAAAGCCAAACTTTTTTACGTGTCTATCCTGATAGTGATATAAAAGTACTGGAACAGAGACTGACAAACTACGAGATAGAACAAGATTCACATAAATGGTTAAGATCAACGCCAATTGCTTTATTGTCAACATTGAGAAGTACTCACCCAAGGAAGGATGTAAATGTCAAGTTGAATCATGTTCGTCTTTTTGCCTGTATGGGTGCTTTGGTTATTATTTGTGGATTGTGCAACTATTTAACGATGCTTGTTACTCGTATCCGAATGCGTAAACGTGAATTGGCATTACGAAAAGTAAATGGAGCTTCTAATGCGAATTTGCTATCGTTACTACTTTCGGAACTGGCCTTGATACTTGTTCTTTCTGCAGGGATAGGTGCTATGTTAATGGAGTTGATTCTGCCTGTTTTTAAATATTTATCTCAAATAAATGAGAATACTTCGTTTTTTTATAGCGAAGTACTGATTTATATCTTGTCTTTAGTTGTAATCACCGTAGGCATTGCTGCTGTGCTTATACACTATATCAATAAGCAGACTTTACTTGAAAATATCAGGCAAAAGTCAAATCTTCATCTTTCTGGTTGGCTTTATAAAAGCAGTATTCTGTTGCAACTCTTTGTTAGTATTGGCTTTATTTTCTGTACTTTTGTTATGATGAAGCAATTAAACTTTCTACAGAATTCAAGAGAACTGGGGCTTGAACGTCATAATGTAGGAGTGATTGCCCATGCTTTAGGCTGTGAGAGTGCCGCGGTAAAACAGATAGTAGATCAGATACCTGATATCACAGAACATTTGGAGGGATTCTATACCCCGATTCCAAAAATGTTATATTCTACTTTTAAAGTGTGTGATTGGGAAGGGAAGTCAGATGAGGAGCAAAGTTTCAATATGGAAGATGAAACTATAAATCAGGATTTTGTCGATTTTTTCCAAATCGAGATTTTAGAAGGTAGCATACCGGATGAGAAAGATGAAAAAGGAACAGTTGTCATTAATGAGGCTGCTGTAAAGGCTTTTGGATGGAACGAACCGATAGGAAAAAAGTTTAATAAGGAATATAAAGTAAAAGGTGTTATCAAAGATATATATTATAATGCTCCCATACATCCGGTGGCTCCCGCTATGTTTTCTTTGCAAAAAGGTCGTGAAAATGGACATATTATTTTTAAAGTAAAGGAAGGCACATGGAATAAAGTATCACAGAAATTGTATGAGGAGGTGAATAAGGTTAATCCTAATGCGATAGTAGATTTGGTAAATATGGGAGATACCTACAATGAATACATGAAGTCAGAAAACACATTAAGCAAGTTATTGAGTGTTGTTTCTCTTATCTGTATAGTGATTGCCGTATTTGGTATATTCTCCTTAGTGACTTTATCATGCGAACATCGTCGAAAGGAGATTGCCATTCGGAAAGTAAACGGTGCAAGTGTTAAAGTTATTTTGAACTTATTCTTTAAAGAGTATTTGATTTTACTTGTCATAGCGTCATTCATGGCCTTTCCATTAAGTTACCTTATCATGAAACACTGGCTCGAAGGATATGTAAAGCAGACGCCGATAAATCTTTGGATATATGGAAGCATATTTGCAGGTATGTTACTTATAATATTCCTTAGCATCATCTGGAGAGTATGGAAAGCTGCCCGACAGAATCCGGCGGAAGTAATCAAAAGTGAATAACATCCTTATTATAAAAGCAATATGAAGAACCAATTATCTGCTATCAGGACTTTATCCCGTTTCAGAACATACACGATGATCAATATTATCGGGCTTGCAGTCAGTGTGGCTGCAACGCTGATAATTGTACGCTATATCCATCAGGAGATAACAGTTGACCATTTCTGTAAGGACCTGGACCGATTGTATTTGCTGACTATTCAAAAGAGTAATGGAAGCATTTCGATCGCAGATAATACAGACAGGAATAATGATCCTAATTTTATAGACCCTTTAAAGAATCCGGAAGTAAAAGCATATTCTTATAGTGTTTCTTTTGACGATGATTATATTGTAGTCGATAATCACCGTTACCGGGCCAATGTTTTGGTAACTGATAGCTTGCTTTTGCAGTTGATGGACTATCCGATAGTTTCGGGAATTAAAACTATTCAGAAACCGGATGATGCAATTATTACCCGGAAATATGCCCGGCATATTTTTGGTGACGAAGATCCGATAGGGAAACAATTAACTTCATCATCAGGTTCTGTACTTACCATTCGTGGCATTGTGGATGAACCGAGTACCAAGGCATCTTTGCAATTCGACCTGATAGCTCCGGTGAATCAGGGGAAATATGCAGACTGGAGTCGGGTGGGATTCTGCATGGTCCGGCTGGCAAACGGAACAGATCTGAAAAAGTATAATGAAAAGATTTCCAAGCCACAGTCATTAATATGTTACAGTCATTCCCCTATACAGTATGGGCTTACTCCCTTGAAAGGATTGTATTTCAATAAGATTGTCGAACCTTCGGGAACTTCTTTTTTGCGAGGGAATATCAACCATGTGATGATTTTGACTGTAGTGGCTTGTATGCTGTTGTTGGTAGGAGTCTTTAATTTTATCAATATCTACACGGTTATCGTTCTAAATACAATCGCCAAATCAAAAAATTCCCAACCGAAAAACAAAATGTGTCATTGAAACACATCTTAACATAAAACAAAATGTGATTTTGGGTGCAAATTTAAAGCCTGTTTAATTGAGTTTAAACAGGCTTTAAATTTAATCAATGATCATGTAAACGGATAAATCAGGATTAGCAACAAGCGGAAGAACATCTTCGTCATCAAGAACGCTCATTGCATATCTATGAATACTCTTCTTTATCATTTCCAATGTTGGTTTTTCTAAGAATGTAGAACTGGCAAACGTTACCAGTTCGTTTCCTTCACTATCAGTTCTACCGATTGATTGTATTGCATATCGAATTATCCATGTTCCGTCGGATTGTTGTTCGATAGGCTTAGCAGATTTCAGGGGTAAGATATTTCTTCGCATTGCCTTTTCTTATTTGTTTTTTTAGTTGTTTCTTAAAATTAAATTCGCTCTTTATTACAAAGACTTCCCAATGTCCTTCGACATATATATATTGCCACCATTCCGGAGCAATAAGTTTCCCTATTTTGCGTCTTAGATTGTACGTATTGAAATGTCTCATCAATCCATAGTAACTGTTCATCGTAGCCACGAAAGTCTCAATATGGGCTTCGCAGAAGCCTTCCTTTGCGATCTTGTTATACTTGCTGACTGCATCATATATATTTCCCACGACACGATTTGAAATATAGATTCTACCGGGGAGAATAAATGCGCCAACAAACAGGACACCTTTTGAATAGTGTTGTATATATATCTTTTTAGGGTGAAGTTCTAGGAGTAACTGTTCTTTCAGGTAATCGTTGAGCAAAGGAACATACTTCAGGATGTCCTCTTTAAAACGCATGACAAAGCCAAAGTCATCGACAAAGCGTACATAATGCTTAATTCCGCATATTTCAGACACATAATAGTCAAACACTGATCCTATGAAATTAGCGAATTTTTGGGATGGAAGATTACCAATGGCGACACCGCGTTCCGGATCGCTATAAAACAGGCTTTTGTCTTTAGGCAGTTTATCCCACAAGTATAAGGGTGATTTCCTGTGGCACTTGTTTTGTGGCTGGTGAAATATGACAACCCGAATCAGGTACAACAGGCATTCGATGTCATCTCCTTTGTAATTGTCACGAACAAATATATCAATCATTTCCCATAACAAGGGTTTTGACATGGACATAAAAAAGCTTTTTAAATCGCCTTTAAAGATGTATGCGTCCTGTGTATAGTTTCCACTGACTTCTTTAATCATTTCGTCCATACGCATGACTGCAGACAGGCATCCTTCACCTATACGGCAGTTCTTGGAAACATTTCCCTGTGACTGAAAGCGTTCTTCCAAAATCGGGTCAAGACGGAGGTCGATCCAGTGATGTACGACACGGTCGATATAGGCGGCAGCAAATACTTCACGCAAAACAGGTTTCTTGCGCATAAAGCATTGTGAGAAGTCCGGCTCATAGTGACCGTATCTGATACTTTCCCATACAGCGACTAGCTCTGTGTCATAATTGAAGGAAAACTCAATACAGTCGCCAGTATTGCGCTTTTGCCTGCAACAGTCATCGTATGCTTCAATAATTGAAGATAAGGGTATGTCATAGATCGGTTTATCTGTTGCGGAAACGGGACGAACCCTGCCTGCGTTAGTCTTGTTGTTCGTGTTCACGTTGCCGTTGTTCATGTTCACGTACCAACTGTTCGAGGATTCAGCATTCACTGTCTTAGTCTTTCCCGGTTCATCACCGGGGGAATGCCCAATAGATAAATTAGATTGCTCGCTCATGCTCACCTTGATGAACATGACCCCGGCTTTACGGAAGCTGCTTTTTCTTCTTGGGAAGCGGTGAAATTTCGCCACCCTAGAATTTGTTTTTCAACAGAAGTCACCATTTCAATGATGTCGGCTGTCGTTTGAATATTTATCAGTTTCCGGTCTCGACATACCCTTAGTAAGAGCTTCAATGTATCAAATTTAACAAGGAATTCATTCAGGTACTCCACACGACGCGGAAGGCTTGAATTTGCATAGCGAATCAACTCACAGCAACGGATTGCAGACATCATAAGTTCCGTACCGAATTCGTAACGATACCCTTTGGGGAACTTGTCCCTTGCGTCGAGTATCAACATCGTTAACCGATACATGCACTGATAAACTGGTCTGTCTTCTGCTTTTCCCATGTTAATTTTTGATATTTTTAAAATTTTTCTTTTGCTCCGCAAAGTTAATGATTGTCAAACTATTAACACTCATTTTTTCAAAATTTTAAAACTTAAAAAGCCCCTACCGGGGCTAATTAAACGTAACTATCTAAGAGATAAAGAGTTAAAGAGATAAAGAATCTATTGCGGAAACGGGACGAACCCTGCCTGCGTTAGTCTTGTAGTTCGTGCCCACGCCGCCGTAGCTCATGATCACGTACCAACTGCTCGAGGGGTCGTATTCGGTGCTGCTCCAATACCAGTCGGTTGTAATTATATTTTGATTACTTGATACAGATGACAATAACTCGTTGATTTCAGTCTTATACTTGGCGATGGTGATGAGTTCTCCTTCGCTGGGAAGATACCATTCAGTTTTGTCTTCAAGTCCGTCCTGTTCAAGTGTACAAGCCTTGTAGTTCTTCGCTGCTTCTGCGGCTGGCGCACCGACAACACCGCCATTATCTTTGATCCCTGCGGTGGCTTCTATGATAGCGTCGGTATTTTGTTTTCCGTCTGCCGTTTCATAAAGCCCCTGATTACCGCTTCCGTAGTTCTTAACTCCACGGATATCTGTTCCGTATGCCCCCCACTTAAAGTTTCTGCCACCGATATCGTCAACACAGTCACTTTTGGCAATAACGAACTGGCGACGATCCGCGCGAATACGGACACCTATACGAAGATATTTGGAACGGTTATTTGCGCTAAGAGAGTTCCACTCTTCAGCCGTAAAGAACACGTTAGCACCGTCTTCAATGCGGATTGTGGCAAAGGAAAGATCAAGCAGTCCGCCCGCCCACCTGATATATTTTGCAATGTCACTGGCAGGCGTATTTTCATTTACACTGGTAAACCCTATCTCCTGCAGAACCGCCACCTGTTCCTGTTTGTTCACGCGCAAAAGCAATGCGCTTTCATTATTCTTATCTGTCATAAATATACTGTTTTAATAGTTAGTCTTCTGCTATTGCCCTTACATGAAACAGGTTTGTATTTTTATTCTGTACAACCATGTGTCCAGTGTTTACATTACACGTCCATGCGTTAGTCGTATCATAATTGGTACTCGTCCAATAATATTTGTCAGTCAGCAGCATACTGTCGCTGCTCCAAAATGCGCGCAACATCTCGTTAATCTGGTCGCGGTAACGGTACAAAATCATCATGTGTCCGGAAGAAGGCAAGAACCATTCCGTAGTATCTTCCAAGCCGTCACCGTCAAGGGTGAAGGCTTTATATGCAACGGCAGCTTCTGCAGCCGGAGCACCTTCCACACCGTTTGAGACTGTCCCTTTCAAGGCATCAAGAATCAGTTGCGTATCTTCTTTCCCGGTGAAGCAGGTGTACATCTTACCCAGCAACTTTTGTGAAAGTCCGTCGATTGTTTTACCAAGACCACCCCAATAGAAACTGGTAGACAGTCCTTCCGCATAGCATTCCTGTGCCGCGATGACAAAAGACTGTGAATGCGCCCGAATACACAGACCACGACGGATGAATTTCAATTTATTGGCAGGAGTCAACGAGCTCCATTCTTCACGGGTGAAATACCATTTTGAGTTATCGGAAATCCGGTTACATGCGACACGCATGTCCAGCAATCCGGTAGCCCACTTAATCCGGTTAGGAAACTCGCTGGCACGCGAGCTTTCCGTAATGTCGGCAAAGCCTACAGCCTGCAATGCTTTTACCTGTTCCTGTTTATTGAGACGCAGCAGGGTTGCGCTCTGTTCTTTTGTACTCATCTTATTTGCTATTTACTATGTCGTTAATATCCATATTTTCTTCCACAAACCGTTGAAGGTATTCTTCATAGGTTTCGCCATTATAGTAGTCTATGATTTCAGCCACATTGTCAAGGGTCACCTCCTCATAATAAGGTTCGCCACCGTAGGACTCGTTATTGAACCAGTCAATGATTTTGATATATGCGTCGATGACTGTTTTAACGGTCAGACCTTCAAAGCCACTTCGGATCATTTCGATATCCGAACTTTCTATCACTTCATCCAGCAGATAGTTTCCGGTAAGTACGGGCTTCTCTACCTGATTTCCGTTTTCGTCCAGTCCCCCGATACCGAGTTGCAGGATTTCCAGCACTTCCGAACCGTTCCCGATGAAATCACGGTTGGTGATACGGATATGGCGGAATACGACATTACCTTCCTGCGAATCGATTATATCGCGGATCATCTTTACAACGTCGATAAGAGGGCAGTTTTCCACGCGCAGTGTGGTGATGTTCGGCATGGATTCAACAACGATGCCTGTGTCCGCATTCAGCCCCTTATAGCTCAACTTATCGAAGTTCATCAACTTGAACTGTGTCATGGTGGTCGGCAATTCCGCATATTGAACCGGACAGCCACCCACGAAGTTGACGATTTGAAGGGAACTGCCGTATGCCAGCAGACGCAAAAGGCGCGTTGCTCCGGTCAGGTCAAGAGATACCAGCTTTTTGAAGTTCTCTACGTTCAGGAGTCTCATATACGGCTTTTCACCAAGCGGAAGGTCTGTGACGCTATTGTTAGCATATCCTTCGCGCTTACTGCCGAACACCAGTTCCTCGACGCGGATCAGCGTAGTGAAGTCCTTTGCCTGTGTACCGTCAATATTGACAGTACTCAAATCGCCCAAAGACTTGATTTTTGATGCACCGATGATATAGATCGCACTGGATGAATTTGAACCGTCAAAGTGGAATGTCACCTTTGAACCGTCTTCTTCCGCCCACGCTCCCTGTTGTGCGGCTGGTGTGTTGAATCCCGCCCATAGTTTCCATTGCTCGCTCGCTGTGACTTCGATATTGATGTTCTCACCGATAGCACGGAACATGCACATATTATCCGCTTTCAGGATTGTACTGACACCGAAATAAGCGTCAAGGAAATCATAACGGGCAGACACATAGTAATGGCGGTAAGGGATACCCATACCGGAGATCACATTGAATGCCTGACCGCCCGGATTGGTGATGTACTTCGCCACGGAATCACGGCAGGCAACGATTGCGGGTATCATCAGGTGGTCTTTTTCTTCCGACTCACGCAGTACGGCTTCGTAGGAGAATGCGGACTCACCACCCGGAAGGCGCGATGTACGGATTTTTTCTGCGGTCGCTGCAAGCCCGACCTGATCGTAACGCCACATGCCTTGCCATACGACGCTCATACGTCCGGCAAACACGTTTTCCCCCTCCATGACGCTGTCAAGCATCACGTTATACGGAAGTTTGAAGATACCGGAGTTATTCTTGCCGTTCGTACTGTCCGAGTCATAATCATGGTTCATATACCAGCGATAGACACCATCCGGGCAAAGGTACAAAGCCCACATGCTGTTTTTCGATAACTGGTCGACGCCTGAATGATACAGGATACGGACTAGGTATGCGCGGAAAGAAGCCACGCTACAATACTTGTCCATTTCTTCAACCAGCTTCCGGTATCGGTTTTCAAGCGTGTCGCTGACCTGTACCCCGTTGATACTGATTTTGCCGCCTGCCATACGGTTCTTCGGGTTACAGGAATATACCCATTCGCAGAACTGTTTCCAGCGGTATGGTGTCTTCTTTCCGAGCGCATAAGCAAGACTCATATCATCATCGTCCGGTGTACGGAATTCAAAGAACATCGTCCATTTCGGAACAAGGCTTTCCGTTGACAGTTCCGCACCGTACAAGCCTTTCACCCACTTGCTGTGCGTCGACTGCATGGTCATGAAGTTGTCTATGTCATCGAAGATGCACATGCCTTCATAATCAAGCATTTCAACACATTCAACCGGATTCAGGACACGCCCGGTAACGACCGTTTTCTTGCCGTTGAAAGAGACTGTCCCGGTGGTGTTCTTCCATGCTCCGTCGACGTATTCCATAAACTTGTACGAAGCGTCCGTCGATTTGGAAAGCATGTATATTGTATCCTGATCGTAGTCGCCAGTATGGGACATGAAATAGGATTCCGTCACGTCCGGAAGGTCGGTGAAGTCGCCATAACTCAAACAGTCGGCATTGTAACCGGGAACATCTTTGAAACCGAAAGTCGGTGGATTTCCCTTGTCAATGTTCCAGTCACCGCGACACCAAAAGTACGCGTCATTGATATTTCCGGTATCCGACTTGAAGACAAGCACGCTGTTACCGTCAATACTTGTACGCAAGTCCAGCGTGTTGTTTTCGTCCGCATAGTACGCGTTTTGCGCTGGTGTCATGTAATCCTCGCCCAAAGCTTTCTGCATATCGTTATTGATACGGGAAATCGGTGTGTTCACCTTGTCGGGTGATGCATAATTCACCTTCAGGCAGACCTTGTCGAATGGGATAGTCTTGCCACGCAGGATGATTTTCTTGTTTGCAATCGCATCAAGCAAAGCCTGCGGAGCTAGTTCCGGATACATTGCACGGATGATTGCCTTTTTCAGCTTGTATTTCCTATTCTTATAGGTCGGATAGAAGGCGGATGTCGTACCCTGATTGGTCGTTTCCACGTTCTCGATAATAAGGCTCATACCTTTGTCCTTGCAGAACAGGTACAGGTCTGTATATATCTTGGTGGACGTATCCGTTACGTTGTCAAGCGTTTCAAGTTTATAATCCCCGTGCGGCATTTCCACCAGACAGTCACACATTTCAAGTGCTTTGTTCAGGTCGATTTTATTATCGGTTAGGATATCGTTCTTTTTGTTCAAAGCGATCATTTCGTCCGTGTCAGATTTACCGATTACAAATTCATCGTTAATCTGTTCGTCCGCCATTTCCTTTTCCCAGGAAAGCAGGCGGTACATGTACAGTTCCCCGGCTGTTCCGGAGAAGCTGATTTGTTCGGACTGTTTGATCGCGCTTTGTCCTGCCGTATATTTGGATGCGCCAATCAGGTCACCGTCACAATATAGCTTGATATAGCCTTTGCCGTCCTCTTCCGCATTTGCCTTTTCAATGACGAAAGCAAACTCGTAGATGTCGCCCGGCTTGAAATACCGTTCAATCAGTTCAGTTCCGAGTGCTTTGAAGTACACACATTTTGAAGTGATACGCCACCCGATTTGGTTTGCTTCGTCCCAGCATGACACGACGTTCGCGTCAGGATCGGCAGCGTTCTGCGTTTTTATCTTGATGATGGTAGTCGATCCGGTCTGCTCAATATTGGTACGGTTATAGGGACGATAAGTACACAATGCGGTGGCATCATCCGAGACCTTGAACGCCTTCCCCTCGGTCTTGTCGGTGACAAAGGCATTCGTGGAGTAATTGAACCCGTTCTGCTTCATTTCATAAATTCCGTACAGCCATGACTTGTCCTGATCCGAATTGTCCTTGTCTGCCGGATTGAAATAAACCGTATAGCCGGAATCACCGTTGATGTCAATGACGGAACTGTTAACGGAGTACTCAATCGTATTGCTTTCCCCAGCACCGCATTTCCCGTAAATACCCAACGTATTCCGAATGTTGTCTGCAATCGTGAAGCCATCGACACGGGTGGACAGATTGAATGTGCTGTTACGTCCTACTGATACGGTAGTCAGCACCGTGTCGGTTTCATTATTGTCCCCGGTAGAGGTATTGGTAACTTTCGCGACCTTGTGTATTTCGACATGGGCATCGGTAGCGACATGGCTGGGATCATAACACGCCACCTCGATATTGAGGTTTGCATACTTCCTGACCGACCATGCCGTTTCCGTTTCTTCCGAATGTGCCAACGAGACAACGGGCATAAGGCTGGACGGGTTGACGATCATCACGTCAAAGAACTGGTAGTTCGACCACACACCCGATTCCACGTCCTGTGCGACGACTTTGATAGTATATGCACCGTGTGTCAATCCCAAAGACGAAACGTTGATTTGCAAGTCCTGTGAGCGTGTGGAAGCCACACTGGTCTGTGATATCAGTTTCCATTCTTCACCCACTTTGATATGTGCCGTGACCGTGGATTTATTGGCGGATGACAGTTTGAACACGTCCGTCATGGTGACAAGTCCGGAGCCTTGCTGCAATGTTTTATACAAAGCCCATACGCGCGATAGTTTCAGGTTTACAGCCGTGACGCTGATTGTTTTCTGTGCGGTGTTTCCTCCGTCATCGGTGGCAACAACTACGAACTTACGGTTCATCGCTTCGCTGAAATAGCTTTTTACCGGGATGGTGAAAGAGTAGTCCGTATCAGATGCGGAGCTTTCCCGGTTCACGTTGAACGTTTCAAGCGTTTCACCCGTTGACTTGTCTTTCAGTTGCAAGGTTTCGATATTGTTGTATGAAACCATTTCGCCCGATCCGGTACGCGACAGGATTGCAAGCCTGATTGTCAGGTCGTCAGTTCCGAGTGCGGCATACAGGGACGTTTTTTGTGGATAGATGTACACGATAGTTCCGGCAACGTCTCCACCGCCCCCAGTTCCGACTGCAAAGGTGAACCCGTCTCCCAGTGGAAGCCCTTCCGCGTTCTTCATGTACACACGCACCGTTCCGTCTTCCGCCTGTTCACCGTCCACGTCGACGGGCATGGTATCATAGACCGCGCCACCCGCTACCGGATTCACGCTGTCCTTGATGATTTCGGAGTCTGTTTCGACAGTTCCCCCGGCTGCAGAACCAAAGTCAATCCATGCCGCCAAGTCATTATAATCGGCACGGGACGCGCACAGCTGTTTGGACTCGAACGTTTCTTTTCCGGTGCGGTAGATAATAACTACACCGGGCTTGATGCATTCTGTCTCATTCGCTGTCTCGTAGGCTGTCAGGGCATTGATAGCAGTTTGAAGAATATAATATCCGTTTGACAGTGGTGCAATTTCATCAACCAGCAGCACTGCGCCTTTGCCCGTCATGTCACCGCCAACACCACCGAAATCCGTCCAGTTTGCTTCTGTGGCAAAGCCTTCAAGGGATGATCCGGCAAATTGCTTGGACTCCCATTCACCTTCAGCGATTTTATAGGTCAAAACAATACCCGGTTTACGGTAGATGATGTTGTCCATATTTTCCCTTTCCGTAATCGCGGCAATAGCTGCAGGCAAGGAATAAACAGAGCCGCCACAAACTCCGTTGACGTTAATAACGGACAAGGCTTTGTTAGCCAGCGACAATGCTGAAGACGCGGTAGTCTGTGCGTCTTCAGCCGATTTCTTTGCCGCTTTTGCCGCCAAGTCCGCAGACGCGGCTAACTGCATCGCGTCGGAGTCGGCAGAAAGCAAAGCCCCGGCAAAGTAGATGTATGTCTTGTTGCCGAACAGGTATATTTTATTCTCGTGCGGGGATGTCCGGTCAGCGTTCATGTAGTTGTCAACACCCCTCCAACTTGGATAATACTTGTTGTCAACGAAGTAGGCAAATTTACCTTTGCTAGCAACAAATACAACCTTACCGCCTTCTGCGGTTGCGCTGGACTGCTCAAGCACAATGGAAGCGTCAGTCGCTATTTCGTCAAAGCGTTCCGTTGAATGATGAACGAAATCTACCATTAAAGAAGACACGTCCTTCGATGTACTGTCGGCATCGTCGGAAAGGCTTTTAAGTTTACCCCATACCGTCCCGTCTTCGCTTTCTGATGCTTCTTCCGTACCGACATTATCGGATAGTTTTCCGATGTTTTCATTTGCTTTTTTTGCGGATTCCGCAGCTTCGTCGGCTTTCTTTTGTGCAGCATCAGCCGTATTCTTTGCCGTTTCTACATCTTCTTTTTTTGCATATACGGAAAGGTTACCTGTCGTGCTGACAAGTTTCCAGCCGGGATTCTGAAAGGCATAGATGTTGCCGTTGTCGGCTGCATCAGGGGTGCTGTCATCATATACTGTCACAATCTGACCAAATTTCAACGGCTTTCCGTCAGAGCCAGCCGGGGAAGTACTGTCCGCGTTCATCTTCGCGATGGTCGTATATGTATTACGAATACCCAGTCCCACCTGATTCTTTTCCGCTTCATTGATGACATCTAGCGTCTCATCAATCAAACCGCCCACTTCGTCAGGTGATATGGATAGGGAGTCTTTCTTTGCGGAAAGTTCCTGCGCCCGTCTTTTTAATTCGTATATTGTTGCCATTATATTATTTCTTTACTAAAAATTGAACCTGATAGGAAAACCCTTCGGGAAAGTCTCTTATAGCTTCCTGTTTGGATATGTCATATATATATGCTGCCCCATTTACAAGTTGGAAAGTATGAATTGCGGCAAAATTGTCATTCCTTACAACAATTTGAGGTTTGCGGTCTGCTTCATAATAGTCATAATATACCCACGGTGAAGCAGCACCCGAAAAAGCCTTCAAAGCCCTAAAATTAATTTTAACGATATCAAAGCCCTGATTGCTTTTGAATACTTTAAAAGAGACTGAAAGACTATCTTCAGAGATACCGCCACTTACTTTGGTACGAATCTCTTTTTCTTCATAAATCATCAGGTAATCGTTCATGTTTTTTACCGAAGAGGCAAACACGTAAATATCCGACGAGGTAACCGTATCAGTGAGCTCCACTTTCCGGTATTGATACACATTGTTTTCGGATGTGTTTTCATATATCTCTTTTTGCCCCTCCGTACTGACTACTTTCCAGTATAGGCTAGCGTTCATGCCACCTTCAAAGCTGCCTTCCTCTACTCTGTAAACTTCTCCGTTAATGGCTATATAACCTTCTTCCCAGTTATAAGTCGTCGGACGTCCGGCAATAGAGATAGGGGGTGGCACATTGCATCCGGAAAGAATGACATTACCGTATGTACTGACTATTCCTTTCACAGTATCTGCAAATGCGCTTTGCATAAAGTCCAAATCGTCCAAATAAAACGGCTGTCCGCCTTCTCTAAATAACAGTTTATTCATATTCGTATATTTTAAGGACGTAGGTTCGTCCGGCTGGTTTATAATAGTCAATCAAATTTTTAATTTCACCCTCATACGCTGACAGGAACGATGGTATGTTCACCATGTAATTTCCTGAATAGTTTCCTTCACCGCGCTGCTGGATGTATTTAATTTCCGCCCCTTCGCTCCGTTTATGCAGATAGGACGGTATTTGCTCTTCCCTGCGATGATATAAGTACGACTCCTTTCCCGCAATATCAGTGATGTATATTTCCCGGTCTTTCAGGAAAAACCTGTCGTTCAGAACTTTCTCGATATATATCACCTGACCGTTTATATTTAGCTTATCAATAGCCTGTTTACGGTAACTTTTAAACAGGGTGTAAATGAAGATTAAAGGGAGAAGAAAGATTGATATAATTGCAAATATCTTCCTTTTCCTCAATGACGGACGAAGCACATACTGCGCGTATTTGATAATGTCAAAATCATACCACATAAGTCAGAGAAGTTTCAAGGCTGTTCAGGATGAAACACCCGGCTACAGCCGTATAGTTATTATTTTTAATTACATTGTATTCCGTAGCTGATGACGCTTTCGCGGCACATTCTCCAAGTTCGACATCTAGTACGCCTTCAACCCTCTGTATCGCGTCAACAAGCTTTGTCTTATTGAATTTACCGCCATACTCAATGCCTTTCAGATAATCGTTTATGGCGGCAAGTACTGGCTTACTGCCATCCGTCAGGCGGACACCGGAAGCATTGATAACCATCGGGTCGACTTCTATGGTGGCGTTGATACGGATGTCATCCGCTTTCATTGATTGAATAGAGAGAATCACCCCGGCAATCTTAATCGAATTCATATAGCTTTTAAATGCCGTTAGAACGTCCCCGGTCAAAGGACATGGAAGCCCGCCTTCGTCTCCGGACACGAGTATCTGAATACTTCCCCCGCGATCTTTGACCGCCACATACTTGACAAGCTGTTTGGCTTCGTCGATAGCGGAATACTGGAACTGGTATTTTTCCGGATCATAAACCAGCGGATCACCATACTGGAAAGCCAGCGCACTGCTATGATACCAGCGCACCGTCGGTATGATATTAGCGTCAATCCGTTCTTCTACGTCCGTTTTGAACTGGTCAAACATTTGCTCTATGACGTGCGCTGTTGCCGCAAAAATGTAGAACAGGGTGCTTTCTATTGACACGGGAGAAAACACCGAATCAAAGTCGGCATCACCTGTGATACCATATATGTCCCGGATAATGCTGTTAGACATATAGGCGTCCGTCATTTCTTTCTTTATTTCTGCGATTGTTCTAGCCATTACTTAAATTGTTCGGTAAATTGTTCAGTGAAAATTCTCAATCGTATTGCATTTGATGCAGTTTCAGAAGTAGCCGGGCAAACAGAGTTCCGCTGGCAGTAATCAGCCAGTTCGCTGTTATATACCTTTTCCGGTATTTCAATTTCCTGTCCGGCTTGCAGGGTATCCGTTATGCTCATATCGTTTGCCTTTGCAAGCATAAATACCGCTTCGATTGTACCATATTCCTGCACGGCTATATCCAGCAGGGTTTGCCCGGCTTGTACTACTGTTTTCATCTTACATTTTTATAAATAAAAAATACAAATGCAATAAAGAAGGCTGCTATTACGGCTTTTGCCCACGGAGGAATGTACGCGACCTTTTCAACGACCTTTGTATCATTCTTCTCCTGTTTTTCCAGTTGTTCCTTCAGTGTCAGCAGGGTTTCCTGAATTTCCTGTATTTGTACCTGAATCTGTTCATTATAGGTTTCTTTCTCCTGTTTGGTAGACGTTCCCGTCGCTGTCTCCGTAGAGGTCGGGTATTGTTTCCCGGTCGAATCCGGTGGCGAATAGTTCGTCTTTTGCCAGTTGAATTCCATTTGCTGCATCATCTCGATCATTCGTTCAACGTTCTTGTTTACGTCGACCTGCGCTTTGTCCGTAGAAACTTCTTCCTGTTCCGTCTGCTTCTGCTCCGTGTTATCCTGATGGACGGTCGTGTCCGTTTTGGACGATCGGCAGGAACAGACGGACAGCACCACGATTGTGAGTAAAAAAACGAGTATCTTTTTCATTACGGTCGAACGATTACAGGTGGTAAAAATGAGGTAAATTCACTCTTTACGTCGAAGCAGGGACATTCTTTCATCCACTCGCATTTTTCGACGATGCCGTTCCCGTTCTTGTCCGGACTGGTATCGCGATGTCCGAGGATATCAATAATGTCGTGGCGGTGGCAGATGTCCTGAACGAGCTCGCGCATCGCTTTCTTCTGTGCGTCCGTCCGGGTATCCTTTGCCTTGCCGTTCTTGTCCAGTCCGCCCTCATAGCAGATACCGATTGAACATCGGTTATAACTGGTTCTCTCACCGGGAACGATAAAGTTATCATGTGCCCCGATTTCGTTTTCCGCACGCATGGGAATCACGCGACCGTCTTTCCGGATATAATAGTGGTATCCCCATTTTCCAAAGCCACGGGCTACGTGTGAATCATTAATTTGCTTCTCTGTGAAATCTTTGTCCTCGCGTGTTGCAGAACAATGAATGATAATGTATGTAGGTTTATTCATCTTTCTTTTCCTCCTTATTTTCTGTTTCGTCTTCTCCTTGAATGTATTTCTTATACTTGCATTTATACCTGTAATCAACTCCGAAGAGTGCGCCTGCAAAAGTCGAAACTTCGCCATAGGCGACTAAAACCGAGTTGTCAATCTGTCCCGTAGGTACTACCCAAAATCCGCAAAACAGCAGGATCATTCCGGATACGGACAGGAAAACTGCGATCCATAACTGTACGTGTAGTCTTTTCATGATACATACTTATAAAATCAGGCGGAAGACTATCCACACCAGTAATATGACCGCATCTGCCAACAATGCCCCGCGTACCGTCGCCCGGATATCTGTCGTGTCCGGATCATCGTCTTTCGATTCCTTCCATTTACCAGCCAGCCATGCGGAGACAGTTCCCAAGACCATGCCGCCCAATACGCTAAGGAAGCTCACCCCAAACAGGAAAACTGATGCTACCACGCACACCGCTAAAATGAGCATCCCAATCAGTCCGTGAATGATTTTATCCACTCCGAACTTTTTAATCAAATCGTTACTTGCTTTCATTTTCGTTAATTTAATCGTTAGTAATTTCAATATTTATTTTGTCCACCAGTTCCGAATAGTCAATGCCTGCCCGTTTCAGGTGGACTTTCATTTGTTTTTCAATGACTGTTTTATTAGCCTTTGAACGTATGTACCGGATCAGGTTTGCTCCAAGAACCGGGTCTTCCTTCAATTCTCCCTGATTCAGTTCCAGCACTATTGCCGCGTTTTGAATCAGGGTATCACCGACTGCAAATCCGGTCAGTTTCCCGTCTGTCGCTGTATGCGGAGCAATCCTGATATCACCGTCTTTATCAAGTAATAGTCCTTTCATTGTTTCACCCTTTCGTTTTCAATATCCTTGACTTGTGTTTCCTGCAGGGACTCCGTAAAATAGGCGGACAATGCTGTTTTCAAAGCCGATCCCCCGTCGTTCGGAACAGGCGTCCAGCCGGACAATTTCTGTTTCAGCGAATTGATGTCCTTTTCTATCAGGTTCAGCCGTTCCGTCAGTTCACCGACTTTAACCAGTCCGCCCAATGTCCCGCCATTCAGCACTATTTCGTCCACTTCGTCAGCGGAGATCAGGAAGGTGTCAGTCTCCTGTCCCTCAATGATCCCGACCAGACAAATCGTTCCCGGTTTCGGGTAGATACATAGTCCCCCCATTCCCAACTGGACGTTATAGTATTCAAGCTGGTCAACGACTCCCGTCACGTCCATTGTCCTGCCAGCCTTATCAACCGTGTCGACTGTTACCCAGCGCAATTGCGCCTGTTTTGCACCGTTTATCCGTCTTTCAAATGCGTCACGTAGTTGTTCATCCGTTGTCATTCCGCACGCCCTCCCAGTTCTAATTTTTGCCTGTACGTCGCATCGTCACTGAAATCCTTTGTCACTTTCTCAACATAATAGCATCCGTTCATTTCCGGAGTCACTTCACTTTTAAGGTCGATTGTCATTCCGTGATGGACGACAGGTACTCCAAACAGTTCGACACCTCCGCGATACTTCTGTTTTTTAAGGCTTTCATAAAAGTCCTTTGCAAACTTCTTCAAGTCCTCTACCTTGATAGACTTTCCCTTCTCATTGTAGGTAAGGTTATAAACCTCACTTCCTTCTACCCCGGCTTTTGCTTCAAGTTTCTTGCCGCCAGCACCGATGCTGACGACCTTGACCTGAAACTCACCGTTCGTTTCGTTCAAGTCCTGACTAACAGCGTTTTTTTCCAGTACGATCTTCACTTTTTCGGTGTCGACCTTTTCGGAATAGACATTTCCGCAATACAGGACTTTACCGATGAAATAGCAGTGAAGGTTAGTCTTTTTCCGTATGTCGTCAAAAATTTCCGCAACCGTTTTGGATGAATACCGTACTGCTCCAAGTTCCGCGTCATAGTTCGTTTTCACTTCATAACCTTTGGCAACATCTGCCAGCAGCTTCTTCAGCGTGACATTCTTTGCGGAATAGGATACCGTCTTTCTTTTTAGTTTGTACATTTCATCCTCGCACCGGATCGTCACCGGGACACCCCAGCCGATTAATGAAATATACCCCTCAAATTCCGTGTACAGGTCACCGTCATATCCGAGTTCAATTTTCACCTGATCCCCGGCAGACAGCATTTCCTTCAGGTCTTTTCCTGCAAAGTATTTGATACGCCTGGGAAGTCTTATTTCAGCCGAATCCGTCAACATCTTCCATGAACTTTCGATGTGAACCGACGATATCGCATGAATGACCAGTTCCTCGCGTTTTTCGTTTGCCGGAAATATGATCCGGCTGCACATCATATAGCTCATAATGTCAATTCGTAAGGGTTGTCACTTGTCGCCTCTATCGTGAAGGGGACTACGCTGCTGTTTCCCTGAATCGGGTTGAACGAAAGGTTATCAATGACAATGGAATAAATATCCTTGTTATTGAAGATACTTCCCGTCACTCCGATCGCTTCCGTCACTTTGCGGAACTTATTAAGAGCGTTCACCTGTTCGGCTACCGTCTTATAACCGTCCCGGCTTTTATCGGCTATGCAAAATCCCCGGATGTTGATTTTCCAGTCATCAAGCCCGTAGATTTCTTTCACAGTCCCGTGAACGCCCAAAACTTTAGTCTTCGAGCAGTTCATGGAGCGCGAAAAATCAACGATAGTTGCATAGGGCATCGGAAAACTAGCCATGTTCATCGTACCGCGTGAGCCGTCCGGATTATAGGTGCTGTATTGCTTGTTTCCGTCAAGGGTAAACGTTCCGATCACCGGAGTCCCCATCCAGCTATACGCTTCGGCATCGGCATCCGGAATGGTTGTCACTCCGGTATATTGTCCCGGATCGTAATCCTGCAGGGTGCGTCCCCACGGAAGATAAATCGGGGATGAGATTCCGAAAACTTCCGTGAACAATGCACCAATATTTAACGCTGTATTTCCTGTCATAACTTTATCCTATTGCTGGTACTGTATCGGTTATCACCGCTAAAATTTCCCGTTTTACTTTATCTGCAATTTCCCGTACATCCGCACCACCCGCGACACGGAAATTATTATTGAATGTCACGTTCATGGTGATGTTTTTAACGCTGCTTCCGCCTTTTCCGCCAAGACCGGTCTTCCCATCAGTAGCCTTTGTTCCTCCGGTTGCCAGTACGGTTTGCCCGTTGACCGGAGACAAAGGGGAATTCAGGTTAAAACTGGTATCTCCTTTTTTCTCTCCGTCTTTAGGGTGTGACTTTTCCCAGTCTGCCATGCCTTCTTTCCAGCCATCTGAAAATGCGCTGCCAACCTTTTTACCCCCTTCAAGTGCTTGCTGTGACAGCCTGTCCCAAACATCGCTGAAATGGAAATCATCATCAAACCAGTTTGCCGGGTTTATGACATCGACAATGGCTTTCATCACGTTAAAAATGAACTTATAGTATTCCGTGAAGATTACTTTTATAAAGTTCCACAAGGCATAGAAGAAGGCGCGTACTCCTGCAAACTTATTCCAGAGAAAAGCGACCAGTGCTGTAATGGCAGTGATTGCAAGTGCTATCCATCCAATAATCGGAATACTGTAAATAGCGGTGGATATGAGAGCCGAAGACGTTACTGTTGATACGACCATTTTTGCCATGCCAGCCAGCCATGCAATCGATGATTTGATAGAGACAAGAGTCATGATTTGCCCGATAGACCACGCGACAGTTCCGAGCGTCACCAATGCCCCGACAAGGACTCCCAGCACTTCAAGAACTGGCGCAATAGGCTCTACAAATTCAAAGAAGCTGATTTTCAGATCATCAATAAACGCTTGCATTCGTTTCTGCTTTTCGGCATAGGTATCCATTTGTTTGCCTGCCATATCGACTGCCGAAGTAGAACCCTGTATTGCTTCTGTCCATGTATCGATTTGGTCTACACCATCAATCAAAGCCATTGCCGAAGCAAGGTTTTCACCACCGAACAAGGCGGACATGATTGTCGCATTATGCATAACCGGAGTCAGGGCACGCAGGCGGTCAGTCAGTGAAAGGGACTGGTTTTGCATCGTTTCAATACTAACCCCGGCTGCTTTTAACTGCTTGACCGCATCCGTAGTCGGAGCCTGTAATTTGACTATCGTATTACGCAAGGCAATACCGCCTTCAGAACCTTTTTTCCCCGATTTATCAAGCAGCTGGATTACAGCGTTCGTTTCAGCGAATTCAACACCGAATGTTTTTGCAACACTTCCCGTTTGTTTCAGGGCTTCAGCTACTTCTTTAATTTCGGCAGAACCTTCGACAGTTCCAGCCGCCATGATGTTCATATAGTCCGTCATGGTTTGTGCAGCCTTCATCGGATCGTCGAGCGAAACCTTATACTGGTTCATGGCGGTGGACATGGCGGCAGACGCTCCGGGAACATCATTCTGCATCGTCTTACTAAGCGTCATTACGTTATTCGACATGATTTCGAGCGCGTCCGGTGCTTTTTTCAGTTCCGGAGTAATCTTTGAAAGCAAGTCCTTGTAAACGCCCATAGCGTTTGCCGCATCGACACCGAATACTTTTGCCGTATTCCGGGCTTTGTCAGCAAGAGCGTCCAGTTCTTTGCCTTCCATATTGGTGATACCGGACATTTCAGCAACGGCAGTTTCAAAACGGATACCTGGTTCGATAGCGTCGTTAAAGGAATCACGGATATTGTCGACACCTTCCTTTAACTGGTTGAGAAAGAACATTCCTTTTCCCAGCCCTTCCAGTTTCCCGGCTGCTTTCCCCGACGTTTCTCCAAGACGGTCGACCACTTCTTCCGTGTCGTCGATTACCCGTGTAGCTTCCTCGGCTGCATCGGTCGCGGCATGTAACGGAGAGGTGATCCTGTCAACCAGTTCCAATATCCATTGAGTCACTTGCATTGTCTTTTGAGAATAATCGGTTTACTACTTTAGCGACTGCATTATGCACCACTATTTCAAATTCTTCCAACTCCGTTTTCCGCAACATGCGGTATTCGGCATAGAGCCGGAGCCATTCATCTTCGTCCAGTTTGTCCGGAACGTCGACACCATATACTTTTTTCAAAATGGCATCTATTCCCTCGACAAGACTGAACGATTTTGAATATTCCTCTATGCTTTGCTGATAAAAGCCGCCTGACCAGCGATTAACTGCCCAATGGCGGTCAAAACTGAAGTATAGACGGCAGAATCGTCCAACGCTTTCATATTACCAGCTGCCACGCAGTTCCGGATCAGGATGTCATTCGCTTCTTCAAGGTCGTCCTTTTTCTTCGCCATTGCCAACAAGATGTTTTTGCTCGGACGGACAATCAGGTAGTCATAACGTTCGTCTTCATCCACCTGTACGGTGACATATTTCAGTCGTTTCCCGTATTTCGTTTTCAGTTCTGCGTGCTCTTCTTCCTTGAAGTCAACGATTAGAGCCTTTTCTTCCGCTGTCAGTTCCTCGTAAGGCTTTCCAGCCTTGATTTTCTTATCTTCCATTTTTAAAAGTCTTTTAAACGGTTATTAAACTACATTGCTACGTTCCAGTCGATGTGGCTGGGAAGAAGGGTGAATTGTGTAGCAATGCTTTTATCACCCTGCTTTACGTCTACGCCATTGTCTACAAATTCGACGTTCCGGATTACGTCTTTTACAATAAGTCCTTTATACTCATACATGACCGGAATATCAAATGGTTCTATATCCGTGAGACGCTTTCCGAAACCGAGTGCTAACTGCAAGGCGTTCACCTCTTCTTTCAGAAGGGTGATCGATGCTTCAGCCTTATAATTCCCCTCACCGCGACCGACGGGAAATTCACCAGCACCGTAAATGTTCTCTTTCTCTTTGCTGTCCTTGTAGGAAAGGGCTGTAATACCTTCTACCTGACGACCGAGCATGACAACCTTGACGCTGTTCCATCCGGCTATTTTCCCGAATTTGTTGATTAATGTTCCTAACAATCCCATATTTTCAGATTTTATTCGTGAAACCCAAATCAATCTCAAACTCATGTACAATACCGTCTGCAACCAGTCTTACTTTGATGTTAAAAGCCTTGTCACTGACAGCCATCTGTTTGGGGTTGATGTAAATATCGAAGTCCGCAATATTCTCCGAATTGACCATGCTTTCCAGTGCGGATTTGACAAGCGCGTCCCAACTGCTGATCGTGGTGTTACTGATATATCCGGTTGACGGATCAGCCTTCACCTTGCTTCTTACACGAGGCAAAAGAGTCGTGCGGATGATGCGTGCAGCCTTGTTCCAAACAGCGTTATATTCTATGTAAGCATAGTCGCTGTCGGCTTCCGTACAAGTACATGAATTGCTGAAGAAGAACCCGGCATACCCTTGAAAGCTACCGACAAAGTTATACCCTTTGCCTGTCAGATTTTTCTGGTCGGATACGCTCAACTGCGAGAAGGGTTTGCCATTGCTCAAAGCCGCGTCCAGCCAAAGCCCGTTCAGTTTGTTAGTCAATGGATAGTCCTTTGTTCCCTTTGCTGTCCGTGGGTGGTTTTCAATATCGACGCTGCCCATGTTTTCATGTACATAGCGGACAGATAACATTCCGAGTGCGCTGCCGACGGCAGCATGTGTCCTGTACGCTTCGTCCTTTGCTGCCTGTGCCGGATCTTGTCCTATCACGACAGCGACATTTTCAGAGTCCAGCTTCCGAAGATCGACAGCATCATTAATGGCATTGATATACTTACCGACCCCTTCCAATACTACCACATCGATATACAGGTGGTCTTCCCTGAATTTATTGACCATCTTCTGTGTCTCTTGTACGGCTACAGTGATTGTCTCGTCCGCAGTCAGTGAGCAGATACCAATGGTATTTACTCCGTTGATGGTACGCACCGCATTGACAAAATCTTCTTTCGTCAGCAGGCTTGACACCTTTTCAGACTTCGGAACTAGCATAAGATACAGTGAACGTTCCGGAGACAGGCGGAAGACTTCGCTGGTATGATAATGCACCAGTTCCTTGTTTTCAAGGTCGATGGTATCGTCCCATCCCAACGCTTCCAAATCAGTGATATCGTTCAGGGCTTCCGGCTTGTAATACTCAAGCTTTCCGATCTCCGATCCACCGACCACGAGCAAAATGACGCGGTCGCTGGTATCGGTATCCCGTACCAGCCCGCCATTCACTTTGTTAATTGATACTCCTGTAAAGTTTCCCATGATAATTGTTATTATACAGATTTTGCTGATAGAATCGCACCAACACCAAAGTCTTCGATCCGGTCAACGATACCGTAGGTTTGAGTACGATACTCACTCGTCGGGCTTTTACTACGTGTGTCGGTTGTCTCCGGACGATACAATGATTTCACGCTTTCAAGGTGATAATACGTATTCGGAGCATAGAAAAAGGTACTCGCTTGGAAGTCCGTTTCAGCAGACACTTTGACTCCTTCAGCTACTTTTTTCGCGTTGTCCGCATTATAGAAAGGACAGTCGTTGTTCTCAAAGAACTTAATACCCATAAAACCTTTCGGTTTCATAGTAACCGGGTCAATATAGAATGTTCTGTCATAGAAATACTTTGATGCATCTTTATCGAGCATTAGGTCACCCATGTGTAGTGGAGAAAGCACCATATACAGGGCATCGGTAATAGGGAGATTCCACGTCTTGACCAGTGTTGCAAAATCAACCAAGTCTTTATAACACAGTCTCACACGTCCATGAATGTCCTTTTCACCTGATGTCCGGATTACGGGCATTGCTTCTTTGGTATCATCTTCCGGAGCAAGTTTATGTAATACGTGGTTACGGATACCGACTTGGAAAGCCTCATTGTGTTTTACACGAATAGACGCACGCTTGTCAAATGCAAGATAACGGATTTCGTCATCTGTACATGATGTCGGTTCTGTATCGTAAATCTCCCAGGGAACTATGATATTTTGTCCTGTCATAGCTTTGGGAGTAAAGTCTTCCGTGTTATTCACGCGAAAGCCTACATTGTTAATTAACTTATTTCTGCGTACACCGTCTGCTGCTAAAGCTGCGGCAGGGACAGAACCCAAAACTTGCATAAAGTCAGCTTTGTAATTACGACGTTCGATCAGCAATTGTGGATCGACGTACTTGTTCAAATAAAAACCGTCTACTGGTTGTGCCATATTCTTTTTTTTAAATGGTTAGTATTTTATTTTCCGTTACGCTTTACGTAGTCATTCAAAAGACGTTCGTATTCAGCCGGATTTTTCTCCATGATATTTTTCAAAGCCTCCGGATCGTTTTGAAGGTCTTCGAACTTTTTGTTTGTGGTATCCGTCAGGCTGGGGGCATGAACTTCCGGCATTTCCACAGGTTTGATGGCATCAAGCAGCTTCTTTGCGGTATCGAAGTTGCTGGTCAGGTTCGCTTTCCAGTCATCGCGCACGTCCGCGGTGATTCTTTTTTCTTTGATAGCCTTGTTCAGGACATTTTCGATCTCCTGTTCCTTGCGTTCCTCTTCCTGTCTTTCGAGCATCTCAACGCGGTCAGCCTTACGTTTCCACACGTCTACCTGCGCAATAAATTGTGCTTCCGTGGAGTTTGCGTCCATCCCGAAGCGGGTAGTCAACATTGTTAAATCCATGTCATTTTTTGATTTTTCGTTATTAATAGAGTCAGTAATCTCAATTTTACCTGTGTAGCCGCAGTTGGTGATCATTTGTGCCGTAGCCTTATCAACCTTTGCCTTGCCCGTTACTTCCGTCACAAAGCCATTTTCCTTTGCTTCCTGTGCACTCATCCAATAGTCACCATTATCCCATGCGTCTTTGATTTTTTTCTTGTCGGTACACTTTGAAAGAAAAGCGTTCAGGTAGTGTTCATTCAGTTTGCGCATGACCTCCAAAGTGGATTCAATATCAGCGACTTTCCCGCATGCTCCCCCGCTGACTTGATGGATCATGAAAAGCCCGTTAGCAGGCATAGAAAATGATGTGCAGTTAATAGCGATGTATGTTGCCGCACTAGCTACCAGTGCACCACCTTCGCCTGTGATTTTGCCGGGAAACCTCTTGATCACGTTCACGATCTCGTTAGCTTCGAAGCATTCACCACCCGGACTGTTGATATAGATGTGCACGTCCTTGACCCCTGATTTGATCAGTTCCTCAACTTTGGAAGTGAATTCCGCTTCCGTTTCCCTCCATTTTGATATCGTGCCTTTGAGTTCAATCCGGGCACGTCCGTTTTCCGCTGTTGCAGTCAGATTCATTTTCGCGATATTTAAAATTTCATGCTGCAAAATTGGAAAAGGAAAGGCGGGTACGGAAAAAGCGTTTTCATCTTGGAAAAAAAACAGTGTTAACAAGGACGTATTTTTTCCAACTTGGAAAGAATACGTTCCAACATGAAAAGCCATTTTCCATAGGTGATGATGAAATATGACCTTTGCTTGCGTAAACGAAAGGAAGCGATATGCCAAGTAAAGAGTACTACCGTAAATTAAAAAAAGAAGCGCATGACCTTTATGTAAGGGATGGAATGATGTGCAAGGAGATTTCCGAACGTATCAACGTGTCGGAAAGGTCTGTGTCTAATTGGATCAATGAAAATGACGCACTTTGGAAAAAAGAACGGCAGGCATCTGTTATTTCGTCACAAAAACAGGGTGACAACCTGAAGCAGATTATCAACATTCTTGCGGATCAGAAACTGGAGCTGTTGCGCATGATTGACGAAGCCATTGCAGAAGGTGAGAGTGACAAGGTGCTGGAACTGCGGAAACAAGCGGCTACGCTTGATAACAGCGTGGCGCAATGGGGTAACCAGCTCAAAGAGGTAGACAAAAAGAACCGGATAACACTGGCTATTTACATTGATGTTATGAGCCGGATATTCGATGCTATGAAAGTATACGATGCCGACCTCTATTTCAAAACATTGGACTTTCAGGAGAACCACCTTTATGAAGCCGCAAAAACGCTGGGATAATGAAAGTAGAAGATAGCAAAGCCCTCAAAGAGTATCAGGAGAAATTAAAGCGTGCCCGATGTACAGGCAGCCTGATTGATCCGGACGAATCCTTAACGGTTCGGATGAACCGCATTCAGCGTGCAAAACGGGATGTCAAATACCTTGTCGAAACTTATCTTCCCCATTATGCGACCGCGGACTGTGCAGACTTTCAAATAGCGCATGCCAATAAAGTGATGAACGACCCTATTTACAAAGGCTATGCGGAATGGGGACGCGGACTTGCAAAATCTGTATGGAACGACGTGATCATTCCTCTATGGTTATGGATCAACGGTGAGACACATTATATGTGTATCGTTTCCGATACGTTTGACCGTGCGTGTGACCTGTTGGAAGATTTACGTGCAGAGTTCGAAGCAAACGAGCTTTTGAAGCATGACTTTGGCGAGCAGTATAATCCGGGATATTGGGAAAAGGGAAATTTCGTCACGATGAACGGGTTTATTTGCAAGGCGTTCGGTGCGAAGCAGAAGGTTCGCGGACTTCGTAAGGGTGCACACCGTCCCGACTTGTGGGTAGTCGATGACTTGGAGACACCGCAAACAATTAAAAATAACCGGATGCAGGATGATTATGCGGACTGGATTGAAGCGGACGTACTGGCAACCATGACGGGAAAACGCAGACGTCTGATAGGTGCAAACAATCGTTTTGCGTCCCGTATGGTACAAACCATTCTTAAACAACGGCATCCCGATTGGGACTGGCACTTGGTAAGAGCCTACGATCCGGTAACGTATGAGCCTGCGTGGAAGTCAATGTATTCCGCACAATTCTATCGGCAACAGGAAAAGGATATGGGTATTCTTGCGGCACATGCGGAGTACAATCATGTTCCACTTGTCAAGGGTAAAATATTCAAGCCGGAAATGGTGAAATGGGGGAAGCTCCCCGACCTGCACACAATGAATGCAATTGTGGCACATTGGGATATTGCGTATGCCGGAACAGATACCAGTGACTTTAATGCCTGCAAGATTTGGGGACGACACAAGAATGATTTTTGGCTGATAGACGGATTCGTAAAGCAGTCAAAAATGAAACTCTGTGTACAGTGGATGTGTATGAAACAGGCTGAATTCAAGGCAAAGGACATTATTTGCTTTTGGCAGTATGAGTCCCAATTTTGGAACGATGAAGTTAAACGTATCATAGGGGAAGCAGAGGCGGAAACAGGCGTAGAGCTGAACCTAGTCCCGGTACAGACTCCCAAAACAACGAACAAGATACTTCGTATGATAAGCATGCATCCATATTATCAAAATTCCCGGATGCATGTGAATGAGGAACTGAAGTCAAATCCGGACGTCGCAGTCGGTTTGAAACAGTTGTACGCTGTTGAACCCGGAATGACGGAACACGATGACAGCCCGGACGCGGACGAACAGGCTGTGAAAAAGTTGGAGATATACACTGATCCTCCGCAATCAGAAGATGAACCTGCAACACGACCGTGGAAAGCAGGAAGGTATAAACGTAAATACACTTGGTAACTATGAAGTATATCAACATGGATGACCTGACAACCGTCATACAGAATCGGTTGCTGGTTGAAAGTATCGAAAAAGATGAAGAGGTTTTGAATAGAATTGAAGACCTCGTCATCAGTGAAGTTGCCGCTTACATAAGCGGTCGTTATGACGTGAAAAAGATATTTGGTGTTCCACCAATCCGGACGGGATTGTTAACCCGGGTTATATCATGTATTACCGCCTTTCGTGCAGTAAACCGGAATGCAGCCCGCAAAACGGGAAATAACCCGTTATCAGACATGAATGATTGGGCTGACCTTATGCTTACCAAGTTGCGCGACGGAATTATGTCGCTGCCTCCTGAAATACCTTTGATAACAGACGAGGAAGGCAATGTTGAATCTCCCATTCTGTTTGGTCACACACGGAACAATGGATGGTTTCTTTAAATAGTTTTTAAACCGCTTTTAAAAGGTATGTTATGTACAAAAAGTTAAGAGAAATATTCAACTGGTTTCAAATGAAGGCTATCCGACGAATGAATGTCAGGAACGTAATCAATGAATATTATTATCGGATGGATAGCAGTGGAACAACATTGTCGGGTGCTGCTTATAAAAGGCAGGCTGTTGTCTATCGGGAAAAGACCATTGATGACTGGATCATGTCAGTGACTTCGGCTACCGATCCGGATGATCCGCGACGTGGCTTGCTTTATAGGTTTTATCAATCGTTATATAACGATGAGCATCTACAAACGACAATCGACAATCGTGTGCTACCAGTACAACAGGCGGAATTCAACCTTGTCGATGACAATGATAATGAGGACGAGGAAGCGAAGAAGCTGCTGAATCGTCCGTGGTATCACCAATTAATCCGGATATGTTTCCTACACCAGCTACAAGGCGTATCGTTAGCCGATATTTCACACCTTGATGAAAATTTAGAAATTAGCCATGTGGAAGAAGTTCCTATGTCCAACTATATCCCGCAACAGATGATTATCGTAAAAGAAGAGTCTGACAAAACAGGATGGTCATATAAAGATGGTGCGCTTGAACCGTATTATGTACAATTCGGGTCACCGTGGGCACTAGGTATGCTCAATGAACTGGCAATTATCATTCTTGCAAAAAAACTTGGGATGGGATCATGGATGAACCATATAGAAAAGTATGGTATTCCGCCCGTTTTCGTTACTTCGGACAGGCAGGATAAAAAGCGGCTGGACGAACTGTTTGAGATGATGCAGGATTTCCGAAATAATTTCTTTGCTGTACTTAGCGGAAACGAAAAGGTCGAATACGGCAAGGAATCCGGAGGAAATGCGGTAAATGCATACTTACCCTTAGAAGAACGATGTGACAATCAAATTAGTAAGCGTTTGCTTGGTCAAACTGGAACGACCACTAATGGAGCATGGGAAGGAACGGCAGAAGTGCATGAACGTGTTGAAAAGTCCCGCCATGAATATGACAAGATGCTTTTCCAGTTCTATTTTAACTATATTATCATTCCTAAACTGGTAAAGATAAGTCCGGTATATAAACCGCTTGAAAGGCTGAAATTAAAGTGGGACGACACGGAAAGTTTATCTATCACAGAATATATCGAAGCGATTAACAAACTGGCTTATACCTTTGATTTTGATTGGGAACTGGTTGCCAAGAAAACAGGACTTCCGATCATTGGTCAAAAGAAAAATCCCGGTGGTGAGCAGCAGGGAGGAACACTACCGAATCAGCCCAAAACAGACCCTCAAAAAAAAAAGACCGAACCGGACGATGAAGCGGTAACGTCACCCGTCATGGAAGCCGGGGAGTATGATTTCAGCGGCATCATCGGCAGGGTGATGAAACAAGTTTATGAGCGCAAGGTCAAAACGGGAGATATCGACGAGGAATTATTCAGGAAGACATACGAGGAACTGAATAAGAAGGCGGCTGAAGGATGGGGAAAAGATGACTATGATGATCCGGAACAGGCAGAAGAACCTCAACGGATACGTGACAACTTGTTCAAGTTCTCCGGAGCGAAGACGTATCAGGAAATTAAGGAGATGAATGACGCTCTTTACGACGAAAATGGCAAAAAACTATCTTATAAAGATTTCCGGGAAAAAGCACTGGCGATCAATAAGGACTACAATGAAAACTATCTTCGGACGGAATTTGAAACGGCAGAAACAAGTGGCAGACGCGCCAGTGAGTGGCAAGAGTTCAAAGCGAACGCGGATATCATGCCTAATCTGAAATATGTAACTGCGGGGGATGAAAGGGTACGAGAGTCACATAGGATACTGGATGGCGTCGTAAAGCCTATTAACGACTCGTTTTGGCTGCGGAACTACCCGCCCAACGGGTATCGGTGCAGGTGTTATGTCGAGCAAACGGATGAGCCTGAAACCCCTGCCACCCCTGTCGTGACGATACCGGATGCCTTTGCAAATAATGTAGGGCAATCCGGTGAAATATTCACTGTCGCTCACCCGTATTTTTCAATGCCTGACGAACACTTGGAAAAAATCAGGAAAGAGACGGAAAGAAGCAAATTATACGCTCCTTATCACAATGATCCGGAATCGAAAGTGCTGATCAGCGACTTTGCCGATCCGAAAGACTTAGTGAAAAATGTCGAAAGCGCACGGGTGATTTCAAAAGAGCTAAAGATGAAAGTTAAAATCCGCCCACATATCAACGAGGACGGGGTAAAGAACCCGGAATATTTGATTAACGAAAAGCTGGCAGACCTGAAGAACATTCAGGGACTAGGCGGTATCAAAAACGGGCTGGACAGTTCACGTAAGCAGCAATGTGAGTACACGGTTTTTAACCTTGATGCATTTGAAAGTCTCAAGCCCGAAATGGTGCAGAACAAGTTAAATGGGATATATAAGCTATATGGGGACAAGTTCTCCGGACAGCAGATGATATTCATTTATAGTGGGAAGGCTGTGAAGGTATCGTGGAAAGACGTGAAAGCCGGAAAGGTTACCAAGCTCTTAAAAGAACTTCAGGAGTGACAGCCGAAACTGACACTCCTGAAGGGAGTTCTTGACCTGTTACAGCCGCGAACATTGCAAATATACAATTTTATTTTGAAATACAAATGGAAAGGACTGAATTACCTGATTTTTTCAAAGAATTATCCACGCTGGTAGAAGATGCGCACCGCTATGCGAAAGTTGCGGGTGTGAACTTCTTCAAGCAGAATTTTCGCAGGCAGGGGTTTCTTGACACATCACTGACACCGTGGGCAAAGAGATCGATCACTATTGGTTCGGATCGCGGTGTATTGATACAAAGCGGAAAACTTCGCGACAGTATCCATGCAGTCAGTCGAGGAATAGACCGCATTACTTTTCAGACTGATCCGCTGTCGTATGCCAAGATTCACAATGAAGGCGGGTATATTGTCGTAACGGAGCGAATGAAGCGTTATTTTTGGTTTTTGTACATGAAATCGACCGGAACTATGCAAAAGAAGAAAAACGGTGAATTACGGCAAAATAAAGCCAATGCGCGGCTGTCTACAATGGCTTCCTTTTACAAAGGTATGGCACTCAAAAAGGCGGGCAGTAAAATAAGGATTCCAAAACGTCAGTACATGGGTGAATCTGCCACATTTATGAAGCAGCTGGACGCATGGATAACATCGGAGATTGACAAACGATTCTCAAATATTTAATCAATATAATTATGATTTGGACAGACTGTTACAAAGAACTGGTTGAAATAATCCGGGGCAAAAATGAGTTCCTGGCATCTATCCCGGATGAGTATTCCGAGCTAAGGGAACAGATGGAAAATACACCAGAGATTGAACATATTGACATGTGGCATGAGCAGGTCAGTTTTCTCGATGAGGAGCATCCGTTCCCGTCTCCGGCTGTATTCATTGAATTTAATACACTGGGCATCGAGGACGAAGGGTTACTCGTTCAACGGCTTCACACACAGATTGATTTCCGGCTATTTTACGAAACCTTTTCCGATACCTGTGAAGGTGCGGCAATGCAGGAAGAGGCGTTGTCCTTCCTTGATCTGTTGACATTGCTGGGGATGATGCTACACGGGAAATCGGGGAAGAACTTCGGCACGCTCCGACGTACCCATGTCGGACGGGAAGAGTCGGGGGGTGCAGGAAACTTGTACCGGATCAGCTTTGAATGTGAAATTATGGATTATACCACAATGGAACTTGCAAGCCATGCCGATATGAAAGACCGTGAAATGAAAATTAGCAACGGGGGCTTACCGGAGAAGGCGGAAGACGAAGAACCGCTGTACCATCTATGATACAACGCCTAAAAGCTAAGGCTTAGTTGACTTATATCATCCTTTTTTGAATCAGGCTTTTTGCCCTCTTTTAATTGCTCGTAATATGATAAATTCTCCGATATATAAAAGATTCGTTTATAGATGTAGTTCTGATCAAGGAAGAACAGGTCATGACTCATACGCAAAAGAACATCCTCTAAGCGGATGCGCTTTTTATCATAAAGAAGATAGAAAGTCTCTACCATCTTCCGGTCACGTATTTTGGTCATTTCAGGATTCCGCATAAAAAAACATTATTATAGCGCAAATATACGGATTTCCAATGATTTGTCAAAATTGAATATAAGCCTGCGGGGGAAAGGCTATAAAAAGCCCCCAGCCTGTTAGTAAAGACGCCAATCACATACTAACAAAATGCGAGTAGACGCACAGCCGGGGGCAAAGACCCTTGCTGCGTCTACTCGCATTTTTGCTTTATGTGATTGGCATTGCAAAGATAATCAAATTTGTATTATGAAGGTCATAGAGATACTAAACTTTAATCGGGAGCTCCTGAAAAAATTGCAGGATGCCGGAATACGGCTTGAGGATTGTCGCTATATCGATCTGTATGCGGATTATATGAAACTGTTAGGACATGGTGAGAAAGTGTCTTATATAGTCGCAGCATTATCTGACAAGTACCTTGTCAGTGAGAGAAAGGTATATAGTCTTATCAAACGTTTCCAAAGTGACTGCAAAACGTTTGCAGTGTAAACGGCTTCATGTATCGTGCCGGATTGACAGCCCCGGAGTACTTTTGTCCCGAACTCAAAATTATTAGTTATGGGAAAATATACGTATAAACCGCAATATGGCGTTATCGTCATTTGCACAGATGAAAAGGAACAGCAGGCTATTTATGAACGCCTGAAAGCTGAAGGTTTAACTTTAAAGGTAGTAAGTGTATGAGAGTAGAAGTACGACACCATTGCAGCGATTTTGACAGCTATCGCGCTGCAAGGGTAAAGAGCCTTTTCAATGCGGAAAAAGGCTGTGATTGGGAAAAGGTAGCTGAATTGCCCATCGAGGACAAGGAATGGCAAATAGGTTTGATAGTCGGACCGTCAGGAAGTGGAAAAACCAGTATCGGAAGCAAAATCTTTAACGAGCCGATTTATGACCTTTACTCCGGTTGGGACAGCAATAAACCTATTATTGACTGCATCGCTCCGGACGGGGATTTTAATACAGTCACTGGAATGCTTTCGGCTGTAGGTTTGGGTGATGTTCCGGCATGGTTAAGACCTTTCAATGTACTGTCGAACGGTGAGAAATTCCGCGCTGGTTTAGCTCGCTTGGCTTGCGAACGTCCGGAGCGTGCAGTCGTTGATGAATTTACGTCCGTGATTGATCGTCAGATCGCGAAAGTGGGTGCAGCAGCATTCTCAAAAACTTGGAGACGTGGCAAAGGTAAGATTGTCCTTCTGTCCTGTCATTATGATATTATTGAATGGTTGCAGCCGGATTGGGTGTACGATACTGCGGAGGCACGCTTTTACGAGCGTGACTGTCTTCGGCAACGTCCAAAACTCGAACTTCAAATTTATAAAGTCAGGGGAAGTGTATTCCCAAGACTGTTTAAACAGCATTATTATTTAGACTTGCCGTTGCCCGTTGCTGCGGAATATTTCGTAGGTTTCATTGGGAACGAGCCTGTCTGTCATTTGGCAGTAGCTCCTCTTTTTACAGCTGGCGCATATCGCTCAACTCGCTTGGTGGTGATGCCCGAATGGCAAGGCATCGGGGTTGGTACTAAATTTTTAGCTGCAGTATGCGAATACCACCTGAAGGGGAATGGACGTTGCGGGAAAAAGCTACCTGTATTTTTCCACACTTCACACCCCCAGTTATGCGGAGCTTTGCGGCACTCAAAGAAATGGGTACAAACGGGAGCCAGCCTTTATGGTTCAAATAAGGCGAGAAGTGCAAGTTCGATGGCAAAGTCCATGCAGAGAAAAGGAAAGTCCGATAAATGTTCTACCGGATACGGAGGTCATTTCAGGGCAGTACAGGCATTTAAATACATTGGGGAATATGATCATCAAGATATTAGGAAATAAGGACTCACAGGCTTACAAAATAGCGGAAGCCTGTGTACGTGAGAAAGGTCACCGCGTTTGGAACGAAAGCACCGGAGTGTATGATCTAGCCATTGCCCCGCTTCTGACGGAAAAGGTGTCGGTGGAAGTGTTGAAAGAACCGCTTTACGGGACATTGATATTTCACCCGTCACCACTGCCGTATGGACGTGGCGCGTCTTCAATCAAATGGGCTTATAAACGGCAAGAGCCAATCACTGCCGCGACATGGTTTTGGGCAGATAACGGACTCGATACGGGTGATATATGCGAACAGGAAATAATCAAAATAGATTATTCAGCCCGTCCGCGTGATTTTTACGAGTGTGATATTTTGCCCGCTATGGAAAGGACGCTGGTACGTTGCTTGGATAACATTGAAATTGGGTATATACGGAAAATACCACAGGTGGAAAACTATTCAAGCTATGACAAGCGGTTATAAACATTCATCCAAAAAGAGTATGAGTATGTTAAAAGAGGAAATTACAAGCACAACTGCCGGATATACAGTAAATGCACCACAATGGGTGACTACATCCACGCAAGCACCAGAGTTTAAGTCCTTTTATAAGACCGTCTCTGGAAATGAAGGGAATAAATGTAATTATCCGACACGTTTAGACCTTTACGGCTGTGGATGCTTTCACGACTGTTCTTATTGCTATGCAAAGTCGCTTCTTAATTTCAGGGGATTGTGGCATCCTGATAACCCGTCCGTTTCCCGGACGGACAAGGTAGAGAGAAAAATCTGCAAATTAGAGCGGGGAACAGTTGTGCGTTTGGGTGGAATGACTGACTGTTTTCAACCCTGTGAAGCGGTTTACAGAGAGACTTATAAGGCTATTCAGAATCTTAACCGTCAAGGGGTGCATTACCTCATTGTGACAAAATCATCAATGGTGGCAGATGACAAATATATCCGGTTGATGGATAAGAGACTGGCACATATACAAATATCTGTGACTTCCACGGATGACACACTTTCACGTACATTTGAAAAGGCGTGTCTACCATCTGCACGGATTAAAGCTATTGAGAAGCTGCAGGAGCAAGGGTTTGATGTGTCTATCAGGTTATCCCCATTTATCCCTCAATTTATTGATTTTAGGGTTCTGAATAGTATCAAATGTGATAAGATTCTGGTGGAGTTCTTGCGGGTAAACACATGGGTGAAGCAATGGTTTGATATTGACTATTCCGAATACACCCTGAAGCATGCCGGGTATAATCATTTGCAGCTGGAGCGAAAAATCGAATATCTAAATAAGATTTCAGGGTTCAGGGAGATTTCGGTTTGCGAGGACGTGGATAGTCATTTTCAGTATTGGAAAGAGAATGTAAACCACAGCCCGAATGATTGCTGTAATTTGAGACTATAAAGTTAAGCCGCGCAAAGTTCTTTTTCTTGCGCGGCTTTTTTCGAATAGATAATCATTTGTAGAATATGTATTTTTCTTCGCAATAAATACAATGATTTTCCTTGCAATACTTCTCAACTGCTTTGCGCGTTTTAAAGTCTTTTATTTTTCCATCTTTTGATTGAATATGTTCCACATTAAAGTCCTTGTCTATCTTTAGAGGAACAAACCTTGTTTGAGTATTAAATCGATTCATGTTTTTAGTTATGATTTTATTTCTTTTTCCATTAATCTTAAAATCCTGTTGAACTCACTACGACTCATATTGGTAGGCACAAAAGATGCTTTTACCTGTTCAAACGGACGAAGATAATGTTTCAATGTCTCTTGAGCTTCCTCCCTTGCCTTTTGGGCACACTTTTCAATATATTCTTCATCTGTCATATTATAATCAGTAACAGTGTCTATCACCGTTGAGAATCGGCATAAAAGCCCATTTTTTTGTCTCGCTATAAAGCCCATATCAATTTAGTTTTTATTCAAATTGACTAAAGTTCATAAAGGCATACATCCCAGCATTACATAATACTGCAATAATCAGTTCTCTATCCCCAACGGCAGGTGATAAATTCAAGCTATCACTTTTGCCAGTTCCAATTGTCACTATCTCTTCCGTACCTACCAAGCAAAATCCAGCTGAAACAGGTTTTGCACCATCTATTTTTATTGTAGAATGGGTTATGTGGTCGGGAAAGATAATAGGCATTTTAGAACCTGTATTCATTTCTTGAAATACAATATACTTCATATTAACTCCTTTCTAATTTGTTATCCGTTATACAATCCAATACTATCACGTTTGCTTCTTATCACAACTTTTGCTATCTCATCAATATTAATACATAAGAGTTCAAAGAATTTTCTTGTACATATATCCTGTTCTTCATGCGTCATTTGTCTATCAATAACAAAACCTATTGTTTCATCCATGCGGTCTGTAATATGATGCGCTATCCAATCATGTACATCAAATGTTCCTTTAGGGTATTCATCATCTAACCCTCTAATAGTCCATAAACCGCCATCCATAAGTATATAATGACACAATATTTTGCTCATGTATAAATGTAAATCAGCCCTTTCGCCACATCCACGCCCGGGCATATTGATAAGGATGTATCTACTGATTGTTTTATTCAGTATCATCCACAAAAGATGTTTCTCTCTTTCAGTCATATTTAGCTCCTTTCTATCTTGTATTGAGGATTATTCGGTAGCCTTTTTGATTGCATCACATAATACATCATAGGCAGGTTCTTCTACACAAACATACTTTAGAGCTTCTTGGCACGCTTTTAATAATTCAGGAGCAGCAGCTATAAGTTTTGCCCTTTCACGCTGTCTTTTAGTTCCATTTTTGTGCCCTCCAAGAGGAAAGGCTACAACAGCTAGAGGAAACTCTACGGATGTATCTTCTTTTATAAGGATTGCACCATCAGGAAAATTCGTAGTAATTGTTTCGACTGTTTTCCATTTTACTAAATCGTCTTTTTTATTCATATTTCATTGAACTTGATTTTATTTTTGGTATAACTTCGCTCCTGTTTTCTCTTTTACCCTCCATAGGAAGTCCGCACTCTCATCACTTTCTACCGTCAATATTACTGCGGCTAATCCCGGTGTTTTCGGTTTGCAGAAAAGTAAGTCACAGGGCTTGTCGTAGTAATTCCAGTAATAAATAAGCTCCGAGAGTCGGTCTTCATCTATTTGGATAATGAATTTAATAGGGGGACGTTTCATTTTCTTTTAAAGAAGTCTTATAGGCTTCTTCCATGCGTTCAATCTCTTCCACACATTGCAACCATCCGGGAAAGCCTCCGATATTTTTGTCATCGATATAACAATGAGCATATATTTTTTTTCCGCCATCTCCATACTTCGCTACATTTTTAGGATCATGGTCATTTACCCGGTCAAATGGAATTTTGCGTTCTAGCAGCCAGTTGATAGCGTTCAATAACTGCTCACCAGTACGGCATGTCCAAATAATGATTTTATGTCCTTGGTCATGTAATTTTCGGAGTGATTCACCAGCGTATGGCTGCTCCCCATCAATAGCCGGGAACTTTCCCCGGCTAATAGTTCCATCAAAATCTACAGCGATAATCATAAACGACAGAATGAAGGTTCAATACGACGCCAGACTCCATTTTCGTCACGCTTATGAAAATAGTAGTTGGTGGCTGTTTTATATACGACATTACTTTCCTTAAATAGTTGCATGATAGAGGCATATTCTTCATCGAAACGTGATTCCAGTTCATACAACTTGCTAATAGACTTATAGTCCAAATCACCCTGTCGGTTACGTTCAAGAAGCGTCATTGCCATTTGATACATCGGATCATCGACCCCTTTTTCTGAATGATTAATATAGTTCTTCAGATAATCTATCAATCGTTCGGCTGCAAGATCAGCACGCTCGTCAAAGCTTTTGACCTTATTGCTTTTTACTTCCAGTTTGAAATTTCCGTCTACTACTGAAAAGGTGGCAGTTTCTTCACCTTGACGAAGGCGAAGTTGACCGTATTCACGCATTACGTTACGGAAAGCTTTGCTTTCACCCACAATCCAATCATAAAAGCCCTGAACATTATTCACTACTGGCATGAGTTTGCTTTCCACATCGAACATGAATTGATGTCTTAGTGCTTCATAGGTTTCTCTACGGCTGATTAAATCGACCTTTTCCTCTTCCTTCAATTTACGGAGCAATTCCGCTTTTTCTTCTTTTGACAATTTACTAATATCCATATTATTAAGTTTTAAATGATTAATTACAATTTGATTTTATATACTTCTTTCAGTTCTCGTTCCTTATTTTCCGCTTCAATGATAAGCGATGATCTCCGGTCTACTAACTTCGCAAACTCGTTACGATCCATATTTCCGGCAAACAGTTTCTCATGTATAGCATCCAGTTCACCGGGAATCCTGTCAAGTCGATCCAGTAACTCGTTAATCCGGTTGATCCGGTGTTGTTCCGCACTAATATCCGCCATCTTCTTTCTTTTTTAATATTGATTCCAGCTTTGGGATCAGCAGGAGAAGTTCTTCCCCATCCAGTTCGCGAAATTTCTTTCCTGCTATCCGGGTATCAAGGCAGAACGCATTTACAGCCCCCCAATCTGTTGTATCGACCCCGATCTGCTGCACTCTCTTCAGGACAGCCGACCTGCGTCTTCTTATTTCCCGTTCGGTGATGGTCAAATCCCGGTTTTCTTTTTTCGCACCGTTCAAATACCCACAGAGATACATTGCTTCGCTGTATGTCAACTCTTTTGTGGTATTTGTCCGTCCGTCCGTTAGGTCTAGCAGGATAGCCCGCTTTTGTTCGTCATCAATGCCTTGTGCGCTGTATATGATATGCAGGCGTTTGATAAGGCTTTTACTGATAGGTTTCTTCGTTTTCTGTTCCATCATTATCGCTTTTAATATTTTCAATCCAATGTTTTTGATACCCTTCCGCCCATACTATGTAATATCCGCGTGAACCTCCTTTGCCACGTCCGATAAATGTTGCCTTGAAATGTTCCACGTAAATTCTTTTAAAACTGTCACGTTTCACGTCATAGGCTGTTTTTCCTTCCACCTCGCGCCCGTCCACATGCGAGATAAAGACAAATATCTTTCGTGGATACTTCTTGCGCAGGCGGATTATTTCGGGGGCTTTCGCGCCCCCTTGCTGCTCGAAGTATTGTATGGAATCTATCATTATCACGTCCGGGCTGCGTTGCTTTGACAAGTATTCGTCCAATTCTGTGATGGTGGCTTCATCCGAATAGATTATATTATTTGTTTTACTATGAATGCCGACACTAAGAACGGAATTTACGAAGTCGTCACACGCACCCATCTCCAGTGTTAAATAAAGAACCCGAAGTCCCATTTCATCAAATTTGCGTGCCAGTTGTAGAGCGAAAGAACTTTTTCCTTGTCCCGACTTTCCGTAAATGATCCAGCAACCGGATCTTTCCGGACGACCGAATGCCAGATACCATTCACCATCAAAATCTATATATTCATGTCGGATGTCTTCTAGGTTCTTCTGACTCCAAACTTTCATGCCAGTTCTCCACGTTCGATTTGTTGCTTGATAATACGGTCTTCGATCATTCCTGACAGTTCGCGCAAATCATCGGTAAACCAAACAAACTTTCCCGGTACAGGCTCTTTTTTCTCTTTGTTCAGCTTTCCCCAAATGGTCTCCTGTTCTTCCATATCGTTGATCCCGTTTGCCGCACAAATAGCTTTAACGTCTTTCTTTGTCGCTCCAAGCAATGTGATATAGTTCCGGCAAAATCTACCGTCGATTTCGTCATATCCTTCTATACGACCAACATAACGCTTGATATTACGTTCCAGCGTCTCTGTCCCGGCTACGATAGCCCCCATACGGTGCAAAGTGTCATCATATAACGGTATCAATGTACAAAGGGCACTGTGCGCCAATTTCCCGGCATCATCAAGGATTAACAAAGGTGATTTACCCGCCATGCGATTGAAGTGGGAAACGATTAAGTCCATTAAATCGTCGTTATCCATGTAACGTGTTACCGTTTCCCCCATACATGTTGCTAACTTGGTCAGAAATTTACGTGCTGTCCACTTCCGACATTTCAGATAGACCACCGAGTTATCTGCACTCATGTTATAAAGGTCTATGAGAGATTGTGTCTTTCCACTTCCGGATCGGGAGGATATACACATCCATTTATGATTCTTCTTGGCTGCTACAACCGCGGTACGTACCTGCTGGTAACTGGTGACGCTTTCCACCACATTCCAAGCGTTCTCGTAATAATTAAGACCGGAAGCAATCTTTTCAGCGATAGAGTCTTCATTCGCCCCATATTTCCCGCTTCTGAATTGAGACATGGCAGTATCCGATATCCCACATTTCCGTGCCAATTCCGTTGCAGATGATCCACGGTTGATTAACTTCCCTATGTACGTTTTTAATGCTTGATTATCCATATTGTATATCTTTTTAAATTGTTTTTAAATCATCTTGAAAAATTCATGTCCAGCGGGTTATAATCGTAATCGTCATCATCTCCAGTGGAAACCATTACGCTTTGTTGGGTAATACGCTGGGTTACTTCCGTAAAGTCCGCGTCCGTGGCATCATCCCTCATTTTTGACCGGACGTCCTTATGCTGCCCTAAACTGTCAGTAATCAAGTATCGGTCAAGAACTGTTGCCGCAGCTATTTCAGGGATACGCTGACAAATGGTAGTGATTCGTCTGTCTACGTCTTTCACTTTCTCTTTTACTGTTTCCACCATTTCATTGTTGAACCTGTCGACACGTGTCCGGTATTCAAAATGTTCCGGTTTCTGATCAGCCAAAGCCATCGGAACTTTAATATCACGTTGCAGCACGTATTGCAATGTCCCAATCTCCTTGTCAACACGACCGGACTTCAGGCGTTTTGCGTTCGATACAAGCACCTGACTCATATCGTCCGGGTCAAAGCGCACTACCCAGTCTTCGTTGTAATGGTCGCGAAGAGAAAGGTCGAAGCTGTCGAAGCAGATTCGTTCACCCATGAACTCGATAAACATGCCCGAACCAGTAATCTTATTTGTGCGTCCGGTAGTTTCCCCCATAAGCATCAAATATTCCTCAATGCCGAAAGGCATTTTACGTGCTTCTTCGGTGCGTTCCCACGCTGCGCGGTAAGCGTCTATCTTCTTTGCCCGTTCTTGCGCTATAATAGCCTCTAATTGCCCTATAACGGTGGCTTCGTCAGGAATGAACTTGTGATTTTGATTTAAGACTTCCAAATTAGGCTGATTATCCTTGTCAGAAGTGATACCAAAGCCTGACCAGTTCGCCTGTTTTTGGCAGTATTCCACATTCAGGTGTTTGAAATAGGGTTCTACTACTTTAGACTTTGCATTTCCCAACGCGGCTGGTGTATAGTATTTAGTCATAGCTTCATAGAAAGGAACCATCACCTTCTTTTGATAATTGTCGCTTTGTAGCTGTAAGGGCTTATAGCGTTCTCCAAATAGTTCCTTAGTATGTTGCACTGCGTTTCGTAATGCTTCACGAATAAGAGCAGGTGATTCATGATCGCCAATGGCATACCCTACCGGATATTTTTCACATGCGTCAAGTACGACTACCATCGTTTTCCGGTTGGTATAAGTGGTGTACATATATCTCTTTTCCTCACCGTTTTTCTTTACCGTTTTGGGAGTCTTTTTCTGATAGAACAGTTCCGCATCCCATCCGTCCAGCGTCCAGTAAGTAAGTGCTTGTGTCGGGGCTTCGCGGTGTATCTGCTTCATGCGTGTGTTCTTCAGGGCTTTGTCTCCCTTGTTTCCCGCCATTGTTGTGAGGGCAAATTTTTGTCTCCAGTTCTCAACGGTGGTAGGACTGTCAATCGGTTTCCAATCCATCAGGGAAGCCACCTTATTGTATTCTTCCATGATTTGAACATTATTCAGATTGTTATGCATACTGATTAACTTATGCATCACCGCCTTTGCGTCCTCATTCATTACGACTGCCGCGTATTTGTTGCCATACGATTTGTGAATGACACTGCGATAGCCTTCTTCCTCACTGATCCGTCGTGCTGCTTCATATTGCTCGCATTTACGTTTCAAAGATTTCCAGTTCTTTGGTAGGTTATGAGGAAAAATATCACGCCCGTTCGGGTCTTTCAATGTTAGTAAATCATTGCTCAATTTGCAAAGTTTTTCCCAAACATTGATTCGTGTACTTCCCCCACCTATCGAGTTAACTTTACGACCATCGCGAAGGGAAAGGAGCGCATTCATTATGCGCACATTAAGGGTATATTCGTCAACCTTCGCAGGCGGAAGTTTCTTATCACCATCATAGCGGTATTTCACACTGAAAAACTCATAGGCAGCGTTACCGTAGACAATAGCATCTTCCAGTATAGACTTCTGTGTTTTAGTAGCAATTTCCGCACGAGGGTCACCCTTACGTACAATGTACTCTTTCTTTACGTCCTTTCTCATGGTTTCAAAATCTACTAGGGCAGGACATCCGGGAATACCACGACGAAGTACGATAAGTTGTCCGTTCCTCGCCATCGAATAGTATGTTCCTTCAGGAATGAATCCGTCTTCACTCCCAACTTTCGTTTTAGGATTAAAGATGATTAATTCATTTGCAAACACGCAAATCCGATTATTAAATATCTCAGCCATTATATTAATATTATTATTTGTGCAAGTTCCGGCACTGCCCCGGAATTGTAGCTACTTCCAAATCTTTCTGCCATTACCTATTGAAATACATGGCAAATTCAAATTAATAGTTGTTATCCTGAAGGAAGCTCTATTCTTGCGTTCCGTTATTGGTTATTCGACCTTAGTTCTCGTTCTATGACAATAATTACAGAAAGTATTGTTATTACAGTAGCCGCCCACATGTTTGATGGCTCAACCTCTATCCGGTCAACTAATGCGATAGCAGTGACTATACCGACTCCTACCATCACGTTTTGAATAAATCTAATAGTTCTCATATCGCAGATAAATTATTGATTAATAATGTTTGTAACATTTCCACGAGAGTCTAAAACCTTCACTTTGGATGGTTCATTGCCTTCGGTATATTTAATACCTCCATTTTCTTGTGCCATTTTGCGAATTGCTTCTGCATTCTTTCCATTCCGTTTGAAACGGAGTATTTGACTAAGGTTTGCGAGAGATATTCCAAATGTTTCTGCAATCATCTTTCGTTTTTTGGTGTCTCTTAATTCAATTATTTGTTTCATACCTTTTTATTTTTGAGTTATTATTCATACATTTGAGCGCTGTTAATCTGTAACACGCTACAAATATAATAGAGATATTTCAATTATGAAAGAAAATATGAGAGATTTTTCAGTATTAAAACAGAGAATCCTGCAATATTTAGATTTTAAGGGGATCACAAAGTATGAATGTTATAAAAATACGGGCATAACCAATGGTGTATTAAGTCAACCAAATGGAATGTCTGAAGATAATCTATTGAAATTTCTCTCATATTATAGTGATATCTCTACGGATTGGTTGCTTGCTGGATGTGGATCAATGCTACGCGATGACAATCAAACGAAAATCTCTAAAATAGTTCCAATAGAGTCGGAATTTGAGCCAATCCCTATCGTTGATATATCAGTAGCTGCAGGTTATGGATGTGAAAATCCCGATTTTATAGAAGTTGTGGAAACTATCAGCCTTCCTTACAATATGCTACATAGGAATAAAAAATATTTTTGTGTTAAAGTACGGGGGGAAAGTATGTCTCCGACATTATTAGACTGTTCATATCTCATATTAAGATTATTGGATCGAAGTGAATGGAATGAAATTAAAGACAATCATGTATATGTGGTAAGCGACAGAGGTGGACGCGCTTACGTGAAACGCATAAAAAATAGACTTCGTGAACATGGTTTTATAGTTTGTACCTCTGATAATGTCGATAAAGCTAATTACCCAAACTTTAATTTGATGGAAGATGAGATTAATACCGTCCTATATGCGGAGTGGTATTTAAGCGCAAAGATGCCTAATATTAACGCAACATATTATGATAAAGTAAACCATTTAGAAGACGATGTGGATGCTTTGAAAAATCAGATGTCTCTACTTATAAAAAGGTTAACTTAATATCTAGTATTATTTTTTTAGCGTAAATGTATATATTACAGCGCATTAACTAATGTTGTGTATATCCAAAAGATGTATTAAAGGGTATAACTCAAGGTGCATACTAGTATTATAGGGTAAAACTCGACAATAGAAATACCTTTTTTCTAATAGGTGTTTAATGGGTGATATTCACATTTTGTTTTTATTTTCTAATGGGTGTTTAAAGGGTGATGGCATGGGTATACGCTATTTTAACAATAAATTAAACCTTTTCCATAAGTCTGTATTTATCACGGAATAAATAAAGAAAACATTTTATATTCTTTGTTTATTTCGTATATTTGCAATTAGAAAAACTTCCATATAGTTATTATATGGAAGTTTTCAGTATTACAAACATCTAAAAGTAAGGTCATGGCTAAAGAGACTAAGGTTATACATGTTCATCTCATTTTCAAAAAAACAAGCCGTTTTTTTGGTTCTATATCAGCAATCTATTCTGAATTTACTGCTGAAGAGATAGGTATTACGGAAGAAACCCTACGCCATAAGGGGTTGTCTGATGGTGTTTCCTTCGCTACTAAAAAAGCGATCATACAACAAGGAGTACTTATTCGAAGCGCGCGAAAATAGTGTTTTAAGCTGCCGTAACGTATTTCTATACCTAAATCAACAAAGGCTATATACCCCATCTAAATGGAGTGTATAGCCTTTGTTTTAAGCCTAAAACAGAAGTAACATACAACCTTTCCTTCATCTTTTCATTCCGTCTCTTATTGTTTTCCCTATTTACAGCGCAGTTCACCGGAATGAATATAGAAGCAACGGAAGCAAAATAGAAGGAACGGAACTTTTTGTTTTCTCCCCAAATATATCGCGAGATATTCGTCAATCACCGATATACAGGCGGTTTCACGTACTTCGCCCTACACATCGTTCATGCCACATTTTGTATTGAGCCCCGTATAAAGCGGGCACGTGAGTTTGGTGTAAAAAAAGTATATGGCGCAAGCGGCTTTCAGATATTTACCCAGATTTATGTAGAGAATATATATATGGTGGCAGTCGCCTTGCTTATTATCTGGATGCTGATCGAAACTTCAGCCGGGATATTCGCCTCGGTATATGCAATTCCTGTAAAACCGGATATCGTTTTTGATCTGTCGCTGTCTCTCATTTTATTATTCGTGTTGCCGTTGGTGACGTCTGTCTTTCCTTTCTTACGTTACAACTATTCTTCTCCGATCACCTCTTTACGTTCTGTAAATGCCGGAGGAAATTCAATTGTTTCTCGTGTAGTATTCTTATTTATTCAATATGTCATTACGTTCAGTCTGATAGTAGTCGCATTGTTTTTTGTTCGCCAGTTGTACACAATGCTGAATGCGGATTTAGGATATCAGGCAAAGAATATCATTTCATGCCAGTTCCTGTCATTCGAGACACAAAACAGAAGATATGCAAATGATGAAGAATGGCAGAAAGAACGTGACTTGGAGCGGCATAAAATACAAGTTACCAAACAAAAGATGGATGCATGCCCTTTATTCATTTCATGGGGATATGGTGAAGCCCCTATCAATCTGGAACCATACGTCAATGTGGAGAGTAACGGAGAGAAACATAAAATGGCTATCATGTATGTTAATAATAATTATATGGATATGTTTGGCCTGAAGTTGAAAGAAGGAAGAACGTGGAATGATAAAGACCAGTTTGCCCAATATAAAATGATGATAAATGAAACAGCCAGAAAGCTCTTCCGGATAAAAGATATTAATGAAGCTTCACTGCAAACTGAGTCCCGTCTATGGTGGAGTGTGGGGACAGATGAAAGTAAAAATCCTGCTTATCAGGTAGTAGGTGTGATAGAAGACTTCCGGACCGGACACTTATCTATGGGGGATGCACCACTGGCTATTCTGTATGATGAAGGAGAAAACCCTACCGAACCTTTAATGGCTAAAATAGCCGAAGGTAAACGCAAGGAAGCCATTCAATTCTTGAAGGAACTACACAACGAAGTAATGGGTGAGGGGGAGTTCAATTACTCCTTCGTCGAAGATGAAGTTGAAAAACTGTACGATGATGACAAGAGAACGACCCGCATCTACGTCACCTTTGCCGGATTGGCTATCTGCGTTTCCTGTCTCGGACTGTTCGGATTGTCATTGTATGACATTCGTCAGCGCTATAGAGAAATTGCATTGCGTAAAGTGAACGGAGCTACAGGCAAACAGATCACTTTGTTATTGGTCAGGAAGTATCTATCTATTTTGGGAGCCGCCTTTGTTGTCGCTATTCCTTTGGTTTATTATATTATTAATGACTATACCAAAGACTTTGCGGTGAAAGCTCCGATAGGAGCAGGGATTTTTGTGACAGGCTTCATCCTTACCTTGCTTATCTCACTGGGTACATTACTCTGGCAGGTACGCAAAGCTGTCCGCATCAATCCGGCATTGATCATGAAGAACGAATAAGATTAAAAATGACTAAGATTACAACGAATGGAACGAACTGCTATGGAAAACCTCGTACTATTAAAACTTATATTCAGAAACTGGTGGCGCAATAAACTTTTTGCGGTCATCTCTTTGGTCAGTCTTGTGGTCGGTATTTCCTGTACCAATCTTTTGATCTCGTTTGTCATCCATGAATATACGATAGAAGGGGAAAATCCAAAGAAGGACCGTATCCTGCGCCTGACTCAGCGACTGCCATCCATGCAGAGCACCGGACAAGTATCATTTGTCTACGGAGGATCGGTTGCCGGAATGATAGCTTCGTTTCCGGAGATTGAATCTTATCTCCGGCTGACCGAGAAGGAGGCAACTCATATTGAAATTGAGAACCAGCGCTTTCCTCAACAGGTCATTGTTGAGGCCGACAGTTCTTTCTGCCGTTTTTTCCCGTACCAGATATTGTCCGGCAATATGAAAGAAGCCTTGACCAAGCCGGACTGTATTGCTTTGAGTGAAGAAAAGGCCATGCAATACTTCGGGAAGTTCGATTGTATCGGGCGAGAACTTTCTGTGGTATATGGAGATAAAGTTGAAATGAAAAAGGTATCTGCCATATATAAGTTTTATGCGCAGTCAGCACTCCGTATTGATTTGCTTGGTAATTCTCAGAACCTGCAGGAAGAAGGAACTTCCTGTATGATTCTTCTCAAAGAAAAGACTGACGTGTCAGCCTTTTGCGAGCGTTTTGAGTCAACAGAACTGCCTACAGTGACAGGTCCCGGTTATTATAAACTCCAGACATTACAAGAATCCTACTTTGACACAAAACTGGCTGATTCCGTGAAAACATTCAGTCATCGGCAGATCGCTTTGTTGAGTATCGGTTTATTATCAGCTTTTCTTGTCTTATTCATCGCTTGCTTCAATTACGTAAACCTAAGCTTTTCGCGCCTGCTGAAACAAGTAAACATGATTCATGTAGAGACATTGATGGGAGCTTCCCATTCATATATTTGCCGGCAACTTTTTATTGATACATTCCTTACCGTATTTATTGCTTTCATCCTTTCCATTCTTGTAATGGGGGACATACTTTCTCTTTTCAATTATTTCTTTGATGCCCGTCTGACTTTCGGTTTCATTCTTTCATGGAAAGTCTTTCCATATATTCTTCTGTTTGTTTCTCTTTTGGCCATTATACCGGCCACCTATATGACGAAGAAACTGAACCGCATTTCTATCAGCGGATATCGGCAATTTTTTCAAGGGAGAAAAAGAAGAAGACTGGTAGCGACCCTTGTAGGCGTGCAAATGGTTATCTCCATCGGATTGATGACTGCCTTTATGATGATACGTACGCAACTTTCAACCATAGAAGAGCAGGGTGAACGCTTTAAAGGAATTTTAATCTTAGGTAATGAGGGGACTGCCCTGACCGTCCCTTTGTATAATGACATTAAAAACCTGCCCGGTATCCAAACTGCCCTGTTATCCAAAGGGCGGATAACGAGTCCTTTTAATATCATCATTCCACTAAACAGGAACGGGCAGGAAGTAATGGTAAATAAAGTTTTATTGACCGAGAACTATGGACTGCTGGACTTATTCAACATAGAACTTCTCGAACCGGAACGAACGGAGGATTTATTTTCCAAGGTAGCCCATCCGGTAGTTGTTAATGAAGCCTTTGTACAGTTCTTTGTACCGGGAGGAGAAGATCCGGTGGGGCAGACCTTAAGCAAATATGAGCAGGACAACGCCGGTGAAGGAACTATTATCGGTGTGTGCAAAGATTTCAGACTGACTTCTTTCAACTCTGCCATTACTCCGATGCAGATTATTCTTCAAGAGATTCCGGTCGATCAGGCAACCTACCTGTCTTGTCGTATAGATGAGGGCAGACGCAATGAGATAGTAAAAAATCTCCGGTTGCTGTGGGAGAAACACGAGCCGGGACATTCTTTTGTTTACATAGACGCCTATCAGCAATATATATCCAACAATACAGATATGGTGAATTTCTCCCGATTATTACTGGCTTATGCTATAATCAGTTTGTTCCTGACCCTTTTTGGTATCTTTGGAATTACATGGTATGCGGTAGAACAACGAAAAAGAGAAATTGCGATTCGTAAAGTACACGGTGCCTCTTCCCGCCAAATTCTATTGTTGTTGAATCGTCCGTTCTTCTATTATATTCTGATAGCCGACATGATCGCTATTCCTATCGTATATGTCTTGATGAAACGGTGGAGGGAACAGTTTGTGTATCCTACGGATTGGGGAATAGAAGTATTTATAGTACCTGTCGTCTTATTGATGCTTGTAACGTTTGTCACAGTTGTCCTTAACGGATATCATACGGCATTAAGTAATCCGGCTGAGACTATTAAAACGGAATGATCACTATGAATATGTAGTTCTTCAGTATCCAGTTTCTAAGAAGATAAAACGTTCTTCTTTTGCCGTTGACTTTGAAGCTAATCAACCGTTGGAAAAACAGGAAAGGTGGCATCGGACAAAATAAAAGCTACTCTCTTTGGGGGAAGAGAGTAGCTTGACTTCAAGATACACTATAGAGTGCACTTGCTATAAAATACCTATCGAATGCTCATGTGTCAGTTAATAATAGTGCCCTTGACATCCAGTTCTCTGATAGCAGCGACAGTACTGTTTCCTCCGTCATCGGGAATCGTGAGTCTGATGTAACGTGCTTTGATCGATTTTACATAATATTCCAGGGCGGCATCCTGATTCGTGAATCCGAATCTGCCGATAGGAGTCCAGTTCACGTTATCTTCACTAGCTGCAAACTCGACCACTTTGATAGGATTGTTTGAACCTCTGCCGCGCGGAAGCAATTCCACCTGTGCTATTTGTATGTTTTGCTTCATATCTATCACAATATCATACGGTAGCGGGTCGCTTCCACCTTGCCATTTGGCATGCCAGAATGTTTCAGTGTCTCCGTCTATCAGACATTTGGCTAATCCATTGCCGGCTCCTTCTCCCGAAGCTTCCTGTGTCGTAAAGGACAGAACTTCCCAGCCGCTCTTTGATATTTTCGTTCCTTCTTTTATGATGCAGAATCCTGTGTAGGTGTCTTTATCCGCACGGATAGTGGCATCGGAAGTAACTTCGCCTATTTGCACAGGAAGCATATAATTTCCCGGAAGAATGTTATCTTTCAGCTTGTAACTGACTGTGGTCTGATCAACTCCCTGAGACAATGACGGGGATTCGGGTTTGGTATAGCACTCTGCCGGCAGAAGACTGAAATAAGTCTGATTGGCACTGTTGTACGTATCTACTACCGACTGGTTGTTGACTAATGTACAGTTGATGTTCCATTTATTGCTAAAAGGTACTCCAATGGTAATCGGCAACTCTTTTACATTGTTGACATTGATTTCCTGTATACCATCGTTTATGATAGTTACAATGGGTTCGGAAACTTTAAATCCCAGTAGGAGGGTGGAACGGCCGGGGTTCAACTTCTCTCCTGTAGTGCTTGCTTTGAGTGGGAGAATGTATTGAACATTGTCATAGCCGCACAACGCATGAATCTTTGTCGGGTCGTATACGATAGTGCCTTTTGCCAGTCTGTCACCGGCAGATACGTTAACCGTTGTGTTAGTCATTTGATAACAATCTTCCGGAAGTATCTGGTAACTGGTTCCGTCGGCAGTATTGAGTGAGTCGAGCAGGCTTTTGTCTACGGTGAAGGTGACGGTACTGTTATTCAGTTCCAGTCCTCCGTGTTGTATCCATAAGTCAGCATTGTATTTTTCTCCTACATTATACGATTGCAGAATAGTCAGTCCGTTTTCAGACAATGACAAAATCCCTTCGGATGTATTGCTCGTATCAAAGGTTTCATCACAACCGATAATAGATAGAGTGATGCAGCCTGATATTAGTATATAACTTATTTTTCTCATAATGCTCATTGATTTATTGTGCTTATACAATTACCAGCCCGGATTCTGGACGAGGTTTTGTGTCTTTCTCATTTCGTGATCCGGTATTGGCTGTAAGTACATCTTTCTGTTGAATACAATTTTTTCAGTTTCCACTACGCGGTTGAACTCTTCGGTATCATTGATAGTTCCCCGAACATTCATACCGTGTGCATATCCGTTCTGGCGTCCTTCACCGTCTTTGTCGGCAATCATCCAGCGGCGTACATCAAAATAACGTTGACCTTCCGTTGCCAGTTCAATCTGACGTTCGCGCTGAATGGCTGCTCTTTGCAATTCTTTATTACCTACGATACCGGGATTCAGTATTTCTACTTTCGGCAAGCCTGCCCGTTCGCGTACGAGGTTCAGATAAGTCAGTACGCGTGAGTCGCTCGGATTTACTTCGTTGGCAACTTCTGCATATATCAGATAGAAATCCGCCAGACGGAAGATTATGGAAGGACGGTTCTGACTAGCTACACCCGGACTGGTTTTGCTGATTGATCGGTTGAAGCGCTTGAAAAGCATATATCCGGTTGTAGTGGCTTGTCCTTCCTGAACGCCTGCATTACCTCCATTGTAGAACTGGACTTGTTTGCAGGTGACAGGCCATTGGCGTCCGTTGAAGAAGACAGTGTTGTAGAAACGTGCTTCACGATTCAGATAGCGGTTACTGACTGTTACGTTGGTGTAGTTCTTAGAGTATTTTCCGTCATTCTTGTCCTTGTAAGTTCCGTAACCATCTTCTTTATAAAGTGTTGATTTCGGCAGATAGTCGGTTTCCTTGATAGGAAGTCCGTCGTTCATATAGAAGGCATCTACGAGTTCTTGCGTTACTCCGGTCGAACCCAAACCGTTCTTTTCGCAGCGAGGAACGATTCTTCGGTCGAATGCGTCACCGTCAAGTCCTCCCCAGTCGTTGTTGGCGGTGCCCCAGATGATTTCTTTATTGTATTTCTGAAAGAGGTTGTAAACGGAGGCATCTACGTCTAGAATCTGTTCACCGGTGCTGCTTGTTGTATATTCTTTGTATAACTCGTAGCGGTTTCCGGTTTCTGCGTAATCGATGAAATCTTTGCAGGCGTTTAATGCAGTATTCCATTTGTTGTCATCACGATCCGGGAAGAGTCTTGTACCGTCTGGGTTGGTCAGAGACAGCGCTTCTCTGTATCCCCCGTTGAGAAGGGGGCTGGCTGCATATAGCCACAATTTGGCACGTACGGCCAAAGCGACACCTTTGGTTGGCCATGCGCGGTAAGATTCATTTTCGTGCATCGGTTCCTGTGGCAGTTCATTAGCTACTTCACGTAGTTCCTGATCAATATACGTGATAACTTCATCTACCGTATTTCTGGGAACATCCTGAGTCTCTGTCGCCTCGTATACCTTATCTTTTACGAGGATAATAGGACCGTATTGTTCCAATAGCAGATAATTGTAAAATGCACGCATGAAGCGTACGTTGGCACGCATCTCATTCAGTTCGTCTTCTTCCAGTCTGTCGCCTTGCGTACCGCTGGTTGTAATCACATGAGCTTTCTCTAGGAAAATGTTAGCCTGCCGGATGTATTTATAGCAGTCGCCATAGCGGTGAAAACCAGCAGTCGCCGCATTCTTGTCCGAGTTGTTGGCCTTGGCAGCATTTCCATAACCTACTACTAGTTCATCGCAGATTGCAGCCCACGGATTTTTAAAGGCTCCTACATTCAGGCTGTTTATTCCCGAATAATCGGGGATTCCTGCAAAGACATTGGCATACCATCGTTTGGTATAGGCTACGTTTTCAAATATTTGATCTGTATTTTGCAAGCCTCCTGACATCTGGTCCGAAACAGCCAGATAATCACATGAACTGACGGAGAAGAATAATCCCATCAGCAACATATATATGTGACTTTTACTTTTCATATTTTTATCTTTTATGGTTTTTAGAATGTGAAATCAAGACCGATTGTATAGGTTCGCGGCAGCGGATAGTTAAGTCCGGCATTCGCATTTCCGGCTTCCGGATCGAAATATTTGATATGATCCCATACTGCCAGGTTATATCCCATCAGATAGATACGGGCAGCTTCGAAGCCGATCTTGCTTAAGAATTTCTTAGGTATCTGATAGCCGATTTCTATATTCTTCAATCGGAGGAAAGAGCCATCGCGCAGCCACCATGTACTGGCAACGCGGTTATTAGCATTGTTCGCATTGCTCTTGTGCAGACGGGGAATAATTACATCCTGGCTCGGATTGTTCTCTGTCCAACGGTTTAATGCAAAGGTGCGATAGTTGGACTGGTCTACACCCCATGAGAATGGGTACCATCCTTCGGAAGTCTTTCCACCCAATAATACAGAAGTGTTCCCTGCTCCCTGGAAGAAGATGCTGGCGTAGATTCCTTTATATTCGGCATTTAAACCGAATCCGTAGATAATTTCCGGAGTTTCCGGATGACCGATTCCTCTTACACGGTCATAAGAGTCGATGATTCCGTCTCCATTGACGTCGGTATATTTGATGTCACCGGGACCAAGGAGTCCGCCTAAGGTTGGTTGTGGAATTTCCGAACGGAGTTTATAAGTCTTCAGACCGTTAGCGTTGGTGCTTACGGTAAAGTCGTCTTCGGTATAAAGTCGTTCTGCGATGTAATAGAGATTATCTTTATCACTGACACGTTTGCCCGTAATAGCTTGGTAGTCATACTTTGGAGGAAGTTCATCATATTCCAGAATTTTATTGCGGGTGAATGTGAATGTACCTCTTGCGCTAAGTTTTACCTTGCCTATATTTTGATGAGCGTTCACAGACATGTCAACACCTCTGTTGCGAACCTTACCGAAGTTTTGCCACGGATCGTCTCTCAGACCGCCAAGCTGGGGAACAGTCTGACGTTGCAGCAGAATCTGGCTTCTGGTAGAATCGAAGTAATCAAAGATAACTTCAAGACGGTTGTCAAACAAGCCGATATCGAAACCGTAGTTTTGTTTGTCTTCTACTTCCCATCCCAAGTAAGGAGCTGCAAAACGTCCTTCTATGATGCCGTTGCCGATACCGTTCAGACCGCCTCCGGTATCATTGTAACCTTGCGTAAAACCTCCGGCATCCATTTTGTAGGTCGGACGGTACAAGAAACGGGTTCCTCCTGTATTGTCGTTACCGGCACGTCCGACAGAGGCTCTTAATTTGAGTTTGGGGACATACTTTTTGATTACTTCCGGGTAGAAAGACTCATTGGAAATGTAGTAGGCAAGACCTACTGCCGGGAAGAAACCGAAACGGTTGCCCGAAGCAAATGCTTCCGAACCGGTGTATCCGAAGTTGCCTTCAATGAAATAGCGTCCGCCGTAACCGTAAGTTAAACGTCCTACCAGACCTTGCTTACGATAGGGAAGTGCTACATTGTGATATTGGGTTTCCTTTTGCATGTACAATAGCATGGCACCTACTTCGTGCTGGTCGAACGTACGTTTATAGTTGATGGCAGCATCTATGTAAATCTTCTTGGTTGCGCTTGTCGCACTATTCTTAGGGTCCTGCAATTCAGGGTTTCCGGATACGACTGTGGCAAATAATAGATTGCCGTTTTCGTCGCGTCCCGTAGCATGATATCTTGTCGGATTATATTTACGGCGAACGATCATTTCACTATCATAGTCATAACTTGCGTTCAGGCGTACAGACAAACCTTTGGTGATAAAATCCAGTTTCTGGTCTACATAAACTTTGGATTGAATGGCAGTACGGTATTCTTTGGCGTATCCGGAGTTCATCAATAAGTTGTACGGGTTGCGCATGTTAGCGTCACGTTCCTGTGAGTAGGTTGAAACAGTACCATCACTGTATACAGCCGGAAATGTATAAGGAGGAGTAATCAGCATGGAACGGAATATATTGGCAGTTCCTGTTCCCGGATAATTATTAACCAGATACTGAAGTGCGAGGTCAACTCCTACAGTTGTAGTGCTTGATACGTTCATATCAATATTTGAACGAAGATTGATACGGTCGATGCCGATGTTTGTATTATATTGTTTGGTAGGACTTCCTTTGAAAATACCACTTTCGTTGTAATATGCTGCCGAAACAAAGTATTTTGCTTTTTCTGTACCTCCACGTACATTCAAGGTATATCTGTGTGTGAATGTGTTTTTACGTAACATTTTGTCGATCCAGTTGGTATTTGGATATAGGTCCGGATCGTCATTGTTCCGGTAATGTGCAATTAAGTCATCCGAAAACTGCGGTAATTCCCCATCATTATGGAGTGCTTCGTTGAACAGGTCCAGATAGTCGGCCGAACCAACGAATTCGGGAAGACGGGTGGGGGAAGAAATGGTGTGTTCTGTCTTGAATGAAATCTTTGCCTTCTCTACACGTCCGCGTTTGGTAGTGACAAGTACTACACCATTGGCTCCCTCGGCACCATAAATGGCTGTTGCAGCGGCATCCTTCAAAACCGAAAACGTTTCGATTTCGTCGGGTTCAATATCACTCATGCTTCTGGGTACACCGTCCACAAGTACCAGTGGAGATGTACCACCCGCAAAGGTACTTACGCCTCGAATCCAAAACTCTGCGTTATCATATCCGGGTTCACCCGAACGTTGTACTGCAATCAAACCGGCGACTTGTCCGGCAAGACTGTTATTCAGGCTTCGCGAAGGGACAACGATATCCTTTGGTTTGATGGAACTCATAGAAACGACTACGCTTTCCTTTTTCTGCTGTCCGTAGCCGACTACTACAACTTCGTCCAGCGCTTTGGAGTCTTCGTTCAGCATCACATTGATGTTGCGGCGCCCTTTTACTTTTATTTCTTCGGTTACGTATCCAAGATATGATACTTGCAAAATTGCATTGTCGGAAGGAATCATAATCTGATAACGTCCTTCTACATCGGTTATTGCTCCGACGTTTGATTGTCCTTTTACTACAACATTGGCTCCGATGATAGATTCTCCTTTGCTGTCTGTTACTACACCTGTTATTTTAATCTTATTTTGTTGCGTTGTTTCTGAACTCTCTATGCCATTCATCGGCTTTTCCGCATTGCCGGCATTTATGAGTGGAGAAAAACATAAAGAAAAGAACAGAACACCGATTCGCGCGGTTGTGTGCACTTTGTTTGAAGTAAATAAAATGTTTTTCATAATTTTGATTTTAAAATAATAACTAGTTTACCGGTTTTGTTTGTAAACGATAGGGATGGTAAATCATAATACTGTAATATTTCCATAGGCATTGATTGTGTGTTGATTTTTGATTAAAAATTAGGTTGTGAAATATAGAATTTAGTAAACTCTAAGGCGGTATAAGTTCATGGAGAACTTGGTGGGATGAGTATTATGAGTACATATTAATTTCAAATACCTCCTGAAATATTACTTTATCAGAATTATAAAAGGAAAAGATAGGGTAAACGAAGAAATAACTTTTAAAAAAAGCATCAATTTATAGCGTATTTCTGAAAAATATAACTATTTTTGTCGCCAACAAAGCAAAGAAAATCATTCAATATTTGTAAACCTTAAATTTTCAAAAGATGAAAGCTTATTTTTCTAAAATCTGCTACCAAGTTCTCCATGAACTTATCTGAATATATCCTTAATTTATCTATTATTTATCTGATTATTAATATATTGTATGTTTGATCGGAATGAGCTAAAATAGTATTTAACATATTCCTGTTTTGTCTGTCTTATCCTTATTTTACGTTTTGTATAATTATATATGTATCATTATTTTGTAATGAGCGTGTGCCGGTATAGAAAAACTTTTAATGCCTTATTTCAATTAATTTTAAGCAGGTTCATGGGAAAAACAATTTTAAAAATTACCTTTGCAATATTCTAAGTTTTATCTCAAATAAAAAGCATATGAACAAAATGAGAGTTTTTTTATTGTTTGCTGTTTTGGTTGGTGTGATAAGTGCTTGTCAATCAAAGAGCGAACAGACTGCGGGACAAGAGCAGGATACTATGGATGATAGTCTGGCTGTTGCTCCTACAGAAGATGAGAAAACAATCTTCGGGGTAGTAGAAGATGCTTCGATGAATAATTTTATGTTGGTTACTTCGAAAGGAGATACAGTGTTCGTCAGTACGATGGATCAGGAGCCGAGTGAAGTCGGTGGCTTCGAACTGGGAGACACCGTACAGGTGAATTACATAGAAGAAGAGGAAGAGCCGGGATCGAATACGATACCAACTGCAAAGAAAGTGATTGTAGTAGGGAAGAAGGCGGATCGGACTAATGACTAATTAATAATCTAATCAGAACTACAGAATGAAAAAGAAAATGTTGGCAGCAACTCTGTTGATGGGTTTATTGGCTGCATGTGGAGGTAACTCTGCCTCAATTGTTGGCTCATGGGTAGAACCTGTGCCGGGACTGGAAGGACAAGTACAAGGTATTAAGATGGAAGAAGGAGGCGTTGCTTCTTCTGTCAATATGGCTACTTTGGTTTATGAAAGCTGGAAACAGGAAGGAACTAAACTGATTCTGACAGGAAAAAGTATCGGTAATGGCCAGACGATTGAATTTGTGGATACGATGGATATCAAGAGACTGACGGCTGATTCTTTGGTTCTGGATAACCAAGGAATGGAAATTCGTTACGCAAAGCAGAAGTAATTTGTTTGCTGTAGAATTAAAAAAGCTACTTTCCTGATGATTTGTCTTTCGGAAAGTAGCTTTTTTATAGCTTTTCAGAGATGCTGCTTACAAAAGGTCTAAAGCTTTGAAAGCTTTCACTAACTTTTCTACAGCACTGTCTATTTGTTCTTTGGTGTGAGTAGCCATCAATGCCACGCGTACCAATGTGTCTTGCGGAGCACATGCCGGCGGAATAACCGGATTGATGAATACACCTTCGTCGAAAGCTAACTTAGTAACCATGAAAGTCTTCTCCGTATCGCGTACATAAAGAGGAATGATAGGAGACTCAGTAGCACCGATCTCGAAGCCTGCTTCACGGAAACGTCTCAGAGCATAGTTGGTTGCTTCCCACAGAGCGTTCAGTCTTTCCGGTTCATTCTGGATGATATGAAGCGCTTCCAGAGCAGCTGCTGTTGCAGCCGGAGTGTTGGATGCACTGAAAATATAAGTACGTGCATTGTGTCGCAGCCAGTTGATGATAGAAGAATCAGCAGCGATAAAACCGCCGATAGAGGCCAGTGACTTACTGAAAGTACCCATGATCAGGTCTACTTCGTGTGTCAGACCGAAATGGTCGCATACACCACGTCCCTGTTTTCCGAATACACCCAAACCGTGAGCTTCGTCTACCATGATAGTAGCATTGTATTTATGTTTCAGGCGAACGATTTCGGGTAGGTTTGCCAAGTCACCTTCCATAGAGAATACACCGTCTACTATGATCAGTTTCACTGAATCCGGATTGCACTTCTGAAGTTGCTTTTCCAGATCCGCCATATCGTTGTGCTTATATTTTAATTGCTGTGAGAAGGAGAGACGACGGCCATCTACGATAGAGGCATGGTCACGGTCATCACATATTATATAATCATTTCGGTCGGTCAGGCATGAGATAACTCCGGAATTAACCGTAAAACCGGTAGAGAAGCAAAGTGCTTCATCCTTGCCAACAAAGGCTGCCAGTTCTTTTTCAAGTTGAACATGAAGATCGAGCGTACCATTCAGAAAACGTGAACCGGCACAACCGGAACCGTATTTGCGCATGGCTTTGATACCTGCTTCAATCACTCTTTCATCTCCCGTAAGGCCAGTGTATGCATTGGACCCGAACATTAACACATGTTGTCCGCCCATTTCTACTTCTGTACCCTGCTTTCCCTCAATCTCACGGAAATATGGGTAAACGCCCTGTGCCATAAATTTCTGTGGCAGGTCGTACTTAGCTAACTTCTCTTGTAATAATCCCATGAATTATAATTTATTATACTCATACTCAGATCATTCGCTGATGATCCAATTTCCTTTTATCTTAACAAGTGTTTAAAACAGGGGGCAAAGATAACAAAATTTGCTTTTATCTGTTCTTTTTAAAAGAAAAAAGTTGCTCCCATGAGATTAGAAACCTCTAATAGATCAAAATTTAATATATTTGTATTACTTTTGTCGTCTACAATTGACAAAGATTAGCATGAACGAAAGAATGAAAAGAATAATATTCGTCGTCAATCCTATTTCGGGAACACAAAGTAAAGAATTGATTCTTAACTTGCTGGATGAAAAAATTGATAAGGCGAGATACACTTGGGAAGTAGTGTATACGGAAAGAGCCGGTCATGCAGTAGAGATAGCTGCCAAAGCTGCGGAAGAGAAAGCTGACGTCGTTGTGGCTATCGGGGGGGACGGAACAATTAATGAAATAGCTCGTTCGCTGGTACATACTGATACCGCATTGGGAATTATTCCCTGCGGATCGGGGAATGGACTGGCGCGGCATCTGCACATACCTATGGAACCTAAGAAGGCACTGGAAGTGCTCAATGAGGGATGCTTGGATACCATAGATTATGGTAAGATTAATGGTACGGACTTTTTCTGTACCTGTGGAGTAGGGTTTGATGCATTTGTCAGTTTGAAATTTGCTCATGCCGGAAAGCGCGGACTATTGACTTATCTCGAAAAGACGTTGCAGGAAAGTCTTAAATATCAGCCCGAAACATATGAACTGGAAACGGAAAACGGAGTCAGCAAGTATAAAGCTTTCCTTATTGCCTGCGGAAATGCGTCACAATATGGAAACAATGCATATATAGCTCCACAAGCCACATTGACGGATGGTTTGCTGGATGTGACCATCCTCGAGCCTTTTACCGTTTTGGATGTACCCTCTCTTGCTTTCCAGTTATTTAATAAAACTATTGATCAGAACAGCCGGATCAAGACATTCCGTTGTAAGAAGTTGTGTATTCGACGGGCTGTGCCGGGAGTCGTGCATTTTGATGGTGACCCGATGGAGACGGAGGCGGATGTAAATATCGAACTTATTAAAAGCGGATTACGCGTAGTTGTGCCGAAGACAGAAGAAAAAGATGCGGCCAACGTTCTTCAAAGAGCACAGGAATATGTGAACGGAATAAAACTGATTAATGAGGCGATTGTGGACAATATAACAGATAAAAACAAGAAAATATTGAAAAAGTTGACAAAGAAAGTCTGAAATAAATGCCGATTTCTGATTTATTGTGTACTTTTGCAAGCTACTTAACGAAAAATATCATAAATATTAGAAAATATGTTCAGAACGCACACATGTGGAGAACTGAGAATCTCCGATGTTAATAAACAAATCACGCTGTCTGGATGGGTACAGCGCAGCCGTAAAATGGGAGGTATGACTTTCATTGACCTTCGCGACCGTTACGGTATTACCCAGTTGGTTTTTAATGAAGAAATTAATGCTGAACTTTGCGACCATGCCAATAAACTGGGTCGTGAATTCGTGATTCAGATCACAGGAACAGTGAATGAGCGTTTCAGCAAGAATGCAAACATCCCTACCGGAGATATTGAAATTATCGTTTCCGAACTGAACGTTCTGAACACCGCCATGACTCCTCCGTTTACAATTGAGGATAATACGGACGGTGGTGATGATATCCGTATGAAATACCGTTATCTGGATTTGCGTCGTAATGCCGTACGCTCTAATTTGGAATTACGTCATAAGATGACAATCGAAGTACGCAAGTATCTTGATAGCCTGGGCTTTATAGAGGTAGAAACTCCTGTACTGATCGGTTCTACTCCGGAAGGTGCACGTGACTTCGTGGTACCTTCACGCATGAATCCGGGACAGTTCTATGCACTTCCGCAATCTCCGCAGACACTGAAACAGTTACTGATGGTTTCCGGGTTCGACCGTTATTTCCAGATTGCAAAATGTTTCCGTGACGAAGACTTGCGTGCCGACCGTCAACCGGAATTTACACAGATTGACTGTGAAATGAGTTTCGTAGAACAGGAAGACATCATTTCTACTTTCGAAGGAATGGCCAAACATCTGTTCAAGACTCTTCGGGGTGTTGAACTGACCGAACCATTCCAGCGTATGCCTTGGGCTGATGCCATGAAATATTATGGCAGCGACAAACCGGATTTGCGTTTCGGCATGAAGTTCGTGGAACTGATGGACATCATGAAAGGTCATGGTTTCTCTGTATTCGATAATGCCGCATACGTTGGCGGTATCTGTGCGGAAGGGGCTGCAACTTATACCCGTAAACAACTCGATGCCTTGACTGAATTCGTCAAGAAACCGCAGATTGGTGCGAAAGGTATGGTGTATGCTCGTGTAGAAGCAGACGGTACGGTGAAATCAAGTGTAGACAAATTCTATACACAGGAAGTGCTGCAACAGATGAAGGAAGCATTTGGCGCTAAACCGGGTGATTTGATTCTAATTCTTTCCGGCGACGACGTGATGAAAACACGTAAGCAACTTTGTGAACTCCGTTTGGAAATGGGTTCCCAATTGGGATTGCGTGATAAGAATAAGTTTGTTTGCCTTTGGGTGATTGACTTCCCAATGTTCGAATGGAGTGAGGAAGAAGGCCGTCTGATGGCTATGCACCATCCGTTTACACATCCGAAAGAAGAAGATATTCCATTGCTGGATACTGACCCGGCTGCTGTGCGTGCCGATGCTTATGATATGGTTGTCAACGGCGTGGAAGTCGGTGGAGGATCTATCCGTATTCACGATGCTCAGTTGCAAGCCAGAATGTTCGAAATCCTTGGTTTCACACCGGAGAAGGCACAGGCTCAGTTTGGCTTCCTGATGAATGCCTTCAAGTATGGTGCACCTCCTCACGGTGGTTTGGCATACGGTCTTGACCGTTGGGTGTCTCTTTTCGCCGGTCTGGATTCTATCCGTGACTGTATCGCATTCCCCAAAAATAACTCAGGGCGCGATGTAATGTTGGATGCACCGTCTGAAATTGATCAGACTCAACTTGACGAACTCAACCTGATCGTTGATATCAAAGAAAATAAGTAAACGATGAACAAATATCGTTCTCTTTATAATACCACCCTGTCACTCATAATTAATTTATTATTAGTGATGGGGTGCTTTATTCTCTGTCGTGTCATCTTTCTGATAGAAAATTTGAAGGCTTTTTCCGATCTTTCAGCCGGACGAATCTGGAGAATGTTCGAGGGAGGATTCCTTTTTGATACTTCTGCCATTCTTTATACGAATCTTCTGTATATTTTCCTAATGCTGATTCCGCTTCATTATAAGGAAAATGTAATATATCAGAAGATTACAAAGGGGATTTTTGTGACAACCAATCTGATTGTCATTATTATGAACCTGATGGATACGGTTTATTTCCAATATACCCATCGAAGAACGACTGCGTCCGTATTCAGCGAATTTAAGAATGAAGGGAATCTGGGAGGTATTATAGGGACAGAATTATTGAATCACTGGTATCTGACGTTGTTTGCCATTGCTTTTGGTTATGCTTTATTTAAGTTGTATCGTAAGCCGAAGCCGGTAAAGGTAGAACGTATGCCAGTTTATTATACGGTTCATTTGCTTACTTTGGGGCTTGGAGTGTACTTGTGTATCGGCGGAATGCGTGGCGGATTTACTGGCATGGTGCGTCCAATCACAATCAGCAACGCCAATAAGTATGTAGACCGGCCGATGGAGACGGGGATCGTACTGAATACCCCTTTTTCTATCTTCCGCACGTTTGGAAAGACCTCATTTGCCATACCTCAGTATTTCGATAAAGAGAAGATGGAAGCTTTGTACACGCCGGTGCATATGCCTGCGGATAGTGTGCAATTCAGGCCGTTGAATGTGGTTGTTTTTATTCTGGAGAGCTTTAGCAAAGAGAATAGCGGCTTTCTGAATGAAGAACTGGACAATGGAACCTATAAGGGATATATGCCTTTCCTTGATTCGTTGATGGCTGAAGGTCTGACTTTTAAATATTCATTCTCTAATGGTATGAAGAGTATCGACGGAATGCCTTCCGTATTGTCGGGTATCCCGATGTTTATAGAACCGTTCTTTCTGACACCATCTTCTTTGAACACGGTATCCAGTATAGGCGGGGAGTTGGGCAAAAAAGGATATTACACCACTTTCTTCCACGGGGCGGACAATGGCTCTATGGGATTTGAAGCTTTTGCACGTACGGCAGGGTACACCAATTACTTTGGTCGTACGGAATATAATGAGGCTAATCCGGGTAACAAGGATTTTGATGGGCATTGGGGAATTTGGGATGAGAAATTCTTCCAGTTCTTTGGCAATACTTTATCCGGTTTTCAGCAGCCTTTTGCAGCTGCGTTGTTCAGCCTTTCTTCCCACCATCCGTTTGCAGTTCCAGCAGAATACGAAGGCGTTTTTCCGAAAGGGAATAAAGCTATTCGTCAGTGCATCGGATACACGGATCATGCTTTGAAGTTGTTCTTTGAAAAGGTTTCGAAAGAACCGTGGTATAAAAATACGCTGTTCGTATTTACAGCAGATCATACCAACTCACCGGAACGTCCGGAGTATGAGACGGAAAGCGGGTTGTTCTCTGTTCCTGTAGTGTTTTATCAGCCGGGAAGTAATTTGAAAGGTTTCCGTAAAGATGTGATAGCACAACAAATTGATATTATGCCTACTGTATTGGGGTATTTAGGGTATGACAAACCATTTGTTTCCTTTGGGTGTGATTTATTGAATACGCCTGCTGAGGATACGTATGCCGTAAATTATATCAATGGAATATATCAATTCTTTAAAGGTGACTATTTATTGCAGTTTGATGGCCGGAACGCCGTAGCCATGTATGCGTTTAAAACGGATAAGTTGCTGGAACATAATCTTCTGGGTCAGATTGATGTGCAACAGTCGATGGAAGATGAACTGAAAGCAATCATTCAGCAGTACATGATACGAATGAATAACGACGAACTTGTTGTGAAATGAAAGAATCAGTGCGCATATTTCGCTTTATAGTAATCGGAACGATGAATGCTTTGATCATGGCCCTTGTTGTGTGGCTGATGATGAGAGAAATGTCATTCGAAGGTGACTATATGGTGGCTAATGTAACTGCGTATATTATAGCCCAGATTCATAACTTTATCTGGTGCAAGTATTGGATATTCCCCGTAGAAAAAAGAAAGAACAATGTCTGGAAACAGATACTATTCTTCTGTTCTGCTTTCGGGGTTGCTTACACTGCGCAGTTTTTATTCCTTATTTTGTTGGTAGAAGGTCTGGATGTTAATGAATATCTGGCCCAGTTCCTTGGATTGTTTATTTACGGAGCTGCCAACTTTATTGCTAATAAGAAGATTACTTTCCAATAAAAAAGGATATAATACGGAGGTCCACAAGAGTTGCTATTCAGGCTTTTCTCTTGTGGACCTCTTGTATTATTTCTATCGGTGATTAATTGTGATTCTGCTCGCTAATCCAAAAAACGTTTGGTGAGTCCGTCATATTCATCAATTCGACGGTCACGGAGAAAGGGCCACCAGCGGCGGACGTTCTCCGAACGTTCCATGTCTATTTCAACTACCATGTTTTCAGGATGATCGTTGCTTGCCTGTGCCAAAAACTCTCCTTGCGGTCCGGCTACGAAACTATTTCCCCAAAACTGTATGCCGTTCGTTTGACCGGAAGGGTCGGGCTCGTGCCCTACACGGTTGACAGAGATAACCGGAAGACCGTTTGCCACTGCATGAGCACGTTGGGAGATTATCCACGCATTGAGCTGGCGGGCTTTTTCGTCGTCCGTATCGCTGCTTTCCCAGCCGATGGCGGTAGGATAAATTAGAAGTTCAGCCCCTTTTAGTGCCATCAGACGGGCAGCTTCCGGGTACCATTGATCCCAGCATACCAGTACTCCCAGTTTGCCTAAGGATGTCTGGATCGGTTCGAAACCGATATCTCCGGGGGTGAAATAAAACTTTTCGTAATAGGCAGGATCATCGGGAATGTGCATTTTCCGATATTTTCCGGCAATACTTCCGTCGCGGTCGAAAACGACAGCTGTGTTATGATATAGGCCCGGTGCGCGTTTTTCAAAGAGTGAAGCAACAAGCACTACCTTATTAGCCGCTGCCAGTTCGGAGTAGAAACCTGTAGATGGTCCTGGGATAGGCTCGGCAAGGTCAAACAGATTCGTATTTTCTGTCTGGCAGAAATAAAGTGAATTGTGCAACTCCTGCAGCACGATCAGTTGTGCTCCGTGAGCAGCACAGGCTTCAATGCTTTTAGCGAGGTTCATCAGGTTGACCCGAATATCTGCGGTATTGGATTGTTGGATTAATCCTACTTTTATCTTTTTCATGATGAATAATTATTTAATATGCTACTGAAATGTCCGTTATTGGATAACACCTGACGGATACTGCATGGTGACGCAATGCAGAGAACCGTGTTGCTTGATTAATGCCCGGCAATCAATACCGATGACCTGATGTTTAGGAAATGCTTGTTGCAATACTTCTCCCGCTTTCCGGTCATTATCCGGCTGTTGATAGGTGGGGTAAAGAATTGCATCATTCATAATCAGAAAATTGGCATAGGTAGCAGGCAGTCGTTCACCGTCTTCTTCTACCTTGTCTGCCATTGGCAAAGCCAGCAGGCGATAGGGCTCTCCTGTCAATGTGCGGAATGTTTTTAATTGTACCTCCATGGCATGCAGTGCTTCATAATGTTCGTCTTCGGTATTGTCGCATTTCACGTAGGCAATGGTGTCGGTGGAACAGAAGCGTGCCAAGGTGTCGATATGACTGTCGGTATCATCGCCGGCCAGATAACCGTGATCCAGCCAGAGGACTTTCTGCAGGTGGAAAGTTGATTTGAGATATTCTTCTATTTCTACTTGATTCAGTTTCCCGTTCCGGTGGGGGGAGAGCAGGCATTCGGTGGTGGTAAGCAGTGTCCCCATACCGTCGCTTTCGATGGAACCTCCTTCGAGAACGAAGTCAAGACAGTCTATATACTGGCCTTTCAGCGCTCCGGCTTTTACAGCCTGTCCGGTAATCAGATTATCCAGTTCGGAGGCGAACTTCAATCCCCAGCCGTTGAATGTGAAGTCGAGCAGGGAAGGGTTGCCGGTATCTATCATGGTGATAGCTCCGTGGTCGCGTGCCCATGTATCGTTTGTCTCACATCTCAGAAAGCGGACATTGTCCATGTTTACGGTAGCCACTATCTGTTTCTTTACTTCTTCGGGCTCGGGAGTCACGATTAATAATAACTCACGTTTGGCTATTTCTCTGGCTATATTGACAAAACATTCTTGTACTTCTTTCAGCATATATGCCCAATCTGTACCGGCATGCGGCCATGTCAACTGTATGCCGCTTTGCAGATGCCATTCGGCAGGCAGGTGAGGAGCTCTCATTTCTACCTGTACAGTCATATTCTTTCCAAAGTTCAATTGCAAATCTTTTTCCGAGCCACTGGGGCTGGGAAGTCCAACCATGATTCCCATCAGATTATATTATATTTAGTTATAAAATCAGTTTATAAAATGAGCAGGTACCAGTCTTTTGACACATACCTTATGCTTTGGTTTCCTGTTTCGGCTTCCGGTCAAAGAATGGATTCTTTGAAGAGGCGCTCACCGGAATAGCCATAACCATTTTGCAGTCTTTCAGCCAATTGAGGCGTTGTGCTGCCAATCCGGCAGAGAACATGACACGGGTATCTACACGCATATCGGCTGCTGTGGCACAAGCGGAGCCGATGGCGATGCCAACGTCAATACTGTTCAATGCACAGGGGACGTCTTCCGTGCGTCCGGCACATGTCGCAAATCCGCAATGTCCGCAATTCAAACCTTGTGCCTGTTCGCGTGTTCCTATCAATACAACACATTCGGCACTCAAGATGTTGTCGGCATCCCGAAGGAAAAACTTCATTTCGTGTTCTTCTACCATAGCTATCATTTTGTCCGACAACAGTTTAATATCTTCATCGGTAATCAAGGCCACTTCAATGATATCAATCCCTTTTCCTTTCGGAGCAGTGCGTGCGGCGGTCATCATTTGGCGTGCTACCTGTAATATATGCTCATGACGGGCATCTCTTTCGTTCAGTATCATAACTTTTCTCGAATTAATTAGTGAGGCAAAGATAACGTTTTTCAAGAAAATACTACCTTTGCCGGAAAGAAAGAATTGAAAACGCCATGCTACATATCAACAATGCTTGTATCGCTTTTGGGACAGAAGTACTTTTTTCCGGATTAAATCTGAATCTGGAGAGGGGGAAAACCGCCTGTATTGTAGGGCAGTCCGGCTGTGGAAAGACCTCATTGCTAAATGCGGTGATGGGCTTTGTGCCGTTAAAGGAGGGGACCATAAAAGTAGGAGATACCTTGTTGGATAAATCAACTATAGATATAATCCGGCGGCAAATTGCATGGATTCCACAAGAACTGGCCTTGCCTTTTGAATGGGTAAAGGAAATGGTGGCTCTTCCGTTTGATCTGAAAGTAAATCGTTCCGTTCCTTTTTCGGAAGAAAGGCTCTATGAATATTTTGATGATCTGGGGCTGGAACATGATTTGTATACTAAAAGGGTGAATGAAGTCTCAGGCGGACAACGTCAGCGTATCATGCTGGCAGTGGCTGCGATGCTCAACAAACCTTTGATCATTATTGATGAACCGACATCAGCGTTGGATGCCGGGTCAACAGACAAAGTGCTGGCTTTCTTCAGGCGGCAGGCAGAGAAAGGGGCGGCTGTGTTAGCTGTATCACATGATAAAGACTTTGCTTCGGGCTGTCATTATTTAATAGAACTATAAACGATATTTAATACTAGCATAAAGGGAATTTATTTTGGGAACCATCGATATTTCATATTATAATTTATTTATTGGCTTGCTATTGCTTGCCATTCCGTTCTTTTATCTTTGGAAGTTCAAGACGGGGTTGCTGAAACCTGCCGTGATAGGTACGCTTCGAATGATTATCCAGCTATTTTTTATCGGTATATATCTGAAGTATCTTTTCTTGTGGAATAATCCCTGGATTAATTTCCTTTGGGTGATTATCATGATATTTGTTGCCGGACAAACGGCGTTGGTACGTACTCAACTGAAACGGAGCATCTTGCTGATACCGATTTCTATAGGTTTTTTGTGCAGTGTAGTAGTGGTTGGATTGTACTTTATCGGTGTTGTCCTTCAGTTAGATAACATTTTCAGTGCTCAGTATTTTATTCCAATATTCGGCATTTTAATGGGGAATATGCTTTCAAGTAATGTGATTGCATTGAATACTTATTATAGCGGACTGAAGCGGGAACAACAATTATACCGTTATTTATTAGGAAATGGAGCTACACGCCAGGAAGCTCAGGCACCATTTATAAAACAGGCCATCATCAAGTCATTCAGTCCTTTGATTGCGAATATTGCAGTGATGGGATTGGTGGCTCTGCCGGGTACGATGATCGGACAAATTTTGGGAGGAAGCAGTCCGAATGTGGCAATCAAATATCAGATGATGATTATGGTTATTACCTTCACGGCTTCCATGCTGTCACTGATGATTACTATTTCACTGGCTTCCCGAAGATCATTTGATGCATACGGGAAGTTATTGGAAGTAACGAAAGAAACGAAGAAATGACTGTTACCGACCGGATATTCCAAAATGTGGCGGAACTGTCTGTTCCGAATTTTTTCATTACTGTAGAGTTCTCGGTAATGGGAAATGAAATGCCGGAACATATCGAATCTTTCGTTTTGGAAAAATATCAAGCTATTCTTCATGGCGCAAACGGACGCAAATTTGTCTATACAGAAGGAGGGTGGCGTCTTTTTTTCACTTTCTTTCCTACAGACAAAGTGGTAGATGAACGGTATGCACTAAAGAATAAGGTGCAGATGAAGTTTCACAAATAAATATTTCTTCCATTCAGGAAAGAGATCCGGTGAGTTATTGCATAGCTTGCAGTTTCTCCCTCATACAGCGAAGCTGAACGAATTGTTCTCCTGTTTGTATATACCCGCCTTCCAACATTCGTTTTGAAATTTGGAATTTATCAAGATGATGGAGTATGTACTTTTCCACACCTGATGATTGCTTTTTGGTGAAAGACAGGAAGTCAACCTTTCCATTTTCGTGAATAAATACTTTCGCTTTAATCGTACGGAGCCCCGAATCTTTGCAATGTTTGGCTTCTGCTTTATCTATCCAAAAGATAGCTGTAGCTTTTACGGTATCTACCATACAAGTTTCTGTATTATCAACGCTCATGTTTTCATCGATTGACTCATCGGAATTCTGATTCTGTTTCATTTGGCAGGAAACAGCCAGAATAATTACTAAACAGCAGGATAGAATTGTTTTCATCGTGTTCTAATTTTAAGGATATGCGACAAATTTACTAAAAAAACGATAAGATGGGAGCTTATTCCTATTTTATTTGCTATATTTGCAACCAAATTTTCTCTAAATAATGAAAATTAAGGAAATAGTAAGCGCCCTTGAACGATTCGCGCCTCTGCCATTGCAAGACGGTTTTGATAATGCCGGCCTGCAAATCGGATTGACAGATGCGGAAGCAACAGGGGCTTTGTTGTGTCTTGACGTTACTGAAGCTATCTTAGATGAAGCTATCGCGTTGGGGTATAACCTCGTCATATCGCATCATCCTTTGATATTTAAAGGTTATAAATCCATTACTGGCAAAGATTATGTGGAACGCTGTATGCTGAAAGCAATAAAAAATGATATTGTGATCTATTCAGCACACACTAATCTTGATAATGCACAGGGAGGGGTAAATTATAAGATAGCCGAAAAAATCGGATTGAAACATCTGAAAGTGCTTGAACCAAAAGAAAATAGCCTGATGAAGCTGGTGACTTTTGTCCCCATTGCTCAGGCGGATATTGTAAGGAACGCACTTTTTGCTGCCGGTTGCGGTAATATTGGTAACTATGATTCATGTAGTTACAATCTGGAAGGGGAAGGGACATTCCGTGCCAAAGAAGGAACACATCCTTTCTGTGGAGTGATTGGAGAACTCCATCGGGAAGGAGAGGTGAGAATTGAAACAATTCTTCCTGCATTCAAAAAGTCGGAAGTAGTCAGGGCACTATTGTCTGTTCATCCTTATGAGGAACCTGCATTCGACTTGTATCCGCTACAAAATGAGTGGGCACAGGCAGGATCGGGAATCGTTGGCGAACTGGAAGAGCCGGAAACGGAGATGGAATTCTTGAAACGTATAAAGAAAACGTTTGAAGTAGAGTGTCTGCGTCATAACAAACTGACAGGGAGAGAAATACAGACAGTGGCATTGTGCGGAGGTGCCGGAGCATTTTTGCTTCCGCAGGCAATCCGGTCGGGAGCCGATGTTTTTATTACAGGTGAGATTAAGTATCATGATTATTTTGGTCACGAAGGAGATATCCTGATGGCAGAAATCGGTCATTACGAAAGCGAACAATATACAAAAGAAATTTTTTATTCCATAATCCGGGATTTATTTCCTAATTTTGCGCTCCAATTGAGTAAAATAAATACGAATCCCATAAAATATTTGTAAGTAAAATGGCTAGAGAAGCAAAAAAAGATCCGAATGAGTTGACGGTGGAACAGAAGTTGAAAACACTGTTCCAGCTGCAAACTATGTTGTCTAAGATTGATGAAATCAAGACATTGAGAGGTGAACTTCCATTGGAAGTGCAGGACCTTGAAGATGAAATCGCTGGTTTGAGTACCCGTATCGACAAGATCAAAGCTGAAGTGGATGAACTGAAATCTGCTATTGCAGGTAAGAGAGTAGAAATTGAAACGGCAAAAGCTTCAGTAGAAAAATATAAGTCACAACAAGACAACGTCCGCAACAACCGTGAATATGATTTCTTGACGAAGGAAATTGAATTCCAGAGTCTGGAAATCGAACTTTGCGAAAAAAGAATCAAAGAATTCAGTGCGGACAGAGAAGAAAAAGAAGCTGAAGTAGTAAAGAATGAACAAATACTCAGCGAAAGACAAAAAGACCTCGAACAGAAGAAGGGCGAACTGGATGAAATTATCTCTGAAACTAAACAGGAAGAAGAGAAGCTAAGAGATAAAGCCAAAGATCTGGAAACTAAGATTGAACCGCGTTTGTTGCAGTCATTCAAACGTATCCGTAAGAACTCCCGCAATGGATTGGGCGTTGTATATGTACAACGTGACGCGTGCGGTGGTTGCTTTAACAAGATTCCGCCTCAGAGACAGTTGGACATCCGTTCCCGTAAGAAAGTGATCGTTTGCGAATATTGCGGACGTATTATGATCGACCCGGAATTGGCTGGTGTACAAATTGAGCATAAAGTAGAGGAAGCTCCGGCTACTACTACCAAAAGAGCAATCAGAAGAAAAACTGCTGAATAAGGTACCATATTTGAATATGTATTCGAAAGCCTCGCATTATTGCGGGGCTTTTTTTATTTCTTCTAACTTTACTACCCCTTTAAACAAACCTAACCTTGAATTGTTATCTTTTCATTTCATAAAAACCTGAACCGAATATGAATGTACGAGCGTGGAGCGTATCGCTCCTTTTGTTTCTTTCAACTGTAACTGCGGTTGGACAGACAGTGAACCGCTATTTGAATACTCCTCTTCCTAAAGAATGGGAAGAGAGTGGAGAAGTGTTTCAACAGACTCTTCCGGTGGACGACCACTGGTGGAAGTCTTTTCAGGACACCAGACTGGACTCTTTGATTGCTTTGGCAGTAGATCGCAATTATTCCGTAGCGATGGCAATTAATCGTATAGCTGCTGCACGTGCCAATCTTTGGGCAGAACGTGGAAATTTCTTTCCATCTATCGGACTGAATGCCGGATGGACCCGACAGGAAACCAGTGGAAATACCAGTACCTTACCTCAGTCTACAGATCATTATTATGATGCTGCACTCAGTATGAGTTGGGAAATCGATGTCTTCGGCAGTATCCGTAAACGGGTAAAGGCGCAGAAAGAAAACTTTGCCGCCAGCAAAGAGGAATATGCGGCAGTTATGGTTTCTCTGGCATCAGAGGTAGCCTCAGCTTATATTAACCTGCGGGAATTGCAGCAGGAACTTGAAGTGGTAAATAAGAATGTAGCTTCTCAGGAAGAAGTTTTGAAAATCACGGAAGTACGGTATAATACCGGACTTGTTGCCAAGCTGGATGTGGCACAGGCCAAATCCGTTTTATACAGTACTAAAGCCTCTATACCACAATTAGAGGCAGGTATCAATCAATATATTACGACACTGGCTGTTTTGCTGGGTATGTATCCGCAAGAAATACGTCCTGTATTGGAAACTACTGGAACATTACCTGATTATATGGAACCGATCGGAGTAGGTATGCCGGTTGATTTATTACTGAGAAGACCGGACGTACGAAGTGCGGAGAGAAGTGTGAATGCCCAAGCTGCATTACTTGGCGCTTCCAAGTCCGATTGGCTGCCGAAGATCTTTCTGAAAGGTTCGTTTGGCTATGCAGCCCGTGATTTGAATGATCTGGTGAAAAGTAAAAGTATGACCTATGAGATTGCTCCGTCATTGAGTTGGACTATTTTTAGTGGAGGACAATTAGTGAATGCAACAAGACTGGCTAAGGCACAGTTGGATGAATCTATCAATCAATTTAATCAGACAGTTCTGACTGCGGTACAGGAAACGGATAACGCCATGAACTCCTACCGGAACTCGATCAAGCAGATTGTAGCTTTGAGGGAAGTGCGTAATCAAGGTGTCGAAACTCTGAAACTTTCACTGGAACTTTATAAACAAGGGCTTTCTCCTTTTCAGAATGTGCTTGATGCACAACGGTCTTTGTTATCTTATGAGAATCAACTGGTACAGGCGCAGGGTAGCTCGTTACTGCAACTGATAAGTCTTTATAAAGCGCTGGGAGGCGGTTGGAGAGAATAAAAGAATCTATAAATAAAATATAACCTAACGGATATGAAAAAACTAATGTATATTTTTCTTGTGTTGTCGGTATTGACTGGTTGCAAGGAGAAAAAAGACGCCGGAGCAATGAAGGGAATGCCGACTCTGGCAATTAGCGTAGCGAAACCTATAGTGAAGGACATCACTTTGACGAAAGATTATCCGGGCTATCTGACAACGGAGAAAACTGTAAATCTTGTGGCCAGAGTGAACGGAACATTACAGTCTGTCTCTTACGCACCGGGCGGACGGGTAAAAAAAGGGCAGTTGCTGTTTGTAATAGAACCTACCTTATATAATGATAAGGTGGCACAAGCGGAAGCTGAACTGAAAACTGCTCAGGCACAATTGGAATATGCCCGTAATAATTATAGCCGTATGAAGGAGGCTGTGAAAAGTGATGCTGTGAGTCAGATACAGGTGTTGCAGTCGGAATCGTCTGTGACAGAAGGAGTAGCAGCTGTCAGCAATGCGGAAGCTGCTTTGAGTACAGCGCGTACAAATTTAGGATATTGTTATGTTCGTGCCCCTTTTGACGGGACAATCAGCAAGTCGACAGTGGATATCGGCAGTTATGTCGGCGGTTCTTTGCAGCCGGTTACGCTGGCTACTATTTATAAGGACGATCAGATGTATGCGTATTTTAATGTTGCTGATAATCAATGGCTGGAGATGTCGATGAACAATCAGCAGCCAACGAAGGATCTTCCGAAAAAGATCATGGTTCAGCTGGGGAAAGAAGGTACCGAATCCTATCCGGCAACACTGGATTATCTGTCACCGAACGTAGACCTGAATACAGGAACTCTGATGGTACGTGCCAATTTTGATAATCCGCAGGGAGTACTGAAGAGTGGATTGTACGTCAGCATTACCTTACCTTATGGAGAGGCCGATCATGCAATTCTTGTGAAAGAGGCTTCCATCGGAACCGATCAGCTCGGTAAATTCCTGTATGCCGTCAATGATTCGGACATAGTACACTATCGGCATATTGAAATAGGACAACTGATTAATGATACCTTACGGCAGGTGTTGGGAGGACTCTCACCACAGGAACGATATGTTACAGAAGCTCTGATGAAGGTCAGAGATGGAATGAAGATAAAGCCGATACCCTGATGTGGTCGGCTTGTTGGTTATCTTCAGACGATGCAGGAAACTGTTTGTCCTTATATAAATATTAATCGTAAACTTATATATTATGTTTTCTAAGTTTTTCATTAACCGACCAATTTTTGCTACCGTACTTGCCCTGCTCATTGTGGTAGCCGGTTTGGTCGCACTTAATATATTGCCTGTGGCGCAATTTCCGGAGATTACACCTCCGACGGTTCAGGTATCGGCTGTCTATCCCGGTGCGAATGCCGAAACTGTAGCCCAAACGGTAGGACTCCCCATCGAGCAGCAGGTAAATGGGGTGGACGGTATGCTCTATATGTCTTCAAATTCTTCCTCTTCGGGAGCATATTCGCTGACAATTACATTTGCCGTCGGTACAGATATCGATATGGCTACCGTACAAGTACAGAACAGGGTAAGTGTTGCGCAATCATCCTTGCCGGAACCGGTAGTGGTGCAGGGGGTGACTGTGCAGAAACAGTCTTCGAACATTGTCATGTTCCTGACAATGACTTCGAAAGACTCTGTATACAACAGTCTCTATCTGACTAACTATGCCAAATTGAATTTGGTCGATCAGTTATCACGTGTGCCTGGTGTAGGAGCTGTTAATGTCATGGGAGCAGGTGATTATTCCATGCGTATCTGGCTGGATCCTGAAGCTATGCGTATCCGGAACATTTCTCCGGCACAAGTATATCAGTCCATTCAGTCTCAGAATATGGAAGTGTCCGCCGGCTATATTGGTCAACCGATCGGACAGGACAATAAAAATGCCTTTCAATATACACTTAATGTACAGGGGCGACTTACTTCTCCGGAGCAATTCGGGAATATTATCATTCGTCGGGAACAGGATGGGGCAATGCTTCGCCTGAAAGATATTGCGCGAATAGATTTGGGGTCTGCTTCTTATAGTGTAGTATCACGATTGAAGGGGATGCCTACCGCAGCGATTGCTATCTATCAACAGCCGGGCTCCAATTCGCTGGACGTTTCAAAAGGAGTGAAGGCTAAGATGGAGGAACTGGCGACCAGTTTTCCTACAGGAGTAGCCTATAACGTAACTTTGGATACAACGGATGTAATTCATGCTTCTATTGATGAAGTAATGGTGACATTTTTTGAGACAACGCTCCTGGTAGTACTGGTTATTTTCCTGTTTTTGCAGAACTGGAGAGCGGTTATTATTCCTTGTATCACAATTCCTGTATCGCTGATCGGTACATTGGCAGTTATGGCGGCATTTGGTTTTTCGATCAATACGCTGACTCTGTTCGGATTGATTCTGGCAGTTGCCATTGTAGTGGATGATGCGATTGTGGTGGTTGAGAATGCTTCAAGATTGCTGGAGACCGGACAATATTCAACTCGTGAAGCAGTCACAAAAGCTATGGGGGAAATTACGGGGCCGATTGTCGGAGTGGTGCTTGTTTTGCTTGCCGTGTTTATTCCGACGATGATGATCAGCGGTATTTCGGGGCAGTTGTATAAGCAGTTTGCACTGACAATTGCTGCTTCTACCGTATTAAGCGGTTTTAACTCACTGACACTGACGCCTGCTCTTTGTGCTCTATTCCTCAAAAAGAGCAAACCGTCTAACTTCTTTATATACAAAGGATTTAATAAAGCGTATGATAAGACGCAGGGAGTCTACGATAGTACGGTGAAATGGTTGCTTCAACGTCCGTTCATCTCTTTTGTATCTTTTGCTATTCTGACAGTGATTGCTGTAATACTCTTTATGCGTTGGCCATCGACATTTATTCCGGATGAAGATGATGGTTATTTTATTGCTGTTGTTCAGCTTCCTCCGGCAGCCAGCCTGGAGCGTACACAAGCTGTCGGGGATAAAATCAATGCTATTCTGGATTCTTATCCCGAAGTAGAGAATTATATTGGGATCACCGGTTTCTCCGTGATGGGCGGAGGTGAGCAAAGTAACTCCGCGACCTATTTTGTTGTCTTGAAAAACTGGGACGAAAGGAAAGGGAAGGAGCATACGGCTGCTGCCGTTGTCGACCGTTTTAATGGCGAAGCGTACATGGAGATACAAGCAGGACAAGCATTTGCTATGGTTCCTCCAGCTATTCCCGGGTTGGGTGCTTCCGGTGGCTTACAACTTCAATTGGAAGACCGGAGAAATCTGGGACCGACAGAAATGCAGCAGGCTATTGAGGCATTGCTTGCTTCTTCTCATTCCAAACCGGCCTTAGCTTCTGTATCCAGTCAGTATCAGGCAAATGTTCCACAATATTTTCTGAATATCGACCGTGATAAGGTGCAATTTATGGGCATCGCTTTGAATGATGTGTTTTCTACATTAAGCTACTATATGGGGGCGGCATACGTTAATGATTTTGTTGAATTCGGTCATATTTATCAGGTAAAGATCGAAGCGCGTGATCAGGCACAACGGGTCATTGATGATGTTTTAAAACTCAGTGTGGCGAACTCGGCAGGAGAGATGGTACCCCTTTCTTCTTTCACCAAAGTGGAAGAGCAGTTGGGACAGGATCAGATCAATCGTTACAATATGTATTCAACAGCTGCCCTGACTTGTAATGTAGCGCCCGGAAGCAGTTCCGGACAGGCTATTCAAGAAATGGAAACTTTGTTTAAAGAACAGTTGGGAGATGAATTCGGCTATGAATGGACGTCGGTTGCCTATCAGGAAACGCAGGCGGGAAATACGACCACCATTGTTTTGGTCATGGCCTTGATTGTAGCATTCCTTGTTTTGGCTGCGCAATATGAAAGCTGGACCAGTCCGGTGGCTGCCGTGATAGGTTTGCCGGTGGCCTTGTTGGGAGCAATGATAGGATGTATGATAATGGGAACTCCGGTCAGCGTATATACACAAATTGGTATTATCCTGCTTGTTGCACTTTCGGCAAAGAATGGTATTCTGATTGTAGAGTTTGCCCGTGATTTCCGTGCTGAAGGAAACTCAATTCGTGAGGCTGCATACGAAGCAGGACACGTCCGCTTACGCCCGATTTTGATGACTTCTTTTGCTTTTGTGTTGGGAGTAATGCCTTTGCTGTTTGCTACCGGAGCTGGTGCACAGAGCCGTATAGCGTTGGGTACAGCGGTTGTTTTCGGTATGGCGATGAATACTTTATTAGCGACAGTCTATATTCCTAACTTCTATGAATTGATGCAGAAATTGCAAGAGAAGTTTAGCAGGAAGAAAGATGACGATGTGAAAAAAGATACGAATATGTAAAAAATAGAATATCGTTTTCAGAGCCTCCGAAGGCAAGAAAAAGATGGTGTCACTATGTGCTTGGGATACTTACACTATGTGTGTGGTATAGTGTAAGTATCCCGATCTTATAGTGACACCATCTTTATAGGGCATTATAATCGGGAATATCCTGAAGGAAGGTATAGCTCTGATGTGCATAATCCATCCGGCAACAATAATGCTGCATTCCATTACTTACTATCAGATAATCAACTTTCAACACCATATTATAGCGGGTTATCTGATCGAATACCGCTTGTGTGATTTCGATGTGCGGAGCTTTGTATTCTACGATCATTCGTGCTGAAAGATCTCTCCGGTAAAGTACCGTATCACATCTTTTAGTTGTGCCGTTCAGCTTTACCATTACTTCGTTGGCAAGGAGTGCGTTCGGATATCCTTTGTGCGCAATAAGAAAGTGAACAAAGTGTTGCCGTACCCATTCTTCCGGGGTAAGTGCGACATATCGTTTGCGAATCACGTCGAAAATTACATTTTTTCCGTTTCGTACGTTTATTTTAGTGTCGAATACTGGTAGGTTTAACGATAACATTTATTATTTTTGTAAGTTAAATAACGGTTTCCATTATTGGAACCACAAATTTAATAGATAATTATGAAAACGAAAGAAGAAATCGTAGCTAATTGGCTGCCCCGTTACACAAAACGTAACCTGGAAGATTTTGGAGAGTATATTCTGTTGACTAACTTCAACAAGTACGTAGAGATTTTCGCAAATCAGTTTGATGTTCCTATTTTGGGTAGAGATGCCAATATGATTTCCGCTACAGCCGAAGGCATTACAATGATCAATTTCGGTATGGGAAGCCCTAATGCCGCTATTATCATGGATTTATTAGGAGCTATTCATCCGAAAGCCTGCTTATTTTTAGGTAAATGTGGTGGTATCGACAAGAAAAATCAAATTGGCGATTTAATCCTTCCTATTGCCGCTATTCGTGGTGAAGGAACATCCAATGATTATTTTCCACCTGAAGTTCCCGCTTTGCCTGCATTTATGTTGCAGCGTGCTGTTTCTTCGTCCATTCGTGACTATGGCCGTGATTATTGGACGGGTACTGTCTATACCACCAATCGCCGTATTTGGGAGCATGACGAAGCATTCAAGGAGTATCTGAAAAAGACACGTGCGATGGCGGTTGATATGGAAACGGCCACTTTGTTCAGCTGTGGCTTTGCCAATCATATTCCGACAGGAGCATTGTTATTGGTATCTGACCAGCCTATGACTCCGGATGGAGTGAAAACTGATAAAAGCGATAATCTGGTTACCAAGAACTATGTAGAAGAGCATGTTGAGATTGGTATCGCTTCTCTGCGTATGATTATTGATGCAAAGAAAACTGTAAAACACTTGAAATTCGACTGGTAACTGCCGGTCTTTCTAAAAAATATATATGGCAAAACAAGAGCTGACCTGTGATGACATCCTCAAAGAACTGAGGGCAAAGCAGTATCGTCCCATCTACTATTTGATGGGAGAAGAATCGTATTATATCGATTTGATTGCCGATTACATTACTGATAATGTCTTGAACGAAACGGAAAAAGAGTTCAACCTGACTGTAGTGTACGGTGCTGATGTGGATGTAGCGACAATCATAAATGCTGCAAAACGCTATCCTATGATGTCCGAACATCAAGTGGTGGTAGTCAAAGAAGCGCAAGCGGTCCGGAACATCGAAGAATTATCGTACTATCTTCAGAAACCGCTTCATTCCACTATTTTGGTGATATGCCATAAACATGGAACATTGGACCGCAGGAAAAAGCTGGCTGCTGAGGTAGAAAAGACCGGTGTTTTGTTCGAATCCAAGAAGATAAAAGATGCCCAGCTTCCGGCCTTTATAGCTTCCTACATGAAAAGAAAAGGAATAGATATGGAACCTAAGGCAACGGCTATGCTGGCTGATTTTGTCGGCTCGGATTTAAGTCGTTTGACAGGTGAATTAGAAAAGCTGATTATCACTTTGCCTACGGGACAGAAACGTGTAACTCCCGAACAAATTGAGAAGAACATAGGCATAAGCAAAGATTATAATAACTTTGAATTGCGGAGTGCTCTGGTTGAAAAAGACATTCTGAAAGCAAATAAAATAATAAAATACTTTGAGGAAAATCCCAAAACGAATCCAATTCAAATGACATTGTCTTTGTTGTTTAGCTTTTATTCAAACTTGATGTTAGCATATTATGCGCCTGATAAATCGGAGCAGGGTATTGCTAATATGCTAGGGTTAAGAACTACTTGGCAAGCTCGGGACTACGCAATTGCGATGCGCAAATATAGTGGAGTAAAGACAATGCAGATTGTTGGTGAAATACGATATGCCGATGCAAAATCAAAAGGAGTGAAAAATAGTTCAATGTCTGACGGAGATATTCTTCGTGAATTAGTGTTTAAAATTTTGCATTAGTAAAACTGAATACTCTAAATAAACAAAAGGCATATACTTTTACTGTAAAACAGATTAAGTATATGCCTTCTTTATATACAGCAAATTAGTTGTGTCAAACTCATAACCAAATCTTCTTTTATAGACGAATATTTTACAATGGATCTGTTGTTCTCTTTTTCCTGACTTTTATTAATGGAAAGGAGTTTGAAGATCTTTTGCTTCCCTTCTTTAAATTCAATTTTGGTAATTTCTCTCTTTTCTAGTTTTTGAGGTTATATTATATTCATTTTCAAAATTGAAAAAATCTGATTTAATTCAGACTATAAATATAGAATGGTAAATCGTATTAGCATAAATGGTTTTGCATAAATTGGAGGGATCATCTTTCTTTTCCTGAACTGATAAAATGTCATTTTGATAATTTGTGGGATAATTGGGATATTTTGCTGTTATTTTTCTAGTTGATCTTAATTTTTGTATTGATAAAATAGGTGTAATTTGTTATAATACAGGTGTTTAGATCGTTTTTATAGCTTCTAGAATTGAAAAAAAACAGTTGATCGACTGAATGTGCGGAAATATAGCAAGGATTTACGATTTGCGAGATACTTCAGAAGAAAATGTAAAAGAAGATTTGAAGAGTTCTCAATATACATAAGTAAATAATGCATTTTATTCTTTGATTTATTGTTTTTGCAACTATTGATATTTACGTTTGTGTAATTATGTCTGCATTCTTGTGAATTTCATATCTGTGAATACATTACAAATGTATAATGATTGAGTGTATCACAAAAGTGTACGGTCGGTTTTACGCTAGTGAAATATGATGTATAAATGTAATAGGAGAGTGGTTAACATTCTGCTTTTTGTATGTTATATCATTGTATATCATATGAATATACTACAATATTGAATTATTACTCTAAAATTGCAGTTTGAATGAAGTGTATTTTTGTGAATCTCTTATTTGTTTATTCTTTATTGAAGATTATATCATTATAAATCAATGTATTATGCTATTTTGTTGAATTTAAAATATCATTGTATATTGCGTCTTTTTTGTACTATACAAACGTATTATTCCAATTGTGATAAGTAGCATACTTCTGTAATATTTATATTTTTATATTTGTAATTTGCATTTGTGATTTGTAATATTTACCTTTGTATATCCGTAGTGGTTATTAGTATTTTTGTGAAACCAACGTTTAATACATACAATTGTAACAAGAAAGAAGCTGTATGGAGATAAAAGACAGAATTAGAATGATAATGGAGAGAGAAAAAGTTCCTCCAAGAGTTTTTGCTGAGACAATTGGAGTCCAGCAATCTACTCTCTCGCATATTTTGAATGATCGGAATAAACCAAGCTTGGAGGTTGTAATGAAGGTACATCAGACCTATAATTATGTAAATCTTGAATGGTTGCTTTATGGTAAAGGCGAAATGATAGCATCTGCAGAAGATGCTTCTGCAGTTTCTTCCAATGGAGATTATCAGCCTTCTTTGTTTGATGAGAATCCTGTAAATCCGTCCAAAGAGACGATTAATCCGGAAAATCGCAAGGAAATGGCATTAAGAACAGCCGAAAATGCACCTAAAGAGATTGTAAAACAGGAGATTAGGTACATAGAAAAGCCTGCCAGAAAAATCACTGAAATAAGAATATTCTTTGATGATAATACTTATGAAACCTTTCGACCTGAAAAATGAGAGGTAAAATCGGTGGTTTGAGCAAATTCCTGTATCTTTGCACCGGAATACGAATTTATACTTTTATATCCATACATGAAGAAATTTATTTTAGATCTGACAGTTACTGAGAATATCAGATTGAATGCAAACTATGTATTGCTGAAATTGACTTCTCAGTCATTGCTGCCCGAGATGTTGCCGGGGCAGTTTGCCGAACTTCGGGTGGACGGTTCATCTACTACATTTTTACGCCGTCCTATTTCTATTAATTTTGTAGACAAGCGACAAAACGAAGTGTGGTTCCTTATCCAGTTGATCGGAGACGGAACAAGACGTTTAGCAGAAGTAAATTCGGGCGATGTGATCAACGTAGTACTTCCTTTGGGGAATGGCTATACAATGCCTCAAAAGCCTTCTGATAAGCTTTTGCTTGTGGGCGGAGGTGTCGGAACAGCCCCTATGTTATATTTAGGTGAACAATTGGCGAAAAATGGTCATAAACCTACCTTCCTTTTAGGGGCTCGTAGCAATAAAGACTTGTTGCAGCTGGAAGAATTTGTTAAATATGGAGAGGTATATACTACTACAGAAGACGGAAGTCACGGAGAAAAAGGATACGTCACCCAGCATTCTATATTAAATCAGGTACATTTTGAGCAGATTTATACTTGTGGTCCTAAACCGATGATGATGGCTGTGGCAAAATATGCCAAAAGTAATCAGATAGAATGTGAAGTTTCTTTGGAAAATACAATGGCTTGTGGAATTGGAGCATGTCTCTGTTGTGTGGAAAATACGACAGAAGGACATTTGTGTGTATGTAAAGAAGGTCCTGTTTTTAATATAAATAAACTACTATGGCAGATTTAAGTGTAAACATTGGTGAATTGCAGATGAAGAACCCGGTGATGACTGCATCTGGTACATTTGGATATGGTGAAGAGTTCTCGGATTTCATTGATATAGCGCGAATAGGCGGTATTATTGTAAAAGGAACTACTCTTCACAAACGTGAAGGTAACCCATATCCTCGTATGGCAGAGACTCCTTCCGGTATGTTAAACGCTGTAGGACTGCAAAATAAGGGAGTTGACTACTTTGTGGAACAGATATATCCTCGTATAAGAGACATTCAAACGAATATGATTGTAAACGTGTCAGGGTCTGCTATTGAGGATTATGTGAAAACTGCAGAGATCATTAATGAACTTGACAAAATTCCTGCTATAGAACTAAATATCTCGTGCCCTAATGTAAAGCAAGGAGGTATGGCTTTTGGTGTGTCAGCAAAAGGTGCTTCTGAAGTAGTAAAAGCGGTACGTGCAGCTTACAAAAAGACACTTATAGTTAAACTCTCTCCGAACGTTACTGATATCACAGAAATTGCCCGTGCAGCAGAAGAAAGTGGTGCGGATAGTGTATCATTAATCAATACATTGCTGGGAATGGCTATTGATGCGGAACGTAAACGTCCTATTCTGTCAACTGTGACAGGAGGAATGTCCGGTGCTGCTGTGAAACCGATTGCCTTGCGTATGGTTTGGCAAGTTGCAAAGGTGGTAAATATTCCTGTCATAGGCTTGGGAGGTATTATGAACTGGAAAGATGCTGTTGAGTTCATGCTTGCCGGTGCTTCTGCGATCCAGATTGGTACGGCAAATTTTATAGATCCAGCTGTTACAATCAAAGTTGAAGATGGTATAAATAATTACTTGGAAAGACACGGATGTAAGTCAGTAAAAGAAATTATTGGTGCGCTTGAGGTATAATTGAAAACATACAATAACCCTTCGCATATAATACGAAAGAAAAATGCTATTTTACTTTTTAAGTATACTGAATAAAATCAGTACCGGAATGATAGATGAAAAGAGATTCCCAGTGCGAAGAGTAAAATAACAGATTTGTCTTTCTTATAGAACATAAATAAAAACGACGGTGAAAATTCTCATATTTTTCACCGTCGTTTTTATTTACATATATTTTTAGTCTTCCAGTAAGTCAGGGCGAAGTTTTTTGGTTCGTTCTAAAGATTGCTGTAGCTCCCATTCTTTTATTTTTGCTTCATGCCCGGATAACAAAATATCGGGTACTTTCCAGCCTTTATAGTCGGCAGGACGAGTATATACAGGTGCCGCCAACAGATTATCCTGAAAAGAATCAGAAAGTGCCGACTGTTCATCTGAAATCACTCCGGGGATGATACGGACAATTGCGTCCGCCATGACTGCTGCTGCCAGTTCGCCTCCTGTCAGCACATAATCTCCGATACTGATTTCTTTGGTGATCAGGTGTTCACGGATACGATAATCAATACCTTTGAAATGTCCGCAAAGGATAATCAGGTTTTGGGCCAAAGAAAGGCTGTTGGCCATTGGCTGATTGAACTGTTCTCCGTCGGGGGTCGTAAAAATCACTTCATCATAGTCGCGTTCAGCCTTCAGAGCGTTAATGCAGCGTTCGATAGGCTCTATCTTCATGACCATGCCGGCGAATCCGCCAAAAGGATAATCATCGACACGACGATATTTGTCTTCGGTATAATCGCGCAGATTGTGGATATGTATTTCTGCAAGTCCCTTATCCTGAGCTCGTTTCATGATGGAACAATTGAAGAAGCCTTCAATCATCTCGGGTAAAACTGTTATAATGTCAATACGCATAATCTTTATAATTTTTCGCAAAAGTACAAATATTCAAAGATAAACCTGTATTTTTGCCTTAAACAATCGAAGAAATATGGATATAAAGGAAAAAATAGAGGAATTGCGTGCTGAACTTCATCGGCATAACTATAATTATTACGTTTTGAATGCTCCCGAAATTTCAGATAAGGAGTTTGATGATAAGATGCGTGAACTCCAGGATTTGGAGCTGGCACGTCCGGAATATAAAGATGAAAATTCGCCTACTATGCGTGTCGGCAGTGACATTAACAAGAATTTCACGCAGGTTGCGCATAAATACCCTATGTTGTCTTTGGCAAATACGTACTCTGAAAGCGAAGTTACAGATTTTTATGAGCGTGTACGAAAAGCGTTGAATGAGGATTTTGAGATTTGCTGTGAGATGAAATATGATGGTACTTCCATTTCTCTGACCTACGAAGATGGAAAACTGGTTCGTGCCGTTACACGCGGAGATGGAGAAAAGGGCGATGATGTGACAGATAATGTAAAGACAATCCGTTCTATTCCACTTGTGCTCCATGGTGACAATTATCCTTCTTCTTTTGAGATTCGTGGGGAAATTCTTATGCCCTGGGAAGTATTTGAAGAGTTGAACCGCGAAAAAGAAGCACGTGAGGAGCCGCTTTTCGCTAATCCGAGAAATGCAGCCTCAGGAACATTGAAGCTTCAGAATTCTTCTATTGTAGCTTCTCGCAAGCTGGATGCGTATTTATATTATCTTTTGGGAGATAATCTGCCTTGTGACGGACATTATGAAAATCTTCAGGAAGCCGCAAAATGGGGATTTAAAATCTCTGATTTGACGCGTAAATGCCAGACGTTGGAAGAGGTTTTTGAATTTATCAATTATTGGGATGTAGAACGAAAGAATCTGCCTGTAGCTACTGATGGAATCGTCTTGAAGGTAAATAGTCTGAGACAACAAAAGAATCTCGGTTTTACGGCGAAATCACCCAGATGGGCAATTGCCTATAAATTTCAGGCAGAACGTGCATTGACACGATTGAATATGGTAACTTATCAGGTAGGCAGAACAGGCGCTGTAACTCCTGTTGCCAACTTAGATGCTGTTCAGCTATCCGGAACGATTGTTAAACGTGCTTCATTGCATAATGCGGATATTATTGAAGGGCTTGATTTGCATATCGGAGATATGGTTTATGTAGAAAAAGGTGGCGAGATCATTCCTAAAATTACAGGAGTGGATAAAGATGCCCGTAGCTTTATGCTTGGTGAGAAGGTTAGGTTTATTACCAATTGCCCCGAATGTGGCAGCAAATTAATTAGATATGAAGGCGAAGCTGCCCATTATTGTCCTAATGAAACTGCATGTCCCCCTCAGATTAAAGGTAAAATAGAGCATTTTATTAGTCGGAAAGCCATGAATATTGATGGGTTGGGTCCTGAAACGGTGGATATGTTCTATCGTTTGGGATTGATTCATAATACGGCGGATTTGTATGAATTGAAAGCCGATGATATCAAAGGGTTGGATCGTATGGGAGAAAAATCTGCTGAGAATATTATTACGGGGATTGAGCAGAGTAAGACAGTTCCTTTTGAACGCGTCATCTTTGCTTTGGGAATTCGGTTTGTTGGCGAGACGGTAGCAAAGAAAATAGCCAAGTCGTTCGGAGACATTGACGAGCTGCAACAGGCTGACCTTGAAAAGCTGATAAGTATCGATGAAATCGGGGAAAAAATAGCGCGAAGCATTCTTCTGTATTTCTCAAATGAGTCTAACCGAGAGTTAGTTGGCAGGTTAAAAGAGGCTGGGTTACAGCTCTATCGTACAGAAGAAGATATGAGTGGATATACGGATAAATTAGCCGGTCAGTCTATTGTGATCAGCGGCGTATTTACGCATCATTCACGGGACGAATATAAAGACCTTATTGAGAAAAATGGCGGTAAGAATGTGGGAAGTATCTCTGCTAAGACCAGTTTTATCCTTGCCGGTGACAATATGGGGCCAGCCAAACTGGAAAAAGCAAAAAAACTTGGAGTAACCATACTAAGCGAGGACGAATTTCTGAAACTTATATCGTAAGATATGAAAAATATTCGTACTTTTGCGCCTAATAAAATTAGAGATTATAATTAAAACTCATGATACAGACTAAATTGAAAGGAATGGGGGTAGCACTGATTACTCCTTTCAAAGAGGATGAAAGCGTTGATTATGATGCGTTGATGCGTTTGGTAGACTATCTATTGCAGAATAATGCGGATTTCTTGTGTGTGCTGGGGACTACAGCCGAAACACCGACTCTTACCGAGGAAGAGAAGAAAACCATCAAAAAGATGGTGATTGACCGCGTTAACGGAAGAATTCCTATTTTGCTGGGTGTAGGCGGTAACAATACACGCGCAATAGTAGAAACATTGAAAAATGACGATTTTACAGGAGTTGACGCTATATTGTCTGTAGTGCCATATTATAATAAGCCATCGCAAGAGGGAATTTATCAGCATTATAAAGCCATATCGGAAGCTACGGAACTTCCTATCGTGCTATATAATGTGCCGGGGCGTACAGGAGTAAATATGACTGCTGAGACAACCTTGCGCATTGCCCGTAATTTTAGTAATGTAATCGCTATTAAAGAAGCTTCCGGTAATATTACTCAAATGGATGACATTATCAAGAATAAACCGGATAATTTCAATGTTATTTCCGGTGATGATGGTATTACTTTTCCATTAATAACCTTGGGAGCTGTTGGAGTGATCTCTGTAATCGGCAATGCTTTCCCGCGTGAATTCAGTCGTATGACACGTTTGGCGCTTCAAGGTGATTTTGCTAATGCACTCACTATTCATCATCGATTTACTGAGCTATTTGATCTTTTGTTTGTGGATGGAAATCCGGCAGGAGTAAAATCTATGCTGAATGCAATGGGGATGATTGAAAATAAACTTCGATTGCCGTTGGTTCCGACTCGAATTACGACATTTGAGGCAATACGTAAAGTCTTGAACGAACTGAATATTAAATGCTGATCTGATATACTGAGAAGTATCGATTCTCCATACATTTTATAAATAGGTATTCCTCCTTCACCTTTTTGTCATGTCTCCCATGAACAGGCAGATACAAGGTGAAGGGGGATTTTTTAGTTCTTTCTATTTTTTTGCTATTAGCATAATTTGATTAGCTAATAGCAAAATCCGATAACCTAATAGCATATTTGATAACCTAATGTAGTATAAAAGTGAAACGCTTTTCCTTCATCCTGTATCCACTTGTTTATAGTGCTTTCGAGCAAAAGGTGAAGATGAAAGTGCATGTTTCAACATATGTTGCCATGCACTCTTTAAACTTCCCAATGTTTGAAAATAAACTTCTTGATGTTTGAAAATAACTATTAAAGTGTTTTTATAAAACATCCTATTGATTGTACATAATTATACGGTCGTTTGATGTAAAACATCGGACTGGGCCGAAATGACCGCTCGATTTAGATAACACAACCGCTTGATTTATGCAAAAGTTGCAGTCATTTGTGGTAAAACGACCGTTTAATTTTCTTTCTCGTGATGCCGGATTTCTTCGATGGAATGGGGTAAAAAACAAAATCCTCCACAAAAAATGCAGAGGACTTTGGTGATCGCGACAGGATTCAAACCTGTAACCGGCTGATCCGTAGTCAGCTACTCTA